>OAXB01000104.1_pt1 | contig 38384 bp, 31 predicted proteins | sample 1501541 | NCBI WGS metagenome assembly OAXB01 (sample SAMEA2580302, study PRJEB22360) | human gut metagenome | biome: human gut; feature: human-associated habitat; material: faeces | place: Denmark | collected 2008/2010
TCCTCCTTGTCCCCGGCGTTCCTCGCCCGCACGCTCGGCCGGCTGCCGCTCGGCGTGGTGCTCGTCTCCGGCACGAACGGCAAGACCACCACCACGCGCATGGTCGCCTCGATGCTGCGCGATCTCGGGCTGAAGGTGTTCACCAACCCGACCGGATCGAACTTCACGCGCGGCGTCGTGTCCGCGCTGCTCACCGAGGTCACGCTCGGCGGGCGTCTCGACGCGGACATCGCCGTGCTCGAGCTCGACGAGGCGTACGCCGTGCATTTCGTGAAGCAGGTCCGCCCCCGGTACGCGCTGCTGCTCAACGTGATGCGCGACCAGCTCGACCGTTTCGGCGAGATCGACAACACCGCACGGCTGCTCGGCCATGTCGCCGAGGCGACGACCGGCACCGTCGTGCTCAACCGCGAGGACCCGCGCATCGTGCGGCTCGCCGAGCTCGTCCAGCCCGGCGCGCAGGTGCGCTATTTCGGCCTTTCCGACGATCTGCGCTCCTTCTTCCCGTCCGACGACGACATGGCGACGACCGTTGCGGCGGAGGGGGAGACGTGCACTTTGGGTGCGCCGCGCACGGAGGGCGGCGACGGGCGCGGCGACGCGGATGGCGCCGCTCAGGCCCGGCACGCGCTGCCGGCCGACGTGACGCTCACCCGGGTCGGCGACCATGAAGCCGATTTCCTGATGGACGGCAAGGCGGCCACCACGCGTGTCCGGCTCGAAGGCGTGTACAACCTGTACAACGCGGCTGCGGCGCTCGCCGTCGTGCGCGCGGTGCAGCGCGACGCGCGCGACGGCAGCGCCCTGCGGTCCTGCGGCGGCGATGCGCTGCTCGCCGCCGTCTCCCGCGTCACCCCGGCGTTCGGCCGCGGCGAGGTCATCGACGTGAACGGCAGCCCGGTCGAGCTGCTGCTGGTCAAGAATCCGATGGGCTTCCGCCTGTCGCTCGCTTCGTTCCCGCCGCAGGGCGCCGATACGATGATCGCGATCAACGACGAATACGCGGACGGCCGCGACATGAGCTGGCTGTGGGACGTGGACTTCACCAGCCTGCGTGAAACGGGCGTGAAACAGGTCTCCGGCGTGCGGGCGTGGGATATGGCGCTGCGCCTCGAGTACGACCAGGTGCCGGTCGGCACGGTCGACACGGATCTCGAGTCCTCGGTGATCGCCTTCGCGAGCGCGAATCCCGGACGTGCGAAGCACATCTACTGCACGTACACCGCGATGCTCAAGGCGCGTGCCGCCCTCGGGCGGATCGCCGCCGTATCCGACGCCGGCGTGGGCAAGTGAAGGGGAGCGAGGAGGCCGATATGAGCAACCTGATCGACATCATGTCCCTGTACCCGAAGGACATGAACATCTACGGCGATTCCGGCAACGTGCTGACCGTGACCCGCAGGCTGGCCCTCTACGGGTACGAGCCGCGCGTGACCGCCTACAATCAGGGCGATCCGTGGCCCGACCACGTCGACATGATCCTCGGCGGTGGCGGGCAGGACACCGGCCAGAAGAAGATCATCGACGACTTCTTCGCCCGCGCCGACACGCTGCGAGGCCTCGCCGCGGACGGCACGCCGATGCTCATGATCTGCGGCCTGTACCAGCTGTTCGGGGAGTACTTCGAAACGGTCGACGGCGCGCGGCTCGACGGCATCGGCGTGATCGGCGCGTACACGGTCGGCCGGGACGTGCGCATGATCGGCAATCTGGTCGAGCATTGCGACGGGTTCGGCGACGTGATCGGCTATGAAAACCATTCCGGGCAGACCTTCCTGCGCGACGGCGTGCGCCCGTTCGGGCATGTCGACGCGGAAGGCTGCGGCAACAACGGTCAGGACCATACCGAAGGGGCTCGCGTGCGCAACGTGATCGGCACCTACATGCACGGCTCGCTGCTGCCCAAGAACCCCGCGGTGGCGGACTTCCTGATCCGCACGGCCGTCGAACGGCGCTACGGGGCCTTCGATCCCGAGCGGTACCAGACCCCCGAGCTGGCGGCGGAACTCGACCGGCTCAACCGGACCGCCGAGCGGGCCCGTGCCGTCGCCGCGTCCCGGCCGCGATAGGCTGGGGCCGATCGGCGGGGATTGGCGCGAATATCGCGGAAACGTCGGCATAATCACCCTTGCGGCCGAGTGTCTTTCTTCCGACCGTAGAGTAGGCTGGAAAGCGACCATCCAAGCAAAGGAGGCGTATCATGGCTGATTTCGATTTTGGTGACGGCCTGCGCAAGGTGTTTCTGGCGGGCGTCGGCGCTCTTGCCACGACCGTGGAGAAGAGCCAGGAGATCGTCGACGATCTCGTCAAGAAGGGTGAGCTGACCGTCGAGCAGGGCAAGGCGCTGAACACCGAGCTCAAGCGCAAGGCTGCCGAGGTCAAGGAACAGTCCAAGAAGGACGATTCCGAGAAGACCGAGGACTGAGCGCGGCCCGCTCGAACACGGATTCTCGAACGCTGATTAGGGACGGAAAGAAACCATCGTTGTGACCGATCGTACCGACGTGAACGCAGGAGCCGAACAATCGAGGGAAACCCTCGAATTGTTCGGCTCCCGTCGTGATACGTTCGCCGAACGCTATCACCTGACGCGCCGCGGCAAGATCAAGCGGCTGGCGCAGATCACCAGCATCGCCCGGCAATTCGACGTCGTGCACGGGCTGACCCCGGTCAAGATGCGCCTGATGCTGGAGGCGTTGGGTCCGACTTTCGTCAAGGTCGGTCAGATCCTGTCGATGCGCTCGGAGATCCTGCCGCAGTCCTTCTGCGACGAGCTGGCGAAGCTGCGCGCCGACGCCGATCCGATGCCGTACCAGACCGTGCTCGATACGCTCACGCATGAATACGGCCGCCCCGTCGAGGAGATTTTCCTGCACATCGACGCGGTGCCGCTGGGGTCCGCGTCACTGGCGCAGGTGCACCGGGCCAAACTGCTGACCGGCGAGGACGTGGCGGTGAAGGTGCAGCGCCCCGGCGTGCGCGAGATCATGGCGCAGGACGTGTCCATCATGCGCACTATCGCCAAGGCCGCGGCCAAAATGGTGCCCAGCGCGCAGGTGGTGGATCTGCGCGGCGTGGTCGAGGAGCTGTGGGACACCTTCGAATCTGAGACCGACTTCCTGGTCGAGGCGCGCAACCTCAGCGAATTCAAACGCTTCTGCGAGCCGTACCGGTACGTGGACTGCCCGAAGCCCTACATGGAGCTGTGCACCGAGCACGTGGTCGTCATGGACTACGTTGACGGCATCTCCGTATCCCACCCGGAGCAGCTGGTCGAGGCGGGCTACGACCTCAAGGAGATCGGCACCAAGCTCGTCGACAACTACGCCACGCAGGTGCTGGACGCCGGTTTCTTCCACGCCGACCCGCACCCGGGCAACATCATCATCGCCGGCGGGCAGATCGTGCTCATCGACCTGGGCATGACCGGCCGGCTCAACCTCACCACGCGATCGGTGCTCAAGCAGATGATCTTCGCGGTGGCCAAGCAGGATTCGCCGGCGCTCGCCGACGGTCTGCTGCGTTTCGCCGGAGCCGAGGCCGAGCCGGAGGACTATCCGGCGCTGCTGGCCGATCTGGATGTGATCGTCGCCGAATACGGCACCGTGGACCTGTCGGAACTCGACATCGCCGCGTTCGTGACGGCGTTGACGCAGCTTGCGCAGCGGCACGGCATCGAGGTGCCGAGCACGGTGACGACGGTGGCGCGCGCGCTGGTCACGCTTGAGGGGCTGCTCGACGAGTTCATTCCCGACGTCAATATGATCGAGATCATCTCGAAGCACATCGCCACCAGCAAGAGCGTCGATCAGGCCGCGAAGGACGAACTCAAGTCGCTTGGGGTCGAGGGTCATCAGGCGCTGCACGGCCTGCTGTCGGCGCTGACCGAGTCGAAGGTGGCCGCGCGCATGCTCACCCGCGGGCAGCTTCGTGTCAATATGGAGCTTGTCGGCTCGCAGGAGCCGATGAAGCTGCTGAGCGACATGCTGAACCGACTGACGATGGCGTTGATCGTCGTCGGACTGTTCGTCGGCTCGTCGATCGTGTATTTCGCCGGCATGAAGCCGATCATCTTCGGTATCCCCGTGGTCGGGTTCATGGGCTACGTGGTCGCGTTCATCCTATCCGCGTGGATCGTGTTCGACATCTACTTCAAGAGCCGCAAACCCAAAAAACGCTGAGCCTGGCGCGAGGCGCGGGCCCGCGGGTGCGGTGCATCCTACGAGACGGAGGCCTCGGAAGGGCTGTCGTTCGCCGTGCGCGTGCCGGGCGCCGCGGCCGGTCACGAGGTCGTCAGCAGGTTGCTGCGGTAGGGGGTGCGCCCGGCGAGCACGTCGTCGTAGAGACGCTGTTTGTTGTCGATGTAGGCGATGGACTCGTTGACCTCCTGCAGCTTGGCCAGCAGGGCGTCCCGCTTTTCGTCGAGCATCCGCTTGCGTTCGGGGATGGACGACTCGCCGATCACGCACAGCTCCACGTACCGCTTCATCTCCGCGATGCCCAGCCCGCAACGGCGCAGGCAACCGAGGCCCGTGATCCATGCGATGTCGTGTTCGGCGAAGACGCGGTGGTTGTGCTCGTCCCGTTGCATACCGGGGACGAGTCCCTCGTTGCAGTAGAACTTCAGCGCCTCGTAGTTCATACCGGTGCGTTCGCAGGCCTGTTTCATCGTGAACAGGTGATCGTGGTCGTTCGTTGCTGCTGGCATACCGGTCCTTCCGTTCTGTGCGGTCGGGTGTCCGCCCGATATCGCTTATCGTCGCACGACTGTATCGGTTGTTTCTACCGGTGGTATCTACCGGCGCGTCGCAATTTGACCGGTAGCAGCTACCGGCAAATAGTTTGTGGAACTACGGATTACACAACATCGAACATACGAAAGGACTCATCATGGAATCCATCACCCTGCGCAACGGCGTCGAGATGCCGAAGATCGGCTACGGCGTCTTCCAGATCAGCAAGGACGACTGCGCCCGGTGCGTGCGGGAGGCCATCGAGACCGGATACCGCCACATCGACACCGCGCAGTCGTACTTCAACGAATCCGAAGTCGGCGACGGCATCGCTCAGTCCGGCATCGACCGTGCGGACCTGTTCGTCACCACCAAGATCTGGATCAGCAATTACGGCTACGAGAACACGCTCAAGTCGGTCGAAGTCTCGCTGCGCAAGCTCAAGACCGACTATCTCGATCTTGTGCTGCTGCACCAGCCGTTTTCCGATTACTACGGCGCATGGCACGCCTTGGAAAAGCTGCATCGGGAGGGTGTCGTGCGCGCGATCGGCGTGAGCAACTTCTCCCCGGACCGACTTGCCGACATAGCCGCGTTCAATGAGATCGCCCCCATGGTCGATCAGGTCGAGACCAATCCGTTCAACCAGCAGATCGACGCACATGAGAACATGGTTCGGCGCGGCGTGGTCCAGGAGGCGTGGGCGCCGTTCGGCGAGGGCAAATCAGGCATGTTCTCCAATCCGACGCTGACGGCCATCGGCGAGCGGTATGGCAAATCGGCGGCACAGGTCATCCTGCGCTGGCTCATGCAGCGCGATATCGTGGCCCTGCCGAAATCCACGCACAAGGATCGCATGGAGCAGAACATCGACATCTTCGATTTCCGGCTGACCGATGACGATATGACGGCCATCACCGGCCTCGACACCGGCACCAGCCTATTCTTCGACCACAACACTCCCGAAGCCGTGGACATGATGGTGCGGCTCGTCAAGGAACGCGCCGGCCGGGAGTGACCTGCGTTCGGCTCGCATAGGCGGGGCCCATCACGGCGTTGCTGCACTGCTTTCATTGAATTTTCACTGAATACACTGAATTCAGTTATCAAACACTGAATTCAGTGTAAAATTCAGTGTATCGAGAAAATGCGACGGATTGGGGCCTATATGGCGCATGAATACGGCAAAGAGACGTTATCATTGGAATTCAAGAGCGACCTGAAGCGCTTGCCCGATGATGACCTGCTTGACGCAGTTGTGGCATTGGCGAACTCAGATGGCGGCACGGTGTATTTGGGTGTGGAGGATGATGGTACTCCGACCGGTCTCGATAAAGTGCATCAGGATGCAGTCGGTCTATCGGCGATGATCGCCAATCGTACGGTTCCACCGGTCTCTGCGCGTGCGCAGATAGTTGGGACTCCGGAAGTACCGGTGATGCAGATTGATGTGCCGAAATCGCGCAGTGTTGTCTCCACCAAATCGGGGAAGGTGCTGCGGCGCCGTATGAAGGTGGATGGTACTCCGGAGAGCGTGCCGATGTATCCGTATGAGATTGTCACACGCCTGTCCGATTTGGGGCGCTTGGACTTTTCATCGCAGCCGGTGCCGGACGCAACCCGTGATGATTTCGATCCCCTTGAGCGCGAGCGTCTGCGCCGAATTATCGGTACCTATCAGTCCAGTGACCGCAATTTGTTGGAACTTACCGACGAGGAGCTGGAGCAGTCCCTGCAATTGACGATGACCGTCGACGGTAAGATCGTGCCGACGCTGACTGGTCTACTGCTGTTGGGTAAAGAGGAATCGCTGAAACGTTTCGTTCCTACCCATCGGGCATCCTTTCAAGTCATGTCCGGTACGGACATCAAGGTTAATCAAGATTGCAGTGGGCCGTTGCTGAAGTCCATCGAGCAGATCAATGATATGTTTTCCCCATGGAATCCGAGCGTCGAACTGTTCGTTGGGCTGTTCTCTACGATGGTGCCGGAGTTTGACCATAGGGCATTCCGTGAGGCGTTGGTGAACGCGTTCGGCCATCGCGACTACACCCTACTCGGACGAGTGCGTGTGCAATTGGACGATGCTGGACTGACTATCGCCAATCCTGGCGGTTTCGTGGAGGGTATCAATATTCATAACCTACTCACTGCCGAGCCGCACGGGCGCAACCCCTGCTTGATGGATGCGCTCAAGCGCACCGGATTGGCCGAGCGTACGGGCCGTGGCATTGACCGCATCTACGAAGGTTCGTTGCATTACGGTCGACCGTTGCCTGATTATACGGCGTCGAACGAACGCAACGTGTCCGTATATCTGCAGCGTAGTGCGCCCGACGTTGAATTCGTGAGGATGCTTGCCGAGGAACAGGAGCGTACCGGCAAGACGATGCCGGTCAATGGTTTGCTGATTCTGAACATGCTCAAGAATGAGCGGCGTTGCACTTTCGAGACCCTGGACAAAGAACTCGATATGAGCGAGCAGCGTCTGCGTGCCATGCTCGGCCAGCTTACGGAATCCGGTCTGATCGAAGGTTCCGGCAATGGCTCCCGTCGCGCCTACACTTTGGGGTCCAAGGTGTATAGGCGAAGTGGCAAGACCATTGAATATGTGCGTCAGACGGACATCGATCGTGTGCGCTGGCCGGAGCTCATCATGAAGTTGGTTGCAGAGCAGGGAGGCGCCACGCGGGCAGACGTCATAGAATTGCTGCATATCGATGCTAACCAAGCGTACTACCAGTTGTCCAAGCTTGTTAAGGCGGGGAGGCTGAGAAGCGTTGGTCGTGGCAAGGGGGCACGCTATACGATCCTATAGTCGTGCGTCGAATGACGTTCATCGTTCTTGTGGGTGAATCCGGGGTCATCCGTTTAGGCCTGTTTAACGTGCGAGTCGAGGCCGTAGACGACAGGATTATGCGCGATCAAGATAGGCTGTGGGCACAGGGACTGACCAGCCATGCTGATGAATCTATGGCCTATAGGCCCGGAGTGGGGGGCGATGGCACCGGAGTGCAGGAAACCGGAACGCTAAAGGAACCAGAGGGGAAAACGAAGGGAAACAAAAAGGCCGGAAGCCCTAGAAAAACAAGGCCTCCGGCGAGGGCGGAGGATACGAGATTCGAACTCGTGAGGCTGTTACACCAACACGCTTTCCAAGCGTGCGCCATAGACCACTAGGCGAATCCTCCATGGTGCCTGTTGATGCGTAAAGCATCAGCACACAATTTGTAGAGAATAGCACATCAATGGGATAAACAAAATTCGCCCGCGTGGCGTGTCGCGTACCGCCGTTTCACGGAGAGTTTCACGGTGTTTTTCGACTGGTGGCGAAAGGAACGGTCGCATATGCGCGCGAGAAGGGGTGGATGGTCTGTTTCGGCCGAGCGGGGCCGTCAATGACTGGAAGAATGGGTCCACGCCGAACGCCGTTGTTCAACGCGGACTCGCTTGTGGTTGCCCGTCGCCCGAAGGCGGGGCGGGTGGGGGTCGTCTGACTCTGATCGAGGTTCGTGCGGTTCGGCGTGTTTCGGCGCGGTTCGGCGCGAACCGATGCGGGGCGGCGTTCGTCGCCGTTCGTCGCCGTTCGTCGCCGAACGGTGCCGATCAGTAGTTGTTCGATCCCGGTCCCTCGAAGTGGACGTTGAACCCGCGCTCGTAGTGCAGGTACATGTTGGCGCCGTAGCGGTCCACGTCGCGGTGCGTGAACAGCATGCGGATCGCAAAGGCGGTCTGCACGTCGATCGGCAGGTTCTTGAACGCCTTGTGCGCATCCCAGCTCGGTGGGGCGATGGCTTGATCGGGCACATAGGCGTACCCGTATCCCTCCTCGTTCACGTAACCCATGAACGGCAAGTCCCAAGCGTTGTGGTAGGTCAGCTGGCTTTTGAAATCCTCGACGGCGGCAAGCGCCTCGTCGCTGATGCCGAATTCCTTGGCCACTTTGTTCGCGGCTGCGGTTTTCGCGTCGGCGTCCTGTCCGAACATCGCGGTGTTGACGGTGATGGTCTTTGCTTCTGCCATAAGAGTGTCCTTACGTCGGTTCCCGGTCCGCGCTGCCGCAGACATGGTTGAAATGAACATTTGCATGTTATTTCTAACAGGTAAATGAATCATATATTGTGGGAGTTATTGGTGGTGCTTATTGCGCCACGACTAAAGCTAGCATGGATTGTATGTGCGAAAAACACTGAGAATGTTCGGTTTGTGGCAAGCGGTAGAGTGCTTGGGTGTTCGGAAAGCGTTGTGAAATATGCATGCGATGACCATGTTTGCATATGACAAAAACGAACATAAAGCATGTTCGTTTTTATGTATTGTCGGCGTGTCGTGTGGCAAGTCGGCGGACATATTCGATCCTCATGCCGATGCACAGCATGCACAGCATGTGGCGATGTGTGGCATTAGCGGTCCGCGAGCATGCCAATTTTGAGGGAAGAGTGGAGCTCCGGTGGTGAAGTTGCGCATAAAAGGACATAATTTGCCTGCTTGACGTATCGACGCATTACGCTCAATACCAGTTGTGTGACGTATACGTGCGGACCGGGAGACGGCATGTCAGAGTTAGACGGGTGTGCGGGGCATGGCGGTGTCGTCGCGGATGAATCGATGCCGACCCGGTTGATTCCCCGTCCCGAGATGGATCCTCCTGTGGATGGTGCCATCAGCGGTGCGGACAGCACGCATACCGAAGCATTCGCCCGCGCGCGGGCCCGGACTCGCGGTTGCGATGGTTTGGCCGCGGGCCGTCATGGATCCGGCGGAACCGGCGAAGCGGCAAGTCCCGGCGGCCTCGAAAACGCCGGCGGCGAGGCGGACCATGACGGGTACCTCCCCGATCCTGGTGCTTGGCGCGACAGCGATTACACCGTTATGACGGCTCCGACGCCTCGTCCGCTGCCGGTGCCCGATGGCGAATACGCCGATCCTGATGGGGCAGGGGCCGGTGTCTCCTCCCCGGAGCATGACACGCATCCTGATGATTCCAAGCCTCTGCCGCCCAGTTTCTTCCCCGCCAGCACGGGGCGCATGCGTCCTGTCGTTACCGCGGCCGTCAGAGTATGCGGCAGCACCTATGCCTCCGTTCCCGCTTCGGGAACAAGGACCGTCGTCGTGCCGCCAGAAGCGAATGGAAATGACCCGGGTGCCGGCGTTGCGGCGCCGATCCCCGCCGAAGGGGATGATTCCATGCCGCAGCGGGGCCGAACGCCGCGGATGCGGTACTCCTCGCAATATCACGCATTGCACGGGTGAATGTGCGGGCGGAAATCGATGAACAGCGGGCGGAACCGGTTCGAATTTCGCCTTCTGGTATGGAAACCTCGAGTTGTCGGTGCGCGGGCTGCGAGAGAAGCGTATTTGGAACGATAAAAAGCGAGGAAAAACGGAGTTGTCGGTCCATTGCTCCGACCCCGCGCACCGACAACTCGAGGGTAAACGTCATCGAGGCGCTAGTGGCCTGTTTTGTACATGGCTGATCGGTCGATCTTCTCGCTGTCCGGATGGTCCGGCGGCGCTCGAAACCCGATGCTCCGAATGGCCCGCTGCCTACTTGTGGTACGGCTCGTGCGCGTTGATCTTGTATGCGCGATAGATCTGCTCGAGCAGGATCACCCGCATCAACTGGTGGGGAAAAGTCATCTTCGAAAAGCTCAGCCGATAATCCGCACGGCGCAGAATCGCGTCATCCAGTCCGATCGACCCGCCGATCACCAGCTGGATATGGCTCACGCCGCGCAATCCCAGCTGGTTGATCTTGTCGGCCAGCCCCTCCGAGGTGAGCATCGTGCCGTCGATCGCCAGCGCGATCACAAACGCCCCGTCGCGCAGATGCTTGGCGATGCGTTCGCCCTCTTTGCCGCGGATCTGCCGTTCGACGGCCTCGCTGGCATGGTCGGGCGTCTTCTCGTCGGCGACCTCGATGATGTCGAGCTTGCAGTAGCGGCTCAGTCTCTTGCTGTATTCGTCGATGGCGTCGCGCAGGTACCGTTCCTTGACCTTGCCGACGGCGACGATGTCGATTTGCATAATGCCTTTCGTGGTCGATCCGTATCGCGTGCGTGGATCCGCTCCGTGTGCGCCGATCCGCGCCGCATGCCTTGATGCGCAATCGGCCGGTGCCGGACGTAACCGCCCCGCACCGGCCGATCAGTCGGTCATCCGACCGGACTTTACCAAGGCGCCCAAGCCGCCAGCCCCCGCTGCCGGCTTCAACACCCCGGAACGCGCCTACTTCGCGATCAGCGGCAGCACCTGCTCGTCGAAGGCGGTGAGCGCCGTATCGATCACGTTGTGCATGTCGTAGTACTTGTACGTGCCCAGACGCCCGCCGAACACGACCTTCGGCTCGGCGGCCGCCTTGGCGGCATACTGCGCGTACAGCGCCTTGTCGGCGTCCGTGTTGACCGGGTAGTACGGCTCGTCGCTGCGCTCGGCGAAGCGCGAGTACTCCTCCCACACCACGGTCTGCTCGTGGTTCTGGGAGTCGTAGCGCTCCGGGTTGAAGTTCTTGAACTCGATCGCGCGGGTGTAGGGCACGTCGGCGTCCGAGTAGTTCATCACCGGGCAGCCGAAGTGGTCGTCCTCCGCGTAGCGCACTTCCTTGAAGTCCACGGTGCGCCACTTGAGATCGCCCAGCTCGTAATCGAAGTAGCGGTCGACCGGGCCCGTGTACACGACCGGCACGCCGGCCGCCTGCAGCGCCTTCTTGTTGAAAGGCTGCGACTCGTCGAAGAAGTCCACGCCAAGCGACACCTCGATGCGCGGATCGTCGATCATGCGCTCCATCCACTTGGTGTAGCCGTCGGTCGGCAGGCCCTCCCAGGTGTCCTTGAAGTAGCGGTTGTCGTAGTTGAACCGCACCGGCAGGCGCTTGATGATGTCGGCCGGCAGCTCGGCCGGGTCGGTCTGCCACTGCTTGCCCGTGTAGTTCTTGATGAACGCCTCGTACAGCGGGCGCCCGATCAGCTGGATGCCCTTGTCGTTGAGGTTCGCCGGGTCCGTTCCGGCCAGCTCGCCGGCCTGCTCCTCAATGAGCTTCTTCGCTTCGGCCGGCGTGTAGGACGCGCGGAAGAACTGGTTGATCGTGCCCAGATTGATCGGCAGCGGGTAGACTTCGCCGTCATGCGTGGCGTACACGCGGTGCACGTAGTCGGTGAAGCTGGTGAACCGATTGACATACTCCCACACGCGCTTGTTGCTCGTATGGAACAGGTGGGCGCCGTACTTGTGGATCTCCGCGCCGGTGGCCTCGTCCATGTACGAGTAGGCATTGCCGCCGATGTGGTCGCGCACGTCGATGATCCGTACGCTTGCCCCGGTGCGCTCCACCGCCTGCTGCGCGACCGTCAGGCCGAACAGGCCGGCGCCGACGATCACCAGATCCGGATACTGCGAATTTTCCGCCATGGGTAAACCTTCCACGATTCGTGTGCTGTTTCAGCGCCAGCTTACCGCAGAGGGTCTATAGCAAACCGCCGCGGCCCCTCGCGCATGGCGCGGGACCGCGGCGGATCGGCCGGCCGATCCGCCGGCGCATCACGCGTAGATATTGCGCGGGCGCATGTCGGAGGGCAGCCCCTCTAGCAGGTGCGTGACCGAGCGGGATTCGAACACGGAACGGATGCCGGCCGCCAGCAGCGGCGCCACCGACAGCACGGTCATGTTCTGCAGACGCTTCTCGTCGGGCACCGGCACGGTGTTCGTCACGATGATCTCGCGCGCGCCGCAGCCGGACAGCCGCTCGATCGCGGGGCCGGACAGCAGGCCGTGCGTGGCCACCAGCGTCACCGACGCGGCGCCTGCGTTGCGCAGCGTGCGCACCGCCTCGCAGATCGTGCCGGCCGTGTCGATCATGTCGTCGACGACCACGCAGTCGCGCCCCTCGACCTCGCCGATGATGCCGTGCGCGGTGGCATGGTTCGGGCGGGTCGTGTCGCGGGTCTTGTGGATGAACGCGAGCGGCAGGTTGCCCAGCTTGGCGGCCCACTGCTCGGAGACCTTGATGCGCCCGGCGTCGGGGGAGACGATCGTGGCGTGCTCCATCGGCACGTTGGTGCGCACGTAGTCGAGCAGCACCGGCAGCGCGGTCAGGTGATCGACCGGACCGTCGAAGAAGCCCTGCTCCTGCGCGGCGTGCAGGTCGATCGTCATCATGCGGTCGGCGCCGGCGGTGCGGAAGAGATCGAACACGAGGCGTGCGGTGATGGGCTCGCGGCCCAGGTGCTTCTTGTCCTGGCGCGAATAGCCGAGGAACGGGGCGACCACGGTGATCGACCGCGCGGAGGCGCGCTTGAGCGCGTCGATCATGAGCAGCTGCTCCATGATCCACTTGTTGATCGGGTCGGTGTGGCACTGCAGCACGAACACGTCCGCGCCGCGCACCGGCTCGGTGTAGCGCACGTACATCTCGCCGTTGGCGAAGTCGTAGGCGGTGGTCTCCAGCACTTGCGTGCCCAGGCATTCGGCGACCTCCGCCGCCAGCTCCGGGTATGCGCGGCCTGTCACCAGCGCAAGTCGCTTATCCGGGGTGCCTTCGAGAATCGCCGACATAGTTCGCCTTCCCAAGTCTGGTTGTACGAGAAAAAAGAGCCGTATTCAAATATAACAACGACGGTGTATGAACACGCATGCCGCTCCTGTCGGCCTGTTGGGATAGCCTGTACAGGTTGCCCGCGCGCATGCGGGCAGCGCGTATACACACTCCTGCCACGGAACGTCCGTGGCCGAATAGTCCGAAGGAGGTGGGTGATGTCTGCGCATAAGTACGAACTGATGTTCATTGCCGATCCCGAGCTGGATGAGCGCGGTCTGAAGAAGTTGACCGAGCAGTATCTGGAACTCGTCACCAAGGAAGGTGGTTCCGTCGAGAACACCGATATTTGGGGACGCCGCAAGCTCGCTTACGAGATCGCCGGCAAGACCGAAGGCAACTACGTCGTGGTGAACTACACCTGCGAGTCCGCTGTCAGCGATGAGCTCGACCGTGTGCTGAACCTCAACGAATCCGTGATCCGTACGAAGATCCTTCGTAAGGACGCCAAGTAAAGCTTCCCTCAGCGTCACGCTGAATACGTAAGTAAGAAGGTAACGTCATGGCAGGCGAAACGATAATCACCGTGATCGGCAACCTCACGTCCGATCCCGAGCTGCGTACCATCGGCTCCGGCGCAACCGTCGCGAGCTTCACCATCGCCTCGACCCCGCGCACATTCAACCGCAACACCAACCAGTTCGAGGATGGCAATGCGTTGTTCCTGCGCTGTTCCGCCTGGCGCGATCTGGCCGATCACTGCGCGCAGTCCCTGTCCAAGGGCATGCGCGTGATCGCCCAGGGCCGTCTTCAGCAGCGCAGCTACCAGGCTCAGGACGGTTCGAACCGTACCGTCGTGGAGCTGCAGGTCGATGAGATCGGCCCGTCGCTGCGTTACGCCACCGCCCAGGTGACTCGCCAGTCGAGCGGCCAGGGTGGATTCGCCGGCCGCAATGCCGGTGGATTCTCCGGCAACCAGAACGCTGGCAACTCGGGCTTCGGCGGCAACGGCGGCTACTCCGGCGGCGGATACCAGGGTGGCGCAGGCTACGCCGGCGGCGCCCCCGCCCAGCAGGCCCCGGCCGCGCCCCAGGCGCCGGCCGCCGACCCGTGGAGCGCGCCCTCGTCGAATGACGGGTTCACCACCTTCGGTGGCAGCTCCGATTTCGGCGGTTCCGACGAGCCCGAGTTCTGATCCGGGCCGTTGCGCCCAGCCGGGCACGCCAGTGCGTGCCGCACTTATTTACGAAGCGTCATTTCATAGTTTGTAAGGAGAACATCATGTCCCGCAAGAGGCCGCAACCGCCGGTCAAGCCGTTCAAGAAGAAGCCGAATCCGCTGAAGGCCGCCAAGGTCACCGAGATCGATTACAAGGACGTTGCGCTGCTGCGCAAGTTCATCTCCGATCGCGGCAAGATCCGTTCCCGCCGTATCACCGGCGTGACCGTGCAGGAGCAGCGCGAGATCTCGAAGGCGATCAAGAACGCCCGCGAGATGGCTTTGCTGCCGTACGCCACTTCCGGTCGCTGAGTTGAGGAGTAAAGACAATCATGGCTGATACCAAGGTTATTCTCACCGCCACCGTCGCCAACCTCGGTCACTCCGGTGACGTCGTCGAGGTCAAGGCCGGCTACGCCCGCAACTACCTGATCCCGCAGGGCCTCGCCTTCGCGTGGTCCAAGGGTGCCGCCGCTCAGATCGAGTCGATGAAGCGCGCCCGTCTGGCCAAGGCCGTCGCCACCCGCGAAGAGGCCGTCGCCGCCAAGCAGCTCATCGAGGGCACCACCGTCGAGATCGCCGCCAAGGTTTCCGAGTCCGGCAAGCTCTTCGGTGGCATCTCCGCCGAGAAGATCGCGATCGCCCTGTCCAGCAAGGCCGCCGTCAACCCGAAGAACATCGAGGTCGAGACCATCAAGACCACCGGTGACTTCCCGGCCAAGGTCGCCCTGCACCCGGAGATCACCGCGTCCTTCTTCGTGAAGGTCGTCGCCGAGTGACCCACCGGTTCCGGCTCGCCGGAATCATCCAGACTGCGGCCGCCATGGTCGCGATAGTCTGAGCTTAAGCATTGCCCTTCGTGCGTGTTTCGACACGCCGAAGGGCTTTTTTTTATCATCTTTTTTCGGGTATCGACGGTCCGGTATGGGCCACTTCGGGTTGTTCGGTGGTCGGGGTGCTGAAACGAAACCCTTGGAATCATTGGCGACACGCCGTGGCTTGAGTTCGAAGAGAATCCGAGTATAGTACTTACTCGGCTCAAGAAATGACCAACGCCCCTTTAGCTCAGTTGGTTAGAGCAGCTGACTCTTAATCAGCGTGTCCAGGGTTCGAATCCCTGAGGGGGCACCTTCAAGGCACTGTCGGAAGACAGTGCCTTTTTTCGTATCCCAGCGGTTTTTTTGCATTCGCATGGCCTATGTCCCCTGATTCCTGTCTCGCGGATTGAGCACCCATCCCCGGTCGTAGCCGCATAACCCTGCGTGACATCGCATAACGCGGCGTAACACATCGGCGGGTTCTTCAAGAAATGTTGCGCTCAGCTGAATTGTGGCGCGGCGACACGTCGTACGTCGACGAAGTTGGGGTGAGTCGTTGACAAAGGACGAGCTTTTGACAACGTGCGATGCGCGGCGTACCGCGACATATAGGGGTGCTCAAATGAAGGGTGTAGCCGTTCTCGGGGGTTGAAGCGGATTCGGGAAGCGGCTTGAATCATGCCTGGGTAAGTTGCATAGGCTGCTGCCGCATGGAGAGGAACGCCGTTCGCCTTCGCGTGCAAGCCGCATGTTGTTGCGGTGCATCGAAGGAGACGGCCGTTATCGCGCATGATCGTCTGAGGGGATTCGACGAATCGCGAATGCTGTGGTGCGGATGCCGTTGTGGGGAAGGACACGGAATGATTCGTGGAAATATGACGCGCAGGCTGGTCATGGGGATCATGGCCGTCGCCGTGTGCCTGGGGACCGGGATAGCCATGGCCGGTTCGACCGCCGCCGCGCCGGTCGCGTCCGCCGCGCCGGGTTCGGTGCACCGTACCCGCCCCGCCAGCAACACCGATGGCTGTGAGGGCAAGTTTTCCGCATTGACCCGCGGCGGCGATGTGTATTCGTACAAGTCCGTCAACGACAATCGTGGCCAGATGACCGGCGCCGCCGAGAACTTTACCCAGAAGGGCGAAGCCGACAAGAATTACTGGTTCAGCTTCAGCAAGCAGTTCGGCAGCGGTTCCTACGAGGCGCTCGGCGTCAATGGCGGCTCCAACGGCAGTGCGGGGGCGGCCTATGCGGTGAAGCCCAAGATCGGCTTGGATCAGATCGCTCGGCTCAAGCGGGGCCAGCGTCCTACATTCACCAATGAGGACTTGGCGGAGTATACGATCGTCAAGCGCTCTGCGGACGGGAGCTTCACGCAATCCGGCCCCCTGGATCTTCGCCGGGCGAATGCGCGTGTGTTCAGTGGCAATATTCCCGATAAGAAGAACTACCACATCTCCGCGTACCGAATTCGCGGCGGCGCCGTCAATCCAAAGGACGGCAAGTATTATTTCGCCGCTCTGGTGGTCAAGGCCCAATACATTCCCGCGGGGCGCAGCCCGTAGGTGCTCAACAACATGGGTGCGTATCTCTATCGACTGGACGAATCCAATGGCTGGAACGTCGATTTCGTCGGCTGGTATACGATCGGTCGGCGTGAAACCCTCCAGGATTCCGGGTCCCGGACCGGCGACATCGCATTCAACGACAATGGCGATCTGTATTTTCTGTATCAGAAAGCCGATATCGGTACGGAGGAGAACAAGCTGGATTTCTTGCCGGCAGCCGAACTGAACCGGGCTGCGGCGCTCAGTGTCGCCGCGGACGCGCCTATCAACGCGCAGATCGACTCGTTCCGGCAAAAGGAGATGGCGGTTGGGGGCGGTTATGCCAACGTTGCCAGGAATAGCGATCAGGCGGTTCGCCCCGGCGGGAAGAGCCTGAACTATAACTCGGCAAGGCCGGGATCTGGCTGGACGGGGCAATTTGGCGCCAATGGCAGGTCCACGATAGTGACCAAGGGTACCTCGGGCTTCCGTCTCGATGGTCTGGCCGATGTCGGCAGCGGCCATCTCTATATCGGCGGCGCATTTAACGGTAACGGCACCAACAGTGCCCACCGCAACGTCGTGGGCGATTTCATGCCAGGCAAGTCGCAATGGTACACGGGGAACACCCGCGTGCATGATGTGCAGTCGTCGCCAGAAGAGATCGTCGACCTTGCCGGATGCGGCAAGCCCGACCCCAAGCCGGTCACGCTTGTGCTGCAGAAGGACTATCCGGACGGTCGCTATTCCCCGAGGGACAACGTCTCGTTGGGAATCCTCGAGAACAGGATGGGCTCCTGGGAGACGTTGAACGCCGTCAAGACGAATGGTCCGGATGTCGGCTTGCAGGACCGCAAGGCGCAGGCCACCATTACCAAGGGCGTGACCTACCTGGTCACGGAGGGCAATGCCGTCACCCCGTCCACCGGCAACGTAGGCGATCGGCGGCATTACGCCAAGCCCGAGCTCCGTTGCGTCGGCGCGGATGGAACCACCTCATGCCCGGCTGGCGTCGTCACGGAACCGCAATGGGTGGATACCGGAGGCGCCACTCGCTGGCAGGCCCGGGTCACGATCCCCGAGAGCGCGAAGAGCGACATCGTGTATCTGACCTTCGTCAACCGTCCCACGAGCACGGTCAAAATCGATCTGACCGTGACCAAGAAGCTGGTCACGGTGCGCGGGAACTCCTCGGTGGGTAATGCCGCCGATCCTCGCGCCAGCGTTCAGTCCGCCTCGCGCTGGGGTGACGAACAGTTCATGCTGCAGGCGGGAAGCGCCGATGATAACGGAACCTTTGCGGACCAGCAGCTGGCTACGACGACCACAACCGGCACGGGGTCGACCGTGGGTAATAGTACCGTCACCCGCCAAAACTTGTCTTTCGGGACTCAGGCGTCCGTAGGCGAGCGGCTTATGGAGAACGGTAACGACGTGACCGTGGATCCAGACAACCAGATTCCGGGTTATGAGCCGTTCTATTACTGCGCTTTGGATCCCGAATCAAACAGCGCGCTGGTGAGAAGCGCTCCTCCCTTCACCGCCACCATGCGGTCGGGAATCATGACCATGCGGCTTCCCGCTTACGGCAGCTTCCGGCACTCGTATCTGGACAGATTGCGCCAGCAGAAGCAGAATGTGCAGGTCAACTGCACGATTGCCAACGTTCCTCGCGGTTTGCCCATCACGCTGACCAAGGTGCTGGACGGCGGCCGTGCGCGGAACGGCGATCAATTTGACCTGACCATTGCGAACCGCGGCAATTCGGTTACCACGCGGACCACAGGCAGCGACGGCACGATCGACAACGGAACCGGTACGGTTCGGTTGCCGCTCGCCCGTCAGGGCAGTGTATATCGCGTGGACGAATCGCCGGCCGGCTCCACCACGTCGAAGCAGATCCAGGTCGACGCTCCCCGGGCGGACGACCCGGACGGCGCCGCGGTGACCGGCACCAAGACGGTGCTCCCCGATTACCGGTCGGTCACCGAGTGCGTGGTGCGTATGGCGGGCGGGAGATCCGAAACTCTGGAGGTGAAGGACTACGCATTCGACGAGAACGGTGGCATCGCGATCCATCAGGGTGTGCGGCTGCCCGCCGACAAGACCGGCACGGTGGCGTGCACCATCACCAACCGGCCGAACATGGTTGAGTGGTCCAAGGTGGACGCCGCCAACAATACCAAGTTGTTGGGCGGATCCGTGTGGGCCCTCGCCGGCGACCATGTTCCCGGCGGCAGTCTCGAGGTGCGCGACTGCACTGGTGGCGACTGTTCGGGCCTTGCCGACCAGGATCCGGCGCCGGGCCGGTTCCGCGTGGTCGGGCTGGAGGACGGCGATTACACGCTGACCGAGACCGAGGCGCCGCAGTACTACCAGAAACTGACTGCACCGCTGCAGTTCACCGTTACGAACGGCGAATCGAGCAGAGGCCGCGACTGGAGCATCGGCAACGACCCGATACCGTTGCGGTTCCAATTGAATTTTCCGCTGACCGGCGGGCAGGGGTCAACCCTGTTCCTGGTCTTGGGCGGGGGAATGATCTCAACGGCTTTGATCATGGGCCACTGGTTCAGGAAAAGGAGGCGGCGCTAACTGTTTCCATGAGCGAACGGCTTGCGGCGGAACAAGAGCCGACAAGCGATAGACGACCATTCAACAATAGAGAAAGCAAGAATATGAAGCACAATGTTATGAAGCGCGTCATGGCGCTGGCCGCCGTGGTGGCGGTCTCGGCGCTGGGCTTTGCCAGCACCGCGCATGCCGCTCCCGGCGGCGGTTCCACCGCTATCGATGCGAGCGAGCTGGGCAACATCACTCCCGGCACGACCGGCAGCATCACCATCCACAAGTACGAGGAGATCGGCAACACGACCAAGCTCTCGGTCAGCGGCACGAGCGCGATCCCCCAGGGCATGAAGCCGCTGGCCGGCGTGACCTTCAGCATCTACCCGATTGAGGGCATCGATGTCGCCACCGTCGATGGATTTAACAAGGCTACCGAGCTGTCGAAGATCGCGAAGAACTTCCGGGCAGGCGCCCCCAAGATCGGTAACGCGAGGATCGGCGAGTACAACCTGGGTACCGCGCACGATACCAATGCGACCGATGATCAGGGCATGACCAAGTACTCCGGTGTGCCACTCGGCGCGTATCTCGTGGTCGAGAAGGGCGCTCCGGCGAAGGTGACCGGCAAGGCCGTGCCGTTCGTCGTGACCGTTCCGGTGCGCGACACCGAGGCGAAAAAGTGGCAGTACGACGTGCACGTCTACCCGAAGAACGAGGTCAGCGAGTCCAGCAAGAAGACCGACTCCTCCCAGACCGTGCAGGTCGGCGACGACATCAAGTGGGACATCTACACCAAGATCCCCAGCGTCGCTGCGGGCAAGAAGCTGACCAAGATCCAGATCGTGGATGCGCTGCCGGACGCCGTGCGGTTCAAGTCGCTGACGGCCGGCGTCGTCGATGCGAACACCAAGAAGACCGATGACGTCAAGCTGATCGCGGACACCGACTACAAGCTGTACGCGCCTGCGGCCGATACCAACGGCAGCAACGCCAGCATCGTGCTCACCGAGGCCGGCCTGACGAAGGTTAAGGATATGGGTGGACATTTCGTGCATGTCAATATCGTGGCGACACTGAAGAGCGCCGGCGACGGCACCATCATCAACAAGGCGTACCCGACTGTGGATACCGATGTGGACGGCACCACGCCGCCGACCCCGCCGACCCCGGACAACCCGCCGACGCCTCCGACGAATACGCCTGAGATCCCCTCCAACCCGACCTACGTCGGCAAGCTGAAGATCACCAAGGTCGACGCCGACAACACCACCAAGACCCTGAAGGGCGCCAAGTTCCAGATCTTCCCGGTCAAGGGCGATGGCAGCAACGCCGACCCCGTGATGAATGGCACCGACAACTACTTCACGACCAACGATGACGGCATCATCGAGGTTGAGCTCTCGCTGCACGAGCAGAACACCGGCAAGTTCAAGATCGTGGAGATCGAGGCTCCCGCCGGCTTCGTGACGCCCGACGAAGCGCACAGGACTACCGAGGTCACGCTGAGTGCAGGCGACGTGGCCACCAACTACAAGACGATCGAGAACACACCGAACAAGGGCGTGGTCCCGAACCTGCCTCTGACCGGTGCGAGCGGCCGCATCCTGATGCTGCTGGCCGGTGGCGCACTCGTGATGGGCGCCGGCATCGCCGCGTTCAAGCACCGCGCCCGCGGCAAGCAGTGATATCGTCCGGTTCGGTCTGGGGCTGCGGAGGCTGACGGGCATGCCTGACAGGCGCCGGATGGCGCCGGGCATGCCGGCCGGCATCCGTCTCCCGGATCGGCCGGCGTAGGTACCGATGCGGCGCACGGCGACCATATCGATGGTCACGCCATGCGCCGCATCTTTTGTTGTCTCCGGGCCGGCTGTTGCCGGCACCGTTGCCCCATCACGGTGAGGAGTGTGAGGAATGGCTGTGATCGCCCATCATGTAACGGAACGCTATGACGTCCTGCGGGCGTGGACCTTTTCCAAGGTCGCCGCGCTGATCGGCGTGGTCGCCATCGTCGGCGTTGTCATCTTTCTGTATCCGGACATCTCCAACTGGACCAACCAGTACTATCAGGTGCAGATCCTCAGGAACCTGCAGGAGCAGGAGCGGCATGCCACCCCGCCGGCCATCGAGCAGATCGACAATGCGCTGCGCTACAACCAGGCGCTGCAGTCCGGCGCGATCGTGGGCGCCAACGAGCGCCTGCCCATCGCGGACGGCCATGCGAACGGCATGACGGACGGCGGCCTCCTGCCGTACGATCAGCAGCTCAACATCGACGGGACCGGCATCATGGGCCGCATACGCATCCCGAAAATCGATGTGGATCTGCCCATATACCACGGCACCTCCGAAGAGACGTTGCTGAAAGGCGTGGGGCATCTGGAAGGCACGTCGCTGCCGGTCGGCGGCGAATCGACCCATTCGGTGCTCACCGGGCACCGGGGGCTGGCCAGCGCGAAGATTTTCACCGATCTGGACCGGATCGTATCGGGGGACAGCTTTGTGGTGGAGATACTCGGGCAGGCGTTCACCTACCGGGTGTTCGACGTGCGCGTGGTCGAACCCAGCGAGACCCAGTACCTTAAAACGCAGCCGGGCAAGGACCTGATGACGTTGGTGACGTGCACGCCGATCGGCATCAACTCGCACCGCATCCTCGTCACCGGGGAGCGCGTGGTGCCCACGCCGCAGCGGGACAAGGACGATGTGGGCAAGAACATCGCCGTGCCGTTCCCCATGTGGGCGGTGTGGCTCGGGCTCGCCCTTGTGCTGGTCGGGCTCTACCAGTGGCGCATGGGCTTCGTCACGGTTCCGGCCGGGCGGGATGGCGAGTCGCGGGACGGTGGACCCCGAGAGGGCGGAGCCCGGGATGAAGGGGCCCGGGAAGGCGGGTCGCAGGGTGCCGGGCCGCGGAAAGCCGGGCCTCGGAAGGCTGGGAAAGGCCGCGGGCGCCATGCCTGATGACGGCGCGGCAAAATACATATCTTGCTGTAAGCTTAATCGTTGGACTTTTTCGAGAGAAGCCAAGAAAGCAAAAGGAACACCAGTGGAATATTCCCTCTTTACCAAGTTGGCCGCCGAGTTCTTCGGCACCGCCATCCTGATGATCTTCGGCAATGGCTCCGTGGCCAACGTCGAACTCAAGAACACCAAAGGCCACCATGCCGGCTGGCTGAACATCGCCATGGGCTACGGCTTCGGCGTCATGTTCCCGGTACTCATGTTCGGCGGCATTTCCGGCGCGCACATCAACCCGGCCATGACCCTGGCCCAGGCCGTCAACGGCATGTTCCCGTGGGGCGAGGTGCTCCCGTACATCATCGCGCAGCTGCTCGGCGCGCTGCTCGGCCAGTTCATCGTCTATATCACCTACTATCCGCACTACAAGGAGACCGAGGACGCCGAGGCGATCCTGGGCACCTTCTGCACCACCGACGCGGATAACGAGAAGGTCAACTACTTCCTCAACGAGATGTTCGGCACGCTCGTGCTCGTGTTCGGCGCGCTGTGCTGCCTGATGGACCCGTGGGGCGAGAAGGACCCGGCCGCCGCGGCCATCGTGGTCGGCTTCATCGTGTGGGGCCTCGTGACTTCCATGGGCGGCCCGACCGGCCCCGGCCTGAACCCGGCCCGCGACCTGATGCCGCGCCTGCTGCACGCCATCCTGCCGATCCCGTCCAAGGGCAGCTCCCGCTGGAACGAGGCGTGGATCCCGGTCGTCGCCCCGATCGTCGGCGCGATCATCGGCGCCTGGCTGTTCCAGTTCTTCTTCGCCGTCTGATAGGTGCCACGGTCACAAGGCTGTCCTTAATTGCAGGATGAGCTGGCCGCGAAGCGGTCTGTCTCTACACTTGGCTCCCCTCAGCGAGGGGAACCAAGTGTAGCGCCGCTTTTTGCGGCTTATTGTGTGCGTGAGGCTCCGGTCCCCGTTACGGGACCGGAGCCTCACGCATATCTTGGCCTATTGTGGCCTCGCGCATGCCTTGACCCGGCCTGAATCACCTCCTGATGCGATGCAGATGCGAGTTGTCGGTGCGTGCGGTTGGAGACCGAGACCTCTGGAGGCCGATTTTCGCGTTTTTGAACGATATAATCTGCCCGAAATAGGTCGGTCTCGAAACCCGCGCACCGACAACTCGCACCTACCATGCATCGAGGCACCGCTCAGATGCCGAAATCACCCTATTCGCGCGCCCCAGATCGAGCGGTTCCCGCCGATGGCGGAGAAGGTGGCCGTTCTGGCCCCATCCGCCTCGCGCGGCAGCGTGGCGAACACGCCGGTGTACGTCACGCCGTCGAGCGTGATGGCCATATCGCCGTCGCAGCAGCTGACGCCCGCGAGATTGGTCCCGAGTATCCTCCACGCCCCGCGCGTGGCCGGGCCGTCGGTGGTGCGCGGCAGATTCGCCTCGGGGGTGTCGAAGAAGCTGACGGCGCTGCCGCTGGTAACGCGCCCGTCGGCCTCCAGCGTGATCGTCTCCGGCCGGTTGACGCCGTAGTAGGAGCCATCCTCGTTGCGCGTGCCGTTGAAGAAGGTGTGCGGGTCGTGGCGCACCACCTCATACTGCCCGAGGATGGATTCGTCGTTGGCCGGGGTGCGGGCGTCCCCGCCCTGATAGGCGAAGGGCGCCGCGGTCAGCCATCCGTCGGCGGTGGGCAGCAGTTCGCGCACATGAGCCTCGTACTCGCCGTCGTCCCGGCCGATGAAGCGCGTGTGGTAGACGAGGAACAGCCGTCCGTCGCTGGAACGCCGCAGCACGGAGTTGTGCCCCTGAGACACTTCCACCTCGGCCTCGTAGGCAGGCCCGCCGCCCCACATCACCGACGACGTGAGCCGGATGCCGGTGTCCTTTTCGTGGTTGTCGGGGATCTCGCCGTTGGAGATCGCCGGGTTGCCGTTCTGGTCCACATACGGCCCGACCAGGTTCTTCGAGCGGAACAGCCGGATTTGGTAGCCGCCGGTGCGCCCCAGCCACCCATAGGCCATGAACAGGTACCACCAGCCGTTGTGGCGCACGAAGTACGATCCCTCGCCCGAGTTCCAGTAGCCGCCGGCCACCTTCACGCCGTAGTACGGGTCGGCGGCATCGGGCACGAGCGGGTAGCGGACCGTGTAGTCGCGCAGGCCGGTCTTCGGGTCGAGCTTGAACATCCACACGCCGCCGAACCACGAGCCGAAACTCATCCACATATCGCCGTGCTCGCACAGGATCGGCGCCGCGTCGATGGCGTTGATCCGCGTGTTCTTCAGTGACTGGTACCGCTTCAGCCCCTCGGCGTCCGCCGCGGCGTCCAGCACGCGCGGCACGTCGGTGCGGTCCACGTTGCCGGGCGTGAACCCGGAGTAGACCACCGGCCCCACGTAGGTCCAATCCCCGTCGAGCCGTTCGGCGGTGAGCAGCACGATCACCGAGCGGAATTCGTGGCCGTTGACCGACAGGTACATGCACCAGCGGCGCATCGTGTCGTTCCAGATCACATCCGGCGCCCAGGTGTTGCCTTCCAGATCCGGGTTTTCGGGCTGGCACGGCCACGCCTGCCAGACGTCGCCGAGCAGCGAGGCCGGGTCGCGGCTCAGGTTGTTCTCGAAGCGTTCCCAGTGGACCAGGTCGGTGCTGCGCGCGCAGCGGCGGTGCGTGCCGAAGATGTAGTACACGCCGTGGTCCTCGACGATGGCCGGGTCGTGGATCGCCACATGGCCGTTATCGAGCGGGCGCTCGCCGGATTGTTCGTGTTCGCTCATGGATGTTCCTTGTTTGTGCGGATGCGGGTATGGAGGATGCGGATGCGGCGGATGCGGATACGACGGCGGGTATGGGCGCGTGAGGCGTGGCGCGCGGATGCCCGCGCGCCACGCACCCTACGGGCCTACTTCTGCGAGCCCCAGACGCACACGTTGCCGCCGAGCGCCGAGAAGGTCATCACGTCCTTGCCGTCCTTGTCGCGCGGCAGCTTGTCGAACGCGCCGTGGTAGGTCACGTCGCCGAGCGTGACGGTCACGTCGCCGGTGCCGTCGGACTTGTCGAGCTTCCAGGTGCCGGTCTTGTCGCCGCTGACCGTGCCGTCGCCGTTGAGCGTGATGCTCACGGGCTTGTTGACGCCGCGGTAGTCGGTGCTGTTCTTCTCGTTGACCTTCTTCGGACCCTTGAATGAGGTATTCTGCTCGTGGGTCACCAGTTCGTAGTCGCCGGTCACGTCGTCGGCGGTGTACTTGGTGTCGGCGGCCCTGGTTCCGGTGTATTCGTACGGCGCGGCCGCCAGCCATCCGTCGTCGGTCGGCAGCAGTTCGTGCACGCGCACCTCATGCTTCTCGCCGGTGCCGGAGAAGCGGGTGTGGTAGACGAGGTAGACGGTGCCGTCGTCGTCCACCAGCGCGGAGTTGTGGCCCTGCGCCACCTCGATGTTGGCGTTGTCGTTGCCGCTCCACTGGATCGAGCTCATCAGGCGGATGCCGATGTCGCTCTGCCAGTTGTTGCCGATCGCGCGCGTGCTGACGGCCGTGTTGCCGGCTTCGTCGACGTACGGGCCGGTGATCTTGTCGGAGCGGAACATGCGGATCTGGTAGCCGCCGGTCTGCTGCAGGTTGCCGTAGGAGGCGAACAGGTACCAGTAGCCGTTCGTGTGCAGCAGGTAGGAACCCTCACCGGAGTTGCCGAAGCCGCCGCCGAGCTTGACGCCGTAGTAGGCGTCGGACTGGTTGGACACCGTCTCATAGGTGGCGTTGTAGTCGCGCAGGCCGGTCGACGGGTCGAGCTTGAACATCCACATGCCGCCGAACCACGAGCCGAAGGTCATCCACATGTCGCCGTTGTCGTCGGCCTTCACGCACGGGTCGATGGCGTTGATGCCGGTGTCGGTCTGCGAGGCGTAGCGGGTCAGGTCGGCCCCCTCGCCGAGCACCTTCCACACGTCGGTCTTGGCGGCGTTCACCTTCTCGAATCCGGAGTAGACCACCGGCCCCACGTAGGTCCAGTCGCCCTCGATGTCGTCTGCGGTGAGCAGCACGATCGCCGAGCGATAGTTCGCGCCGTTGATCGACATGTACATGCACCACTTTTTCATCGTCTCGTTCCAAACCACGTCGGGCGCCCACATATTGCCGTCGACGTCGGGGTTGGAGGACTGCTTGGACCAGTCGGTCCAGATGTCGGCGAAGATCGTCTTGTAGTCGGTGCTCAGGTTGTTCTTGAAGCTGGTCCAGTTGATCAGATCGTCGCTTTTGAGCCATGCGAGATGCGATCCGAAGATGTAGTACTTGCCGTTGGCCTTGACGATGGACGGGTCGTGCGATTCGCCGCGCTTGATGCTGCTGGTGGCGGTCTCGCTGGTGTTCGCGCCGTCGGCGGAGTGCGCGTCCTTGTCGGTGCCGCTGGCGGCGCAGCCGGCCAGCGTGCCGAGCAGCAGCACCGCGCTGAGTGCCGCGGCGAGGGCTTTGCGTGCTGAGTTGATCACGGTGATGAACCTCTCTTCGGTCGGTGTGGTAACGGGATTGAGCGGATGCCGTCGGGTCGTTTCGGGTTGTCGCCGGGCTGCATCGCGGTGGATGGAGCGGGGGGATCGGTGAAGCGACGCCGCATTTGTACATCGATGTAATCGCCTGTATGCTAGTGTACATCGATGTAAAAGAAAAGTCGAACCGAAAGGGCGTTGCGATGGCGAATCCCTACTCACTGCTGTGCTACACGCGTGTCCCCACCTCGCGCGAGGAGGCGAACAACGCCGATATCGCCCTGAGCATGCATCTGGCGCTGCGCTCGCCGGTGTCGGGCAAGTGGGAGCCGTTGAACGAGAACTACGGCATCTTCTTCGCCGCCGGCGTGCCGAACGCTTCGGTGCCCGCCCTCGCACGGCGTGCCTGCACCGCGGCGGCCGATTTCGGCGCTGATTCCTGTGTCGGGACCGGCAAGGCCGGCAGGGCCGGCGGGTCTGACGGGTCCGATGGGCCCGATGGTGGTGCCGGCGAGGCTGGGGGAGACGTCCGCCCGGTCAGCGGAGCCGTCGCCTACGATGCGGTGATGCCCGGCGTCGACATCGCGCTCAAAAGCCTCAAGGATCCGTTCCTGTTCCGCCTGGCGGACGGCCGCTTCGGCATCGCGGCCACGCGTACCGATCGCGACGGCGTGCCGGACGGCTCCGAGCGGTCGGCCTTCCTGCTGGCCGTGAGTCGTGATTTGCTCACTTACCGTCAGCTGGGATTGGTCCGCCTGGACACGGCCGATGGCGTGCGGTCACCAAGCGTCTCGTATGATGCCGCGAACCGCCGGTATGCGATCCGTTGGACCGACGACTGCGGCCGCGCGCGCCACGCCGTGGTCGACGACATCCTCGAGGCTCCGGGTCGTGTGATCGCCATGCCCGCCGCGGATGCCGGAGATGCTGCGAATGCTGTTGGCGCTGCGGGTGAGTCGTCCTCGGTCGTTGCCGATGCGGCGTTCGATGCCGCGCCGGCCGTCGCCCACGATATTCCCGGCGCGGTGCCCGGCAACGTGATCGAGATCGGCGCCAAGGAGGCCGCGTCCCTGATCGCCCGATTCGGCCGCGTCTACAACACCGGCGTGTCCGTGCGGCCGACGACGTTGCCGGCGGGTCTGCGCGGCGAGGACGCACGCGAGATGGTCGGCGTTTTGGGCAAGACGGTCGCCGTGCTGCGTTATTCCGACGGCTCCACCGCCGTCCGCGCGGTCGACTGGGATGCGTCCCAGCTCGCCCGGCTGGCCGATGACGCCGCCGCAGGGCTGCTGCGCCCGGGCGACATCCGCCATGTCGACGGACGGGTCCGCCAGAGCGTGTACCCGGTCCCCTTCGCGGTCGAGCGCGCCGATCCGTCGGTGTTCGCTTGGAATTTCAACGGCGAACCGATGTTCCTGTTCATCGCGACCGAGGATGCCGACGGCAATTGCGTCGACCCGCGCGGCGGCCGCGCGCATATGCCGCTGCGCGTCGCGTCCACCATCGAGGGGCTGTCCGACGCGGCTGGCGGGCTCGCACGCGAGATCGACCTGCTGCGGCGCGGCGACCGGAACTCGGAGGGCCGTGCGATGACCGGCTGCTTCTGGGCACCCGAACTGCATGTGATCGGCGGCAAACTCTCGATCCTGTTCATGCCCTGCTTCGACGGGGATCCGACCAATCCCGACGGCACCGCGAACGACCGCGCCGGCAAGCCCGACATGTGGACCGGCATCTGCCATATCATGCAGCTCAGGCAGGATGCGGACGGCCGTGACCTCGATCCGCGCGATCCGGCGCACTGGACCGTGCCCGAGCCGATCCTCGGCGCGCACGGCGAGGCGCTCAATCCGGTGCAGCGCATCAGCCTCGACATGACCGTGATCGTGGATTCCGGGCGCTGGTATTACGCTTGGCAGCAGGTCGGCAGCGTGTGGATCGCCTCCTTCGACCCGTCCCGCCCGTCCCGCCTCACCTCGCGGCCCGCACAGATCATCGTGCCCGAATTCGCGTGGGACAATATGATCGCCGAAGGGCCGAACGCATTCGTGCACGAAGGCAGGATCTACCTGATCTATTCGGGGTCGCTGGTCGGCATCGACTACACGACCGGGCTGGCGACCGCGCCGGCCGGTCAGCGGGCCGATCTGACCGATCCCGCCACCTGGACCAAGCTCGACTATCCGCTGCAGAAATCCGGCGTGTACAACGGTGCATGGCAGCTCGGAACCGGCCATGGCATGTGGTCGCACGACGAGGACGGCAATCTGATCTACGTATTCCACAACGCCGAATACGAATCCGGCCGCTACGGCGGGCGGGACGCGCAGGTTCGCCGCGTGCACTGGTCGGCGGAGGGCATGCCGATCCTGGACATGCAGTCCGATGAGGAACTCAACCCGGATTATGCTGGTATAAGGATGAACATCGTTGTGCAGTGATGCCGCTGCCCGGCGATGATGCGCCTTCGGCGCTTGAATTCATAGGCCCCACTATGGTTGTGGGTTGTAGTACGAGAACAGAATACGGTGGGCAATATGGTCAGGAAAGCAGCGGGCAAGGGCGGCGATCATGTCGTGACGATGCGCGACGTCGCCAAGGCGGCCGGCGTGTCGATCAAAACGGTGTCCAATGTGGTCAACGATTACGAATTCGTCTCCGACGCGACGCGCGAGAAGGTGAGCAAGGCCATCGAGGAGCTGGGGTACACGGTCAACGTGTCCGCGCGCAACCTGCGCACCGGGCAGACCGGCATCATCGGCCTGGCGATCCCCGACCTGCAGATGCCGTATTTCGCGCAGCTGTCGTCGCTGGTGATCGAGGAGGCCAAGAAGGTCGGTCTGCGGGTGATCGTGGAGCCGACGCTGTATTCGCGCGAAGGCGAGCTCGACGTGCTGCACGACGTGCGCACCACGATGCTGGACGGGCTGATCTACAGCCCGTTGGAGCTCGGCCCGAGCGACGAGGGCGAGCTGAACGTCGACTACCCGCTGGTGCTGCTGGGCGAGCGCATCTTCACCAAGGCCGTGGACCATATCGCCACCGAGAACGTGGAGGGAGCCAAGCGGGCCACCTCGTACCTGATTCAGACCGGGTGTCGGCGCATCGCGGTCGTCGGCGTGCATGAGGGCGAGGATGTCGGTTCGGCGGCGCTGCGATTCCGCGGGTACCGCGAGGCGCTGGAGGAGGCCGGCGTCGATTTCGACGAGCGGCTGGTGGTGCCGTCGCGGATGTGGCACCGCATCGACGGCGTGCATGCGATGAATGGCCTGTTCGATTCGGGCAGCGTGCCCGATGGCGTGGTGGCGCTCAACGACATGCTCGCCTCGGGTGTGATGCACGCGATCCAAATGCGCGATCTGCGCATTCCCGACGATATTTCCGTGATCGGCTTCGACAACTCCGATGACTCGCAGTACCTGTCGCCGGCGCTGACGACGATCTCGCCCGGATTGGACGCCGTGGCGCGTCTGGCTGTGCGCGTGCTTAAGAACCGCATCGATGGTCGGCCGCCGCTGGACGGCGATTCCACCGCCCCCGTGTTCCGCAAAGTGTCCTCGACCCTGGTGGTCCGCCAATCCACCCGCGCGATGTAGGGCGCGGGCGCGGATTTTCCGAGGCGCTGCTTCTAGCGTCTAGTGGTTTTGCTGCGCTGGGAGGTTCTTGACATTCCGGATCGGTGAGGGTCTAATCGTGTTGCCCTGCTGGGGGTGCTCTCAGCAGGGGGATTCTTCTATGGTCTGGTGGTTTTGCTTTGCTCGAGAATCCTTGGCGAGGCGATGCTTCTGGTGTCTGGTGATTCTGGCCCGCTGGGCGGGCTCTTGACGGGGCATGGCGTCGAGATGCTAATGAGATTGCCCCGCCCGCCCACGCGCCCCGCATCGCTTCTCTCCCTCAACCTCCCCGCTCACCCCGCAAAACGCCGACTTGTTCCATCGATGTAAATCTGTTATATTCATCGATGTAAACCAATGAACACTTGGATTGAGAAGGATGAACAATGGCTGTTTATAACAATCCGATCGTGCTCCAGCGTGCGGATCCGTGGGTGCTCAACGTCGACGGCGAATACTACTTCACCGGATCAGATCCTGAGTACAACACCATCGCCATCCGCCGCGCCTCGGCGATCAACGACCTGCAGAAGGCCCCGGAGACCGTGGTCTGGCGCAAGCACGAATCCGGTCCCTGCAGCAAGTACATCTGGGCGCCCGAGCTGCACCGCGTGAACGGCGCGTGGTACATCTACTTCGCCGGCGCGGAAACCGACTTCGAGGATTCCGGCCTGCCGACCCATCGCATGTTCGTGCTCGAGAACACCGACGCCGACCCGACCTCAGACAACTGGGTGGAGAAGGGCCAGATCAAGACGCCGATCGACTCGTTCTCGCTCGACGCCACCACCGAGGTGATCGACGGCGTGCAGTACCTGGTCTGGGCGCAGAAGGATCCCTCGATCGAGGGCAACTCCAACCTGTACATCGCCCCGATGGCCAACCCGTGGACGCTGGCCGCCGATCCGGTGATGCTCTCCAAGCCCGAGTATGACTGGGAATGCATCGACTTCCTGGTCAACGAAGGGCCGGCATTCCTGTTCCACGAGGACAAGATCTACATCACCTACTCCGCGTCCGGTACGGGTGTGCCCTATGCGGTCGGCCTGCTGGCCGCCGATCGCGGCAGCGACCTGACCGATCCCGCGAGCTGGACCAAGAGCCCGGTCCCGGTGTTCAAGACCTGCGCCGAGAACGGCCAGTACGGCCCCGGGCACAACTCGTTCACCAAGTCGGAGGATGGCTCGCAGGATCTGATGATCTACCACGCGCGCAACTACACCGACATCAAGGGCGACCCGCTGTTCGACCCGAACCGTCATGCCCGCGTCGGCGTGGTGCGCTGGACCGATGCCGGCCCCGATTTCGGCGTTCCCGAGGCGGATACCCTGTGGACTCCCGATTCGACCGACGTGCTGCCGGCCGACGGCGGCCCGATGGCCGGGGTTCCCGTGGCCGAGGCTTCCGAGGCCAAGGCCGAAGTGCTGGCGTCCTGATCGCGCCGAAGATCCGGAAAACCCTTGCGGGCGGCGCGGCGAGCGGAACTCGTCACCGCTCATGCCGTCCGCCCGCCAAAGGCCGCGATTCGCGGCCGCTCCCCGGCGCTTTTTTCGGATAGCACCAAAACTCTAATCGCAATCGGGTGGGGCTCTTGCGCTCCTTTCCGTCCCGTAAATGCCTGAAAAACCGCGGAATCGCAGTCTTTCCCTCCGGCGTGTCGACTAATTTGTACAACGTTAGAAAACACGCTATAATCAAATATACAACGTTGCAAATGAGCATTGAGGCTCCACAAGAAGAGAGACAGGATGCAGGGTGTCGGCAGCGATGCCGCAACCGGCCCACAAGGCCAATAGACGTCACCTCATCACCCCGAATCGCCGGAACCGCCACTGCGCAACGAACAGATCTTGGGCAACCAGGAGCAAAGGAGAAATCAAATGAACATCAAAAAGACCCTCGTCGCGGGCGTCGCGCTTTCGATGATCGCCACGCTCGGCCTGTCCGGCTGCGGCTCGTCCGGCGGCGACGTGCAGAAGACCGCCGACGGCAAGGTGAAGATCACCATGTGGCATGGCTTCTCCGAGGCCGACGGCAAGACGCTGGAGTCCATCGTCGACGACTTCAACAAGTCCCAGGACAAGTACGAGATCGACGCCCAGCTGCAGCCGTGGAGCACCATCGGCGAGACCATGGTCACCAAGGTCACCTCCGGCGACGGCCCCGACTTCGTGACCACCGGCGCCGACAACGGCCAGGGCTGGTCCATCGACGGCACCTTCCAGTGCGTCTCCGACTTCTACGACGATGACAAGTACGAGACGAAGAACTACATCGACACCGTGGTCGACCAGATCACCTTCAACATCGACGGCAGCGAGGAGAAGTGCGCGGTCCCGATGGGCTACGCGCCGACCTCCGTGTGGTATAACACCGACATGTGGAAGGCCGCCGGCCTGACCGACAAGGACATCCCCACCACCTGGGACCAGCTGCTCGAGACCGCCAAGAAGCTCACCAAGTCCGACGGCTCGCAGTACGGCATCGCCCTCTCCGACCTCGGCTGGGCCGCCTTCATGAAGGGCAACGGCACCGGTCTGTACACCACCGACGGCAAGGTCTCCATCAACTCCCCGGAGAACAAGGCCTTCCTCGAGAAGATGCGCCAGTTCTACAAGGACGGATACACCGTCTCCGGCATGGACGACACCGCGGCCCGCGAGTCCTTCGAGTCCGGCCAGTCCGCGATGGTGATCGTCGGCCCGTGGGAGGACCAGGCCGCCACCGACAAGGGCATCAACCACGACACCTTCGCCGTTCCGGACGGCGACGGCACCTACAAGTACTCCACCGGCGACTCCGGCTCCAACACCGGCTCCACCGGCCTGTACTGGTGGGTCACCTCGCAGGTCGGCGACTCCGAGAAGCTGCCCGGCATCTACGAGTTCTTCAAGTTCTACAACAACCACGACAACCAGGTGAAGTGGTCCCTCGGCTCCGCCTACCCGCCGAACAACACCACCGTCACCGCCGACGAGCTCTCCGAGCGTCCGCTCATCGCGAAGATCTCCCAGTACACCGACAACTCCTACATCGGCATCGCCGGCCTGAAGGGCGGCTTCGGTGACATCTCCGCCACGCTGGACACCCTGACCTCCAACACCACCCGCACCGACGACGACATCCAGTCGCTGCTGGACGAGGCCGAGTCCAAGATCCAGGGCTATCTCGACGAGTACGCCGAGGACTGATCCCGACCACCGCCGGCTCCCGGAGCCCGGGAGCCGGCCCCCGTACACCGTGTCTTTTTGGAGGAGCAAATGACCACCGCAAACCACGCGCCCAGCACGGCGCATGCGGTCGCCAAGGAGAACAAGAAAGCCATCCAGGCGCGCAACCTGCGCACCGGCATCCTGTTCACGGCGCCCGCGCTGATCGTACTCGCGATCTTCGTCTTCTATCCCGCGATCAAGACCTTCGTCACCTCGCTGACGTCCGATCGCATCAACCGCTCCGGCAAGTTCGTCGGATTCGACAACTACATCAAGCTGTTCCAGAGCGCCGACTTCTGGACCGACGTCAAGAACACCCTCGTCTACGCGGTGCTCTACGCCCCGATCGTCGTGATCGTCGCGCTCGCGTTCGCGCTGCTGCTCAACCGCAAGGACCTGAAGTTCGTCGGGTTCTTCCGCACCTGCATGTTCCTGCCGTTCGTCATCTCGCTGACCGTCGCCGCCATCGCATGGCAGTTCATCCTCTCCCCGTCGCTGGGCTTGGTGCCGTACTGGATCTCGCTGCTCGGCGGGCAGGCGCACATGGATCTGCTCGGCACGCGCGAGACCGCCATGGCCACCATCGTGTTCATCACCGTGTGGAAGAACTTCGGCTACTTCATGGTCATCTTCCTTGCCGGCCTGCAGGGCATCTCCGCCGAACTCTACGAGGCCGCGTCGCTCGACGGCGCGAACGCCTGGCAGAAGTTCCGCTTCATCACGCTGCCGGCCCTGCGCCCGACCTTCAACTACGTGGTGATCTTCGGCCTGATCGGCTCCTTCCAGGTCTTCGACCAGATCTTCATCCTGACCTCCGGCGGCCCCGCCCGCGCCACCGAGACCATCGTGTACCGCATCTACACCGAAGCGTTCGGCAACGGCAAGCTGGGCTATGCCTCGGCGCTGTCGTACGTGCTGCTGATCATGACGCTCATCGTGGGCCTCATCCAGCTGTACACCAACAACAAGCATGAGAAGGAGGAACTCGCATGAGCGCCGCAACCTCCGCCGCGAACCTGTCCGCCGCACAGGAGCAGGAAAACGCGCGCATCAACGCCGAAAACGAACGGCTGCGCCGCAAGGCGACCACCCGCCGCCGCGTCGGCCTGGGCTTCAGCTACTTCGCCCTGATCCTCATCACGGTCCTGATGATCTTCCCGCTCGTGATCGTGGTGCTGGTCTCCTTCACCCCGAACGAGGTCACGCAGACCTGGCCGCCGAAGATCATCCCGAGCGCCTGGACGCTGAGCAACTACACCGACCTGTTCTCCCGCCTGCCGATCGGCCGCGAGATGCTCAACACCGTCGTCTTCGCCGGCGCGGTCACCGTCATCTCGGTGTTCTTCGACTCGCTGGCCGCCTACGGCCTGTCCCGCGTGGACTTCAAGGGTCGCGGCCTGCTGCTCGGCGTGCTCATCGCCACCATGATGATCCCGGGCATGGCCCTGCTCATCCCGGTCTACAAGCTGCTCGCCAACATGGGTCTGGTCAACAGCTACCTCGGCATCATCATCCCGCGTATGGCCGATGTCGGCGGCATATTCCTGCTGCGCCAGTTCTTCATCTCCATCCCGAAGGATCTCGACAACGCGGCCCGCATCGACGGCGCCGGCGAGTTCCGCATCTTCGCGCAGATCATCCTGCCGAACGCGGTTCCCGCGATCCTGACCGTGGGCATGTTCAACTTCATGGGCAACTGGAACGACCTGCTCTGGCCGTTGATCATGACCTCCAAGCCGGAGACCCGCACCATCACCGCCGGCTTGGCCATGCTGACCGGCCACGGCTCGTCCGTCACCCCATACGGCGTGGTGATGGCCGGCGCGCTGATCTCCGCGCTGCCGCTGCTCGTCGTGTTCTTCTTCGTGCAGAAGCGCTTCGTCGAAGGCATCGCGATGACCGGCATGAAGTAAGCCGCATCTTCGATCGAGCCGGGCGCTTTCCTTCCCGTCCGGCCCGAGAACCCTCGCAGTGCCGTGCCGCAGCTCCTCCTGCGGCACGGCACTCGTTTTTTACGTGTAACTCAGCAGGCTCCCGCTGGACGGGTAGCCCGGTGGGCTGCCCACAGCGGTGCGCGAAGCGGCGCGCCGCGTGCCGTGCCGGAACATGGCATGCCCATTCCTTAGCGGAGGCAGGTGGTTGCAGTCGCTCCTCCCGCTGGCGTGAGGTGGCGCGCAGCGCCGGAGGGTGGTCGGACGGCTGGCGGTCCAATTACCGGTCACCCTCGCCATCCCGCTACCTCGCCATCCCGCCTTCCCGCCGGACGCCGGATAATGGTATGGTCAGCCGCATAGCCGTCTAGCCGCATCAGACCGCATCATAACCGCTGTGCGGCAGCCATCGGAGGGGGACCATGACCGGACGATTCGCGCCGACGCCATCGGGACGCATGCACATCGGCAACGTGTACGCGATGCTGGGCGCGTGGCTGTCCGCGCGTTCCCGCGGCGAGCGTATGGTGCTGCGCATCGAGGATATCGACCGACCCCGCGTGCTCCCGGACGCCGACCGCTGGATCATGGACGATCTGGCTTGGCTCGGGATGGACTGGGACGGCGACCCCGTCTACCAGTCCGACCGCCTGGATCGATACGAGGAGGCGTTGGCCGCGCTGCGCGAGGCCGGCGTGATCTATCCATGCTTCTGTTCGCGCGCCGACATCCGCGCGGCATCCGCGCCGAATGAAGGCGATGGGTTCGTGCTGTACCCGGGTACATGCCGGCGATTGCTGCGGAGCAACCCCGATGAGGTGCGCGCCCGCCTTGCCGCCGGCCGCCAGCACTCGCTGCGCCTTGCCGTGCCTCAACCAGAGGAAGGCGACTCCGCGGTGACTTTCGACGATCGTGTGTTCGGCCCGCAGTCCTTCGACTTGGCGCGGGACTTGGGGGATACGGTGATCCGCCGCGCGGACAGCCTGTTCTCCTACCAGTTGGCGGTCACGGTGGATGACCTCGACATGGGCGTGACCGATATCGTGCGAGGCCGCGACCTGCTGCGTTCCACCGCCCTGCAGCTCCACATCCGCGAACTGCTGTCCGATCGGGAACCCGTGCCGGCGCCGGCCTTCGCGCATCTGCCGCTCATCGACAACGCCGCCGGCAAACGCCTCGCGAAGCGCGAGCGTTCGTTGGACATGGGAGCGCTCAAGGCGCGCGGCGTCACCCCGCAGCAGGTCATCGGCTACTGCGCATGGCTGCTGCGGCTCGTGGACGAACCCGTCCCCTGCACTCCAAGCGACCTGCTGCCCAACTTCTCATGGTCTCCGCTCGCCGCCAATCCCCAAGACCGCGCCATCCCCGACAACCCCTTCGCCCTGTAACCCTCCTCTGCTGTCCCAGCCAGTCTGACCGCGAAGTGGCCCTCGATATTGGGCTCCCCTCTCTGAGGGGAGCTGGCCGCGAAGCGGCCTGAGGGGAGCGAAAGCAAAGCTCGCGTCAAATCAGTTTGGCATGCTCCCGCTGGCGGGAGCTGGCTCGCGAAGCGAGACTGAGGGTGGTTAAAAGCTGTGGTCAAGGCATACCCAGTCAGCCACACCACCAGCCACCCACCAGCGGGATCGAAGTACGTGCCGTATGTCTCTCTACAACACCCCACCCCCGCGTCTGCCTCGTGACAACACCCGGCGAAAACTTCCCCCGTGAGGCTACGATAGTGGTGCATACGACGAGGGGAGCGGCATGACGGCCTACATGGATCACAAGGATCTTGCCAACGAGACGATCGATGCGGCGCGCGCGCAGGAGATAACCGACAACGTGCACCGCGTACTGGACTCCGTGGCCAAGGCGGAATCCGACGCCGGCCGTGACGGCGGTTCGGTGCGTCTGCTGGCCGCCACGAAGACCCGCGACGTCGGCGAGATCATGGCCGCCATCGACGCCGGCGTGCGCATGATCGGCGAGAACCGCCCGCAGGAGGTGGCCGTCAAGGCCTCCGGGCTGATGCGCCAATGCGCGCAGCGCGGGTTCTCGCTGGGTGTGGGCGAGGAAGTCCCTGTCACGCCTAATGCCGATGTCGCCGATGCCGCCACATCCGGCACATCCGGCACAGGCAATGCCCCCACGCACATTCCCCTCCACCTGATCGGCCAGTTGCAGAGCAACAAGATCGGCAAGGTGCTGCCGGTGGTGGACACGATCGAATCCGTGGACTCCATCGAGCTCGCGGAGAAGATCTCCCGCCGCGCGGTGATGCGCGGCGTCACGGTCGGCGTGCTCCTGGAGGTCAACGAATCCGGCGAGGCCTCGAAATCCGGCTGCGATCCGGCGCACGCGATCATGCTGGCGCAGCGCATCGGCACGCTGGACGGCATCGAGCTGCAGGGGCTGATGACCATCGGCGCGCATGTCGACGACGAGCGCACGATCCGCAAGGGATTCGCGCATCTGCGCCGCACGCGCGACCAGATCCTCGACGCGAAGACGCCCGGCACCGAGCGCTGCACGGAGCTGTCGATGGGCATGACCCACGATATGGCGCTCGCCATCGCCGAGGGATCGACGATCGTGCGCGTCGGCACGGCCATCTTCGGCCAGCGCGCGTTCGTCTGATCGATACTCCCTTTGGTCAAGGAGGGGGGGGTCGCCGTTGACAGTATGCGGCGGTAGACTATCCGTGATCGGGTGGTAGTCGTGCGAAGATCGGCCGAGTCGTGGCCGGGGGGGGGGGGGGGGGGGGGGGCGGAAACTGAGCGGACGAGGG
>OAXB01000109.1_pt1 | contig 36786 bp, 29 predicted proteins | sample 1501541 | NCBI WGS metagenome assembly OAXB01 (sample SAMEA2580302, study PRJEB22360) | human gut metagenome | biome: human gut; feature: human-associated habitat; material: faeces | place: Denmark | collected 2008/2010
AGGCGATGTTCCCACACCACGGGCCCCGGGGGCGGCGCTTGGGAGCCGCTGCCCAACGCCGAGACCTGGCTGGGGCAGCCGGCGTACCGCGGCGTGTGGCGATTCGGTTCGGAGACCGATCTGGGATTCTGCGGGTACCTGCGCGGTGCGTCGTGCGTTCTCGCCGACGACCCCGATTTCGGCCAGGTGGTATACGGCGGTTCCGTGGTGCCGTTGCGTGGCGGTGATGGCGATGCCGTTGAGATAATCCCGTCGGATGGGGTCGGCCGTCGTCTGCACGTCCTGCGCGACGCTCTGCACCGGCTGCATGTGCTGGTCGAAGGCGCCACCATCGTGTCCGCAGTGGTCGCGCGACTGGACGGGGAGTCCGGTTCCGGAGAGCGCTTGGATCTGCGCCTGTCCCGTGACGGTAATGGAAGCGCCCGCGTGCGGGTATCGTCCCATCGTGACGGCTATGAGTTGCGCTGTGGCGATGAGTGCGGGACGGAACTCGAATTGGAAGTGCCTTCCGATGAGGTGTCGATCGTGGCCCGGAGCGTCGATCATCTATGATTGAGACGCATACGGCGGTGTTGGCGCCGCAACGAAAACGTACGAAGGGGCGTGGATCTATGTCGCAGTCATCCGGTGAACCGGCGTATCGGGCAGGCGGTCTGCCCGGCAAGGCGTCGCTTACCGATGTGGCGAAGGTCGCCGGTGTGTCGCTGGGCACGGCGTCCAAGGCGCTCGCGGGCAAGCCCGGGGTCAGCGATGCCACGCGGGTCAGAGTCCGGCAGGTGGCGGATCAGCTGCAGTACGCGCCCAATCCCATCGCGCAGACGCTGGCATTGGGGCGGTCCGACTCGATCGGGCTGGTGACGGCCGATCTGCAGGGTATGTTCTCCAGCCCGATCATGGTCAGCGCACAGCGTGAACTCAGCGCGCGGGGCGTGACCGTGCTGCTGGCCAATGCGTGCGGCGATGCGAGGTTGGAGCGGGAATGCGTCGAGAGTCTGCTGCGCCACAACGTCGGCGGACTGCTCATCGTCGACCCGAGCACGAATTCGAGGCCTCCAATTCAGCCGGACGTCCCGGTGCCGGTCGTATACGCCTATGCCGCATCATCCGATCCCAACGACTGCTCGATCACATCCGACAATGTGACGGCCGGAAAGATAGCGGTCGACCATCTGCTGGCCTGCGGTCGGCGATCCATCGCCATCATCTGCGGCGACGTCGAATACCGGGCGTCAACGGAACGGCTGAAAGGGTCCGTGTCGGCGCTCGCCGACGCCGGACTGGAGCCGGTGAACATTCCTCGCTTCGGCTACTGGGGCGCCCGTTGGGGCCGCGAGGAGACGAAACGGCTGATTGACTCCGGCGTGAGTTTCGATGGTGTGATCTGCCAGAGCGACATCATCGCGATGGGAGCGTTGGACGCCTTGAAAGCCGCCGGACTGCGTGTCCCCGAAGACGTATCGGTTATCGGGCATGATAATTGGGACTTCGTCACCGGGAATACGGATCCGGCCCTGACCAGCATTTCGAACTGCTTCGAGGATATTGGCCGTCTGGCGGCGCACCGGCTGGCCGAAGCGATGGACGGCGTGCCGCACCGAGGCATCGACTATGTGCAGTGCGAGCTGGTCGTGCGCGATTCGACGGTGGCCAACAGCAATTGAAACCGAACCGGCGTGCCGGTCGGCGCGTCGGTTGACTTTTTGGGCAGAGGGTTCTACCTTTACATATAGAGAAAGCGCTTTTTATACCTTAAAAATAGAAAAAATAAAGGTATTTGTGTTTTTTTAAGAAAGCCCTTTCTTCTATCTGGTCTACAGCGAAGTGGAGGATACGTATGTCGCAGATAACAGCACGGGAGGTCGCGGGCGACAGTCCCTCGGCGACGGATTCCGTGGAGCGGGCGGTTCCGTCCGATCCGCATCCCAAAGGGGCGATGGCGAAACTGCGCTGTCACCTCGGTCTGTATTGGGAGCTGTGGGTGCTGACCATCCCTGCCATGGGATTCATCGCCCTGTTCGCCTATGTGCCGATGTGGGGCATCCAGCTCGCCTTCCGCAACTTCGAGCCCAAGAAGGGCCTGACCGGCGGGGCCTGGGTCGGGATGCGGTATTTCACCCAGTTCTTCCATTCGCCGATGTTCATGGAAACGGTGGTCAACACCTTCCGCATCAGCCTGGGTACCTTGGTGCTGGGCTTCGTCTTCCCGATCATTCTGGCGCTGCTCATCAACCAGATCGGCTCGACCAAGGTCAAGAGCTTCGTGCAGACGGTCACCTATATGCCGCACTTCATCTCGATGGTCGTCGTCGTGTCGCTGCTCAACATCTTCCTGACGCCCAAGAGCGGCCTGCTGGGGCGTTTCTTCGGCGATTCCAGCCTGCTGGACGATCCGAACGCCTTCGCACCGATCTACTGGATCTCCGAGGTCTGGCAGCACGTCGGGTGGAACGCCATCATCTATCTGGCGGCCTTGAGCGCCGTGGACGTGTCGCTGTACGAGGCGGCGAAGATGGATGGCGCCGGCAGGCTTCAGCTCATCCGGTACGTCGATCTGCCGACCATCATGCCGACCTGCGTGATCCTGCTCATCATGAACATGGGTTCCGTGCTGTCGGTCGGGTTCGAAAAGGTGTTCCTGATGCAGAACGCCATGAACCTGTCCGCATCCGAGGTGATATCGACGTACACCTACCGCATGGGTCTTCTGGGATACCAGTACTCCTACGGCACGGCGATCGGCCTGTTCAACACCTTGGTCAACTTCGTGTTCCTGTTGATCGCGAACTTCATCGCCAACAGGGTTTCGGAAACCAGCATCTTCTAGAGTCGGGGGGCATATCATGAGTGAAATCGCGCAGTCGGTCGCGCCGCAGTCCGGGTCGTCCATCCCGTGGAACAAGAAGGTGCATCAACGCAAATCCGTAGGGGATTGGGCCGTCGACATCATCCTCTGGCTGGTCGTGGCGCTGATCGTGTTCGTGGTCGTTTATCCGATGTGGTTCATCGTCATCGCCAGTGTGTCGGACCAGTCGATGGTCTCGACCGGCAAGCTGACGTTGCTACCCATCGGCACGACGTTCGCCGGATACGCGCGCGTGTTCGGCGACAGCCGCATCTGGCAGGGCTATCTCAACACGATCATCTACACCGTGGTGGGCACCGGCGTGAATCTGCTGGTCACGCTGCCCGCGGCGTTCGCCCTGTCTCGGCGTGAGTTCAGGCCGCGCCGCGTCATCATGTTCCTGATGACGTTCACGATGTACTTCTCCGGCGGCCTGATCCCGAGCTACCTGCTGTTCAAGAACCTCAACCTGCTGGATTCGATGTGGGTGTTCATCCTGCCGGGCGCGGTGAGCGTGTGGAACCTGATCATCGCGCGTTCGTTCTTCGAGACGTCGATCCCCGAGGAACTGCATGATGCGGCGCAGATCGACGGATTGCGGTACACCGGGTACTTCCTGAAGATCGTGCTTCCGCTGTCGAGCGCCATCATCGCGGTGATCGGCCTGTACTACTTCGTCGGGCACTGGAACGACTACTTCACCGGCCTGATCTACATCCAGTCCGCCGACAAGCAGCCGCTGCAGGTCGTGCTGCAGAACATCCTGCTGTCGAACAAGACCACGTCATCCAGCGGTACGGACATGGTCATGCAGCAGCAGCTGGCCGATCAGATCAAGTATGGCGTGATCATCGTCTCCACCCTGCCCCTGCTGGTGATCTACCCCTTCCTGCAGAAGTACTTCAACAAGGGGGTTATGATCGGAGCTGTAAAGGGCTGAGTATCAGCCCTTTAGCGAAGCCCGGTGGGCTTCGCTGCGGCGACGAGCGTAGGGGCTCGCCAATATGGGGCGAGCCCCGGAGCCAATGCTGAGTCCTCGCGGAGCGAGGTCTGCTGTTGCGGAATCCGAAGGCGGTGCCGTCGGACCACCCCCAGTCGGCTTCGCCGACAGCCCCCGCCGGCGGGGGCATGCTGAACTCAGCCGGATGGAACAAAAACTCTATTGCCTTGGTTTTGGCAGGCTCCGGACTCGGGGTCGCCTGTCTTATGACGTATATTGAACAGCATGGTCACCATTACTGATGTCGCACGCGAGGCCGGAGTCTCCAAGACCACGGTCTCCTACGTGATCTCGCGTCCGTCGCGCGTGTCGGCGGAGAGCCGCGACAAGGTGCGCAGGGCGATGCGCAAGCTCGGCTATACGGTGAACCATGCCGCGCGTGCCCTGTCTACCGCGCGCAGCATGACCCTCGGCGTGCTGGCGCCCGCCGAGGACGAGGCCTCGATGTCGATCACCCGGGGCGCCTATCTGTGCGCGCTGTCGAACTTCGCCCGTCTGAAGGGGTACGATCTGCTGCTGCTGAGCGATCCGGACGGTGTCCGGGCGGTGCGGGACGCCGCGGACGCGCGCAAGGTCGACGGTCTGATCATCATGGACATCCGGCGTGACGATCCTCGGGTGCGCGCCGCCGTGGAAGGCGGGTTGCCGACCGTGCTGCTGGGCATTCCCGCCGATTCGATGGGTCTGGACGAAGTCGACACCGATTTCGAGCGTGCGGCGGTTCAGCTGGTCCGTCATTTCGCCGAACGCGGTCATCGCGACATCGTGCTGCTCCATTCTCCCGAAGGGACGGTGGATGGTGGCGCCAATTTCGCCGTGCGGTTCAGGCGGTCCGCCGTCGCGGAGGCGGAACGTCTGGGCGTGACGATGCGCGTGCCGGTCTGCGATGCGGACCGTGAAACCGGGGGAACGGCCGCGCTCCCCGGCGACCCCGGCGAGCGGCTGCGCCGCGCCTTGGAAACTTTTCCCGAAGCCACCGGGCTGATCATCGACGACGACAACGCGATCTTGGCCGCGCCTCAGGTGTTTCTGGAACTGGGCGTGCGCGTGCCGGAGGATATGTCGGTCGCGGTGGCGGTGCCCAATGCGCTGCGGGCGAGGATGAGGATCCCCTACACGGCGGTGGACATCGACCTGCAGTCGGTGGCGGAGGAGACCGTCGACACGCTGATCCGGCGCATCGACGACGCTTCGCGCCCCGCCATGACCCGTCTGATCAGCCAGCCGCTGTCCGACCGCGGGTCCGTGGTGACGGTGTCGCATTAATCGCTCTCGGTCTCGTTGCGTGGGCCGGCTTCCGGCATTGTAGGCGAGGCACGCTGGGCGTATTGCTATGGGATGATCCGTCGATATTTGTGAATCGGTTGGCAATAATTAGATTTTTGATTTGACAAACTAATTGCGAAGCTTTACGATTATTGATGTGAACCGGTTCGCATCCGAGAGTGACGAGCGAACGAACGATGGAAGCAAGCGCCTCCCTTCGGGGGCGGATATGTCAATGACGACAAGGAGCAACGCGATGGCAATCAGTGGATTCCGGGCAGTTGGCGGCGCGCTCGAATGGCGCGGCGAAGGAGAATACCTGCGCGTCGAGCCGTATGGCCGCAACGGCGTGCGCGTGCGCGCCTCCAAGAAGAGCCCGATCTCCGACGTGAACTGGGGCCTGATCTCGCCGGAGGGCATCGCCCCCGACGCGGGAGTCTCCATCGACGAGACCGCCGGCGACGCCGTGGTGCGCAACGGCGGCATCGTCGTCAAGGCTCATGCCTACCGCGCCGGCAACGATGGCGCCGGCTATACCGAAAACCTGTGCGAGCTGAGCTTCCACAACGCATCCGGCGGCCTGTTGTTCAAGGAAATGCCGCAGAGCGGCGCCCTGAAGCTGCATGCGCGCTCATACCGGCCGGTCATGGGCGGCGCGCACGCCATCGAAGCCACCTTCGTGGCGCCGGAGCACGAGCGGCTGTACGGCATGGGCGAATACCAGCAGCATTACATGGACCTCAAGGGCTGCTCCTTCGAGCTGGCCCATCGCAACTCGCAGGCATCGATCCCGTTCGTCGTCTCGAGCGCCGGCTACGGGTTCCTGTGGAACAATCCGGCGATCGGATCGGCGCAGTTCGCCAAGAACCGCACGTTGTGGCGCGCCGAATCCTCCCCGCAGCTCGACTACTGGGTGACGGCCGGTGATACCCCGGCGCAGATCGAATCGCAGTACGCCGACGCCACCGGCCATGCGCCGGCGATGCCGGAATGGGGACTGGGCTTCTGGCAGTGCAAGCTGCGCTACTGGAACCAGGACCAGGTGCTGCACGTGGCCCGGGAGTTCAGGCGCCGCAACATCCCGATCGACGTGCTGGTCATCGATTTCTTCCACTGGCCGCATATGGGCGACTTCCGCTTCGAGCGCGAGTTCTGGCCCGATCCCAAGGCGATGTGCGCCGAACTGCATGAGATGGGCATCACGGTGATGGTGTCGGTGTGGCCGCAGATCTCGCTCAAATCCGAGAACTACGACGAGATGCGTGCGAACAACCTGCTGGTCAGCGCCGAGCACGGCATCGACGTCGGCATGATGTACCAGGAGCCCAACCAGTTCTACGACGCCACCAACCCGGAGGCACGCGCCTACGTGTGGGACAAGTGCAAGCGCAACTATGTGGATCTCGGCGTGGACGCGTTCTGGCTCGACGAGGCCGAACCGGAGTACGGCACCTACGATTTCGGCAACTACCGCTACCATTCAGGCCCGAACATCGCAACCGGCAACATCTACCCGCGCGAGTACAACCGCGGCTTCTACGAGGGCCAGCTGGAGGCCCGCGGCGAGGGCGACGTGGTCAACCTGACCCGTTGCGCATGGATCGGCTCGCAGCGCTACGGGTCGCTGGTCTGGAGCGGCGACGTCGGCTCCACCTTCGAGGACATGAAGGCGCAGATCACCTGCGGCATCCACATGGGCATGGCCGGCATCCCGTGGTTCACCACCGACATGGGCGGCTTCCACGACGGCGACGTCAACACCGGGTACTTCAAGGAACTGCTGGCCCGCTGGTGCGCATTCTCCTGCTTCTCCCCGGTGATGCGCAACCACGGGTTCCGCCGCGGCGAACAGCCCGACGGCTCGATGGTCGAGGCGATCACCGCCGCCGACGGGTCGCCGCGCGACGCCTCGGGCGTGGACAACGAGCCGTGGAGCTACGGCGAGGAGATCGAGCGCATCTTCGTCAAGTACATCGGCGTGCGCGAGGCCCTGCGTCCGTACACCCGTGAGCTGTTCGCCGAGGCGAGCCGCGACGGGCAGCCGCTGATCCGCGGCCTGTTCTACGAATTCCCGGACGACGCCGCGGCGGCCGACGTGGCCGACGAATACATGTTCGGCGCCGATCTGCTCGTCGCCCCGGTCACCGATTTCGGCGCCCGCGCCCGGAGCGTGTATCTGCCCGGGGACGCCTCGGTGACATGGACCGCGCTGCGCGACGGCGCGACCTACGCCGGCGGCCAAAGCGTCGACGTGGACTGCCCGCTCGACACGGTCCCGGTGTTCGCCCGCAACGGCGCGACCCACGGCCTGGACGGGCTGCTCTGACGGATAACCCGCCAACGTCGGCGGAACAACCAGGAAAGGAACAACCATGATGAAGTCAATGAGGACGATGAAGAAGGCGATCGCCGTCGCCGCGGCGCTGGCGATGGGCATCGGCGCGCTGGCCGCGTGCGGATCGAGCACGAGCGGCACGAGCGAGTCGAAAGGCAAGGTGTACTACCTGAACTTCAAGCCCGAGGTCGCCGAACAGTGGCAGACCGTGGCGCAGGACTACACCGACGAGACCGGCGTCGAGGTCATCGTGGAGACCGCCGCGTCCGGCACCTACGAGCAGACGCTCAAGTCCGAGATGGCGAAGACCGACGCGCCGACCCTGTTCCAGGTCAACGGCCCGGTCGGGCTGGCCCGCTGGAAGGACTACGCGGCCGACATGAGCGACACTGAGGTGTACAAGCAGCTCGAGGACCAGGGGCAGGCGCTGAAGAGCGACGACGGCTCCAAAGTGCTGGCGGTGCCGTTCGTCATGGAGTCGTACGGCATCATCTACAACAAGGATCTGCTGAACCGGTATTTCGACGCCTCGTGGTCGTCGGTCAAGTCGCTGGACAAGCTGAACACCTTCGCCGCGCTGAAGACCGTGGCCGACGAGATCCAGGCGCACAAGGGCGATCTGGGCGTCAAGGGCGCGTTCACCTCGGCGGGCTTCGACTCCAGCTCCGACTGGCGCTTCAAGACCCAGCTGGCCGACGTGCCGCTGTACTACGAGTTCAAGGACAAGGGCCTCACCTCGCAGCCGGCGACCATCGACGGCACCTACCTCGACAACTTCAAGAACATCTTCGACCTGTATATCACCGACTCCACCACCGATCCGGCGCAGCTGAGCTCCAAGACCGGCGACGACGCAAACTCCGAGTTCGCGCTGGGCGAGGCGGTGTTCTACCAGAACGGCACCTGGGCGTGGACCGACCTGAACAGCGCGGGCGTCGAGGCCGACAACGTCGGCATGCTGCCGATCTACATCGGCGCTCCCGGCGAGGAGAACCAGGGCCTCACCACCGGTTCCGAGAACTACTGGTGCATCAACTCCAAGGCGTCCAAGGACGACCAGCAGGCCACGGCCGACTTCCTCAAGTGGATGATCACCTCCGACGCCGGCAAGAACGCGCTCGCCACCGACATGGGCTTCAGCACCTCGTTCAAGACCTTCGACGACGTCTCGACCGACAACCCGCTGATCGACGAGTCGAAGAAGGACGTGGAGGAGGGCCGCGAATCCGTGACCTGGGTGTACACGATGATGCCGTCCGAGCAGTGGAAGAACGATCTGGGATCCGCGCTGCTCGAGTACGCGCAGGGCACCGGCGGCTGGGACGCCGTCAGGACCGCGTTCGTCGACGGCTGGGCCAAGGAGTACTCCGCGGCGCAGTGACACGATGAACCCCGAACCTTACCGTGTTCCCCAAGGTATCGCGGTAAGGTATTCGGTATGACCGAACTCTATGGGAATGATGGCGCCACGGGCGGCGGCAACGCGGCCGAAGCGGCGAATCCGCGCCCGAACGGGGCGCCCGTCGAAGGCGACGGGCGCCCCGTATCCGTGTCCGCGCGGCTGGGTCGCCTGCAGTTCCATCATTCCGGCAAATTCCGCGTATTGCAGTTCGCCGACATTCAGGACGGGCCGAAAGTGTCCAAGGACACGATCCGTCTGATCGAGACCTCGCTCGACGCGGCCCGCCCCGACATCGTCGTATTCAGCGGCAACCAGATCGCCGGATACGACCCGTCCTTCGCCGCCACGTTCCGCAAGCGGCGCTGGCGCGACGAGCAGGAGGCCGCCGGCGCGCAGTCCCCGCGCATCGGTTCGGGGGGCCGCCTCTCCGAGAGCGGTTCGGCGTCCAAGCGCCGTGCCGCGGAGCTGGAGAAGACGCGCAAGCTGGCGCGCAAGGCCATCGGCCAGTTCCTCGCCCCGCTGATCAAGCGCGGCGTGCCGTTCGCCGTCACCTACGGCAACCACGATTTTCAGTGCGGGCTCGATGTGAATGAGTTCGACGCGATCTACCGGGAATTCCCCGGCTGCCTCAACGCCGCGCCGATCGATGCCGGGGTTGCGCCCGGCGCCGTTTCCGGTGCCGGGGCGGACGGCGAGGACATGGCCGCCGATTCCGCGGATCCTTTCGCCCCTTTCGAACCGCGGTCCTGCACGATGCCGCTGTCCGGGCTGGCCGACCAGCAGGTGTTTCCCTGCGAGCCCGGTACGCTCGCATTGCCGGTGATGGATGTGGAACGTACCCGCAACGTGCTGGCATTGGTATTGGTCAATTCCGGCGACTACGCGCGCGAGGGCGGTTACGGCAGCCCGTCGGGCGCGGCCCTGCGGTTCCTCGCGTCGATTCCCTCGCGCATCGGCACGCAATCGTTGGTGTTCCAGCATATGCCCCTGCCGCAGTACTATGAGCTGCTCACGCCGGCCGAGCCGAATGCGCCCGGCGCGATGCAGGGTTATCGCACATATGCGTCCGCGTACTACGTCATGGATGAGTCGAAGATGCAGCCCGGCAGCTATCTGGGCGAGGGCATCAGCTGCCCCGATGCCGATTGCGGCGAGTACGACGTGCTGCGCGGCCGCGGTGAGGCCGGCAAGGGCGAGTCCGGCAAGGCGGATGGGCGGCGCGGGGAGCGGGGCTATTTCGGCATCGTCGCCGGGCACGATCACCGCAACGGGTTCGTCGGCGAACTGGACGGCATGATGATGGTCGCCACGCCGACCTGCGGATTCGGGTCCTATGGGCCAGCGCCGGAGAAGCGCGCGGCCAGGTTGTTCGAGTTCGACATCCGCCACCCGCACAACCCGCGCACGCAGCTGCTCGAATTCGGCGACCTGGTCGGCAAACCCAGCTCCCGCAAGGCCTATTCATACGACATAGCCGACGTCAAGGCCGAGAGCGAAGGCATGAACCTGCTGCACAAGAAGAATCTCTGGGACTCGCTCAGAGGCCTGTTCGCGTAGATGCCTGTTGGCTCCCCTCTCTGAGGGGAGCATCACCGTGGGCGTCAAGTATTCATCGAGCAATCAGTGATCGCTCAGCGGCCGGCGGAAGCCTTGATGAGCGCGTCGGTGAGGTACTTGCCGGCGGCCATGACGAGCGGGGCGTAGCGGCGGCCGGGGGAGTTGCCCATGCGGCCGGACGGCCCGGAGATCGAGATCGCGGCGATCACCTGGCCCGAGGCGTTGCGGATCGGTGCGGAGATCGAGCACACGCCGTCCTCGCGCTCGTTCACGGATTCGGACCATCCGCGCTTGCGCACGGAGGCCAGCTTCGTCGCGCTGAACTTCGCGCGGCGAAGTCCCTGATGCAGGCGTTCCGAGTCCTCCCACGCCAGCAGGATCTGAGCGGCCGAGCCCGCTTCCATCGACAGCATCGCGCCGACGGGGATCGAATCGCGCAGGCCGGACGCGCGCTCGACGGCGGCGATGCACACGCGCTGGTCGCCCTGGCGGCGATAGATCTGCGCCGATTCGCCGGTGCGGTCGAGTAGCGTCTGCAGGATCGGGCCGGCGGCGGTCAGCAGACGGTCCTCGCCGGCGGCCGCGGCCAGTTCGGCGAATCGCGATCCAAGCGCGAAACGGCTGTGTTGATCGCGCAGCACGAAACGGTGGCGTTCGAGCGCAATCGCCAGCCGGTGCGCGGTCGGGCGGGCCAGTCCGGTGGCGGCGACCAGCTGACCGAGCGTGGCCGGTCCGGATTCGAGTGCGTCAAGGATCTTCACGGTCTTGTCGAGCACGCCGACGCCGGAATGGATCTCCCCGTCGTCTACGGGGAATGCCGTGGACTGGTCGTCCGTGGCTGGGGCGTCGTCAAGGGGCTCTTCGGCCATGGTTGCGTCTGCGTTGGAAGTCATAGTCGTCGATTATGCCATCTCACATAGTGAAACGCAAAATGACGTTTGCCGTGTTGTGTTGTAACGGCGATATCGGGGGTCGCCGGGCCGCTCCCGGCCATCTCATATACCGGCCCCAAGCTCGTCGCGGCTGATGCGGAACCATAGGCTATATACCACACAGGATGCGTAAGGGCAATACCTTATGCGAAGAAATTAGGAGGAGTCCGAATGGGAACGACACTGGCCGAGAAGGTCTGGGCCGATCATTTGGTACGCAAAGGCAGCGACGGAGCGCCTGATTTGCTGTACATCGACCTGATGCTGATGCACGAGGTCACCAGTCCGCAGGCGTTCGAGGGCCTGCGTCTGGCGGGGCGCAAGCCGCGCCACGTCGATCAGCTTATCGCCACCGAAGACCACAACACCCCGACGGTCGACATCGACCGGCCGAATCCGGACAAGACCAGCGCGCTGCAGCTGAGCACGCTGGAGAAGAACTGCAAGGAGTTCGGCGTGCGGCTGCACCCGCTCGGCGACGCCGATCAGGGCATCGTGCACGCCTTCGCGCCGATTCTGGGCCTGACTCAGCCGGGCATGACCATCGTGTGCGGCGATTCGCACACCTCGACGCACGGCGCGTTCGGCGCGCTCGCCTTCGGCATCGGCACGTCCGAGGTCGAGCATGTGATGGCCACGCAGTCGCTGAGCCTCAAGCCGTTCAAGACGATGGCGATCAACGTGAACGGCGAGCTGCCGAAGGGCGTCACCGCGAAGGACATCATTCTGGCCATCATCGCGAAGATCGGCACGGGCGGCGGCCAGGGCCACGTCATCGAATATCGGGGCGAGGCGATCCGCAACCTGTCGATGGACGCGCGCATGACGATCTGCAACATGTCGATCGAGGCCGGCGCCCGCGCCGGCATGATCGCGCCTGACGAGACCACGTTCGAGTACCTGAAGGGCCGCCCGCACGCGCCCGAAGGCGAGATGTGGGACAAAGCCGTCGCCTACTGGAAGACGCTCAAGACCGATGACGACGCCGTGTTCGACACGGTCGTCGACCTGAACGCCGAGGATCTGGCGCCGTACGTGACCTGGGGCACGAACCCCGGCCAGGGCCTGCCGATTACCGCGAACGTGCCGGTGCCGTCGCAGATCGCCGACGCCACCAAGCGCGCCGCCGCCGAGCGGGCGCTCGACTACATGGGCCTCGAGCCCGGCATGCGGATCAAGGACATCCCGGTGGACACCGTGTTCATCGGTTCGTGCACGAACGGGCGCATCGAGGATCTGCGCGCCGCGGCCGCGATCATGAAGGGGCAGCACAAGGCGAAGTCGATCCACCGCGTGCTCGTGGTGCCGGCCTCGTCCCGCGTGCGCCTGCAGGCGGAGGCCGAAGGTCTGGACCGGGTGTTCAAGGACTTCGGCGCGGAATGGCGCAACGCCGGATGCTCGATGTGCCTGGGCATGAATCCCGACAAGCTGGTGCCGGGGGAGCGTTCGATCTCCACGTCGAACCGCAACTTCGAGGGTCGCCAGGGCAAGGGCTCGCGCACGCACCTCGCCTCGCCGCAGGTCGCCGCCGCAACCGCCATCCGCGGCACGATCTCGTCGCCGGCGGACCTGTAGACCGCCCAGTTATCGGTTCCCCTTCCAAGGGGAGCCCGACAAGAAGGATTTTGCAACAATGGAAAAACTCACCACACTCACCGGCGTCGGCGTGCCGTTGCGCCGCTCGAACGTCGATACGGATCAGATCATTCCCGCGGTGTTCCTCAAGCGCGTGACCAAGACCGGGTTCGACGACGCGCTGTTCTACGCATGGCGCCGCAATCCCGATTTCGTGCTCAACCAGGAGGCGTACAAGAAGGGGCAGATCCTGGTGGCCGGCCCGGACTTCGGCATCGGATCGTCCCGCGAGCATGCCGTCTGGGCGCTGCATGACTATGGCTTCCGCGTGGTGATCTCGCCGCGCTTCGCCGATATCTTCTACGGCAACACCGCCAAGAACGGCGTGCTTGCGGCGATCATGCCGCAGGAATCGGTCGAACTGCTGTGGAAGCTCCTCGAGGAGGAGCCGGGCCGTTCGATGACCGTCGATCTGGAACAGCGCACCGTGACCTGCGGCGACGTGACCCTCCCCTTCGAGGTCAACGACTACACGCGCTGGCGCCTGATGAACGGCTATGACGACATCGACCTGACGCTGCAGCACGAGGACGACATCGCTGCCTACGAGAAGATGCGCGCCGAGAAGTTCCCGTTCAAGCCGAAGACGATTCCGGCCAAGCACCTGCCCGAGCAGCCCATCGCCTCCGCCCGCGAGCCCGAAGAGGATACGTGGCCGGGACCGTTGAGTGAGCGGAACTAGCGTTCCGTGCACCCTGTTGGGAGTCCGGTGGACTCCCAACAGGTCCCGGCCGAGGTGCGGCAGCGCCTCGGCAACGTCGGGCCTCGCCGCAGGCGAGTCCGTTATTGCGGACCGGGGCCGTTGCGCAAACGAACAGCGTTCCACGCCGCAAGTCTGCAATACGAAGGTATCCGGCTCCCCCTCTCTGAGGGGAGCTGTCGCCGCAGGCGACTGAGGGGAGCATAGCGGCGGCCCCGCGGCATCGAGCATTCGACCACTCTCCGGCGCTATGCGCCACCTCCCGCCAGCGGGAGGATCAATCTTCATTGACATTGCCGTGTACGCCGGGAAAGACTCGTGCCCCTACGCATGCAGGTGAAGTGGCATACGTTCATAGAGCCGTGTTGAGCGTTAATGAGGGTACCATCGAACGGTACCTGAAATGTGCATCAAGAAGTGAGGAACGTGGGGATGTCGGAAAACATTCACGGGGGGGGGTAATCGTCGTGTAACTCTTGCCCAAGTCGCGGCGGTGGCCCATGTGTCGGTATCGACGGCGTCCAAGGCGCTGAACGACAAAGGTCGGGTCTCTGTTTCCACACGTCTGCTGGTACGGGATGTCGCCGAGCAGATGGGATATCTTCCGGTATCTGACCGCCGTTCGAGCGAATCATATTCCAGCCATCTGATCGGCTTGATCACCTCGGATATCGGTGGTCGTTTCTCGCTCCCGATTCTGGCTGGTGCGGAACGGACGTTAGGCTCGAAGAACCACTCCGTCGTGTTGATGAACGGGTATGGAGATCCGGAAACAGAACAAAACCGCTTGGAAACGATGGTATACACGCGTCTGTTGGACGGAATCATTGTCGTGAGTGACGATACCAAACCGCGCGAGCCGATACCGCTGCTCCGCGACATGAATCTGCCGGTGGTGTACGCATATGCGCCTTCATTGGACCCACGTGATGCGTCGATCATCTGTGACAATCTGAGCGCTGGGCAATCGGCAATCAATGAGATCCTGTCGCTCGGGCGTACGCGTATTGCTGTTATCGGTGGCGATGAGCGATTCCTGGCGAGTCGTGAACGCGCGGCCGGTGTCAAGCAGGCGATGGCGGATGCCGGCTTGCGTCTTGCGGCGCCTATCCGGTTCAACGATTGGACCGAACAGTGGGGACGCCGGAGCATGGATATGATACTTGCCTCGAACCCGCGCGTCAACGCGGTATATTGCATGAATGATTTGCTGGCGAGGGGCGCCATAGACTCCATTGAGGAGCATGGTTTGCATGTGCCTGAAGACGTGATCGTGATAGGGCATGACAACTGGGATATCATCTGCATGTGCAGGCTGCCGACGATCACGAGTTTCGATAATGCATTGGATGACATCGGCAAGATGGCCGCAAGAATTATCCTGCGTTCATCGCGAGGATATAAGCCGGTCCCGGGAATCATCAAATTACCATGTCGTATTGTTCGACGACAGTCAACGGCCATTTAGGATCATGGCCTATATCCGGTAATCGGATGGATCATTCATGATGCGCAATTTTTCGCATGTGATATCGTGCCGGTGATTTTTTTCGCATGGCCGCGAACAGTGTGACATGTGCGATGTCCGCTGTGTACTGTGAAGCACAGCTTCGGACGGCGCAAACGGCGCGATGTTGCATCAGCGTTGTCCGGCATGAGCCTTGATCGCAATGACGAAGGAGGTTGCGCAGACCGGTATTTCGGTATGAGGGATGCATCCGCGCATCCCATTGGCATTGATTCGATTCGCATACAAAGAGGTAGCAATAATGAAAAGCAAGTTGAAGGTGTTCGCCGCTTCGGTCGCGGCGCTGGCTATGGTAGGGTCGTTCGCCGCATGCGGCAGCGGGAACGATGCGCAACCCAGCGGAGGGGAACTCAAAATCGGGTGGTACGGCTCAAGCGACAAGGATGATCTCGTTACGCGCGCGATTGCGTTGTACAAGAAAGATAACCCGGACGTGCAGATCAAGCCGGTATATCTGAACTACGACCAGATGGTCAAGAATGCGCAGTTGATACTGCAGACGGATGATGCCCCGGATCTGGTGCTATACGAGCAGGGCACATCCACTGTCGGCAATCTGGCCTCGTTGGGTGTGCTTTCCGATATGACTGATTATGCGAAACAGTACGGCTGGGATAAGATTCTGCCGGAATCGGTGCAGACGATCGCCAAGTATCAGGCCGACAATGGCGGCATCATGTCCGAAAAGGGCGATTGGTACGGTGTGCCGATCAATGGTGAGCTCGGCGGCATGGTCTACTACAACAAGGGTATGTTCGACCAGAACGGTATCAAGGTTCCGGAGACGTTTGAAGAGCTGGAAAGCGCATTACAGCAGTTTGTGGACAAGGGTATTACACCTATCGCCACTGACGGCGCAGTGAATGCGGAACATCTGTGGTATCAGCTGGCGCTGACGAAGGCCGACCGTCAATGGGTGAAGGACTACCAGTCATTCGAGCACAAGGTGGCTTGGGATTCCGGTCCCGCGAAGTATGCGGCGGACACTTACGCCGAATGGGTTAACAAGGGCTATATCCCGAACACGGCGGCCGCTCAGACCGAAGAGGACATGATCAGCCAGTTCTGCGCCGGCAAGTTCCCGGTAGTCATTACCGGCTCTTGGGAATTCGGGCGTGTACTGAAGGACGCGACATTCACCGCTGTGGTCAAGGCTTTTCCGGGCACTGAGAAACTGGCTACAGGCGGTGCGGCCAAACTGTGGTCCATTCCGGAGTCTTCCAAGAACAAGGATGCTGCCGCGAAATTCGCCAACTTCCTGTTAACCAATCAGGATGTCCAGAATATGTATGCCACTGAGGGCGGTCTTCCTCTTAACCATCAAGGTGACCCTGACCTCGCTTCGTTACCGGATGAACTGAAGAATCCTTCCGGCACCTATGACAAGCAGCAGGAGCAGGTCACCGCATTCACGGGCATCTTTGACTCGTATTTGAAGAACGACGCCTTGGCCTATTACCCGTCATGGCCGGCAGCCACGATGACCGACGCGCTGCACGCGGCATTGCAGGGACTGATCAACCAGAGGTCGAATCCCGACGAGGCTCTGCAGGTCATTGAAAAGGCCTACGACCAGGGCAAGAAGGACCTGGGCGTGGAGTGACGCCGTATAGGTCTCCGGTCATGCCGGATGCGGTCTGACAATGTGACCGCATCCGCGTCGATCGGAGACCATCGGCTTCTGACATGGGAACAAATGGTGATACACATGAGTAAGAGAACAACCCTGACGGCGCAGGAACGTCTCTACGAGCGGAATAGAAGAGCAGGTTACGGTCGATATCTGTTCCTTGGCGCGATAGGCACCGTCGTCATACTGGTGGTGCCGTTTATCTCGAATCTGGCACTGTCGTTCTTCAGTTGGCGTGGCGGCCGCAGTCGGATGCGTTGGGTTGGTTTGGGCAATTACATCGACCTGCTGCATGACGACCAGTTCTGGGTATCGTTCGCCAATTCGCTGTATAGCATTATCGCAATGATGGTCATCCCAACGTTGTTCGGACTGATCATCGCCGCCGTGCTGTTCGATTATATCGGACGTGTATTCGGAGGCAAGACCGCAAGCTTCCTGCGTGCCTGCTATTACATTCCTCAGATCCTTCCCGTCGGCGTCGCCGGAATCCTCTGGGGATGGATCCTCAACACGCAGACCGGTGCAATTAATCGTATTCTTGCCGGCGTATTCGGGTTGGCTCAGCCTCCGGATTGGCTGGGCAACCCGGACATTGCCATGTATGCGGTCATGCTATTCGTCATCTGGTCGCAGATCGGTTATCCCGTTGTGATTTTCATGTCAGCGTTGGGACGTGTCGATCCCGAACTGTACGAAGCCGCGTCACTGGACGGTGCGGGTTGGTGGCGTCGGTTCACGGCCATCACGATCCCGCAGATCAAACCGGAGATTTTTGTGGTGGTGCTCACCTGCACGGTGTCTGCGTTGAAGTTGTTTGGGCCGATCTACGTACTGACGAAAGGCGGGCCGCAGAACATGACTTATGTGCCGTCGTATTACTCGTACAATACGTTCTTCGTACGTTCTCAGATCGGGTACGGTGCCGCCATCGCCAGTGTATTGGCGGTCATCATTACCATCGTGGCGGCGATCATCTATGTATTCCAGAATCGAGCCGAGGCGAAAGAAAACGAGGGGGTCGCAGCATGAGCAGTGTGTCGACGGCAAAGGCCGGATTGGAAGAAGGCATTCGTGCCAGAATGGTGCGGATCGAACGCAAGCAGACCAAGAAGCGGGCGGCAGGCAAGACCGTGGCGGTTGGTCGGCAGCGTATACGACGGTCGCCTATGGCATGGGTGGTTCTGATTCTGTGTGTGCTATTGGCGGTGGTCATTTTGAGCCCGTTGCTGCTGATGCTCCTGAACTCGTTTAAGACGTCGGCCGACTATACGCAGAATGGACCGTTGACATTGCCGAAGCAGTTGTATTTCGGTGGTCTGATCCGGTTCTGGGAACGTACCAACTTCCCGTTGAAATTCTGGAACTCACTGTGGATTGCAGTATGTTCGGCATTGCTGGCTGTTGCGCTGTCCGTGCTGAATTCGTTTGCTCTCGGCATCGGTCGCATTCGTGGCAGTGCGTTCATCGTCGGACTGTACATGATCCTGACGATGCTGCCGGGAGAAGGATTCGTGTACCCGTTGTTCTACCTGTTCAAGGCAGTGGGCATGACGAATACCGGATGGACGATCGTGATCATCTGCGGCATCATGAACATGGCGTTCGGTACATACCTGCTCAGCTCTGTCACATCGACATTTCCGCGCGAGTTGTTGGAAGCGGCGCAGATTGACGGTGCCGGGCGATGGCGCACCCTGTGGCAGGTGGTATTCCCGATCCTAAGGCCGACCTGCTCGGTGTTGTTCGTATTCTTCTTCATCTGGACGTGGAATGAGTTCTATTTCACGCTGATCTTCCTGAACTCGAACGATGTGCAGACGATTCCGCTGGCCATTGCGTCGTTGCGAGGAGACAAAGTCATGGATGTGCCGACGCTGAATGCTGGAAGCCTGGTGTCGTTGATCCCGGCAATTGTATTCTTCCTGCTGTTCCAGCGTACCCTGTCGAAGGGGCTGACTGCCGGAGCGGTCAAGCAGGGCGGTACATGGATCGATGTCCGTGGCTTCGGAATGCCGGTTCTTTGAACCGGCATTCTTTTTGGCTATTCGCTGTTTGTGATGGGTGATGGTTAGGCGGTAACGACGGCTTTGAGATCGAGTCCGCCTTGGTATATGCATTCATATCGCAGAATGAGATAGTTATGGGGATTATTGTCGATACTTTTTGCGAGAATAGCCCCCATAACTATCTGTTGATTCGTGGGGGACCGCATGGCCGAGAGCAAGATATATCGGCGCGAACGGTATCTGTCGCGACTGCGCCCGTTCTATGACGCCGACGACCTGATCAAGGTGATCACTGGCATCAGACGTTGTGGCAAATCATGCCTGCTTCGTTCGATCGCGGACGAATTGCGTGATTGCGGCGTACCGGAATCCAACATCGTCTTCTTGAACCTAGACCGGCGCGAATACCGCTCCGTGCGCACCGTCGATCAGTTGGAGCGGGCCATTGATGCCGTGATGGCCGATGCCGGCGATGGCCTGCGTTACTTATTCGTCGACGAGGTGCAGAACGTGCGTGATTTCGAGCCGCTCATCAACGCCATCCGGGAGGATGGAGGCACGTCGATCTTTCTGACCGGCTCGAACTCGTACCTGCTGTCGGGCGATCTGGTCACGAAGCTGACTGGACGATACGTCGAGACCGGGATGTTCACGCTCTCATACAGTGAATATCTAGGCATGCGCAAATTCCTCGGATTGCCTGCGGACAGTTCGCCATTGCTTTTTCGCGAGTATCTGACGAACGGCGGTTTCCCGCGTTCCGCGTCGATCGATGACGAGCAGGCACGTTCCGCGTACATCCACGACGTTGTCGCCCAGATCTTTGACAAAGACGTGCGTACGAAACGCAAGATCAAGGATGTCGCCCTGTTCGACCGTGTGCAGTCGTACTTCATCAACAACTATGCGGCGCCCACCAACCTGTCCAACATGATCGACTACCTGCATCACACGGAAAACGTGCGCATCAAACGGGAAACCCTGTCCAAGTATCTCAAGCTTCTTGAGGATGCGAAGATCCTGTACCGGTGCCCGCGCTTCGATCTCAAATCACGGCGCATGCTGCGCGGCGGGGACAAATTCTATCTGGCCGACACCGGCATCTACACCGCGTGCAACGCGAATGCGCAGATCAGCTACGGACCGGCCTTGGAGAATGTTCTGTACACGCATCTGCGGGCGAAAGGCTATCAGGTCAGCGTCGGCCGGATCGGACGTCTCGAGTGTGACTTCATCGTGAGGCGGAACAACATGTACTGGTACATCCAGGTATCCCGCACCATCGCGGATCCCGCGGTTGAGGAACGCGAATACCGGCCCTTCCACTACATCCGTGACAATTATCCTCGCTACCTGTTCACCCTCGATCCTCTACCGGACCAGAAGAACGGTATGCGGCATCTCAACCTCATGGAATTTCTTGCCGTAGACGGAGATCTCGAACCGTGACTGTCCAACGAAACCACGCCGATACTCCGGCGTAAAGTGCGGTAATCTCTAAGAAAAGGCCATTGTGTCGAGATGGCGGGGCAACGGGCAGCGTTGCGGATTGGGGCCGAGGTCCCGTCGCTTGCAGTGTTGCATATTGCGACGATGAGGAGGCAGCATGGAGGCCGCAGAGAGCAGGCAGCCGACGATTTTCGATGTCGCTGCGGAGGCCGGCGTCTCCAAGTCCATGGTTTCCCGCGTGATGCGCGGCGAAGGGGGCGTGCGCCAGGAGAAGGTGGACCGTGTGCTCGCCGCGGCGGAGAAGCTCGGATACGTGCCGAGCGCCATGGCCAGCGGGCTTGCCTCGAAGCGCACGAAAACGCTGGGCGTGGTGGTCAGGAACGCGAAGCTGCCTTTCTATGGGTTCCTTCAGGGCGTCATGCAGAAGCGGGCGCGCGAGCGGGGCTATCAGATGGTGTCCATCAGCGGCGTGGAGGAGCTGTCCGCGGACGATGCGCGCCAGGCGCTGCGCGATTTGATCGCCCTGCGCGTCGAGGGGCTGATCGTATGCTCCGCCATGCTTTCGGTGGAGGATTTCATGCCGTTCATCGACCGGATCCCGTTCGTGATGGCCGGGCATGAGGACACGACGCGCACCGTGTCCTCGGTGTTCTGCGATGAGGAGGACGGCGGCCGCAGGCTCGCGCAATACGTCCACGACTTCGGTCACCGGGAGGTGGCGGTGTTTCTGGTGCCCAGGGAATACTCGGTCAGCCAGTACGGCCGTGGCATGGCCATGATCGAGCTGCTCGGGCAGCTCGGCATCCGCGTGAAGGTGGTGGATATGAAGGGGGCCGAAGCGGTTGGGTCGCTGGTGGACGAGGTGCTGTGCCGCCCTAGGATCACCGCGTATATGTGCCCCTCCGACGTGGTCATGCTCAACGTGATGGACGAGTTGCGCAGGCGCGATGTCTCCGTGCCGCAGGATGTGTCCGTCACCGGCTATGACGGGTTCGGCCCGCTCGCGTCACCGTACCTTGGCTTCACCACATATCGGCAGCCCCTGGATGAGATCGGTTCCCGCGCTGTGGATCTGGTGCTCGAGCGCCTGGATGGCGGGGACCATGCCGTGGAGGCGCTGCCCGTCAAGGGGGAGTTCATCCACGGGCGCACCGTGGCGCTGCCGCGTTGGAAAGACGGGCAATAGACGGGCGATAGGCGGAACGGCAGCCGTATCCTGCGGCACGAGCCCTTCGCCCGACGGATACTTCACAGCGGCAGCAAGCCGAGTCCGTTGGCTGCGGCATAGCCCAGGATCCAGGCCATGGGCAGGGTCGCCGCCCATGCGATGAGGATCCTGCGCGCCTCTCCCCAGCGGACCTTGCGCCAGTCGTTCGTCTGGCAGGTGCCGATGAGCGCGCCCGAGATGGACTGGGTCATGCTGACCGGGCTTCCCAGCGCCGAGCTGACGAGCACGGCGACGGAGGCCGCCCACAACGTGACCCAGATTTGTCTGGAATCCGGCACGATGGTGCCGCGCTGCAGGGCGGTGGCTCCCTTGGGCATGCCGGTGAGAACACCGATCAGGAATGCCGCGGTGACGATTGCGGTGATGGCGGCGCTGTGCGTGGCGGCGCCCAGATCGACTCCCATGGCGGTGCCGAACAGGGCGACCATCTTCTGCCCGTCATTGCTGCCATAGGCGATGCAGGTGAGCAGGAACCCGAGGAAGACCATGGTGGTCGAGGACTGCGGGGTTCTGGAGTGGAACAGCAGATAGATGGTGCGGGAGATGGCGAACGCCACCAGCGGCGAAAGTATCGCTATCCCGAGGACCCGCAGCACCAGATGCCATTGGGGGTGCCCGCCGGCGAAACCGGCTCCGGAGGACGCCCCGACCAGGGCGAGCGTGATCGAGGTGGGCACGCCGCCTCCGTTGAGCACCAGCAGGGTGGCCGATGCGGCGACGAGCACCGTCGTCAGCAGGAGCGGACGTTGTCCGCCGGACCCTTCGGAGGAAACCATGGCGACGATGGTCTCCCCGACGCGGCTGTTGGCGGCCGGCAGCACAGCCACGGCCGCCGCCAGCATCAGGAAGGGGACCGCCGTGACGCGGCGCGAGGCCTTGAGCCTGATGGCCACCAGAGGGGACCCGTCGTTCCTTCCTCCGAGCAGGCAGAACACCAATGCCAACATGGGAACAATCCACATATCTCACCCTCCTTGCTGAGAACGATCCCGATACTGTAATTATTGAGTTTCTAGATATTAGCACTGAATTTAGAAAACGTTCATCTGTAGCCTAAAAATGGCGGTATATCATCGATTATACTTTCTTATGTCGAAAGGATATACTATGAACTACTGGGAGCGCTCCGAAGATGGGGTCGCCCCAAGCAACAACGAATCAAGCAACAACGAATACAGAAGCAAATCGGCAACTCGATACACCGCGTCCGGCGTCGGAAACGGACACGGGTCACAACCAAAAGACGTAAACGGGGTGTACCCCATGGCTCTCGGCAGGGCAACGCCGGAGCCGGAGAAAGAAAGGAAGCGCGAGATGGCCTCATCAACCCATTCGTCGCAATCCCCGCACGGCGCCAAGACGCGCGGTGGACGCACGGCGAACGTTCTCGTTGCGAAGAATCGCCTGATCGGTGCGGTCATGCTGGTTCCGGCATTGGCATTGCTGGTCGTGTTCGTGTTCGGCCCGCTGGTGCGCGTGGTGATGATGAGCATGCAGGGCACGGACATCTTCGGTTCGCCCTCAGGCTTCATCGGGCTGGAGAACTACAGGACGGTCTTTACGGACCCGGCGTTCGTCAAGGTGCTCATCCAGACGTTCCTCTACGCCGTGCTGGTCGTGGCGGGGCGCATCGCCTTGGGCGTGCTGCTGGCGATTCTGCTGACAAGGCACATCATGGGCATCAGGATCCTGCGCGTGGCCATGACCTCGATCGTGAGCGTGTCGGTGGCGGCCGCATCGCTGGGCTTCCTGGCGTTGTTCGGCTCGAGCGGCGTGATCAACTCGATCATCGAGAAACTGGGCATCAGGCCAATCGGATTTCTCACCGACGCGAAGTGGGCGTTCTTCACGGTCACCTTGGTGACCATCTGGACCGGTCTCGGATTCACGCTGATCCTGCTGTGCGCCGCGATCGACGGCGTGGACCAGGAGATCCTGGAGGCCGCGCGCATCGACGGCGCGAACGAGGCCCGCATCCAGTGGTCCATCGTGCTGCCGCTGATCACGCCGACGCTGTTCTACATCGCCGTGACCACGTGCATCGAGGCCCTGCAGGCGTTCGCCCAGATCAACATCCTGACCAAAGGTGGCCCGGGTCAGGCGACCACCACCATCACCTACAACATCTACACCACCGCGTTCAACGCGGGCAGCGCGAACTTCGGCATCGCGTCCGCGCTGGGCATCGTGCTGTTCCTGTTCGTGTTCGTCCTGACATTGCTGCAGTTCCGCTTCCTGGAAGGCAAGGTGAACTACTGATGATCCGCAAGACCTCCCCCGTGAGCCAGGGCCTGTGGGCCGTGCTGGCCCTGATTGTGACCGTGCTGGTCATGCTGCCGGTCCTGTACATCTACGTCGGCGCGTTCTTCTTCGACGCCAACGGCCTGTTCAAGGGCTTCACCCTGGGCAATTTCATGCGCGCCATGTCCCAGATGCCCCTGACCCAGCAGCTGGGCAACAGCATCATCGTGACCGTCTGCCAGACCGCGGGCCAGATCGTGACCGCATTCCTCGCCGCCTACGCCATTGTGTTCTGCAATCTGAGGCGGCCCGGAATGTGGATGATGGTCTTCCTCATGAGCATGATGGTGCCCGGCGAGACCACCCTGCTGTCGAACTACCTGAACATCGCCAACTGGGGACTCATGGACACGATCCCGGCGATCTTCCTGCCGTTCCTGGTACAGGGCTTCACCGTATTCCTGTTCCGCCAGGCGTTCCGTTCCTTCCCCAAGGAGCTGCGCGAGGCGTCGCTGATCGACGGCGCCGGCCACCTGCGGTTCATGATCGACGTGCTCCTGCCCATCGTCAAGCCGACCATCATCGCCGCGACGATCAACGCCATGGTCGCCGCATGGAACGGCTACTTCTGGCCCCTGCTCGTGACCAACAAGCCCGAGCACCGCACCATTCAGATCGGCATCACCCAGCTGAGCGGCACCGACGGCTCCAACATCGGCGTGGTCCTGGCCGGCGCGGTCATCGCGGTCATCCCGGCGATGATCCTCACGCTCCTGTTCAACCGGTTCCTGCGCGGCATGAGCGTCGCCGGAAGCATCAAGTAGCCCATCCTCCGCCCCTCGCGGGCGGACCGAGAATCCAACGTCAACCCGGACCGGGCCATCCGGTCCAAAACACGCATGGCGCCATCCGGGCGCCGATGAACAGATTTTTCTGTCGGAGGCCAGAACGGCCCATCCGGCGCAACAAGAAAGGAAATCACCATGAGGAAGTCAACGCTGCTGAAGGCCGCCGCCATCGCGGTCCTGCCCATGCTCGCACTGTCCGCCTGCGGCTCCTCGTCGAACACGAACGCCGACGCGAACGGCGGCGAGCAGAACGTCACGTTCTGGTACTCGAACTCCGGCCCGGCCGTGGACGCCATCAACCAGCTCGTCTCCGAGTTCAACGACGCCAACAAGGGCAAGATCAAGGTCGAGGCCTCCTATCAGGGCTCCTACACGGACGTGCAGCAGAAGTTCTCCGCCGCCGTCCAGGCCAAGTCCACGCCCTCGATCCTGCAGATGAACGACACCTCGACCGGCTACATGATCGACAGCAAGATGACCACCCCGGTCTACAAGTTCGCCGAGGGCGACTCCGACTTCGATACGGCCGACCTGCAGCCGGTCGCGCTGAAGTACTACAGCGACGACAACGGCCTGCTGTCCCTGCCGTTCGCCATCAGCCAGCCCGTGACCTACATCAACAACAAGCTCGCCCAGGAGGCCGGCCTGGACGTGTCCAACCCGCCGACCACCTTCGCCGAGGTCGTCGATTGGGCCAACACCATCCATGAGAAGACCGGCGCCTACGGCTTCTCGATGAACATGGTCGACTCGTGGATCCTGGAGGAACTCTCCGCCAGCCACGGCGAGCTCATCGCGACCCCCGACAACGGCCGCGGCGGCAAGGCCGTCACCGGCGTGAACATGACCTCCGCGACCCAGCTCGACATGTTCCAGAAGATCGTCGACATGTTCAAGGACGGCGTCGCGCTCAACCCCGGCACCGATTCCAATTCGATGACGACCGCCTTCACCTCCAACAAGGTCGGCGTCGTGCTGACCTCCTCCGCCTCCTACACCTCCATGCTGCCCGATAGCTCCTCCGGCAACGTGACCGTCGCCCAGTTCCCGCACGACGGCGCGAACAAGGACGCCGGCACCCCGATCGGCGGCAACTCGCTGTGGATCGTGGCCGCCGAGCACTCCGAGGCCGAACAGAAGGCCACCTGGGAGTTCGGCAAGTACATGATGACCCCGCACGCCCAAGCCGTGTTCGCCAAGGCCTCCGGCAACCTGTTCGCCAACACCAAGGCCGCCGACGAGGCCGAAGGCAAGGAGAGCCTTCAGGATCCGAACGTCAAGGTCTTCTACGACCAGCTCGCCACCAACCCGTCCACCAGCGTGTCGCTGGGAGCCCGCACCGGCGCCTACCCGTCCATCCGCAAGGACGTGATGGCCTCCTTCAACGAGGTCGTCGGCGGCTCCAAGGATCTCAAGACCGCCATGCAGGAGGCCCAGACCCAGTCCGCCAAGGACATCGCCACCTACAACAAGGCCGCGGGCAAGTGATCCCGCGCCGGTAAACAGTCCCTTTCGCCGTCCCGCCCCGGTTGTCTATACCGGGGCGGGACGGCCCGAATTCCATTTTTCCCCAAGACAGCAACAAAGGAGCCGACATGAGCACCAAGACGGCCGCGCCGCGATTCGGCCGCGAACGGTACGCGGACATCAACATCGATCTCAACCGGGCGTGCGACCGATCGCCGTTCGTCATCGCCGCGCACCGCGGCACGCCGCGTGGCGATATCCGCGAGAACACGCTCAACGGCGTCATCGCCACCACAAAGGTCAACGCCGACATCGCCGAGATCGACGTGATCCGTTCCACCGACGGCGAATACTTCGCCTTCCACGACGGCACCGAGATGGCCCGCCTGCGCATCACCGACGACATCCTGTCCAAGACCGCCGCCGAGCTCGACGAACTGCGCTACACCGAATATCCCGGCGCCTACTACGGCAACGTCGAGAGGGTCGCGCACATCCTGTCGAACGCGCCGGACATCCTCATCAACATCGATCGCTCCTGGCGCTACTGGAACACCGGATTCCTCGACTGGCTCGACCAGTTCCACCTCGAACGCAAGCTCATCCTCAAATGCCCCGTCGCGGAGGGGTTCCAGCAGGCCCTTCACGACCATGAGACCAAATACATGTTCATGGGCATGATCCAGAGCCCCGACGAGCTCGACCTGTTCGTCGGCGACGAGCGGATCAACACCGTCGGCGTGGAACTCGTGGCCGCCACCGAGGACACCCCGCTCGCCGACCCTACGGTCTTCCGCACGATCAGCGAGCACGGCCTGTACAGCTTCGTCAACGCCCTCGACCTCGGCAACGGCTACTGCGGCCTCAAGGGCATGGACGACACCCGCTCCATCCTCGAAGGGCCCCAGCATGGGTGGGGCGCTCTCCTCGCCCTCGGAGCCAACGTCATCCAGACCGACTGGCCCGAGAAACTCGACGAATATCGCCGGGTCATCGCCTGATTCCGGCGGTTTTTCCGCGATTCCCTTTCAGCGGCCTCCCCAGCGGCCCCTGCGAGCCGGAACGACGCCGACGTCGGGATGGTCCGAACACGCAGGGGCCGCTGCCTCCGCCGCGACAACGAACGAAAGAAGGTGCCACAATGCCGTGGTTCAGCGCAAAGAGCGCCCCTGCCGAGGATACCGTCATGGGGCTGCTCCGGGAACAGGTGACGACGACCCGCAAAGGCGTGTCCATCGCGTTGGACGCCGTCGAGGGGCATATGAGCGTCGACGAATCCAGAAAGAGCGTCAACGATATCGAGCACGAGGGGGACGAGGTCCGCTCCAAGGTCGTCCATGCGCTGGCCAAAGCCTGGACCACGCCGTTGGACCGCGAGGATCTGTTCCGTTTCTCCCGATCCATCGACGACGTGCTCGACAACACCCGCGATTTCATACGCGAGCTCCATCTTTGGAAAGGCAATGCCGGCGAACACGCCAATGTCGCGCTGACCCACGTGAACGTCGCCTTGCACGATCTGGAACTCGCCGTGACCGCGGAAGGCGCCGACATGCGCCGATACTGCCTCGAGGCCAGCAAGGAGTCCGCCCGCGTGCGGCGCGCCTATGAATCGGGGCTTGCGGCCGTCTATGCCGGCGAAATGAGCATGGACACCCTGAAAACCCGAGATCTGCTGCGCCGCGTCGACGTCATAGGCCTGAGGCTTGGGGAGTCCTCCGACGCCATCCTCGACGGGCTCGTCAAACGCGGGCTGTAACCCGCCGGAACACCACAAAGGGAAAGACGCGAATATGCGCAGGAAACTGATTCTTGATTTGGATACGGGCATCGACGATGCGCTGGCGATCGCCTATGCGGTTGGCAGCGCGGACAAGGCCGATCTGATCGGCATCACGGCCACGTATGGCAACGTGTCCGTGCCCTTGGCCGCCCGCAACGCCCTTGCGGTGCTGCACCTGTTCGGCCGCGACGACGTGCCGGTGTATCCGGGCGTCGACCATCCACTCGCGCCGGAGACGCTGCCGGGAGTCGGCCCCGTCGGCGAAGAGGAGAGGTCCGCAAGCTACGCCCGCTGGCAGGCAGGGGGGCGAGGACGGCTGGCGTGGCGGCGGGCCTTGGGCCGCGACCGCGAACTCCAAGCTCGTCCATCACCCCAATGGCCTCGGCGGTGCAGTGATTCCCGATTCGCCGCGCTTGCCGGAGAAACCGGGGTCGGCCGTCGGTTTCATCATCGATGCGATGCGCAGGTACGGCCCAGATCTGACGATCGTGGCCACAGGCGCGATGACGACGATGGCGACCGTGTTCCGCGACGCCCCGGATCTCAAGGACTCGGGCGCGAACGTCACGCTGATGGGCGGGGCGCTGACCCTGCCCGGCAATGTGAGCCCGGGGCCGAGGCGAATATCAGCCAGGATCCGGAGGCCGCGGATTACCTGTCCCGCTGCGGCGCGCGCACCACCATGATCGGTCTGGACGCGACGCATCAGACGTCCCTGACCCGCTCCCAAGCGCATGAGTGGAAGGCGCTTGGCATCCGGGCGGGGGATTTCCTGGTGACGATGACGGACTACTACATCGACTTCTACCTCAGCCATCAACCGGAGATCCACGGCTGCGGGCTGCACGACCCGCTTGCGGTGGCGGCCGCATTGGACCCGTCTCTGGTCACCACGTTCCGGTTCGATCTCCAGGTCGATCTGGAGGGCGCGCTCCGCGGCCGCACGATCGGCGACCGGTCCCGGTGGCAGGAACCGGACAAGCATACGCGGGTCGCGCTCGGCGTGGACGTGCCCGGTTCATCGACCGGTTCATGGCCCGCGTCACCAGCGCCGCAGCGGCGGCACGCGACTGAAGACGGGCGAAGTGGTGTGATCAGATCGTCCCGGTCGGCCGCCCCGGTGGCCTAGACGTTCCATCTGCGCGCCAAGGGCGAGCAACGTCGGCGAATATTTGATCTGAGGGGCAGAATAGGCCCCCTGCAAACCTCGTTCGGCGATCTGAGGGGCAACTCTTACGCTATCCATAGTCGAGATATCAAGGGGCCGGGCCGGCAACAGCGCGATGATGAGGCATCGGTGACGGAGGTATTGCCCCTCAGATCGCCGAACGAGGTTTGCGTAAAGCCTATTCTGCCCCTCAGATCGCCGATCCCTCCATACGCGCCACTTGAATGCCGCTTCGCCTCACGCCCCGGCGGCGTCCTGCTCCTGGCGCGCCACGCGCTCGGCGTGCTGGCGTTTGATGGCGTCCAGCAGCGGTGGGTTCGTGATGATGTCGAGCGCGGTGTAGGCCAGCGCCTTCGACGACCATCGGATGGATTCCAGGCCAAACTCGCTGGCCGCGGCCGCGGCCACTTGTTCGTTGTGCCCGCCGAGCCGCTCCGGAGAGATGGCGAACGAGGGCTGGATCGTGGGCACCACCTGCGAGACGTTGCCGACGTCGCTCGAGCCGAAGCTGACCTTGTCCTGATCGGTCCTCGACCCGCTGGCCCAGCGATACGGCGTTGCGCTCCCACACCTCGTCGAACAGCGGCGTCGGAATCATGTTGTCCACCTGATGCTGGTACGGCGTTAGGCTCCCCTTGGCCCCGGTCGCCAGCGCCGCGCCGGCCACGATGTTCTCGACCTTGCGCCGCAGCGCGTTCAGCCCCGGCACTGACGCGGACCGCAGATAGAACTTGGCCTTCACGTAGTCGGGCACCACGTTGGGCAACCCGCCGCCGTCGGTGATGATGCCGTGGACGCGCACGTCCTTGGGCAGGTGCTGGCGCAGCGCGTTGATCGAGTTGATGCCGAGTTCGGGGCTGCCCGAGGCGTGCGACGCCTTGCCCCTGAACTCGATATCGACCGGTTGGCAGGCCAGGTTGCGCGATGACAGGTGATTGCCGCCGCTGGCCGGGTGCGCGCACAGGGCGATGTCCGCATCGTCGAAGAAGCCCTCGTCGACGAACGCGCCCTTCGCGCTGCCGTTCTCGCCGCCCTCCTCGCCCGGAGTGCCGTCGACGCGCATCTGGCCGCCGAATCGGTCGATCACCTGTTTGAGCGCGGCGCCGGCCAGCGACGAGTTCGGCCCGTACACGCTGTGCCCGCAGCCATGGCCGATGCCGGGCAGCGCGTCGTATTCGGCGAGGAACACGACGGTCGGCCCCGGCCTGCCGGTATCGTAGGCCGCCTCGAATCCGGTGCGGTGGCTGGCCACGCCGACCGTCACGTCGAAGCCCTCGGACTTGTCGTGGATGGCCAGCGATATCTTCTGGTACTCGGGCAGCGACCGGTCCACGAAATCGCTGACGAACCGTTTGGCCGCCGCGACGTCGGCCCGCGGCGGATGGAAGATGCGGTAGCCGTGGCATGCAGTGCGGCGGTATCCGTGGCGGCATCCGCCGCCGTTATGGTTATGGTTGCCATCGTTGTTCCCCCATTCGATGGATGCGCGCGATGGATGCGGATCGGCATCCTCGAACGCCTGCTGGTGATTGCCTGTGTAAGTGGCCCGCATCATGCCGGCCGAAAACCGGGGGAGCCGGTATCCCCATACCGTGTGCCCCCTCGGCGCATCCATCGGTTGGCTGCATCTTCCATCGCATCGACGCTTCCCAAGACGCCGATGCGCAACGCCTGCGCGAGGCGGATACCGCGCACATCACAATGAGAGGGGAACATCATGGTCCAGTCATCGTCATTATCGGCAGTATCGGCGCGCATCGCGTTCGACCCGGTTCCCGGCGCGCCGATCCCGCCGTTGCGCGAGGTCACCGCCGGCCACTGGGCCGCCGTCGCCTGACGGGGGGAGGTGCAAACAAATTCTGGCTCCCCTCAACGAGGGGAGCCAGACGTCAGGCAATGCGCGATAGGGTGGCGATATGGGCGCGATCTCGCCCATATCACCGCAAACCCCCGTCGGATGCAGAATTCAGCATGAATTCATGTTCGCGTAACCGAGCGCTCGCCCGGGGCTAGACCGCATGTCTATTGTCGTGAATACGGGTACGTAGTGTATTCGGATCACGACACGGAAAGAGATGCGGATGGGCCACTCAACGGCGATGCGCTCGGCAACGGCGGCTTCGAAGGCGATGAGGAGATCGGTCGCGCTCGTCGCGGCCACGGTGATCGCCGGCATGATCATGGCGCTCGGCGGATGTTCCGCCACCAACGGATCGGGAGGCATGTTCGGCGGTACCGGCAATAACGCGAGCAGCGCCAAAACGCAGTCCTTCACCCCGGCGAAGGGCAAGGCGATGGCGACGCTGCGCATCGCGTCCGGCTCCGAGAACAAGGAGGTCGCCGACGCGATCCAGCAGGCGGTCGACAGCTCGAAGGTCGCCGTCACGCTCGACTACATGGGCTCGCTCGACATCATGACCACGCTGAACGGCGGCGGCGGCGACTACGACGCCGTCTGGCCGGCGAGCTCGATCTGGATCTCGATGGGCGACACCAAGCACATCGTCAAGGAACAGCAGAGCACCTCCACCACGCCGATCGTCTTCGGCATCGCCAAGTCCAAGGCCGTCAGCCTCGGGTGGGCGAGCGGCGACGGCACCACCACGCCGGTGAGCACCGCCGACCTGATCAAGGCGGTCAAATCCGGCGACCTCACTTTCTCGATGACCAGCGCCACGCAGTCGAACTCGGGCGCCTCGGCCTATCTGGCGTTCCTGACCGCGCTGAGCGGCAAGAACCAGGCCCTCACCGCCGACGACCTCAACGACGCGACCCTGCAGGACTCCGTCAAGACCCTGCTCTCCGGCGTCGACCGCTCGTCCGGGTCGTCGGACTGGCTCAAGGACATGGTAGTGGCCGATCCCGGCAGGTTCGACGCGATGGTCAACTACGAGTCGCTGGTGATCGCCGCCGACAAGCAGCTCACCGCTGACGGCAAGGATCCGCTGCTCGCCGTCTACCCCTCCGATGGCATCGCGGTCTCCGATTCGCCGCTCGGCTACGTCGACCGCGGCCAGGCCCAGTCCGTCTCCGATGCGTACGGCGCCTTCTCGAAGGCGCTCGAATCCAAGGACTGCAAGCTCCTGTTCGAGCGTGCCGGCCGGCGCACCGGGCTTGGCGGCACGCTCGCCTACTCCTCCGACCACGCCGTGCAGCAGGCGTTCCGCGCCGAATGGGGCATCACCACCGGTTCCGACGCGCTCAAGGCCATCCCGATGCCGGCCGCATCCGTGATCAGCCAGGCGCTCAACATCTATCAGCACAATCTGCGCAAGCCCAGCTGGACCGTATGGGTCGTGGACTATTCCGGCTCCATGTCGGGAGACGGCAAGGACGGCGTGGTGCGCGGGCTCAACGCCGCGCTCGACAAGACCGAAGCCACCGCATCGATGATCGAACCCGGCGACGGCGACGTCAACATCCTCATCCCGTTCAACCAGACCGCGATGACGCCGGTGCGCGCCGGCGGCACGGACACCGCGGCGCTGCTCGACCATGCCGAGGAGCTGGCCGCGGACGGCGGCACCAACATCTACGACGGTCTCAACGCGGCGCTGTCCGCCAATATGCCGAGCGACCCGGGCCGGTACACCACGGCCATCGTGCTCATGACCGACGGCCAGTCCGAGACCGCCGACCGCAGCAGCTTCCAGGACCGTTACCGCAGTGAGGAGCGCAGGGTGCCGATCTTCCCGATCATGTTCGGCGACGCCGACCCCGACCAGCTCAAGGACATCGCCAGCTTGTCCAACGCGAAGGTGTTCGATGGCCGCAGCGGAGATCTGGCCGCCGTGTTCCGCCAGGTGAAGGGCTACAACTGATGCTGCCCATAGTGCTTGGGTTCGTCGCCGGGCTGGTGCTCGGCGCGCTCGCCTTCGTGCTGCTCAAGGGCGGTCTGCTGGGGCTGGGCGTCGGCGCCGTGGTGGCGGTGCTCGGCTATGTGGCGGTGTCGGCGCTCGCCGAACGGCCCCGCAGGATCGGCGATACGGCCGCTGAACTGGTTCCGGACGGCGAAGCCGCGCTTCGGGCCATCGACGAGGCGACCGCTCGCGTCGCGTCGATCGGCGAGCTGTCGAGCCGGATCATCGATCGGCGGGTCAACGGGGAGGCAGCTGACTTCATCGCGGCGACGAACGCGCTGATCCGGTACGTGAACACCGATCCGCACGCCTACCAGACGTTGCGCCACTACATCAACGTGTACGGCGCGCAGACCGAAAGCCTGCTCAAGGGGTATCTCGATGTGGAGCGTTCCGGCGTAGGCCCGCAGATCGCGAAGGCCCGCGACGAGGCCATCGAGGCATTGCAGGCGCTGGAGATGACGGCGGCCGGCGAGCTGCAGCGCGCGGTCGCCGCGAAGACGCTGGCCCTGTCGGCCGATTCGGAAGCGATCGTGCGGCTGGCGAGCATGGACGGTTACGTGATGCCGGATAAGCCGGCGGGCGGCGCTGCGGATGCCGAGGCCGATCAGGCGGGCGGCCACGCCGCCGACGGCCCGGACGCCCCGCCCGCGGTGCGGGAAGACGCGCCGGGCGCGCTTCCGCCACGGCAACCGTCACGCCAACCGTCATCGCCGTCCGGCGCATCGCAGAAAGGAGCGAGTCGATGAAACTGACCAAGGCGAAGGTCGCGGGCCTGGTGGCCCTGCTGGCCGTGTTCCTCGTGTTCGGCGGCATCGCCGTATGGCGCCAGGCGCAGCCCGAACCCGCGAAGCCGGTCGAGCTCACGCAGGTCAACGGCTATCTCGGCGGCGAGAAGATCAGCCTGTTCGACGACGCCGAGTTCCGAAAACTCGCCGAACGGCAAGGCCTGCGGCTCGACTACCGCAAAGCCGGCTCGCTCGCGATGATGGACGCCGACCGCAAGGGCATGGACTACCTGTTCCCCTCCTCGCGCGCGGCCGTCGAATACGGCAAGGCCAAGGGCGTGGACACCTCGGCCGGCGACATCGTCTTCAACTCGCCGATCGTGGTCTACACGCACCGGCAGGTCGCGGACGCGCTGGTCGGCAGCGGCATCATGAGCCGGTCCGACGGCGGCGTGTACACGATGGACATGGCCAAGGCCATCGGCGCGATGGTCGCCGACAAGACCTGGGCCGATGTCGGATGGGCGAGCGGTTACGGCCAGTTCCGCATCGACTCGACCGATCCGGTCAAGTCGAATTCCGGCAACGAGTACGCGGCGCTCATCGCCAACGTGCTCAACGGCGGGCAGCCGGCGACCGCGGAGTCCGTGGCCCGCGACGCCGCCAGCATCGCCGCGATCTTCTCCAAATCCGGCTGGATGGAGACCAGCTCCGAGGACTCGTTCAACCAGTTCCTCAACCTCGGCGTCGGCTCCAAGCCGATGATGGTCGGCTACGAGAGCCAGATCCTCGATCTGGCCGTCAACAACCCCACCGCCTGGGACCAGGTCAAGGACGATGTGGTGATCGTCTACCCGACGCCGACCGTGTGGTCAACGCATGTGTTCATCCCGCTGAGCGCCAACGGCGAGGCCGTGCTGCGCCTGCTGACGAGCGACGACGTGCAGCGGCTCGCGTGGGAGCGCCACGGCTTCCGCGCCGCGAATTTCACCGGCACCTCGTCGATCAGCCGCTTCAAGGTGCCCGGCACGCTCGACCAGATCGGCGCGGTGAGCGAACTGCCCAACAACGACGCGATGCAGGCGCTGATCGGCGCCCTGTCGCACTGACCTTCACCAACGAATCGCAACCCTATCGAAAGGACCATGACATGGTACAGGACATCTCCCTGGCCGACCTGACCGGCGCCGCGGCCGCCAACGGCAACGGGGCGGCGGGCATCTCCGCGGGCGACGGATCGGTGCTCGACGCGGCGCACGGCGCGCTGACGCCGGCCACCGACCTCGACGACCAGATCGCGCGGCTGCCGCAGGCCGACCGCGATCGCATCGCGCAGCTCGCTGACGCGATCGACTTCACCAAGCAGGGCATCGAATCCTCCTACGCGAAGGACGCCCAGCGCGCGACGTCGAGTTTCGCCGACGACATCCTCGCGAAGGTCCGCTCCAAGGACGCCGGGCAGGCCGGCGACCTGCTGCAGGAGCTGCTCACCACGGTCGACAAGGCCGAACTCGGCGCGGTCAGCAATGTGCCGATCCTCGGTTCGCTGCTCGGCGGCGTGGACCGGCTGCGCCGGCGCTACCAGAAGGTGTCGTCGCAGATCGACGAGATCGTCTCCAATCTGGAGCGCCAGCAGACCCAGCTGGTCGCGGACATCGCGATGTACGACACGATGTACGCGCAGAACGCCGAGCAGTACCGGCAGCTGAAGACGTACGTGCTCGCCGGCAAGAGCGCGCTGCGCGACTTCAACGCCGAACAGCTGCCCAAGCTCGAGGCTCAGGCGCAGGAGTCGGGCGACCCGATGCAGGCGCAGGTGCTCACCGACTTCAAGTCCAGGCTCGACCGGTTCGCCAAGCGGCTCGACGACCTCGACCGGGTGTCGGTCGTGACCCTGCAGACCGCCCCGCAGATCAAGATCATCCAGAACGCCGACCAGACCGTCGTCGACAAGATCGACACGACGATCTCCACGACGATTCCGGTCTGGAAGTCGCAGATGGTGATCGCGCTCGGCTTGGAAAACCAACGCAAGGCGCTCGACCTGCAGAAGCAGGCCGACGACGTGACCAACAAGATGCTGCAGCAGAACGCGCGCACGCTCCATCAGGGCGCGGTTGACGCGGAACGCGCCAACCAGCGTTCGGTCATCGACACGGAGACGCTTGAGCGCGTCAACAGCGAGCTGATCGCCACGCTCAAGGAGACCGTGCAGATCCAGCAGCAGGGCAAGGCCAACCGGGCCGCCGCCGAAACCAAGATGCGCCAGATCGAATCCGATCTCAAGGCGGCGCTGCTCGACAACGCCCAGCAGCTGCGCTGAGCCGGCTTCGCCGTGGGCCGGTTGCGCCGGGCCGGTGCCATCTCGCCGGCTCAGTCGGGCCGGCTTCGCCGCGGGCCACGTCCGTTGCGGCCCTGTCGCCGTCGCGTCCTCGCGCATGGTACGGTCGGAATGCCGTATCGGGCCGGATACCGGCGTAGGATGGCGGGTCAGGGCAGGCTTTGCGGCGAAGGGCGGTGAACGATGGATTGGCATGCGGCCGTATACGGATCGCGCTCCGGAACCGGCGGATACCGTGATTTCGGCGGGCGTTCCGGCGATTCCTACGATGACGACGACTTCGGCCGCACCTACGGGGCGTACGGGCGCACGCAGCTCGTCGACGACGACGTGCTCAAGCGCCGCAGCGGCAGCGCCTACTACCGCGCGCACGACGTGCTCTCCTCCGGGCGCATGCACGACTGCACCTATGCCGTCACCGATGCCGGCGTCAGCCTTGGCGCGCTCGTCACCAGCGCCGACCAGTACGCCGACGACTACCGCGTCTCGGTCGAGGTGGACGAGGACGCGGGCGACATCGCGGACTCGTCCTGCACCTGCCCCGCATACGGCCGGTTCCGCGGCGTGTGCAAGCATGTTGTCGCCCTCATCATGGACTACGACGAGCGGCCGGACGACTTCCAGCGCGTGGCGTCAGGCGCTTTGGGCGCCGGCTGCGCGCCGTCGCGCCAATCCGCCCGGCGCACGTCGCGTGCGCTTGCGGCGTTCATGCAGCGGCGCGAAGCCGACCTGCGGCAGCAGGAGAAGGACCGCCAGCTCGGTCTGCTCAAGGAGATCGGCAGCATCGCCGACGCCGGCGGCACCGCCCGCGGCGCCGGCGGGGGGGGCACGCCGATC
>OAXB01000111.1_pt1 | contig 36229 bp, 40 predicted proteins | sample 1501541 | NCBI WGS metagenome assembly OAXB01 (sample SAMEA2580302, study PRJEB22360) | human gut metagenome | biome: human gut; feature: human-associated habitat; material: faeces | place: Denmark | collected 2008/2010
GCAAGCACCTTAAAATCACCATCATACACTAAATCAGTAAGTTGGCAGCATTACCCGGAGCCACCCCAATAACAAGTTATACAGAGAATATAATGAAAATGGCTTACGGTTCAAAAATGGGGCATTTAAATATCTACAGTGAACATGATAAAGTACTTAACACGATATACCCTCTCGTTGAGTCAGTAACACCAATTGGGGTTCGGGAGGTGAGATTCAGACCTGCTCGGGTGATCAACTGGAAGTGGGATATTGGTCACACTGAATATATTACTTCAAACAGGATTGATTCATTAACACACTGGTTAAATGTTACCTGTGCCGATTTAGCTGATCCAGACGTAGAGCTCACTGACGACGACATAAAATTGTTTTATGATATTATTGATCTTGCGAATTTAACATGTCATAAAAACACTGTCGCACCCAAATTAATATCATTTGAGTAGTTAAAAAAAGGTTGCATTATAACGGGAGTGTATATTTACTCCCGTTAAGTTTCATATTTTATAGAATTGATATGGATTCGATTAAAAATTTCGTCTAACTCGTTCCCTTATCAAATTTGCCAGCCTTACCCTTCCAGGTGAAATAGTTTCCGTTACAGTTTCAACTCTCAACAAATCACGCTGTCCGGTTCGGCGACTGACCGCGAAACGCTGACATATATCATTAACCGATACCGTATTACCGGTATACAGTTGAAGTAATATCCAGCACAGCCTTTCTGCGATCCTTTCACCGCGAGTTTTATACATCTGTAAAACCTTCAGTTATCGTCAACGATGACATAGCCCACCTCAAAACCCACATAACTAACTGTATTCATGAACATTTATTACCGGTGTAATACTGTCGTTGGGGTAATGGATTAACCGTTATCACCCTGCTACAGGAGAATGCTCCATAGGGGGCAAAAACCACGAGGGATCTGAGATCCCCCGTGTCTGCACTTGTTTATGCGAACAGCCAGGAAAAAGAGACATCATCTCCATGCTGTGATGCACGCCACATGCAGTAGATTACAAAGCCGCCCGCTTTCTTCCTGTTCATAACGGGTCAACAACTTTCCACAGTTACCGTTACCCGGTAAATCCCCATAGAGAGATACTCCATAAAATTACGCTCCCACAGGGACCAGAGTTCATTCTTCTCTGCTGCCAGTGAAATATCCCCAATCAGATAATGGAATACATAATTCCCCGACCAGCAAAAATCAATTTCTTTTTCCAGCTCAGGGTAGACACGCCCCATATAACTAAAATCTGTGACATAATCAAAATACCATTCATTATTCTTACGGATAAACCGTATTTCAACGGGATGAAAGCCCCCGGATTCTGCACTGTAGTCCGGATCACGGAAATTAATAACCACTGCCTCAGTTATTTTTTGTAAAACCTGATTTGCCAGAAGAGTAGTAATATGCTGCTGAAATTCTTTAGTAACAGGCAGAGTTAATCCTGCCTGTTTTAAGGCATATTGGGTTTGCATAATAAATTTTCCTTTAGAAAGTAAATAGTGGTGTGTGGTGATTTCTGGTTGTATAACAGTGCAGGAAATAAATTAATCCTCTGTAATCTTTTCCTGGCTACTGATCGTATTAAGTTTATTCAACCGCTCCCTCCAGTCCGGGTATAATACATGAGTAAATAACTTCTCTGGATGTGCCTCCAGCAGACATATATCCGGGGAGCGTAAAACAGCAGCCAGAAAACCTGCATTGTTGGCGCTTGCCCCTTTGAATAGCGGCCTGAATACTCCGGATGAGAAGCCGGTAGCAGGTTGTGTTTCCAGAACGGTTGCAATCTTTGAAAGTGAGATCCAGTCCTTAGAGAACAACCCTCCACAGCCATTTGCCACCAGACGAAGATAAAGTTCATTGTCCACCTCTGATATCGCCAGTTGCCATGTCAGCATACCACTTGCCTTAGGACTGATTTTTTCTGCCTGGCCTGTTTCAATGAGCAACTGATAGTCTTTTACATCAGATAATGTTTGTTCATCTGCACTGAGATTTTCATGAATAACCTCTGCCTCATTTTTAATCTCCTTCAAAACTGACTCAACATTATTTTTAACTAATTTTGATTTACTCATTTTGCGTTCCTGGTTTTGCTTGTGTTTAATAGCGTGATTCGGCCATAGAAATTAATAAATCAATACCCTTCAGAGGGCAATCGGGGTGAAATAACAGATAAATACCGTTCCCGTTATCTTCCGTAACAGAAAGCATCAGGTAATAGTCATCTGTCAGACGGACTACAAATTCTGGATTTGCAATTAACTGATGAATCACATTTAATACCTGCGCTTTAATATCTTCAGGTACATCATCGGGCTCGACATATATTAATGTCACCCCGACTTCATCCCAGAAACTCATAGCAGAGTATTCATCTTCAAATGGGAGTACCAGCTCTGTTTTCAACAGACTCATTACTGACTCCGGAAGAAGGAGCGACGGCAGGTCTTGCCAGTTCGAGACAAATTTCATTGAATAATCCTCATAAACAAAAAACCCGATACGATTAACGTATCGGGGTTTTTATACATCCGCATAACTATTATTTACAGTTATTGGTTTTCTATTTAAATTCTTTCATAATACCCACAGTCCATACAGATAAGCACTGGCGCATTATTCCTTTCACACTGTTCAAGGAATCCAAATAGTTTTTTAATAGCCTTAATAATTTCTTTCAGTATTTCAGGTAAAAACTCCAGGCTAATATACCCAGAGCGTTTATTATCGGTTATTGATGGCAGTTTTCCTGCTGAACTTATCAATGTATTACAACTGCCACACTGTGGGCATTTTAAATGCATCCTCATTCTCCATATTTATAGTTTGCTAAAAAGTAGTCACACCTGCTTCGTAGCCGCAGTATTCAGAAGCAGGTCAGTCACTCCCTGCCCTGTCTGACGCATACGTTCCGGTGTTAATTTCGCGTAACGTTCTGTACTCTGAATACTGGCATGCGCCAGTTGGGCTTTAACGTCATACAGGCTGAATTGACCACTCGAAACCAGTAAAGAGGCAACAGAATGACGTGTGGTGTGAAAACAGACTTCATTCTTGTCTATACCGCACTGTGCCAGTATTTTTTCATATGCCCATCGGGGTTCCGATATCGGTTTTCCATTATCCTTAATGGCGAACAGATACGGATTACTGCCAACTCGTGGGATAGCATCAATAATCGATAATGCGGCATCGCTTAGATATACCGTCCGACTGCGACCATTTTTTGTATAAGGAATGAACAGAGTACGATTGGCCCGGTCGATATGTTCATGCCTGACATTAAGCATTTCTGATTTGCGTGTACCGGTTAACAACAACATGGCTATCAATCCCCCGGCAGCTTTGTTGGGATATTGGGTAGCAGCGTCAAGAATGCGCCTGATCTCATCAGCATCAAAAAAGCGCGTCCGCTGATTATTCTCTTTCAGTAAAGGGATCTTATCGGCTTCATTCTTTTCCAGCACATCCTGTCGCAACGCATAACGCCCCATCGTTTTCAGAATAGCAAGGGCTCTGTTACAGGTAGACGGCGCATATTGCTGCCCGTGAATACGCCCCTCCAGCATGTCAAACAGCACCTGTTGTATCTCTCTGGCCCTGAGATCGCAGTAACGTATCTTTCCCAGACGAGGTTCAATGTATTGCGTGAAACGCTGAACATCCTTATCCCAGGACTTTTTATGGCGCTTGATGAACGGAACATAGGTCTGGTGAAAAAACTCACTGAGCGTTGGCATCGCACGATAATTATCGCGCTCTGCCTTGGGGTCATTTCCAAGTGCAATCGCCTCCTTATGACGGCGAGCTATCTGGCGAGCTGTCCCCACATCAATTTCAGGGAATCTGCCAATACTGATACTTTTTTTGGTACCGTGGAATGTGTAGCGCAGGAGGAAACGTTTGTTACCCGTTCGACCTGAGAGACATTTGAGGCCAATAACTTCGGTATCAGATACCTCTAGCTCTGTAGATCTGGTATCTGTGTTTGCCGGAAGGGCTTTGATGGATGAATTGGTGAATCGGAAGGATTTTTGCATATTTATCCTCATGTATCTGATTGATATCATGGAGATAATATATATCTGAAGGTGTTTTTATTACGGGGCAGGATTGAAGAATGGAAAGGCTATTAGACGCGTACAAACGGATATTACAGGAAGTTGACGCCCAGTCATTTAACCTGAATGAAGATAAATACTCAGGCGTATTTTTACCCGTACCCTTTGAAGAATACTGGCACTCACCGGTAAAAATCATGCTGGTTGGACGTGAAACCGCTGGCTGGAATACGCTGAATGGTAAGAATACGATATCACGGGTGTTGGGACTTATACCTGACGTCACCATCGGGCAGGTGGTTGAAGAAGCTGTAGATCGTTACAGGAAACATCTTCCGGTACAAAATTATGGCACCGCCAACCTCAAATCACGTAGCCGCTTCACGCAATATCATTTCAGGCTGGCCCGGGAGCTTAATATTTCTCCCCAGGCAATCGTGTATGCCAATCTACTGGCGTGGGATTACGACGGACTGACCCCTCTCAATCGCCCTCAAAATGAAGTGCAGGAAGTTATATTAGCCTCGCTGAAGCTGCTGGCGGTACAAATTAAACACCTTGAGCCTGATTTCATCATCTTTGCATCTGGAGCCCGGAGAACAGACTACATCATAAAACAGGTGCTTACTGAGCTGGGCGGCTATGAGACTTCTGCAGTCATTCCGGGGAAGCTATGGGAGTTCAAAACAGGTAATGCAATCTGTTTCAGAATTGCCCATCCAAGGGCTATGCGCGGACACCAGAAGTACAGAGATGAGGTGATTGCACGAATTAAGCAACTTTGTACTCAGGGTGGCTAGAGCATTACAGTTTGCTCAGCAGGCCCCCCTTCCCGGAAGAGTACCGGAAAACAGGCAAAGCGGCCTGGTTCTCTATGCTGGAGGCGACACGTTCAATTCGGCATTGCCAGGCTGTAGATTGCAGCTCATTGCACCCCGTGAGCACAGGATATGCACAGGGCGTGAATTGCATGCACAAAAAAACCACCCGAAGGTGGTTTCACGACACTGCTTATTGCTTTGATTATTCTGATGTTTCCCATGGTACCCGGAGCGGGACTTGAACCCGCACAGCGCGAACGCCGAGGGATTTTAAATCCCTTGTGTCTACCGATTCCACCATCCGGGCTCGGGAAAAAAGTGGAGGCGCGTTCCGGAGTCGAACCGGACTAGACGGATTTGCAATCCGCTACATAACCGCTTTGTTAACGCGCCAAATTCTTCAGGCTTTTCAGCCAGACACCCGCTTATGCCGATGTCTTTTAAACTGGAGCGGGAAACGAGACTCGAACTCGCGACCCCGACCTTGGCAAGGTCGTGCTCTACCAACTGAGCTATTCCCGCATTCATCAAGCAATCAGCTAATCACTTGATTTTATTATCGTCTGGCAATCAGTGCCGCCGTTCGATGCGTTGCATTCTACTTACCTGACGCGATGAGTCAACGATATTTTTCACCAGTTTTGATCGTTTGCTGAATTTTGCGTCGAAACGATCACTGATCAAGCAAATCTGCGCGCGCAGCGCTCAAATATTGCAACATTGACCACAAAGTCAGTACCGCTGCCACAAAGAAAAGTGCAATACCAGCGTATTCAACCCAAATGTTCGGGCGCCATAACAGCCAGGCCAACGCTACCATTTGAGCAGTAGTTTTAACTTTACCGATCCAGGATACGGCCACGCTGCTGCGTTTACCCAATTCAGCCATCCATTCGCGCAACGCGGAGATGATAATTTCACGGGCAATCATCGTTGCTGCCGGTAAAGTCACCCACCAGCTATGGTAATGTTCTGTTACCAGCACCATAGCGATGGCTACCAGCACTTTATCTGCTACTGGATCAAGGAAAGCACCAAACCGGGTACTCTGGTTCCAGCGACGCGCCAGAAAACCGTCGAACCAGTCAGTCACCGCTGCGACACAGAAAATGAGCGCAGCAGCAAACGGTGACCAGGTAACAGGTAGATAAAAAACCAATACAAAGAATGGGATAAGGATGACACGGAACAGTGTGAGCAACGTAGGGATATTAAATTGCATAATGACGGGTAACTATCTGTTGTCAGTAAGATTACCCCTATGTTGCTACAGAGACATCAATGTTTCAACGACCAGAAGATCTTTTCTGCCAGACCTTGCGAAATACCCGGCACTTTTGCAATTTCCTCGACGCTGGCGTTACGTAAACCTTGCAAACCGCCCATATATTTCAACAACATTTGCCGGCGTTTTGGCCCGACACCTTCGATGGTTTCCAAGGTGCTGGTATTTTTGACCTTTGCCCGTTTTTTGCGGTGACCACCAATCGCATGATTGTGTGATTCATCGCGAATATGCTGGATGACATGCAGCGCAGGTGAATCTGGCGGCAGGCTGAATCCCTCTCCTTCCGGCTCGAAGAACAGCGTTTCCAGACCAGCCTTACGATCGGCCCCTTTCGCTACCCCAAGTAACAGCGGATGGTTTTTATCCCATGAGACATCCAGCTCAGCGAAAACATTTTTCGCCTGCGCAAGCTGTCCTTTGCCGCCGTCGATAAGGATCACGTCCGGGATCTTACTGTCGTCGATAGCTTTTCCGTAACGCCGACGCAGCACCTGATTCATCGCCGCATAATCATCGCCCGGCGTAATACCAGTAATGTTATAGCGTCGATACTCCGCTCGCAGCGGGCCGTTAGCATCGAACACCACACACGAAGCGACTGTTTGTTCGCCCATGGTATGGCTGATATCAAAACACTCCATCCGCTTCACTTCCGGCAGTTTCAACACGCTGGCAAGCGCAGACAGACGCTGGTGAACAGTAGATTGCTGCGAAAGTTTGCTGGTTAACGCAGTCGCCGCATTGGTGCGCGCCAGCTTCAGGTAACGTGCCCGATCGCCACGTGGTTTGGTCTGAACGTTAATCTTTCTCCCCGCCAGTTCCGAAAGAGAATCGGCAAGCAGCGTTTTATCGCTAAGATTAAAGTCGAGCAGGATCTCACCCGGCAAAGTGCGCATCTGACTACCCTGTAAATAGAACTGGCCGACAAAAGTTTCCACCACTTCGCCCAATTCCGTACCGCCAGGTACTTTCGGGAAATAACTACGGCTACCGAGCACCTTGCCCTGACGAATAAACAGGACGTGGACACAAGCCATGCCTGCATCAAACGCCACGCCAATAACGTCAAGATCATCACCAGTATTGGAGACAAACTGTTTTTCGGTTACGCGCCGCACCGCCTGGATTTGGTCGCGAATACGTGCAGCCTCTTCAAATTCCAGATTCTGGCTGGCTGTTTCCATGCGGCTAATCAGTTGGGTAAGCACCTGATCGTCCTTGCCGGATAAAAACAGGCGCACATACTCTACCTGCTGGGCGTATTCTTCTTCACTCACCAGCCCTTCAACGCACGGCCCCAGACAACGCCCTATCTGATATTGCAGACACGGACGCGAGCGGTTGCGATAAACACTATTTTCACACTGGCGAATCGGGAAAATTTTTTGTAGCAGCGCCAGGGTTTCACGCACGGCATAACCGTTTGGGAACGGGCCGAAATATTCACCTTTGGCATGTTTCGCGCCGCGATGCATAGCCAGACGCGGATGGGTATCGCCACTCAGGAAGATAAAGGGATAAGATTTATCATCGCGTAACAGAACGTTGTAACGCGGTTGATAGAGTTTAATGTAGTTGTGCTCCAGCAATAACGCTTCTGTTTCGGTGTGGGTAACCGTGACATCGATTTGCTGGATCTGGGCGACCAACGCTTCGGTTTTGCGCGAAGCGAGGTTGCTACGGAAATAACTGGAAAGCCGTTTTTTCAGGTCTTTCGCTTTGCCGACATAAATAACCGTACCACCAGCATCATACATGCGATAAACGCCCGGCTGGCTGGTTACGGTTTTTAAAAACGCTTTTGCGTCAAACTGAACACTCACTGACTTGTTAATGTCTCCGCATTACACAGACCATGGCGAATTGCCAGGTGAGTCAACTCAACATCGCCATGTATGTTTAATTTACTAAACATACGGTAGCGATAGCTGTTCACCGTTTTCGGGCTGAGATTAAGCTGTTCTGAGATCTCATTGACCTTCTGGCCTTTGGTAATCATCAGCATAATCTGCAATTCACGTTCCGACAAACTGGCAAACGGGCTTTCTGTTTTTTCTGGTTCGATTTGGCTTAACGCCATTTGTTGAGCAATGTCAGAAGCAATATAACGCTGCCCTGAATAAACAGAACGAATCGCGCTCACGACTTCCTGCGGGGCTGCGCCTTTGCTGAGATAGCCCGCGGCACCGGCCTGCATCACTTTCGCTGGTAAAGGGTTTTCGGTATGAACCGTAAGCATGATGATTTTGACATCGGCTGTCGAGCGGGCGATTTTACGCGTCGCCTCAAGACCACCAATGCCAGGCATACTCATGTCCATTAGCACAACGTCAACGGTATTTGCCCGGCACCACTTAACGGCGTCTTCACCGCAGGATGCCTCACCGACAACTTTAATACCCTTTATATCTTCCAGAATGCGTCGTATCCCTGCGCGCACCAGTTCGTGGTCATCAACAAGTAGAACGTTGATCAAAGGAATATCTCCAGAAATAGGGATAACGCTACTGATAGTTAGTCATTAGTATATTAGCGGGTTTTATTGCAACTTTGAAACGTTAAAAATGGTGGGTATTCGATTTTTCTCTCGTTTTTGTAAATTCGATTGTCCACAGTTATGATCACGCCCGTCATCAAAGGTTTGCCGGTTCGTTTCACAGCACAACCAACGGCGAGATGTGACAAAAATTGACTTTATTCAGCACAAATGAAAAATCAGCGGTATGAATATGTAACATTAATTAACCCGAACAATACGTGCAAAAAACATTCATGATAAAAATATTTATTGGTCATTATATTGACTGAATTAATATAGTTGACGATACAGCGCACAAAAAACAACCACTAATATTTTTAGCAAAGCTTATGGTATACTCCGCCGCCTTAACATTTTTCACCGCAAATTTTTATTGCAACATGACGAGGAAAATAAATGAGTACGCCTGATTTTTCTACTGCCGAGAATAATCAAGATCTGGCAAATGAAGTCTCCTGCCTGAAAGCGATGCTGACGCTGATGCTGCAGGCGATGGGACAAGCTGACGCGGGCCGCGTGATGTTAAAGATGGAAAAACAGCTTGCGCTGATCGAAGACGAAACCCAGGCTGCAATATTTTCCAAAACGGTTAAGCAAATTAAACAAGCCTACCGTCAGTAATATAAAACCGGCTGAAAGCGCGCCTTTCAGCCGGTTTTGCATCTGGCACGCAGAATGTAATTGATGTCATATTAAGCCAGTTGCAGCAGCGTAGCAGGCAACCTGTGTCTTATTCGGTGCATTGATTTTTTTCTGCATGTTTTTCTGATGAAAATTGACCGTATTTTCAGAGATTGACAAGATCATCGCTATCTCTGCTGACGTTTTTCCTTCCGCGGTCCATTTCAGAATTTCTTTTTCCCGCTTGCTGAAATTCATCTCTGGCGTCATCACTATTTCATCATTTAAGCGTATCAACGCCATCAGACTTTCGCGCACCAATAACTGCATTTTTAATTGCAGTTCATCACTAAGGCCAGGTATTTCACGCGTACTACTACGGGAAAAGGACAAAAAACCCAGCGCCCGGTTTGGCAGCATTAAATACTGAGTGACACCACGGCGTATACCATGTGCACGCGCGGCTTCCCATAGCGGCTGCGCTTCGCTAAATAAGTCATCATTCCACAATAAATGCCCCTGACTGAAGTTTTCATGGTTAAGCACCGGATCAATGGCAAGAAAGTTTTTTGCCTGATAATAACTAATCCATGATTTCGGGTAATTGGTGTAGAAGGCCACTTTCGGTCGCGTGAATGGCACCGGGTGACGCACACATAATGAATAGAAATCGTACTCGAGTTGTTGAGCCTGCCGCTCTATTTCATGGTAGACCTCTTCCGCGGCCTCCATTCTCTGAAAACGTAACAGCATCGTGCGACGCCAACTGAAAAAATCCGTATCCTGCATAGTTAACCGCAACGCTCCTGAGAGTGAGTATCATTTATATTGATAACTCAAACTATCACATAAATAAGATTTATATATAATTTATATTATTAAGACAATGAATTACTTTTGCAAGACATAGCATTCTTTTATGTTATTAATAAGTTATGCTGATTTGTTAAGCAATTCACCAGATTGAGAGCGCGTTCTCGCCCCGTCTGGAAAGCCGACGGGGCTGATTTTTTCTTATTATTGCAACAGAAACTTCTCAAGGAACTGGCGGGTACGGGGCTGCTGCGGATCAGCAAATAACGCTTTTGCTGGCCCCTGCTCGACTATCCGCCCCTGGTCCATAAAGATCGCGCGGTCAGCAACGTCACGAGCAAAGCTCATTTCGTGCGTCACAATGACCATCGTGCGCTTTTCCTGTGCCAGTTGGCGGATGGTATTCAGGACTTCGCCCACCAGCTCCGGATCCAGCGCCGAGGTAGGTTCGTCAAACAGAATGACTTCCGGGCGCATCGCCAGCGCACGCGCAATCGCCACACGTTGCTGTTGACCGCCGGACAAACGACGCGGATAGCTGGTCTCTTTCCCCGTCAGCCCGACCTTCGCCAGCAGTTCGCGGGCGCGTGTCGTGGCCTCTTCTTTCGGTTCGCCTTTAACGATCACAGGCCCTTCAATAATGTTTTCCAGCACCGTACGATGCGGGAACAGATTAAAGTTCTGGAACACAAACCCGACGTGCTGGCGCAACTGGCGAATCAGCGATTTTTGCTGACTTAACGAACGTGCGGTATCAATAGTAATATCGCCAACGGTGATGGTCCCCGCCTCTGGCTGTTCCAGCAAATTTATGCTGCGTAGCAACGTGGTTTTGCCGGAACCACTCGGGCCGATAATTGCCACCACTTCGCCGGTGTTGACCTCCAGATCGATACCGTGCAGCACCGTCTGACCGTGGAATTTTTTCACCAGGTTTTTAACTTCAATGGCACTCATTTTGGCTCTCTCTCCTGGCGATTTAGTTGATTCTCAAAATGGTTCTGCAGCGTCGATAACACTGTCGCCATAATCCAGTAGATGAGCGAAGCCGCCAGATACATGGTGAACACTTCCAGAGTACGCGAGGTTATCAACTGCGCCTGACGAAACAGTTCCGGCACCTGAATCGTCGCGGCCAGTGAGGTATCTTTCACCAGGCTGATAAAGCTGTTCGACAGCGGCGGCAGTGCCACCCGCGCCGCCTGCGGCAAAATTGCGCGACGCATAGTTTGCCACGGCGTCATGCCAATACTGGCAGCCGCCTCCCACTGACCTTTATCAATAGACGAAATCGCTGCCCGCAGCGTTTCGGCAGCATAGGCGGCGGTGTTCAGTGACAGTCCAATCATCGCTGACGGAACCGGATCTAATTCAATGCCAAACTGCGGCAGACCGTAGTAGATCATAAACAGTTGTGCAATGAGCGGCGTACCGCGAAAAATGGAGATGTAAAAACGCGCCAGCCAGCGTACGGGCCATATGGGTGACAGGCGCATCAGCGCGAGAATAAACCCCAACAGCAAACCGAAAAACATACCGCCGATGCTGAGTTGCAGCGTATACCCAGCCCCTTTTAGCAGGAACGGCAAAGAATCAATAACCAGTTGTATACTTTCTTGCATGAGCGTTTCCGGGGCTAGACGTGAGGATGATAGGCGAACAGCGCAGGCGCGCCGCCAGTATGAATAAACAGAATCGGCCCTTCGTCTTTGAAGCGTTTCTGACTGATGCCATCAATCAGCCCCGCCATCGCTTTTCCGGTATACACAGGATCAAGCAGAATGCCTTCCAACCGCGCCAGCAGTTTCACCGCTTCCATGCCTTCGTCATTTGGCACGCCGTAGCCAGGGGCAAAGTAGTCATCCCAGAGTAAAATTTCTGCTGACGCGGTCAGTTCCAGCTCTTTCGCGATTGCCTGTTGCAGGCTAACCACTTTTGGCAACTGATCAGCAACGGAACGTGACACGGTCACGCCAATCAGTTCGCTTTCTGGCATCAGTTGTTCCAGCCCTACTGCAAGCCCGGCATGCGTTCCGGCACTGCCCGACGCCACCACCACCGAAGAAATATTAACCGCCCCTTCACACTGTTGCGCGATTTCCAGCGCGCTCTCCACATAGCCCAACGCGCCTAAAGCATTGGAACCGCCAACCGGAATGACGTATGGGCGAAAGCCTTGTGCTTCGACGCGAGTCGCCAGCTCTTCCAGTTGGGCATTGGGATCGGTCAGCGCGTCGCACATTTCAATCTGGGTATTGAAGAGATCTAACAACAAGCGGTTGCCGTTGGTTAAATAATTTTCTGCAGTAGTGCCAATGGGATTTTCCAGCAGCGCCACGCAATGCAGACCAAGTTTTGCGGCCACTGCGGCAGTCTGGCGCACATGGTTAGACTGAATCGCTCCGGCTGTAATCAGTGTGTCAGCACCTTCGCGCAAGGCGTCTGCTGCGAGAAATTCCAGTTTGCGTAACTTATTTCCGCCCATTGCCAACGGGGTGACGTCATCCCGTTTGATGAAAATGTCCCGACCGAGATAATCAGAAAAACGTGGCAGATATTCGAGCGGTGTCGGTGTGCCGATAAACTCCAACCGTGGAAAACGAGTTAAATTATGCAGTGGCATAAAAGCCTCCGATGTCTGTTGTTGTGATATTGTTATTATGCACGCTGAAAACGCTTAAATAAAAAAGGCGCCGATTAAAGCGCCCTTTTTTGTCATTATGCTGATTACCTGGTCACATCAGCACCAAACCATTTTTCGGAAAGAGCTTGCAAGGTTCCATCTTTTTGCATTTCTGCGATGGCATCGTTGACTGCTTTCAGCAGATCTTCGTTGCCTTTACGCAGCGCGACACCTGACTCCTGGCGGGAGAAGGCTTCGCCGGTTACTGCCAGCGTATCATTGGTTTTCTTCACCAAATCCAGCGCCGCCAGACGGTCAACCAGGATGGCATCAATACGACCTACGCGCAGATCCTGATATTTGGTCGGGTCATCATCATAGGTGCGCACATCAACACCCTGAACATTCTGACGCAGCCACTCTTCATAGTTGGTGCCTAAACCAACGCCAACTTTTTTACCTTTCAGGTCGTCTGCGGTTTTTATTGTGCCTTCATTACCTTTTTTCACCAGCGCCTGAATACCGGAAATGGTGTAAGGGGTAGAGAAATCGTATTTTTTCTTACGTTCATCTGAGATGGTAACCTGATTAATCACCACATCGATGCGCTTAGAATCCAGGGACGCCAGCATACCATCCCACTTGGTCGGTTTTAATGCGGCTTCAACGCCCAGATGTTTTGCCAGTTGTTGAGCAAACTCCACTTCAAAACCGGTCAATTTACCGTCATCGCCCTGAAAGCTAAACGGCGGGTAAGTCCCTTCCAGTCCTACCAGCAAAGTGCCTCGCTCTTTTACTTTATTGAGCAGGCCTTCGTTGGCAAAACTTTTCACGCTCATACCCGCAACCAGCACCACGGCCATAACACCCATCAACGCCTGACGCCCCAGATGTACTAATTTCATATTCACCCCGAATGTTGTTATGTTGGTTTGCAGTGTAGAGCCATTGTTCGTAGACACAAAAACAACTCTGCTACATCTTATTCTTATTTAATATATATCAGAAGCTGACAGACTGGGGGATTTCTGCGCAAGGTCGCCGCGGGTTTGCATCTGGTAACACTGGTACTTACGTAATGCGATGCGATAATTATTGGTGCTGGTGGTGGGCAGCCATGGTGCGAGGTTTTCATCAAGAAAACCATCCTGCAACAGGTCAGAGGAAATATCGTGTTCGCTTAAATAATTACCCAAACGACGTAGACGAACCACATATTCGCGCACTGTACCGGGGCTCATTTCAGTATGGTCAAAAAGAAACTGCTTAAAGCCGATAATATCAAAAAAATCACTCTGGGTTTTGCAGTGTAAATCACCGCAGAAACGGCATAACGCTGCCCATGATTTTTGTTCCTCATACCAGCCATTTTCATCAAGCAGCGTATCAAGACGGGAAATCTCGATTTTATTGACTATTTTGCCATCGTGAACCAGGGTAATGCGATCGAATAATTTACGGCAATATGCGCAATGAGTCTGGCTGTGTTTAAAATCTTTAAGATAGCGGCTTAATGGTCGCCTTTTCTGGTGCTGCATCATTATTAAGAACTCCTGGTATTCAAAATTAATGTGCGGCATTTACCTGAGTTATAACTTACCCAGTTTGGTGCGTAACCGTTTAATAGCCTGGCTGTGTAACTGACTAACCCGCGATTCACCGACCTCAAGCACCGCGCCAATCTCTTTGAGATTAAGCTCTTCCTGGTAATAGAGCGTTAATACCAACTGTTCACGCTCCGGCAACATTTCGATGGCTTCCATTACCCGCTGGCGCAAATTACTGTCCAGTAACTGCTGTAACGGGTTATCCCGCTGATGATCGTCAGTAACCAGTTCGATGCTATCACCGTGCTCTTCGCGCCACTCATCATAAGAGAAAAGTTGGCTGTTATTAGTATCAAGCAACATTTGCCGGTAATCAGCGATTTCAATCCCTAAACGTTCTGCCACTTCCGTTTCTGTGGCGTTGCGGCCAAGTTCCTGCTCCAGTTGCCCTATTGCCTGCGCCACTTCACGTGCATTGCGTCGCACGCTGCGCGGCACCCAGTCACGGCTGCGAAGTTCATCCAGCATAGCACCACGGATACGCTGCACTGCGTAAGTTGTAAATGCCGTTCCTTGCAGGGCATCATAACGTTCAACAGCATTAAGTAATCCAATGCCGCCTGCCTGTAGCAGATCGTCAAGTTCTACACTCGCGGGCAGTCGAACCTGCAGGCGCAATGCTTCGTGACGCACCAGCGGGATATAACGCTGCCACAGCGAATGTTTATCCATTACACCTTCAGCGGTATAGAGTGATTTCACGATAAACAGCCCTGCGTTATATAAATAATCGGCATAATTATCCGTTTCTGCAGGTTTTTTAATCGGACGATTAATGGGTGAAATAAGGGGTTATTTGGGGTAATCGGTAAATAGTGAGCAGAATAACCCCGCTGGAGCGGGGTTAAGATAGCTGACAAAGTCCGCCTCATCTTGCCGGATGCGGCGTAAACGCCTTATCCGACCTACGCGAATATGCAAATTTAATTAATTGCGATTCACCTTGTAGGCATGATAAGCGTAGCGCATCAGGCAATTTGGCGTTTGTTGTCATTATATTACGACGATTAGCCCTGCAGCAGAGACAGAACTTGCTGCGGCACCTGGTTAGCTTTAGACAGCACAGAGTTACCCGCCTGCTGGATGATCTGCGCTTTCGACATGTTAGACACTTCGGTCGCATAGTCGGCGTCCTGAATACGGGACTGCGCTTCAGACAGGTTGGTGGTGGTGTTGTTCAGGTTGGTTACCGCAGAGTCCAGACGGTTTTGAACGGCACCGAGGGAGGAGCGGAAAGTATCAACCTGTGCAATGGCTTTGTCTAAAAGTGCCAGTGGATCAGCAGAAGAAGCCCCTGAGAACTGCGCAGTCGGAGTTGCTGTAGATAATTCAACAACAACTTTGTTCGCTGTGGCTGTTGCCGTAGTGTCATCATTAAGCGCCGCTGGAGCCGTTGTAGCGTAGTTTTTACCCTGGAATGTTACATATCCCGCAGCCGCGCCGTCAGAGTCAGCGGCAACTTTAATCAGCTGATCTTTCTGAGTAGCTGCAGTCGTTAGTCCATTATCGGTGTCTTTGTATTCGACATCGGCTTTATTCAACGTCACTTCACCACTTGCATGGTCAATGGACGCGGAGTAGAAATCACTACCGGATTGAACGACGAACTGTGCGGTGGCAGCCCCTTTCGCATCCAGGGTGTTGTGTAACGTCAGGCTGGAAACATCGACAGTTTTACCTGTCGCAGTAGTCAGATCTTTCGCAACAGCAGTGAAATCAACACCAACAGGTTTTGTCCCAGCGGCTCCTGTAATTTGAGTAATTGAATCACCAACGTTAAGTGATTGAGCAGAAACGGAGAAACCATTCAACCCTAATGTAGAAGAGTCAATTTTCTGCAAATCAATGCTAATAGTCTGGCCATCATTCGCGCCAACCTGAATCTTCATCGAACCGTCTTTTGCCAGTACATTCACGCCGTTGAACTGGGTCTGACCGGAAACACGGTCAATCTCATCCAGACGGGATTTGATTTCGTCCTGAATAGATGACAGGTCAGAATCAGAGTTAGTACCGGTCGTCGCCTGAACGGTCAACTCACGCACACGTTGCAAGTTGTTGTTGATTTCAGACAACGCACCTTCTGTGGTCTGCGCCAGAGAAATACCGTCGTTGGCGTTACGCGCAGCCTGAGTCAGGCCTTTAATGTTAGAGGTGAAACGGTTAGCAATCGCCTGACCGGCAGCGTCATCTTTCGCACTGTTAATACGCAGGCCAGAAGAGAGGCGTTCGATAGAAGTCGACAGCGCAGACTGGTTTTTGTTGATGTTGTTTTGAGTGATCAGCGAGAGGCTGTTGGTATTAATGACTTGTGCCATAATTCATTTTCCTGTTTTCAAGTCTACGGTTTAAGTATTGGGCTTCCACCCTTCGGCTTCGTCGCCGTCAACCCTGTTATCGTCTGGTCACTCACAACCTTTAGAATTTTTTTCTAGCGGTCGAAATACTCCCCTTCCTCGTTGCTGTTCGTGTCATTAAGCCCAAAAATAAATCGTAAACTTTGCCCCACTTACGCCGATAACCCCGGTATTCGTTCTACATGTCGCATGATTAAGGAATCTATATGGCGAGTATTTCAACGCTTGGGGTTGGGTCGGGGCTGGACTTAAGCAGCATCCTCGACAGTCTGGAGGCGGCAGAAAAATCTACCCTGACGCCGATATCGAAACAGCAAAGTTCTTACACCGCGAAACTGAGCGCCTACGGGACACTGAAAAGCGCGCTGGAGAGTTTCCAGACGGCCAATACAGCACTGAATAAAGCCGATTTATTTACCGCCACCTCAACCACCAGCAGTTCATCAGCTTTCAGCGCCACGACCACGGGCAGCGCGATTGCCGGGAAATACACCATTAGCGTCAGCCAACTGGCGCAGGCGCAGACGCTGACCACCCAAAATAGTCAAAAAGACAGTAAAGCCGCCATCGCCACCAGCGATAGCGTACTGACCATCCAGCAAGGCGGCGGTAAAGAGCCGGTCACGATTGATATCAGTGCGGCTGATTCGTCGCTCTCCGGCATTCGCGATGCCATTAACAACGCCAAAGCTGGTGTCAGCGCCAGTATTATCAATGTGGGTAACGGCGAGTATCGTTTGTCCATCACCGCCAATGATACCGGTAGCGACAACGCCATGAAGCTCAGCGTCAGCGGTGACAGCACCCTGCAAAGTTTTATGGGTTACAACGGAACTTCGGGTGATAGCAGCAATGGCATGGTTGAAAGCGTCACCGCGCAGAACGCCAAACTGACGGTCAATAACGTTGAGATTGAAAACAGCAGCAATACTATCAGTGACGCGCTGGAAGATATCACCCTCAACCTGAATGACGTCACCACCGGTAATCAGACACTGACCATCAGTAAAGATACATCCAAAGCTGAAAATGCGGTTAAAGCGTGGGTGGATGCCTATAACGCATTACAGGATACCTTCAGCAACTTAACGAAATACACAGCCGTCGATGCCGGTGCTGAAAACCAGGATTCCAGCAATGGTGCATTACTCGGTGACTCCACACTGCGTACCATCCAGACTCAGCTTAAAACCTTGCTCGCCAATACCCACAGCAGTTCAAACTATAAAACGCTGGCACAAATTGGCATTACCAGCGATGCCAGTACCGGAAAGCTGGAAATAGCGACCGACAAACTGCAAACAGCGCTGAAAAAAGATGCTGCTGGCGTCGGTGAAATGTTTATTGGTGACGGTAAAAGTACAGGCGTAACCACCAGCATTAGCAGCAACCTGACCAGTTGGCTCTCCTCCACCGGGATAATCCAGGCCGCAAAAGATGGCGTCAGCAAAACGCTGAACAATTTGACCGATCAATACAATGCCGCCAGTGAACGCATCGATACATTAATGGCGCGCTATAAAGCCCAGTTCACCCAATTAGATGTGTTAATGAACTCGCTGAACTCCACCAGCAGCTATCTGACACAACAGTTCGACACCTCAAATAGCAGTTCGAAATAATCTCAGGAGAGACAATGTACAGCGCAAAAGGCACCCAGGCCTACGCACAAATTGGCGTCGAAAGCGCCGTAATGAGTGCCAGCCAACAGCAACTGGTCACCATGCTATTTGACGGCGTGTTGAGTGCGCTGGTAAGAGCGCGCTTGTTTATGCAGGACAACAATCAGGAAGGCAAAGGCGTCTCTTTGTCAAAAGCGATCAACATTATTGAGAACGGGCTGAGACTCAGTCTTGACGAAGAAAGTCAGGACGAATTAACCCAGAATTTGATTGCACTCTATAGCTATATGATCAGGCGTTTGCTGCAAGCTAATTTACGCAACGATGTCTCCGCAGTCGCAGAAGTGGAAACTTTAATGCGCAATCTTGCCGATGCCTGGAAAGAGTCTCTACTCTCCCCTTCATTGATTCAGGACCCTGTCTGATGAACCATGCACCGCACTTGTATTTTGCCTGGCAACAACTCGTCGAAAAAAGCCAGCTCATGTTACGCCTGGCGACAGAAGGACGGTGGGATGAACTCATCGCCAGCGAAATGGAATATGTCAATGCGGTGCAAAAAATTGCACACTTAACGGGAGAAATGGAACCCTCTGCCATGATCCAGGAGCAACTCAGACCTATGCTGCGCCTCGTTCTGGAAAACGAAAACAAAGTAAAACAGTTATTGCAGATTCGGATGGATGAACTGGCGAAACTGGTCGGTCAGTCATCAATGCAAAAATCGGTGTTAAGCACCTACGGCGATCAGGGTGGCTACGTGCTGGCGCCGCAGGAAAATCTCTTTTGAAGCTTAAAGAGCTGATTGCTCGCGAATAATCCGATTACGGCTACGCTTCTAATGTTCCCCTTGAGCGGAGTCGAAGAATGCGTAACCCCACGCTGTTGCAATGTTTTCATTGGTATTACCCGGAAGGCGGCAAGCTCTGGCCTGAACTGGCCGAGCGCGCCGACGGTTTAAATGATATTGGTATCAATATGATCTGGCTGCCGCCCGCCTATAAAGGCGCATCGGGCGGGTATTCTGTTGGCTACGACTCCTATGATTTATTTGATTTAGGCGAGTTTGATCAGAAAGGCAGCATCCCCACCAAATATGGCGATAAAGCACAGTTGCTGGCGGCCATTGACGCACTCAAACGCAATGACATTGCCGTACTGCTGGACGTGGTCGTCAACCACAAAATGGGGGCTGACGAAAAAGAAGCCATTCGCGTACAGCGCGTCAATGCAGATGATCGCACGCAAATTGATGATGAAATCATTGAGTGCGAAGGCTGGACCCGTTACACCTTCCCGGCTCGTGCCGGTCAATACTCGCAGTTCATCTGGGACTTCAAATGTTTTAGCGGCATCGACCATATCGAAAATCCAAACGAAGATGGCATTTTTAAAATCGTCAACGACTACACCGGCGAAGGCTGGAATGACCAGGTTGATGATGAGTTAGGTAATTTCGACTATCTGATGGGCGAAAATATCGATTTTCGCAACCATGCCGTCACGGAAGAGCTTAAATACTGGGCACGCTGGGTGATGGAGCAAACGCAGTGCGACGGTTTTCGTCTCGACGCAGTAAAACATATTCCAGCCTGGTTTTATAAAGAGTGGATCGAACACGTGCAGGAAGTCGCGCCAAAACCGCTATTTATTGTGGCGGAATACTGGTCGCGTGAAGTAGATAAGCTGCAAACATATATTGCCCAGGTAGAAGGCAAAACCATGCTATTTGATGCGCCGCTGCAAATGAAATTCCATGAAGCATCCCGAATGGGGCGCAACTACGATATGACGCAGATATTCACCGGTACGCTGGTGGAAGCCGATCCTTTCCATGCCGTTACACTGGTCGCCAACCACGATACCCAACCGTTGCAAGCCCTTGAAGCTCCGGTAGAACCGTGGTTTAAACCGCTGGCGTATGCCCTTATTTTGCTGCGGGAAAATGGCGTCCCTTCAGTGTTCTACCCTGATCTGTACGGTGCTCATTACGAAGATGTCGGCGGTGACGGGCAAACCTATCCGATAGACATGCCAATAATCGAACAGCTCGATGAGTTAATCCTCGCCCGCCAGCGCTTCGCCCACGGTGTACAGACGTTATTTTTCGATCATCCGAACTGTATTGCCTTTAGTCGCAGCGGCACCGACGAATATCCAGGCTGTGTGGTGGTGATGTCAAACGGTGACGATGGCGAAAAAACCATTCATCTGGGAGAGAATTACGGCAATAAAACCTGGCGTGATTTTCTGGGCAATCGGCAAGAGAGCGTGGTGACCGATGAAAATGGCGAAGCGACCTTTTTTTGCAACGGCGGTAGCGTCAGTGTGTGGGTTATCGAAGAGGTGATTTAAACACATCCCCGGCGGCAAACCGGGGATATTTCATTACGGTAGTGACGTCGGCAACGGCGCTTTTTCCAGCACAGCAGCACATTCAGCCGTTGGTCGATCCACGCGTTCCATCGTCATGCCATCGTATTCAATAGTGTTACCGTCACGCTCAATCTCGTACAGTTCACGTTTGACAGTAACGTTAGTGAGATCATCAGATATCAGCGTCAACTTACCCGGTAAAGCAATCACCCGCTGCCACTGACGGCAATCCAGCGTATCACCCTCTTTAGTGACAATCAGGCTACCTATCGCTTCCGGGCTGACCAGAGCACGTTGCGGCCCTTTAGTCTGCCAGTAGCCCGCCAGCCAGTCTGGCGCGGGCGTTTTCACAACATTGTTATAATTTTCAACTTCGGCACAGCCAGCCAGCAGCATAAGTGCGCCTGCAATTGCGAGTTTTTTCATCATTCATCCTGCATGAGAAGAAAAGAAGATTGTGGCATTAATGCCTTGATGCTGCCAGCCTTTCCAGGCCCAAAGAGAAATTTGATCTAACCATTATTTTTGTGAATTATTACCACGAAAAAGAATTTGTCTGGTGTATTATTCGCGGCTCTTGTTTCAAACCTTCTGAGTTCAGAGGCTATATACATGTCATGGCAGCAATTCAAACAAGCCTGGTTGATTAAATTCTGGGCCCCCATCCCTGCGGTCATCGCGGCGGGTATTCTCTCCACTTATTATTTTGGCATCACCGGCACCTTTTGGGCTGTTACCGGCGAATTTACCCGTTGGGGTGGTCAGCTCCTGCAACTGTTTGGCGTCCATACCGAAGAGTGGGGCTATTTTAAAATTATCCATCTGGAAGGATCGCCATTAACCCGCATTGACGGGATGATGATTCTTGGTATGTTTGGCGGCTGTTTTGCCGCGGCTCTGTGGGCCAACAACGTTAAATTACGTATGCCGCGCAGCCGTATCCGCATTATGCAGGCTATTATTGGCGGGATTATCGCTGGTTTCGGCGCGCGTCTGGCGATGGGCTGTAACCTGGCTGCATTTTTCACTGGCATTCCGCAGTTCTCACTGCACGCCTGGTTCTTTGCCATCGCCACCGCCATTGGCTCATGGTTTGGTGCACGCTTTACTCTGCTGCCAGTCTTCCGTATCCCGGTAAAAATGCAAAAAGTCTCTGCCGCCTCACCGCTAACACAAAAACCAGATCAGGCACGGCGTCGTTTCCGCCTCGGGATGCTGGTCTTTTTTGGCATGTTGGGCTGGGCGCTGTTAACGGCGATGAATCAACCGAAGCTGGGGCTGGCAATGCTGTTTGGCGTCGGCTTTGGCTTACTGATTGAACGCGCGCAAATCTGCTTTACTTCGGCGTTCCGCGATATGTGGATCACCGGGCGTACCCATATGGCGAAAGCGATCATTATCGGTATGGCGGTAAGCGCCATCGGTATTTTCAGTTACGTACAGTTAGGTGTAGAACCGAAAATCATGTGGGCTGGCCCGAACGCCGTCATTGGCGGGTTACTGTTTGGCTTTGGTATTGTGCTGGCGGGCGGCTGCGAAACTGGCTGGATGTACCGTGCAGTGGAAGGCCAGGTGCACTACTGGTGGGTTGGGCTGGGTAATGTTATCGGCTCAACGATTCTGGCTTATTACTGGGATGACTTCGCCCCGGCACTGGCCACCGACTGGGACAAAATCAACCTGCTGAAAACCTTTGGCCCAATGGGCGGCCTGCTGGTGACATATTTACTGTTGTTCGCTGCCCTGATGTTGATTATCGGCTGGGAGAAACGCTTCTTCCGCCGCGCGGCGCTGCAAACTGCTAAGGAGATTGCATGAAAAATATCGTTCCTGATTACCGTCTTGATATGGTGGGCGAACCCTGCCCTTATCCGGCGGTCGCGACCCTTGAGGCGATGCCGCAGTTAAAAAAAGGCGAGATCCTCGAAGTGGTCAGCGACTGTCCGCAGTCAATTAATAATATTCCACTGGACGCACGTAACCACGGCTATACCGTACTGGATATCCAACAAGACGGGCCGACCATTCGTTATTTAATTCAGAAGTAATCTTTTCTCCCGCTGTTTCAGGCAGCGGGAGTATCTGTGCTACGAATTCTCCATTGTGGACGTACAGAAAGTCCGTGGTATATCAGAAAAATAGTCTCAATATTTTATGACCACGCAGGAATGAATTAGTGGTGAAGCATCTCATCCACAATTTCTTTCGTCTGTAACTGATAAGGATAATAAGTTGGCCAGTTGTCCATTTCTTCAAGTAACTGCTGTTGTGACGTATTCCCCATAAATATATGAAAATGGGATGATTTACGAGGGGCAATAATATGATCACTAAACTGCACAAACTTAGGGGCTTTACTGGCTGGTTCCCGGCACTCAAACAGATAACGCACACCTTTCTTCCCTGATTTATATGTCAGTATTTTAAACCCACTGTAATTATATTTACAGGAAGTCATCTCCTCCCCTCGATGGAACTCCATAACACCATTTTCGATGCCAATTGTGTCAACATCTGTTATGTATCCCTTCTGATAGTAGGCTTTAATATCTGCGAATGATTTACCCGGTTCTTTTTCTGCTTTCATTTTAAAGACAGGATCAAGATCACCACTTTGAAGCAAGGGGTACACCGATTGCCAAATACCCTCCCAATCAGCGAGGGATCTATCCTTCACGTTATTATCATCAAAAATACCCTCTGCTGCTTTTTGTTCCATTTCTGTCAGTGGTGCCCCATGTGAATGATGCCCATGAGCAAGTGCATAGTTGCCTGCTAATAGTAACCCCAGAGCAAAAGCCAATTTATTAACAATCATCGTCCAGTTTGTCCTCCCGCTTCAACATCACATAATGTTATAACATAACATTTAATAAAAACAACACTGAAGAACGAATAGCAAAACCTAACCAAACACACGCACCATAACCATACATTTAGTACGTCTTTATCACCAACTACAACCGTTGAAAAAATGCGCCGTTGAAAGCTTTTATTGTAATGATTTTGTCTTACTGCGCTGCCAGTAATAACGGGAAATCATGAATGCAGTACAGAGACAACATTAAGTCATCGGATCTGATTGAAGGAATAGCACCAATCATGCAAACTACAAACTCTCACAACCAACAAGAGATTATTCCCCCTGATGGATCAGGTTGCTATTTTCCAAAAGATGTTTGAGCAAGTGAGAACGGAGCTAAACTTTTCCTGGTTTTACACAGAGTTAAAACGTCATCATATTGCGCATTACATTTACTATCTTGCTACAGATAACATTAGGATCGTTACACACGATGACAAGGTATTGTTAATAAGAGGAAGCAGAAATCTATTAAAAGTCAGTGCCACTAAGAACCCTGAGCAAGTAATAAAAGCAGCCCGGACTCACATTGCCAGAAGATCTACTTTTCGGGAATATTGTATAACGCTCGCGAATGCGGGTGTCTTCCGGTGGGTTACTGACGTTAACGATAATAAACGTCGTTACTATTCTATCGATAATACACTCTTATATATTGAAGATGTTGAGAACAATAAACCCTTAATTTAGATGTATTAGCTCATTTCAGATCTGACAGTTATCCGTACAGGTATCTGTCAGATTATCTCTGGCTTGATTTTCTCTTCTCTGACACCACTCACGCTCATAGCAGCTCCCAGACGGGAAGTTCATGGAAAATGCCTGCCAAAAATTGTTATATTATAACAGCGAACAGTTTTACCCTGACTGAGGAGAACACACATGAAAATCAATGCCATAGGTAAAGCCATTTTTCTTTTTGCACTGCTAACCTCAACGGCCTCTGCCGCTGGCAAGGACATTAATGTTGAGTTCAGAAAGGGGCATAGTAGCGCCCAGTACTCAGGAGAGATAAAGGGGTACGATTACGACACATATAACTTCTATGCCAAAAAAGGCCAGAAGGTGCATATCAGTATCTCCAATGAGGGTGCTGATATTGTCCTCTTTGGGCCAGGAATTAGCGACTCTGTTGATCTCTCCAGATATTCTCCCGAGCTTGATGACAATGGTCAGTACATCCTTCCCGCTTCCGGTAAATATGAGCTAAGAGTGCTTCAAACCCGTAATGACGCTCGTAAAAACAAAGTTAAAAAATACAGCGTCAACATACAGATTGAGTAAACAGAAATTGACGGGGCTATCCCCGTCATTGCTTTCCTGTACCTGAGGATAACTGTCAGTAACAGACAGAGGCTGTCTATGACGCTGTTCCTGCCACATGAAATATGACCCGGAGTCTTCCCACCCGATTGAATCTGCTGGCATAAGGGACACCCCCGCGCCCTGTTTACGCGCTAAATACGGCTTCTTTAACCGTCTGAATGCGGTGAGAATATGTCGGTAAGACTTACCTGAAAATACGGTTAATTTTTTAGTTTAAACCTTTTTTAGTTATTAGTAAGATGCATATGCTTCAACAGAAGCTGGGAAATTCAACAACTCTTAGATAATTTTGGACCTTGTCCCGCGGCTCCAATCCGACAGCCGCGCTTCTTTTCACTCTCATTGTCAACAGGTTACAAAACCTACACCTGCATGGACATCATATGACCATGTATTTTTCATAAATGACAAAGATCGCCCAAGAGCACACCAGATAACAGGCAGTTAGAGTTGACTGAAACATCAAGCATCGTAGTTCTCCGTAGATCTAACGGTGTGATTTGCCCCATATATGCCCCACGAAATACATTTGTTACAGTGTAACATCTAAACATAACTATCCATTTATTCAATAAGCCCAATTTTGCCAACATTAAACTTACGAAGCTTTGCACCACCAGATACTTAGTCATTATGTTTCAACACAAAAGATAACAAACAAAAATATCTCTTTATTTATTGTTTCTGAGGTTACAATAAATCAAAGTTAGAAATTACTGCATGCTTTATGTCCATAATCTTTACATGGCTATTTCTTAAGTTGATAGTAAAAGCAAATTTGATATACCATTATTTATTACACCAACGACCCAATTTTGTTAACAAGGTGATAATAAATGAAAGTTAATGTGACAAAAATAACTGGATTTTCTACTGATTTGGGAATAAGCGGCTTAAGGTTTGACTTTATTCTTGATCCAGATGACGTATCTGAATCATCAGGCACAAATGCCGGCGGTGGTAAAATACAGTTAATGTCAAACTATTGTCATTTTTATTTTCCTTTCGATATTAAAATACCACATCCAGATTTGTGTGCGTTTGCGGCACTAAAAATTATTAGCCCATATATTGGAAATACCCTGACTATGGATAGGGGGATATCTAATGATTTTTCTGAGGCTATAAAGAAAGAATATCCAAAAATAAAAAATATAAATGTTGATAATGATTTGCAGCCTGTTGCTAATTTAGAAAAGAGTGGAAGTGCTGTATCTTTTTCTGGTGGCGTTGACAGCATTGCAGCAGCTGCGTTACTTGGACCTGAAACCCCACTAATTATGATGGCCAGAACTTTTCACCCAGAAATTGGAGAGTTTGAAAAGTGGAATAATCCAAGAGCGCAAATAAAAACATTGCAATACATGCCATTTAACTACAAGAAAATATTAGTTTATTCTGACTTTCCATATTTAAGTACAAATGGAAAATTCTGCATATACCCTGATACATATGCGTTCACTACTCCTGCAATACTTCTTTCTGAACAGCTTGGAATAAATGACTTGATTACCGGTGATATACTTGCGGCATTTACCGGAAATGAAAGTATTTATAGCCCAAATCTTGAATCAAGATCTAAAAATTTCTTCGCTAGCATTGGTATAAATTTGGACTATCCATGCAATGGCGTATCTGAACTGATTACAACCAAGATTGCAAAATCATTTGGTTTTCTTGATATATCTTCAGCTTGTGAATATGGCGATTTTCAAAAACCATGTATGAAGTGTATTAAATGCTTTAGGAAATCCATTTATAAGTGGGCCTTATTCAATGAGAAATTAACTGACAAAGAGATAGACAACTTCAACAACTCACCTGCGATTATTAATTTTGCAAATGGAGAAGAAAGAAAAAATCTTTATTTTATGGCCTCTTTTAAATACTGCTTTACGAATATAGATCATGTATTTACTGGTAGCATTGAAAAAATAAGATTGCGCGCTATGAAGTATAACGCGCCATTTTCATGGGTTGACAAAAAATATCCTGACGCTTATAAAAACAGGAAACCGATAATAAACAAAATAATACCAATTCTATCTAATTACACTGTTGACATGCAGGAGTGGGATATTGATGCATTTAAACAATTGAACTGGAAAAAAAACTGTATTTAATACAATGCGGGGGTTCCCCGCATTATTAACTCACAACATAGAACAATCACCCACTTGGTTAAAAACAAATATCAACTTGCTTTTGCTCTTAATAAAAACCTAGCTACACCAGAATAACCATTAGATATGTATAAATTACCATTGTATATGGTCAATGAAATGACTTTACCAGATGCACCAATGGAGTTGCTAATTTCAACACCCTTCTTGTTAATATTCGCGAGCGGGGAATGATCTATATTATCTTGTTTCCCCATGATAACCGAGCATGCACTAAAATTATCTGGGTCTCCTTTATTAAATACATCAATTAATACTGAACTTGCTGATTTACTTAACGGTATGTTTCTGGTATCCCCTGAAGGAATCATGACATACCACATTCCATCACCAAGCCTAATAACACCAGTGCTTGCAGATGATAAACCTAACATTTGGCTAGTCTCAATTGTATTATTGGCACCAACCAGAACTAATTCACACCCTTTAAATAAACCGAAATTACTTTTAAATTCCACATCTCCTATAACTTGCAATAAATATGAATCAGATGTTGTACTACCATAATTATCACAATAACACGTGCAATCCGCTATATGGAGATTATCTAATTCAGATGCTCTTGTTGTGATGTAGCAAAATGTTCTAAATATAGACTTTGCAATACAATTCTTAACAACTGTTACTGTTTCAAATGACCATGTATCAGTTATTACTATAAAGGAAGATGGCCGCATTTTTCTATGTTGCTCATCAGTAATTGTAGTCCATGAATTTGTATATCCTGCGGTTTCTGTGAATCCATCCGTGTATATTACATTATCTATAAAAGCACCACTTCCATAATAGAGTCTAATCGGCATAACACTAAAGCCACGAACAATTCCATCTTGTATTACTTCATCAAACCCTCGAATTGTATATGCCATTGAACAATCTATTAACTCACAGTTTTCATATATAGTTCCAACAGCTCCGGCATGACTACCAACACCATAGCAATCAGAAATATACCCGGTGTGTGGAAACATTGGCTGACCAGTAAAACCAGTTCCACCTCCGCGTACAGTGACATCTCTTACTTTGTTGTAAAAACTGGACCAATTGCTACCTGTAACATCAACACCACGTCTAGAGCAGGTTGAAGTTAGTCCATCAACTAAGCAGAAACTACTTGCATTAAGCGATACTGCATTACCAGTTCCACCAGAACCATCCCACACTCGGTTTGCACCAGTAATATTCTTTATCATAACTTTAACTCTGTTAGACATATTTACTGTGAGGCCAGAGTTGGGGAAGTTATGTATTGAACTCATCCTAATAGAACTATTAATACAATAAGTTAATACCAACCCATCCATTGCCTTATCATTTGGTTTTGCCGTTGTATGCAAGCCAGTGTTTGTTTCAAGAATAAAATCACCAGAAATATTAACTGTAGCAGGATATACAATCCAAGCTTCAGCTTGCCGGGTTAATAGAAATTCATCACCGACTGCAGGTGTATAAGGAAATCCTGTTTCGTCACTAGAGCCTACTGTGAAACTTTTTGTTAGATCATCAAAGCCAGTAACAATTTTGGTAATTCCTGCATTCGCACCTGTGATTCCATCTATACGATAAAGCGCATCTCGAGGAGGGTTTGTTACTGAAAAATCTAATGCTGTAAAATAACGTCCGTTTTTTGCAGATGTTACCTTTATCGATATGTCTCCACCAGAGCGATAATAATATTGAGCATTCTGATCAAGAGTAATTGTATTCCCAATTATTTCTGAAATACCTGACATCTGTCCTTCTTGCCAGCTCCCTCTATTATCACCACGTACAATATGTTTATTCCTGATAACAATTAGATCACCTACAGAAGCATCTCCTATATTATCTAATGTTATTTTTCTTTCACCCTTTGGTACATCATGACCGGATACTTTAAGTAGTGTCCTACAATAGGACCCACTTAAATTTATTGCCCCCCCCTGACTCTCCTACCGGCTTTTCAGTACATACAAGTTTAACTCGACCTAAAGCAATCCAATTATAAGAACCATATTTAACTTCACTACTTATTTTCCTAAATAAATATACTCCCTCCCCCCAGACTAAAATTTTTCCAGAGCGAGCAGATATATCAATGGCTTTTTGAATTGAAATAGTGTCATCTGTAACTCCATCCCCCATAGCGCCAAAATCACGAACACTTACGAATTCATCAATTTTACTCTGTAATGTCCTAAGTATAGAACCATCAACTATTTCTGGTAGTCCATATTGATAATTTATAATTGATGGAATTAAACCATTGTCGAACTTACTCTCTAGCTCTTGTTTAAATTGATCAGGGTCATATTTAAGAACATTAGGAAAATAGAACTGCTGCGTGCCATATGCATCATATACAGCCATAGAATGGCCTTGCACAGTTACAAACTTGGCAATCTGTCCGTTATATACCGGATATCCGGCAGCGTTAATGATGATTGGTTGAGATACAGGAACGTGAGAACCGTCTTCATTCTCCACATAAACCTGAATCTGGTTTTCTGGATTTACCGGATCAGTATCAATTTTTCCGATATAAATTTTGCCATTGGCTACCGCTTTAAAAGAACGAGCCATAGTGAAGAGTTGCGAAGGCATGCTTACTACAACATTGGCATTTATTGAATCTGTCATTTAATTTGCTCCAGATACAAGGAATGGCCGCAGCATGGCTACGGTTGGCATTTGTTACATACCGAAACGGTACGATTGTTGATTTGTACAGTGGGTTTTACGATGCCATTCCACCCATTTGGTGAGGCATCAAGGATGTACAGCAAATACGACGAGGCGCAGTTTCACTTGGGACTTCCGCATGAACTCCACGCGAAAATTAAACAGCGTGCGAAGATGAATAACAGATCGCTGAACTCAGAGATAATTGCAGCGATTGAGGAATCATTGGATAAACAAAGCTCTGCATCAGTTTACATTGACGATGCAGAGCGTATGGCAGAACAACAATCTGAGATGGTTAAGAAAATTGTCTTTGATACGCTTAAGACCATGTATAGCAATAATAAAAAGGAAACATAGAAATCTAGTTTCCAGCTAAAATGGCATTGCCTTCATGATATCCTGTGAAAAACTAAGGAGAGTTAACCATATGAAAAAATCACTGTTAATTATCCCGCTTCTGCTGGTTGGATGCGCAAAAGTAAGTGACTATCAAGCAAGTTGCGAACAACGCTATCAAAAGCTTAGCGATATGGCTAATTGCCTTGATGCCAGTGTGAAGAACGACTCACGCATGGCATCAGCACCAACACCTAAGCTGTATGTCCTTGCTGCAAAGATGCTCGGGCAAGGTGTCGATGAAGGAAAGATAAGTGACGCACAGGCAAGACTTGAGCTTCAGAATCTTTATGTTCAATTACAAAGCCAAGAACAAGCCCAACAAATAGCACAAAGCCAAGCATTCCAGCAGGCTTTATTGAATTATCAGGCTGTAAACACAATGCAAGCGATCGAGCAAAAAGCGCGCCAGCCTGTTATAACTCAACCTTACCCAACACGCGTTGACACATATACAAACTGCAATTCAGGATTTGGAAACACGGTAACATGCAACAGTAGCAGTAATATCAGGTAGTTACATCTTATCTTTTATTGCTGTTCTGCTGTAATTTGGCTTGAAAGTATAGGGCGTATCGCATTTGCAGCATTATTTAGCGCTCTTTCATAGGCTGGCGTTCCAGCTTTAGTGTTTGCCAGACGCAAGAGCGCATTCCTTGCTGCTTTGGACTCGTACAAGCGCATGATTGCACCGAAACCAGCTTCAAGCGCCAGTGTTGCCCCAAGAGTCGCAGTTGCGCCAATCGTTCTAATCCTGTTAGCTTGCGATTGTCCTGTCTGTGTTACTACATTTGCGGCGTCCGACCTTGCTGTTTGCTGTAGAACTTCATGAAGAGCATCAAGCTCTTTCATGTGTCTCCCACTGAATATCGTGTTATAGATCTGACCGTCAGATTGCGACTTCACCTTATTTAACTCGGTAAGAAATTTTGTTGGCGAGTCTCCTGCTTTTTCTGCAATCTTGCTGATATAAGCAGCACGCATAGCGTTCTTTCCATCTTCACTAAGAGCAGGCCATATCCTCTTAATATCTGATGGTTTTCTGCTGAATACAACGCTGTTTATTAGCTCTGGAGTAAACTCTTTTTTAGCTTTGTTGAGATTATTCGCAATCCTTTTATTGAGAACCTTATTGAAGACGTTGGAGTAGTCAGAGTTTGCTTTGACGTATCTGGCGGCCTCTCCAGCCCCCAAATACCGCGCTGCGTTATTCCTCAAATCTGCCCCCATTGCCCTCTCCACGGCATCAGTTGCGGCTTTCGCGCTATTAGGAAAAACCATGGCATCTCCCTGAATACTTTCCCTCAAGGCTGACCGCAACTCTCTCAATAGACCAAAATCTATATCTGGTTTAGCAAGTTCTTCTCGCAAATCGGATAACCCGCGAATCAAATCCTTATTTGCCACTTTCCCAAGCCTGTTAGCTCTGGTAAGTACGTTGTCGATAACCTTAATAGATTTTGATGTGTCAACTGGTGTGTCTCCCATTTTGGTTGTAATGTCTTCAATAACGCTTCCGGCCGAATCCTTCCTTGACTTCAGAGAACCATACAGATCGTCAACAACAACTGATGGGCTATATTCACCATATTTCTCAAGCTGTTTTTTAACTAGCTGACTTCTTTTTGCATATTGCTCCGCTCGCTTTGAGCCTGTCCCGAGCAAAGCCCCCTCGGCATCCTGAGTAAGGCCGCGAGTGAAAGCATTTTTCGGTGGGATGACATCAGATGTCATTGGCGTCACACCCATTGATTCTGAGGTGGCAATTTTTTTCGCTACTTCTGGCGCGATATCGCCTTTTATAGCCGTTATTCCACGCCCTATTCCCTTTGCTGCTGCGGAAAGAACACCCTGAGCGGCAAGGTTAACTCCGGCATTTTTAGCTGCATTTTGTGCGAAATCGCCTTTCTGATTTGCGGCCTCTGCCAGTGAGCCAATAGCCATGCTTCCTGCCGTTCCAACTCCTGGAACTAAATACCCGCCAATTGTTTCTCCAGCTTGCGCATAAGGGTCTGTCGGTCGATCGACAGGGCGATAAACATCATCCAAAACCTTGGGGCCACCAAGCCCCTGGCTGATTGCATTAATCAGACTTGCGCCACCCTGCAATACGTCAAATGGTATGTTTACCAGACCACGACCAGCCTGTTCTGCAATTTGCCCTGCACTTTGACCACCAGTGAGCCAATCGCCAGCTTGTTGCATCAATGATGGTTCTTCCCGTGTTGGTGCATTATTGGCCTGATTAACTGTTTGTTGCTGAACAGCCTGACCAGCAAAATACTCATCAATGGCGGTGCCAATATCTTCGGTGCTCGTACCATCAGGAAAGGTAAATGTCTTACCGTTTGCAGTTACTTTCATCATTCCACCGTAAATTGAATGCCTGATTTTGAGGTATATGATCCGGATTGACTCTGCTGCTGTTGGGTATTTGTCGGTTGTTGGTTATTGCTCTGTTGTTGACTATTTGCAGCACTTGAAACCACCAAAGCATCATAAACGCGACCAGACTGACCACGTAATGAGTTATATTGGCCCTGCATTTTTCGCATTTTTGTTTCAGTAGCAGCCTTGGAATCACCAGGCTGAGGCAGGTACATTTTGGAATACTCCTGCATCTCTGGCAGAGTAATTGCTGCACCTGTTTCTGGGCGCAAAATTGCATACAAGGCGTCTCTCGCATTTACCATATATTGCTGCTCCGCTGGTGATAGGCTTAAATTTGCAATAGTCCCATCACCAAGAGAGCGATTTATTAATGCAACTCGCTTAGGGTCAATGCTTTTACTAAGCTGATTCATTGAGTCCATTGAATCTTTTAATCGCAAAGCAAATCCTGCCGCCTTCTTGGAACCCTCATTAGCCTTATCTATGATGCTTTGCGCTTGTGGCAAACTAATTGGTTTAATGCCATCACCAGATATAGGTTGGTTTAGTTTTCCGGCTTCCTCGCTGCCATCGGTGTAATACTTAGTTACCGAGCCATCAGGATTGGTTTCAACCTTAAGTAATTTCTTAGCATTGGGATTAATTCCCGCCGCTGCCGCAAATGCCGCTGCACCATCGGGATCCGCCTTTAACATTTGCGCGTACTGATTATAATTCTGCATTGCAGCTGTTGGTGCATATGCTGACGTTAACCAGAGCGGAGATAATCGCGGTTACTCTGCTCATACCTCAATCTCTCTGACCGTTCCGCCTGCTTCTTTGAATTTTGCAATCAGGCTGTCAGCCTTATGCTCGAACTGACCATAACCAGCGCCCGGCAGTGAAGCCCATATATTGCTGCAACGGTCAATTGCCTGACGAATATCACCACGATCAATCATCGGTAAAGCGCCACGTTCTTTAATCTGCTGCAATGCCACAGCATCCTGGCTTTTGGGAGAGAAGTCTTTCAGGCCAAGCTGCTTGCGGTAGGCATCCCACCAACGGGAAAGAAGCTGGTAACGTCCAACTGCGGTTGATTTAAGTTGCGGGTTTAGCGTGACAAGTTTGCGAGGGTGATCGGAGTAATCAGTGAATAGCTCTCCGCCTACAATGACGTCATAACCATGATTTCTGGTTTTCTGCCGTCCGTTATCAGTTCCCTCTGACCACGCCAGCATATCGAGGAACGCCTTACGTTGATTATTGATTTCCACCATCTTCTACTCCGGCTTTTTTAGCAGCGAAGCGTTTGATAAGCGAACCAATCGAGTCAGTACCGATGTAGCCGATGAACACGCTCGTTATATAAGCGAGATTGCTACTTAGTCCGGCGAAGTCGAGAAGGTCACGAATGAACCAGGCGATAATGGCGCACATCGTTGCGTCGATTACTGTTTTTGTAAACGCACCGCCATTATATCTGCCGCGAAGGTACGCCATTGCAAACGCAAGGATTGCCCCGATGCCTTGTTCCTTTGCCGCGAGAATGGCGGCTAACAGGTCATGTTTTTCTGGCATCTTCATGTCTTACCCCCAATAAGGGGATTTGCTCTATTTAATTAGGAATAAGGTCGATTACTGATAGAACAAATCCAGGCTACTGTGTTTAGTAATCAGATTTGTTCGTGACCGATATGCACGGGCAAAACGGCAGGAGGTTGTTAGCGCAACCTCTTGCCACCCGCTTTCACGAAGGTCATATGTAGAAGGCCGCAGCGTAACTATCACTGATGAATTCAGGATAGCCAGTGGCTACGGCTCAGTTATGGTGCTGGTTAACGGACTTGAACCGCTACCCATTCGCTTACAAGGCGACTGCTCTACCATTGTAGCTAAACCAGCATGTTTGGCGGGACAGCGTGGACTCGAACCACGATAAGAAGGTTAACAGCCTTCCGTAATGACCTTTATACGACTGACCCAAATAAAAAAAAGCCACCGTTGCAACTTAAGAGTCACTAACGGCAGCTTATGCGAATAGTGTTGCTCATTTGCTCAATGATGTCAACACGTTCTATGCTACATGTTTAATTTTCTCTACAAGTTTCCGGTTTTTAAACGCACTATCCAGAACCGGATAAATCATAAACAACGAGGCATTGAGGATTTCGTCAACTTCCCGACGACAGGTTGCGAGCGATGGTTTTTGAATGCGCCCGCCGCCCCGGCATAACATCTTGCGAGGTCTTGCGACGCGATGATAGTAAGATGCAATGGCGTGCTTGGAAGATCCATGGGCGTAGTAGCTGAGGAGGATGCCAAAGGCTTTCTTGTCAATGTACATGACGGAATCGACGACCTGAGAAATCAACATTCCATCATCATCATTACACATTGGCCTTGTCATAACTCTTCCCGGATCTACGCTCTCCATGAACTTCGCTATTACGCTGCTCATGCGCTTTTCCAGGCGACCTGAATAAACCCATGCGCCCCACAGTTCAAGCCAGCCATTCAGCCACTCATGCTGTTCTTTGGTGAGGTTTAGTTCTCTTATGCCCACGCGCCTTCTCCCTGTACCTGAATCAATGTGAGGTTTCCGCAGAACACTGCGCCGGTATCGATATACATCTGGTTGGCAAACTTGAGTGGTTTCACTGCTGGCGTATGACCAAAGATGAACGTGTCCGCGCCTTTGATTTCTTTCACGATCCCGTCTTGTGAGTTGCTGATTCGTTCGCGGTTCCAGATTACCTGCTGATGATCAACTGGCTTTCCAAACTCGTATTCGTCACAAGGATAATCGGCGTGGCAGATGACATATTTTTTATCTTTGCTCACCAGTTCGATGATTAACGGAAGTTCATCTGCTTTATGGGCAAGAGCTTTAGCCAGAATTTCTTTGTCGTAATCGAGATTAAAGAACCAGCCACCGCCGTTAAGCAGCCAGTGATTGACGTTTCCACGCTCTGATAAGCCATCAATCATCATTTGCTCATGGTTTCCACGTACAGCTCGGAACCAGGGGAATGTGATTAATTCCAGACATTCGACGTTCTCTGTACCGCGATCGACCAAATCGCCAACCGAGATAAGCAGGTCTTTTTTGGTGTCGAATTCTATCGTCTCCAGTTTTTTCATCAGGTTCGTGTAGCATCCGTGCAGATCGCCAACTACCCAAATATTTCGGTATTTGCTGCCATCAATTCTTTCGTAATAGCGCATCTCTTTCACTCCATCCGCGATGAACCATAAGAACGTCGTTGACGATGGCGTGCATTTTCCCGTCTTTATCATCAACGTATTTTCTGACCGTGCCGCGACTACATTTCAGTCTGCGTGCTACTTCTGTCTGGTTTCCGTATGCTTCAACGAGCATGTCTGGAATGGTTTTTACTGAGAACGTCATGCGGCCTCACTTCTGCTATTTCGCAGGTCTTTGAGTTTCTGTTGGTACTCTGCCTTGATCGCCTTGCACTCTTCGACAGTCCAGCGATGGCGGTTATGGTTTGATTCGATCTCGTCTACCCATACATCCAAATCTGCAAGCTGACTCATGCCGTTAGCAACGCGCGCCCAGCCTTCGTCATCCATCGCTGCAGGATTTCGCAGCACACTAACCGACATCCTCCCGGCGTTGGCAATGCTTCGCTCTGCAATCTGCAATGCGC
>OAXB01000112.1_pt1 | contig 35749 bp, 29 predicted proteins | sample 1501541 | NCBI WGS metagenome assembly OAXB01 (sample SAMEA2580302, study PRJEB22360) | human gut metagenome | biome: human gut; feature: human-associated habitat; material: faeces | place: Denmark | collected 2008/2010
GGCGTCGGCCACGATCGCCGCGTCGGGCAGGTAGCCGTAGGGGCCGGCCACGCGCACGTGCATGCCGGCGACCGCGCCGCCAAGCAGGTAGGAGTTGGCCATGTTGTTGGCGGCGTCGCCCAGGTAGGCGATGGTCTTGCCGGTCAGCGCGTCCACGCCGCCGCGGAACTGCGCGATGGTCAGGAAGTCGGCGAGGATCTGGCAGGGATGGAACTCGTCGGTCAGCGCGTTGACCACCGGGCAGGTGGCGTACCGGGCCATCTCCTCGACGCGGTCCTGGCCGAAGGTGCGCCAAACGATGCCGTAGGCCATGCGGGTGAGCACGCGGGCGGTGTCGGCCACGGGTTCGCCGCGCCCGAGCTGGGAGCCGGACTTGTCGATGACCAGCGGGTATCCGCCGAGCTCGGCGACGCCGATCGAGAAGCTGGAGCGGGTGCGGGTGCTCGGCTTGTCGAAGAGCACGGCCACGCCCTGCGGGCCGGCGAAGGGCTGGCGGTAGAAACGGTTGGCGCGGAACTTCATGCCGAGTTCGAGGATCTGCTTCTGCTCCTCGTGGTTCACATCGTCGTCGCGCAGCATATGGCGAAGTTGACCGGTCATTGGTGGCTCCTTTTGGATTTGGTACGGATGGGTTGCGGGGCCTCCCCCGCTCCGCCGTCGCGGACGGCTCCCCAAAGGAAGGGGAGCCGGGCAGGCATGCGGATCAGTCGTTGGGCAGGTCGGCGGGGATCTGGGCGAGGATGGCGATGGCGTCGTCGACGTCCTTGGCGCTGACGATCAGCGGCGGCGCGAGACGCAGGGCGTCCGGCGCCACGGCGTTGACGATCAGGCCATGCTCCAGGGCCCAGTTCATCGCGGCGTGCGCGCACGGGCGGGTGAGCTGGACGGCGTCGAGCAGGCCGCGGCCGCGCGCGTATTCGAACAGCGGGTTGCCGGCGGCCATGATGCCGGCACGCAACTGCGCGCCGCGCTCCTCGGCGTTGGCGACCAGATGCTCGTCCTCGATCACGCCGATGGTGGCGAGCGCCGCTGCGGTGCCCAGCGGGTTGCCCGCGAAGGTCGACCCGTGGGAGCCCGGGGTGAACAGGTCGGACAGCTCCTTGCCGAAGGCGATCATGCCGCCCATCGGGAAGCCGCCGGCCACGCCCTTGGCGAAGGTGACGATGTCGGGGGTGATACCGCCGGACAGGTCCTCGCGCTGGAACGCGAACCAGGAGCCGGTGCGGCCCATGCCGGTCTGCACCTCGTCGATGATGAGCAGCGCGTTGTTCCTGTCGCACATCTGGCGGGCCTTTTTCACGTAGTCCGCGCCGAGCGGGCGCACACCGGCCTCGCCCTGGATCAGTTCCATGATGACCGCGGCCACCGGCCCCTTGCCGTACCGGCCCTTGCCGGTCTGGGCGAAGGCCTCGTAAAGCGCCACGGGGTCGCCGGCTTCCACGAACTCGATGTTGGGCACCAGCGGCTCGAACGGCTTGCGGATCACGGGCTTCCACGTGGCCGACAGCGCGCCGAGCGTGCGGCCGTGGAATCCGTGGGTGAGCGCGATGATGCGGGCCGGCTTGCCTCCGATGGCCGGCAGCGCGCCGGGCAGCGTGCGGCCGTACAGCTTGGCGAGCTTGATCGCCGCCTCGTTGCCTTCGGCGCCGGAATTGCCGAAGTACACATGCGATCCGGCGGGGGCACCGGCGAGCTCGACGAGCTTGGCGGCGAGCCTGATCTGCGGCTCGGTGGCGGAGGAGGTGGTGGGCAAACAGCTGGCTCGGTGGCGAAGTAGTTGCTGGTGTGCGCCACCTTCGCGGCCTGCTCGGCCACGGCCGCGACCCACTTGGGGTGCGCGTAGCCGATCGAGTTGACGGCGATGCCGGCCAGGAAGTCGAGGTATTCGTTGCCGTCGACGTCCCAGACGTGCGCTCCGGCGCCGTGGTCCATGACGCGCAGCGGCGTGCCGAACACGTTCATGTGGACCTGGGAATACTCCCCCAGCCATTTGGCGTCCTCGGCGCCCAGGGTTTCCTCAGCTGTTTGCTCAGCAGCCATATGAGCTCCTCATTTCCACACCATCCTCGGGAACGACCATCGTGCCGATGCCCGCGGTGGTGAAAATCTCGTTCAGGATGGAATGCGGCTTGCGTCCGTCGATGATGTGCGCCTGGGGCACGCCTCCGTCGATCGCGCGCACGCATGCCTCCATCTTAGGCCGCATGCCGCTCTCCAGATCGGGCAGCATGTCGCGCAGGTTCTCCACGCCGATGCGGCCGATGAGCGAATTGCGGTCGGGCCAGTCGGCGTACAGGCCGTCCACGTCGGTGAGCACCACGAGCTTGCGCGCGCCGAGCGCCGCGGCCAGCGCGGCGGCGGCCGAATCGGCGTTGACGTTGAGCACCTCGGTGGCGTCGTCCTCGTTGGGGGCGACCGACGAGACGACCGGGATGCGGCCGGCGTTGATGAGGTCCTCGACCGCCGAGGCGTCGACGCTGACCACATCGCCGACCAGGCCGACGTCGGTGGGCTTGCCGTCGATGACCGGCTTGCGCTGCATCGCGGAGAACAGCGCGCCGTCCTCGCCGGACAGGCCGACCGCGAACGGGCCGTGCGCGTTGATCAGGCCCACGAGCTCGCGCGACACCTTGCCGGTGAGCACCATGCGCACCACGTCCATCGCTTCGGGCGTGGTGACGCGCAGGCCGCCCTTGAACTCGGACTTGATGCCGAGCGCCTTGAGCATCTGCGAGATCTGCGGGCCTCCCCCGTGCACGACGACCGGGTGCAGGCCGACCTGGCGCAGGAACACCATGTCCTCCGCGAAGCACTGCTTGAGATGGTCGTCGATCATCGCGTTGCCGCCGTACTTGACGACGATGCGCTGCCCGGCGAACTCCTCGAGCCACGGCAGCGCCTCGATGAGCACTTCGGCCTTCTGGTCGGCGCGCAGGTCGGTGTGCACGTCGAAATGGAATCCGGGTCCCTTCAATTCCTTACCCATGTTCTTCTTTCGTTTGTTATCGCGTCGCCGGCTCCCCGGCAGGGGGAACCGGCGACGCCAGGCGGCTCGCGGCGCGGGCCGTCAGCTTTCGTAGTCGGCGTTGATGTGCACGTACTCGTGGGTCAGATCGTCGGTCCAGACGGTGGCCTCGGCGTCCCCCGCGTTCAGGTCGATGTCGATGTGCACCTCGCGCGGGGTCATGTCGACCTCGGAGCGGTCGCGCCCGGCACCGCCGTTCTCGCAGATGCGCACGCCGTTGACGTCGACGGTCACCTTGTCCGAATCGTAGGGCGCCACGTCGAGCGGCACGGTGCCCAGCGAGCTGACGATGCGGCCCCAGTTCGGGTCGTTGCCGCTGATCGCGCACTTGAGCAGATTCGAGGCGGCCACGGCGCGGGCGCAGGCCAGGGCCGCGCCCTCGCTGGTCGCGCCGGTGACGGTGATGCGGATGTCGTGGCTCGCGCCCTCGCCGTCGCCGATGATCTGGCGGGCGAGCGAGGCGCACGCCTTATGCACCAGCGCGTTGAACTCGTCGGGATCGGGCTCCACGCCGGAGGCACCCGAGGCGAGCAGCAGCACGGTGTCGTTGGTGGACATGCAGCCGTCCACGTCGATGCGGTTGAACGACGTGTCCACGCCGGCGTTCAGCGCGGCCTGGAGCTGCCCGGCGCCGACCACGGCATCGGTGGTGATGACGCACAGCATGGTGGCCAGCTGCGGCGCGATCATGCCCGAGCCCTTGACCATGCCGCCGATGCGGTAGCCGGCACCCTGCACCTCGACGGTCTTGGGCTTGGTATCGGTGGTCATGATCGCGCGCGAGGCGACCGCGCCGGCCTCGGCCGTGTCGGACAGCTGTCCGTACGCGGCCTTCGCCCCGGCAAGCACGTTGTCCAGGGGCAGCAGCTCGCCGATCAGGCCGGTGGAGCATACGGCGATGTCGCCCGGCTCGGTGCCGAGCAGCGCGGCGACCGTCTCGGCGGTGGCCTTCGACTGCTCGTATCCGGCCTGCCCGGTGCAGGCGTTGGCGCCGCCCGAGTTGAGGATCACGGCCTTGACGTGGCCGTTGGCCACGGCCTTGCGCGACCACTGCACCGGCGCCGCGCAGAAGCGGTTGAAGGTGAATACGCCGGCCGCCGCGTCCAGCGGGCCGTTGTTGACGACCAGCGCCAGATCCTTCTTGCCGGCCACCGAGGAGATGCCCGCGGCCACGCCGGCCGCGGAGAATCCTTGTGCAAACGTTACGCTCATGGTGCCACTCCGATCTTGGTCAGTCCTGCATCCTCGGGAAGTCCCAGTGCGATGTTCAGCGATTGCACGGCCTGCCCGGCCGTGCCGCGGTTGAGGTTGTCGATCGCCGCGAAGGCGAGCAGACGACCGGCCTTGCGGTCCACGGCCACCTGCAGGTGCGCCGCGTTCGACCCGATGACGTTGGCGGTGGCCGGCATCACGCCGGTCGGCAGCATCACCATAAAGTCCTCGCCGGCATAGGCGCGGGTCCACACCGCGCGGATCTCGTCGTCGCTCATCGCCAGCGCCCTGTCGGACAGCCGCGCCGAGACGGAGGCGAGGATGCCGCGCGCCATCGGCGCCAGGACCGGCGTGAAGCCCAAGGTGAAGCGCGAGGCCTCCGACGCGCCGAGGCCGGCGGCGTGGGCGAAGTTCTGCAGCACTTCGGGGATGTGGCGGTGCGTGCCGCCTACCGAGTACGGCGCCGCCGAACCGAAGGCCTCGGCCGCCAGCAGGTTGGTGCGTTTGAGGTTCTTGCCCGCCCCCGAGTATCCGACGACCAGATCGACGACGATGTCCTTCGGGTCGACCAGCCCTTCGGCCACGCCGGGCTGCAGGGCCAGCGTGGTGGCCGTGACGTTGCAGCCGGGGCCGGCGATACGCTTGGTGCCGGGAAGCGCCTCGCGCTGGCGCGAGTACGTTCCGTCGGCATGGCGGCCGGTGATCAGCTCGGGCATGCCGTAGGTCCAATGCTCGTAGAAGTCGCCGCCGTAGTACTCGTCCCACGCGGACCGCTCCTCGAGACGGTGGTCGGCGCCCAGGTCGACCACCACGGATTCCGGGTCGAGCCGGGCCGCCAACGCGCCCGACGCGCCGTGCGGCAGGGCGAGCACGATCACGTCGTGCCCGTTGAGCGCTTCGGGGGTGGTGTCCTCGACGGTCAGGTCGGCGAGCTGCGGAATATGCGGCATATGCTTGCCGAGCTTGTCCCCCGCCGACGAATGGCCGGCCACGCAGGTCACGTCGAAGTCGGGATGCGCCGCGAGAATGCGCAGCGCCTCGCCTCCGGCGTAACCGGTCGCGCCGGCCACGGCTACCGTGTATTTGGCCATGTCACTTCTCTTTTCCTTGCTGGGCCATGAACTGCATACGACTATACACTTTATGCAGTACATTGCATAACTATGCAATTCGTGTCGGCCGCGGAGCGCCCGTCACCGCACGGCTCGGCACGGCCGACGCCCCGCCGGGCGCGCCCGGCACCGATGCGCTCAGACGCTCAGGCGCTCAGCGAGCCGCCGTCGCCGCCCGTGCCGGCGCTCGAGCCCCGCATCATGTTGAGCAGCTGCAGGTAGTAGTCCTCGGCCGTCATGCCGTGCATCATCAGCCACACGACGAGGATGGTCTGCAGCACGTTGAGCACCACGGCGGCGAGGCCCAGCCAGAATCCCTTCATATGGAAGGTGCGCGTGCGCCACATCGACATCGCGCCCATCAGGGCAGGCATCACGGGCACCGCGAAGAACAGCGCACACAGCAGCGCGATCACGGAATAGGCGTCCCAGCGGCCGTACATCGGGTTCTTGTCCGGGTCGTTGACGTCGATGCCGTTGATGTACCGGGGCTGGCGCCCCTGCCCGTTCGGGGATCCGTCCTGGCCGGTGCCCGGCCGCCGGTATCCGGGGTATCCGGGGTGCTGCTGATACGGCCTGTAGGGCTGGTACGGCTGATACGACCCCGAAGGCATGGGCTGTGCGGACGGCTGTTCGGCGGCAGCGCCGCTCCCCGCCTGCGCGTCGCGCTCCGGCTCCGGCCTGCCGTAGACGTACGGGTCGTATCCGGACGGGAACTGGCTCGACATGGCGCCGTATTCGGGCTGCTGGTACTGCCCGTACCGGGGCTGCCGCCCCTCTCCCGTCTGGTTGTCGTTGTCGGTTCCGGAGTCGGTCATGGGATATCCGTCCTTACGTCTAATGAATAATTCCCCGGTGCGGAGGGCACCGGGGAATATGGTGTGCGGTCGGTCACGCGCGCAGCTGGGCGCCGAGCGTGGCCGCCTTGGCGACGATCGCCTTGCGGATCGCCTCGCTGTCCTCGGCGGTCAGCGTGCGGTCGGGCGCGCGGAACACCACGGAGAACGCGAGCGACTTCAGTCCCTCGCCGATCTGGTCGCCGGTGAACACGTCGAACAGCTCGATGGACTCGAGCGCGTCGCCGGCCGCCTGGCTGATCACGGCCTCCAGCTGATCGGCGCTCACCGTGTCGGGCACGGTGAAGGCGAGATCCTGCTTGACGGGCGGGAACGTGGAGATCGGCTTGGCCTGTACCGGCTTGCCGTCGAGCGTGGCGAACAGGGCCGTCAGGTCGAGCTCGAACGCGGCGGAGTGCGCGGGGAAGCCGAGCGCCTCGTTGACGTGCGGGTGCAGCTCGCCGACGTATCCGACGAACACGTCGCCGGCCATCACGCGCGCGGCGCGGCCCGGGTGCCACTGCACGGGCACGTCGGCGGCGGCCGGCTGGTCGAGGGTCAGCTTGGCGCCGAGACGATCGGCAATGCGGCGGACGGCCTCGACGGCGTCGCTCCAGTCCACGGCGCGGCGGGGCCCCCGCACGTCGCCGCGTACCCGTACCTGCAGCCGCCCAGCCAGCCGCTGTTCTCGGCGAGCCCGGTGAGGATGCCGGCGACGTGCATCGGCTGGTCGGGCAGACCGGCGTCAAGCGCCGCGAGCTGCTCGTCGGTCGGGCGCACACCGCCCGGCAGGGCCGGGATGGCCGGCGCGTTCGGATCCCACAGATAGACGTGGCCGAGCTCGTACAGGCTGATGTTGTCCAGTCCGCGGCGCAGGTTGAGCTGCACGGTGCCGGCGAGGGTCGGCAGGATGGAGCGGCGCAGGTACGGGCGGTTGCCGGCCAGCGGGTTGGCGATCTCGACGCTCACCCGCTCCCACCCGGCCCGGGCGGCGCCCCAGGACGGAGTTCTCCGAGCAGCTCGAAGCCGAAGGCCTTGAAGTCCTCCTCGCCGATGAACGGGTAGCTCAGCGCCTCGACCATGCCGTATTCGGCCAGTTCGCTGGCCACCTCGCGGCGATGGCGCTGCTCGTCGGTCAGGCCGACGCTGCCCTCGACCGGTGCCGGCGGCACGGTGACCGGGATCTGGTCGTAGCCGACCAGTCGGGCCACTTCCTCGACGAGGTCGCACGCCTCGTTGAGATCCGGGCGCCACGTCGGCGCGGTCACGGAGAACTCGCCGTTGCCGCCGCCGGCCACGCGGCAGCCGATGTCGGTGAGGATGTCGCTGATGCGGTTCACGTCAACGTCGAGACCGGCCACGCGCTTGACCTCGGTGGCCTTGAAGTGGATCGGGCGGCGGGTGGCGACATTGTTCACGTCGGTCGGCTTGTCGGAAGGCTCGCCGTCGCCGTACTTGGACAGCAGGTCGGCGGCCATCTGCGCGGCGGCGGGCTGCAGCTGCGTGTCGACGCCGCGCTCGAAGCGGCGGGACGCCTCGGACGGGATCTTGTGGCGGCGCGCGGAACGGGCGATCGACACCTGGTCGAAGTGCGCTGCCTCCAGCAGGATGTTCTTGGTGTCGGCGGTCACCTCGCCGTACAGGCCGCCCATCACGCCGGCGATGCCGAGGATGCGCGAGCCGCGCTGGCCGTTCGGCGAATCGGTGATCAGCAGGTCCTCTTCGCTCAGCTCGTGCTCCTTGTCGTCGAGCGTGGTGAGCTTCTCGCCGGCCGCCGCGCGGCGCACGACGATCGGCCCTTCGAGCTTGTCCAGATCGTAGGCGTGCATCGGCTGGCCCAGATCGAGCATCACGTAGTTGGTCACGTCGACGGCGAGCGAGATCGAGCGCATGCCGGCGCGGATCAGGCGGCGGCGCATCCAGTTGGGGGTGTGGCTGCCGGGCTTGAAGCCGTGGATCGCGCGGGCGTAGTACCGGTCGCAGCCGGGCACGCCGTGGATCGGGTTGCTGTCGTCGATCACGACCTCGATGTCGGAGGCGCCGCCGGTCACCACCGGGGCCTTCTCGCCGAGCTCCTCGGCCGGGTCGACGTACGGAGCGCCGGTCGAATGGTGGTACTCGCGGGCGACGCCGCGGTAGGACAGCGCGTAGCCGCGGTCGGGCGTGATGTTGATCTCCAGCAGCGGCTGGTCGAGGTGCAGCAGGTGCATCGCGTCGTCGCCGGGCTTGAGCGCGTCGTACTCGGCCGGGGTGAAGCCGTAGTTGCGCAGCAGGATGATGCCGTCGTGGTTATCGCCGAGCCCCAGCTCGCGCTCGGAGGCGCACATGCCGTCGGAGACGTGGCCGTAGGTCTTGCGCGGCTCGATCTTGAAGTCGCCGGGCAGCACCGCGCCGGGCAGGGTGACGACGACCTTCTCGCCGGCGGCCATGTTCGGGGCGCCGCAGATGATGCCGCGCGGCACCTTGTTGCCGTTCTCGTCGGTCTCGTTGTACTCGTCGCCGACGTCGACGTGGCACCAGTTGATGGTCTTGCCGTTCTTCTGCGGTTCGGGCGTGGCGTCGACCACGTAGCCGACGACGATCGGGCCGGTGATCTGCGAGGAGTGGATCTCCTCCTCCTCGAGGCCGACCTTGACCAGGTCCCTGGCCAGCTGCTCGTAGGTCAGGCCCTCGGGGACCTCGACGTGGTCCTTGAGCCAATCAATATCAACCATGGGCATGGATTATCACTCCCCCATCACAAACTGTTCGCTGAATCGCACGTCGCCCTCGACCAGGTCGTGCATGTCGTTGATGTCGTGGCGCAGCAGCAGGGTGCGCTCGACGCCCACGCCGAAGGCGAATCCGGTGTAGACGTTCGGGTCGATGCCCGCCGACTTGAGCACGTTCGGGTTGACCATGCCGCAGCCGCCCCACTCGAGCCAACCCGGGCCGCCCTTCTTGTCGGGGAACCACAGGTCGAGCTCGGCGCTCGGCTCGGTGAACGGGAAGTAGCTGGGGCGCAGGCGCGTCTTGGCCTCGGGGCCGAACATGGCGACGGCGAGCTTGTCGAGCACGCCCTTGAGGTCGGCCATCGTCAGGTGCTTGTCGACGGCGAGCGCCTCGCACTGGTGGAACACCGGCGTGTGCGTCGCGTCGAGCTCGTCGGTGCGGAACACGCGGCCCGGGCTGGCGATGTACAGCGGCACGCCGCGGGTGATGAGCGCGCGGACCTGGTCGGACGAGGTCTGGGTGCGCACCACCATGTTGGAGCCGACGAACCCGGCGGCGTCCTTGGCCTGGTTGCCCTTGACGTAGAAGGTGTCCTGCATCTGGCGGGCCGGGTGGTCGGGGCCGAAGTTCAGGGAATCGAAGTTGTACCATTCGGATTCGATTTCGGGGCCGGACGAGATCTGCCAGCCCATCGAGACGAAGAAGTCCTCGACGTCCTCCATGACGCGCGACAGCGGGTGGCGCGCGCCGAGCGGCTTGCGGTTCACCGGCAGGGTCATGTCGACGGTCTCGGCCGCGAGGGCCTTCGCCTCCTCCTGCGCCTTGACCGCGGATTCCTTGGCGCCGAACGCGCGGCCGAAGTCGGCGCGCAGCTTGCCCATAAGCTTGCCGGCGTCCTTCTTCTGGTCCGCCGGCAGCGATCCGATGGCCTTGCTGGCCTGGGTCAGCGCCGTGATGACCTCGCTTTTGACGGCTTTCAGTTCCTCCGAGCTGGAGGCGTTCTCGATTCTCGCGATGCCGCCGGTGACCGCGTCGGTCACTGCCTGGGCATCGAATAGCACTTCTGCCACGAGCTACCTTTCCTTGACTTGCAACCTCTTACCACACATGAAAACATGCATTTTTCAAGCTTTTGCCGACTTCACATTCTCCCAAAGCGACTCGACATAGCCATGCTCATGAGCATGACCGCCGCGCTGGTGCCCAGATTCAGGGACTCGGCCTTGCCGTAGAGCGGGATCGCCACGATCCGGTCGGCGCGCTCGAGGATCGCGGCCGGCAGGCCTCGCGCCTCGTTGCCGAACAGGACGGCGCACCCGGCGCGATCCGCCGCGGCTCCGCCTTCCGCGTCGACGCCGGCGAGCATGTCGGGCAGCGGCTGCGGCGGGCGCCCCTCGGTGCCGTACACATCGGCGGCGATCACGCCTGCGCCGTGCTCGGATGCCCACGCGAGGAACTCGTCGGTGCCCATCGTGAGCACCGGCAGGTGGAACAGCGAGCCGGCCGTCGAGCGGATCACCTTGGGGTTGAACATGTCGACGCATTCGTCCACGAACATGATGGCGTCGCAGCCGGCCGCATCGGCCGCCCGGATCACCGTGCCGGCGTTGCCCGGATCGCGCACCTGCCAGAACGCGGCGACGAACGGGCGCTCGGACGGGCCGTCGTACCGCATGGCATCGCGCATGGCGCCGAGGTCGCCGACCGCGACGATGCCCTGCGCGTCGGAGCTGATCTTCGCGATCACATCGCGCGTCGCCTTGTGCACGTACACGCCGGCGGACAGGGCCTTGCCGGCGAGCTGCGCGACGGTCGGATTGGCGAACGGCGCGTCGGGCGCCCCCGAAGCGACCTGAACGTACAGGTCCCTCACCACGCCGGGGTGCCACGCGATCGCCTCGCGCACGGACTGCGGTCCCTCGATCAGGAACCTCCCCGCGCGTTCGCGGCTCTTGCGATTGGACAGATCCCCCGCGCGGCGGATGCGTTCGGCTTTCGGATTGGCTAGTACTTCAGCGGAAATCGGCATACCCGATACCCTACCCCATGCCATCGCTATGCCTGACGCCGCCGTTCCGGCACCGGCGGCCGGACGCCCCTCATTCAGCCAATGTCCAGAAAGCACACCAAAACATCACATTTGACCGCCAGTGTCGGTTCAGCGACATTACAGGCTCCTGCCATCGAAGCACGCTGTGATGGCAGCAAGGCGGATTCGCCCAAGTTCGATCCGCCGTACCCACCCGATACCCAATCAAAGGACGACAATGTTCGCAATACGCAACGCATGGCGCAATGTCATACGCAACAAGGGGCGCAATATCCTCATCGCCATCATCGTCGCGATCATCGCGGCGGCGGCCACCATCGGCCTGTCGATCCGCCAGGCGGCGGTCAGCACGCGCGACAGCGGGCTGGAGAACACGACCATCACCGCGCAGATCAGCTTCGACCGCTCCAAGGCGATCAGCGAGATGCGCAACGGCTCCGGCTCATCCGACTCGTCCGATGCATCCGGCTCCCAGCCGGACTTCGAGTCGATGCGCGCATCGCTGAGCGACAAGCAGCTCACCCTGTCCGATTATCAGACCTACGCGAAGGCCTCCGACGCGGTGAAATCGACCTACTACACCCAGACCGCATCGCTGAACGGAACCGACGACTTCCAACCGGTCGAGGACTCGACATCCTCCAGCTCCGGCAGCTCCGGCTCCGGCGGTTCCTCCGACTCCTCCGGTTCCGGTGATTCCGGCGATTCCGGCGACGCCGGGAAGGCCGGCGGCCAAGGCGGGCCCGACGGCATGGGAGGCGGCATGACCATGACCACCGGCGACTTCTCCCTGGTCGGCTTCTCCTCCGACGAGGCCGTCGCCAACGCCGCGAACGGATCGTTCACCATGAGCGACGGCGAGGTGTTCGGCTACGGTTCCGACGCCGACGGCGACGTGATCATCACCAAGGAGCTCGCCGACTTCAACGGGCTGTCCGTGGGCGATACGATCAGCGTGGCCAACGCGAGCGACGAGGACACCACATACACGCTCACCATCGTCGGCATCTACGAGAACGCCACCGAATCCTCCAACCAGATGGGCGGGCCGATGGGCTCGACCGCCTCCGACCCGGCGAACGCGATCTACACCTCCGTCTCCACGCTGCAATCGCTCGGCCTGGACGCCGACTCGACCGCCGAATCCACCGACGCGAACGGCAACACCGTCGAAACCGCCGCGGCCCAGCTCGACTACACGTACGTCTTCGCCAGCAAGGACGACTACGAGACCTTCGTCTCCGACGTGGAGCGGGCCGGCCTGAGCGACGACTACACGGTGTCGTCCGCCGACGTGGAGCAGTACGAGGCGAGCCTCGTGCCGCTGGACAACCTCGCCCGGTTCGCGCTGACGCTGCTGGTCATCGTGCTCGGCGTCGGCGCGGTGGTGCTCGTGGTGCTCACCCTGTTCAACGTGCGCGAGCGCAAGTACGAGGTCGGCGTGCTCACGGCCATCGGCGTCAGGAAAGCCAAGGTGGCCGTGCAGTTCACCTTCGAGCTGCTGACGGTCACGATGATCGGCCTGGCGATCGGCGCCGCGGCCGGAGCGGTGGCCTCGGTGCCCGTGTCGAACCAGCTGCTGGCCGCGCAGGTCGAGCAGCAGCAGTCGCAGCAGGCCAGCCAGAACGAGCAGTTCGGCCGCGATATGCAGGCGCCCGGCGGGCAGGACGGCGAGTCCGGTTCCTCCGGCGAATCGGCGTCGGGTTCGACCGGCTCCGGTTCGGCCGAAAGCGGCTCGTCGAACGGCTCGGCCTCCGGCGGATCCTCATCCGGCTCCTCGGTCGACGCGCAGGGCCAGCCCGGAGGCGACGCCCCGGGCGGCATGATGGGCGGATTCAACCGGGCCGTCAGCTACGTCTCGTCCGTCAACGCGACCGTCAATCTCAAGGTCGTCGGGCAACTGCTGCTCATCGGGCTCGGCCTGACGCTGGCCGCGGCGCTCGTCGCCGTGATCTTCGTCATGCGCTACGAGCCGCTCCAGATCCTCGCCGACCGCTCCTGACGGCACCGCCCAGAAACCGCGCGGGAACCTCCCAAGACAACAAGGAACCGAATACCATGACCGAATCAACCCCCATTCTCGAACTCGACAACGTGAGCTACGCGTACACCAAGGGCGGCAAGAAGGTGCTGAAGAACATCAGCCGCTCCTTCATGCCCGGCAAGGTCTACTCGATCACCGGCCCGTCCGGAGCGGGCAAGACCACGATGCTGTCGCTGATCTGCGGACTGGCCGGCCCGACCGAGGGCAGGGTGATGTACAACGGCGGGGATCTCGCCAAACAGGACCGCTACGGATACCGCAGCCACGACATCGGCGTGATCTTCCAGAGCTTCAATCTGCTGCCGTCGCTGACCGTGGCCGAGAACATCGTATTGTCGATGGACGCCTCCGGCAAGGCCTTCGGCATGCCGAAGAAGGAACGGGCCGTGCAGCTGCTTAAGGAGGTCCATCTGCCGGCCGAATACGCGAACGAGCGCATCCTGCACCTGTCGGGAGGCGAGCAGCAGCGCGTGGCGATCGCCCGCGCGCTGAGCTACGACCCGTCCGTGATCGTGGCCGACGAGCCGACCGGCAATCTCGATCTCGTCACGCAGGACGACATCATGTCGATCTTCCGTTCCCTCGCCCACGATCAGGGGCGCTGCGTGATCATCGTCACGCACAGCCCGGAAATCGCCGCGGCCTCCGACGAGGTCTTCGAGCTCGCGCCCCTGCGCAAGCGGGCCGGCTGGTCGTCGCCGGCCCCGGCCCAACCCGCTTCCGGCCAGAACCAAGCGGCCGTCTAGTGATTCATTCCGCAATTGGCTGAGGGGCGATCCTCCCACTGGCGGGAGGTGACGCGTAGCGCCGGAGGGTGGTCGAATGCTTGATGCTGTGGTGTCCGTCGACCACCCCCCAGTCGGCTACGCCGACAGCCCCCGCCAGCGGGGGGCATGCACTCCGTGTATTGTTCCACGGACACTCCACCGGATCGTCCGTTCGGCGGGGCGTGGACCACTTCATTATTAACGGCGCGGACCGCCGGCGGGGAAGGCGCACAGGCGCCGCGGATCGCGGCGCCGCACGGCGTCACGCCAGATCGTAGGCGTCCTCGAAGAAGCGACGTTCCAGATGCACGATGGTGCGGAACACGTCGGCCTCCGGCCCGTCGACGCTGGCGTACTCGTTGACCAGCGCGATCAGCCGGCCGGTCCACGCGCGGAACAGCTCGCCCTCGTGCAGGTCGACCCAGCCCTTGTGGGCGGGCACCTGCTGCACGACGCCGGCGTCGATCGTGCGCTTGGCCCAGGCCAGATACAGCCACTCCATGCAGCACAGCGCCGTGATGAGCTCCTGCCAGGTGCCGTTCACCACCTTGTCGAGGTACGCGCAGTACTCCTTGTTGGCCGGCGTCTGCGGCGCCTCGTCGTACTGCTCGTCGCTGACGCTGTACACCTTGAGGAAGTTCGTGAAGTACGGCGCCTCCTCATTGGCGAAGAACTCGGACTGCTTGCGCAGCATCGCCTTGATCTCCTCCGTGGGGGCCAGCGCGATGGCATGGTCCATGATGCCCTGGTTGAAGAACTTGAAATCCTGGATGAGGTACGAGATCAGCACGCGGTCGGGCAGCGTGTCGTCCAGCAGCTCGTTGACGAAGCGCGAGTTGATCGCGGCGCGCCAGTCGTCGGCCGCCGACAGGTACAGCGCGTCCGCCACGCTGCCGGGCTCGGCGCCGAGGAAGGCGTAGTCGCCGCTGCGGTTCTCCGGTGCTTCGGGTACGTGATTGGTCATGATTGCTCCTTAGTTGTTGTGTGGTTTGTTGGTATGGTTTGTTGGCACGCCGTCTGCCGGCATGCCGTCACGGGTGGTGGCTGACGATTCCGTTCCGCCCGGCGGATCGGGCCGGGCGGAACGGGGACGGGTCAGGAGGTGATCATCGGCTGGCTCCAGAGGCCGGTGGCGATGGCCGCGGCCAGCGCGATCACGGGCACGACGATGCCGATCACGTAGGAGACCCAGTCGATGCGGTGCAGCGAGGACACCCTCGCCGAGGATCGCGGCGTCGAGCCGCCGAAGCCGCGCGCCTCCATGGCCGTCGCGAGCTTGGTGGCGCGTCTGATCGACAGCACGAGCAGCCCGAAGGCCTGCGACATCGCGCGCTTGATGGCGTTGTCGTCGCCGAGCCCGCGCGAGCGGCGCGACAGGCCGAGCGCCCGCCAGTCGTCCTGCAGCAGGGTGAACATGCGCATGCCGGCCAGTCCGCCGTACACGAAGCGCGGCGAGAGATGGGCCACCTGCACCAGGCCGTCGGCCAGATCGGTCGGGTCCAGACCGAACGCCAGCACCACCGAGGGGATGGCGATGGCCAGCACGCGCAGGAACGTGGCGATGGCGAGGTACACCGATCCTTCGGACACATGGATCACGCCCCATTGGAACAACGTCGCCCCGGAGGTCTTGCCGTACATCAGCACGGACAGCAGGCCGCCGCACGCGGCGATCCACACGGGCCATGTCTTGCGGCAGACGGTGATCGGGTCCACGCCGCCGATCCACAGCAGCACGAGTTCGATGCCCAGCGCCACGGTGGCGCTGACCATGTCGAGGCTGAAGAACAGCGGCACGCTGAGCAGCAGCGCCATGACGAAACGGCTCACCGGGTTGAGGCGGGCCACGAACCACGACGGCGACGCCGCCTTGACCGGTTCGTTGCGTTCCGTCTGCGCGCTGACCACGACCGTGTCGCCGCTTGCGGCGGACTGGGCCTCCTGCGCGGCGATGGTAAGGCCTGAAGCCGGTTCGGGCGAAGCCTGCCGCGCGCCGTCGGAGGCTCCGGACGGTTCCGCCGCGGGCGCGGGCGCTTCGGCGCCGCCTGTGGCGCCGGCCGGAGACTCGGCCAGACCGCGCTCGTGGAACAGTATCCGCTTGGCGCCGAGCGCCTCGACCAGGGCCTCGTCATGCGTGACCATGATCACGGCGGAGCCCTCGTCTCGGGCCATGGCGATGAGCTTCACCATCTCGGTCCACGTCGCGAAGTCCTGCCCGAAAGTCGGTTCGTCCATGATGAGCACCTTGGGGGCGGCCGCAAGCATCGAGGCGACCGACAGCCGCCGCTTCTCGCCGCCCGACAGCGTGTAGGGGTTGGCCTTGGCGAAGCGGGCAAGACCGAGTCGGTCCAGCATCCGATCGGCGATGAGATACGCCTCGTCCTGGCCCTTGCCCATGGACTTGGGGCCAAGCGCCACCTCGTCGCGCACGCTCGAGGTGACGAACTGGTGCTCCGGCTCCTGGAACACCATGCCGACGCGGCCGAGCAGCTCGCGGCTCTTCCACGCGCGGGGCTCGTCGCCTTTGCCGGCCGGAGCGAGGTCGGCGCGCACGCGCACGTGGCCCTCCAGCGGTTCCAGCAGGCCGGCCAAGGTCAGCGCCATCGTGGACTTTCCGGCGCCGTTCGGCCCCATCATCGCATAGATCTCGCCGCCGTCGAAGCCGAGGTTCACATGCTCGCCAAGCGGCGTGCCGCGGCCGAAGGCCAGATCCTGCGTGTACAGGATCGGACCGGCCGGCACGTCGGCCGCACTCGCTGCGGCGGGTGCGCCGGGTGCGTCGGCGGGCTCGGGCCGCGCATCGTCCTGCACGGGCCGCACCGGCTGCGGGTCGCGGTACTGCATCGGGATCGCGCGGCCGGGCACCCACGCGCCGCCCTCGGCCAGCACGTCGCCCATGGTGGCGAACACCTCGTCAGGCGTGCCGTCGGCGATCACGCCGCCGGCATCGTCATCGGCGTCCGGCTTGCCGAGCACGATGACGCGATCGATCAGGTCCAGCCACACGTCGATATGGTGCTCGACCACAACCATCGTCTCGTGCCCCTGCTCCAGCACATGGCGGACGGCGTCGTGCACCTCGCGCACGCCCTCCGGGTCGAGGTTCGCGGTCGGCTCGTCCAGCAGCAGCAGCCCCGGATGCATGGACAGCACGCCGGCGAGCGCGAGCCGCTGGCGCTGGCCGCCGGACAGATGGCCGGTGGAGCGGGCCAGATCGAGCGCGCCGAGGCCGACGATGCCGAGGGAATCGCGCACCCGGTCCCAAGTCTCCTCCCGCGGCACGTCGAGGTTCTCGCAGCCGAAGGCCGCGTCGTCGCCCAGGCGTTCGAGGATGATCTGCGAATCGGGGTCCTGCAGGACCAGGCCGGCCCGGCCGCGGGCCGCGCTCGGCTTGACGCCGTCAAGGGTCAGCGCGCCTTCCTCCTCGCCTTCGTCGTCGCCGCCGAGCACGCCGGCCAGCGCGGCCATCAGCGTACTCTTGCCGGCGCCGGACGCGCCGAGCAGCAGCACGTGCTCGCCGGGGCGGATGTCGAAGTCGACATGGCGCAGCGCGAATTCGCGGCGCGTGGAATGCCGCCATCCCCAATCCCTGGCGCTTACGGCGACCGCGGAGGAGGTGGATTCAGAAGTCTTACTCATGGTTGTGTTCGTCCCCAAGTCTTTCCCCGCGAAGCAGGGAGATATAGCAGAAGCCGGCGGACGGGCCGATGCGGCCTTGTCCGCCGGCTTCATGGGCGATTGGTCAATCGTTGGATTCGGGCCGGATCAGACCAGCGCCTGGCTGCGTCCGGACTCGAAGCGGTCGAGCACGCCGGTCGAGGCGATCGCGCGATGCAGGAACCACATGAGCAGGCCGGCGATCACGGCGCCGGAGACGGCGTCGCTCACCAGGGTGACGACGATCTGCAGCGGGCCCCAACCCGGGCTGGTGATCCAGCCGTACAGCCAGCAGCCGATGCCGGTCATCGTTCCGGAGACCAGCGTGGAGACGAAGTTCCACTTCTTGTAGGCGAACAGCGTGAAGCCGAGCTCGGCGAACGCGCCCTGTATGAAGCCGACGATCAGCGAGCCGGCGATGCCCCACGGGTTGCCCAGCAGCAGCTCGATGAAGGCGGCGACCGTTTCGGCGAACAGCGCGGCGCCGGGCTTGCGCACGATGATCGCGGCCAGCGGGCCGGCGAACAGCCACATGCCGCTGACCAGACCGTCGAGGCCCGGGGTCACGCTCTTGAGCACCGCCATCGGCACCGCGCACACGATGTCCCATGCCCAGAAGATGACGCCGGCCGCGACCGCGACGATGGCCGCGACGACGATATCGACGACGCGCCACTTGTTGGAATGTTTGACAGCTGCAGTTGCAGACATGATATGTGCCTTTCCTCTGTGCGCACCGGATTTCGGTGCGGCAAACAAGGCACGGGAAAAGAGCGACGTCCGTGCGCCGGCATTACCCGGATTCACGTTCAATCGGTCGAGGAAACCCTCATCTCAGCCACGCCCGAGCCCATTGCCCGGCCGAAGCCCCCGTGTCAACGCCTTGAGTGTAACCCACCCCCGGAACTTTTTCCCGAGCGCGGTCATTTTCCCTGTCAGCGGAGCTCCCGTCGCAGCGAATGGTTGGGTAACACCATGGTTCTCGGACACTATCTACGCCACACAGCCATTTGGCGTAGAAAACGGTTGGGTAACAACATGATTCTCGGACACTTTCAACGCCACACACCCAATTCGCGTAGAAAACGTCTGGGTAACACACCGGTTCTCGGACACTTTCAACGCCACACACCCAATTCGCGTAGAAAACGTCTGGGTAACACACCGGTTCTCGGACACTATCTACGCCACGAGGCCATTCCGCGTAGAAAACGTCTGGGTAACAACATGGTTCTCGGACACTTTCAACGCCGCGAGGGTGCCGGGCGCACCAGGCCCGGACAGCACAACACCCCGCCGCACCGGGAAAACCGGCGGACGGGGTGCATGTCACCGACGGGTCACTTGCCGAGCTTGGCCAGCAGCAGGGCCTCGGTGATCACGTTGTTCTTCAGGCCCGGCAGGCTGATGGACTCGTTGGGGCTGTGGGCGTTGGCCTTCGGGTCCTCGGGCCCGGTGACCAGTACCTGCGCCTCGGGGAAGATGCGCTGCAGCTCGGGGATGAACGGGATGGACCCGCCCTCGCCCTTGTTGATCGGGGCGACGCCGAAGGCCTCCTCCATCGCCTCGAGCGCGTCCTTGGTGGCCACGGCGTTCGGATCCATCGCCCAGCCCATGCCGCCGTCGCCCGCGTCGACGCTCACTTCGGCGCCGAACGGCGCGTGCGACTTGAGGAAGTCGACGAGCGCGGCCTGCGCCTCCTCGGGGCGCTGGCCCGGGGCGATGCGCAGGGACAGGCGGAACGTGGTCTCGGGGCTGATCACGTTGAACGAGCCTTCGACCGGATGCGCGTCGAATCCGATCACGGTCGCGCTCGGCTTGGTCCACAGGCGCGAGGCGATCGAACCGGTGCCGGCGAGGCGGTACCCATCGACGATGCCGGCGTCCTCGCGCACGGAGCCCTCGTCCAGATCGCGCTGCAGGCCGCCGACCGGCTCCTGCGCGGCGAGACCCGGCACGGCGAGGTCGCCGTTGGCGTCGTACATCGAGGCGATCAGCATCGCGGCGAGCGTGTTGGCGTCGAGGATCGGGCCGCCGTACTGGCCGGAGTGCACCGGGTGCTCGAGCACCTTGACGGTCACGTCCACGCAGGTGTTGCCCCTGAGCGACGTGGTCAGCGACGGGATGTCGGCGGACCAGTTGCCCGAATCGGCGACGACGATCACGTCGGAGTCGAATTCGTCGCGGTGCTCCTCGATGAACGGGATGAAGCTGGGCGAGCCCATCTCCTCCTCGCCCTCGATGAACACCTTGACGTTCACCTTGAGATCGTCGCCGAGCGCCGCGAGCGCGCCGGAGTGGATCGCGATGCCGCCGCCGTCGTCGGCGGCGCCACGACCGTACAGGCGGGTGTCGATCTCGGTGGCGACGAACGGGTCAGTGTCCCATGCGGCCGGGTCGGGCACCGGCTGCACGTCGTGGTGCGCGTACAGCAGCACGGTCGGCGCGTCCGGATCCACGATCCTGGATCCGATGACCTCCCACGCGCCGGGCGTGCCGTCCGGATTGTGCGACTGGACGACCTTCGTGTCGACGCCGACCTTGGCCAGTTCCTCGGCCACGAACTGCGCGGACCGCTTCATATGCCCGGCGGTGATGCCCTCAGCGGACACCGACCTGAGCGCGATCTTGCGGCCCAGCAGGTCAACGATGCGCTGCCAGTCCTTCTCGACGCGGGAACGGATCTCATCGGCGGTAAGTTCGGCCATGATGCTCCTTCTATGCGTGCGCGTGCGGGGCACGCGCACCGGTGTATGCGCCGGCGCTCTGCCGGCGACGGTATTGCCAGCAGCCATTGTATCCGTTCCATCCAATATTCGGACGCCGCACGCGCCATGCCGCGCCCGGGCTTGCGGGGCTTGGCATTGCAGCGTCTATGCGTCACCGTAATCTGGGCAATCATGACATGGAATCCGTTTAAGAAAGACAAGGCTCAGGAGCCGGTCGAAGAAGCCGCCAAGCCCGCGCCGACCCAGGGCAAGGGCCGCCCGACCCCGAAGATGAAGCAGGCCCAGGCGCAGAACATACGCCCGCTCGTGCCCGCCGACCGCAAGGCCAGCGCCAAGGCCGCCAAGGAGCGCCTGCGCGCCAAGGAGGACGCCGAGTACGAGGCGATGCGCACCGGCGACATCAACCACATGCCGAAGGCCGAGCGCCTGCCGTGGCGCGTGTACATCCGCGACTACGTGGACGCCCGCTTCAACCTCGGCGAGTTCTTCATCCCCGTGGCCTTCGTCATCCTGATCGGGTCGATGCTGGTCACCACCGTCTATCCGGCGCTCTCGCTGCCGATGATGATTCTCATGTACGTCTATCTGTTCGCGGTGATCATCGACGTGGCCATCATGTGGCGCGGGCTGAAGAAGAAGCTCATCGACAAGTTCGGCGAGGCCTCGGTCTCCAAGGGTTCGCGTTCCGGGTCCTACGCCTGGAGCCGCGCGATCCAGGTGCGCCGCTGGCGCCTGCCCAAGCCCCGCTCCCCCAAGCGCGGCAACTGGCCGGAGTGAGCCTCCAGCGAAATCCATGGCCTGAGCACGGGCCGTGTCCGGCGCCCGCCCAGGCGGCGTTCCGGTAGGGACATCGATCGAACAGGTCAGCCTTCGGGCTGGCCTGTTCGCGTATGCGGGCCGGCCTTTCAGGATCGGTCGCAACGGCCGTAATAGTATTGGATCGTCTGCAGCAAGGAGGCATGGTATGAGCGAACAATACGATATCGCGATCATCGGCGCGGGTCCCGGCGGCTATTCGACCGCACTGCGCGCGGCGGAGCTCGGCAGGAAGGTGGCGCTGATCGAACGGGACGGCACGCTCGGCGGCACCTGCCTGAACCGCGGATGCATTCCCTCGAAGGCGCTGATCACCGCCACGCACACCATCGACACCGTGCACCGCGCGGCCGAGCTCGGCGTCAACGCCTCCGTCAACGGCATCGACTTCGGCACGCTGCGCGACTATCGGCTGCGCGTGGTCGACACCATGACCAAGGGGCTGGCCGGGCTGCTCGCGCACCGCGGCGTCGCCGTCTACCACGGCGAGGCGAGCGCCGTGGCGCCAGGCTCGGTCACGGTCAGCCCGTCGCCCGGCTCGGCGCAGGTCGAGCGCTACCTTAAGGCCGGCGTGCCCGAGCCGCTCGACGGCGATGTGACAATCGAGGCCGGCGACGTCGTGATCGCCACCGGGTCGCGCCCGCGCCCGCTGCCGGGCATCCCGTTCCGCGGCGCGCTCATCGATTCGACGACCGCGCTGTCGCTGGACGAGTTCCCCGCCAGCGCCGTCATCATCGGCGCCGGGGCCGTCGCATTGGAGTTCGCGTCGATGTGGCAGGCCGCCGGATGCGAGACGACGCTGCTGATCCGCAAGGACCGCGTGCTGTCGGGATGGGACCGCCGGGCGGCGACGACGCTGACCCGCGAGCTCAAACGGCACGGCCTGACCATCGTGACCCGCACCCATGTCACGCAGGTCGACACCGGGGCCAACCTCGGCGCGACCGTGCACTACACGCGCGACGGCGAGGACGGAGACCACACCGTGTACGGGCAGATCGTGCTGGCCGCGATCGGCCGCGACCCGATCACCGATGCCAGCTGGTTCTCCTCGTCCGGCATCGCGCGCGACGACCACGGCCTGATCGTCACCGACCAGCTGGGCCGCACAAGCGTTCCGGGCATCTGGGCGCTCGGCGACGTCACGCCGGGACATGCGCTCGCCCACCGCGCGTTCGAGCAGGGCATCACCGTCGCCGAGGCCATCGCCGGTCTCGACCCGAAGCCGGTGGACGACGCGACCATCCCGCAGGTCGTGTTCTCCTCCCCCGAGGCGGCGTGCGTCGGCCTGACGCTCGACCAGGCCTCGGCGCGCGACGATCTGGTCGAGGTGAGCGAGACGGTGTACCCGATGATGGGCAATGCGCGCATGCTGATGAGCGGATCCGGTGGATCCATTTCGCTGGTGTCCGGGGCGAGCGTGGCCGATCCGGATACGCCGGTCGTGCTGGGCGCGCACATCATCGGCCCGATCGCGTCCGACCTGATCGCCGAGGCCGAGCAGCTCATCGGCAACCGCGTGCCGCTGCACGACGCCGCGAGGCTGATCCACCCTCATCCGACCTTCAGCGAAGCGCTCGGCGAGACGCTGCTCAAGGCCGACGGCCGCCCGCTGAATACGCGATGAGGAATACGCGACGATGAACACACGGCGAACGGCGCCTGCCGGCGGTGCTGGCGGCGGATCATGCGCGCCCCGCCGGCATGGCTCCCTCAAACCGCATGGCGGACCCGCCTTGCTGGTAGAGTAGTGAAATAGTGTGTCCATCCCTAGGCAAGTGAGGAAATACATGGCTGCAAAGGAAGCGAAGCCAAAGAAGCAGAGCACGATCAAGCAGGTCATCCAGATCTACAAGTACACGTCCAAGGAGGACAAGCAGCTGCCGTGGCTGCTGGCCGGGGCCGGGCTTGCGCCGATCGTGGTGTTCGTCATCCTGGGGATCGTGCTCAAGTGGACGTGGCTGACGTGGATCTTCATCATGATCACCGCCATCATGCTCGGCCTGCTGTTCGCCACGATGGTGCTCACCCGCCGCGCCGACGCCGTCGGCTACAAGCAGCTGGAGGGCCGCCCGGGCGCCTCGGTCAGCGTGCTCGGCAACATCAACAAGGCCGGCTTCAACTTCCCCGAGCAGCCCGTGTGGATCGACCCGCGCACCAAGGACGCCATCTGGCGCGGCACCGGCTACAACGGCATCTACCTGCTGGGCGAGGGCGAGTACGGCCGCGTCGCCCGTGCGATGGAACGCCAGGAGCAGAGCATCAAGGGCGTCACCGCCGGCTCCCGGATCCCGGTCTACCGCATCTTCGTGGGCACCGGTGACAAGCAGGTCCGCCTCAAGGACCTGCGCAAGACCGTGATGAAGCAGAAGGCCTATATGCCGACCGACCACAAGAACGCGCTGGTGGCCAAGATCCACCCGCGCCGCCGTTTCATGCTCACCAAGGAGGAGCTGGACACGCTCAACGCGCGCCTGCGCACGCTGCAGACCAAGGCCGGCTACGGCATCCCCAAGGGCGTGGATCCGAACCGCCCGCAGCACGTCAGCCGCCGCGCGATGCGCGGTCGATGACCGCCCCGGAAGGCCGTTCCACCCGTTCCAACCCGCCAGCCCCTTCGGTCCGGCGGGTTTTTTCATGCTCCGCCAAACCCGGCATCCCGCGTCATTCCGCCGTAACGCGCATGCCGTGCAACAATCCGAAACATGTTCGTAACCGAACCGTCGAGCCTGCGAAATGCTCCTTTCTAGACTTATAGCCTGTAAGTTACTTCACGAAAGGAGCGGTCCCGTGACTGCACTTGAAACCAAGGCTGACGCCGAGGCCCTTATCAACAAGGAAGGCATCGAGTATGTCTCCGTTCGCTTCACCGATCTGATCGGCGTTCAGCAGCACTTCACCGTGCCGGCGAGCGAATTCCTCAAGGATGCGTTCGATGAGGGCATGCCGTTCGACGGCTCCTCGGTCGAAGGCTTCCAGGCCATCAACGAATCCGACATGAAGCTGGTCCCGGACATCGAGACCGCCTTCGTCGATCCGTTCCGCAAGCACAAGACCCTCGACGTGGCCTTCTCCATCGTCGACCCGCTGACCGACGAGCCGTACTCGCGCGATCCGCGCCAGGTCGCCGGCAAGGCCGAGGCCTACCTGAAGGCGACCGGCATCGCCGACACCGCCTCCTTCGCTCCTGAGGCCGAGTTCTTCATCTTCGACAAGGTGCGCTACGAGAACTCGATGCAGCGCTCCTTCTACGAGGTCGACTCCATCGAGGCCCCGTGGAACACCGGCTTGGACACCGAGGAGGACGGCACCCCGAACATCGCGTTCAAGAACCGCGTCAAGCGCGGCTACTTCCCGGTTCCGCCGATCGACCACACCCAGGATCTGCGCGACGACATGGTCGCCAACCTGCAGAAGGTCGGCCTGATCCTCGAGCGTTCGCACCACGAGGTGGCCGGCGCCGGCCAGCAGGAGATCAACTACCGCTTCAACTCCCTGCAGCACGCGGGCGACGACCTGATGAAGTACAAGTACGTCGTGCACGAGACCGCCGCTCTGGCCGGCAAGGCCGCGACCTTCATGCCGAAGCCGCTCGCGGGCGACAACGGCACCGGCATGCACTGCCACCAGTCCCTGTGGAAAGACGGCAAGCCGCTGTTCTACGATGAGAAGAACTACGGCGGCCTGTCCGATCTGGCCCGCTGGTACATCGGTGGCCTGATCAAGCACTCCTCCTCCGTGCTGGCCTTCACCAACCCGTCGCTGAACTCCTACCACCGCCTGGTTCCGGGCTTCGAGGCGCCGGTCAACCTGGTCTACTCCGCCCGCAACCGTTCCGCAGCCATCCGCATCCCGCTGGCCGGCACCTCCCCGGCCGCGAAGCGCATCGAGTTCCGCGCCCCGGATCCGTCCTGCAACCCGTTCCTGGCCTTCTCCGCCCAGCTCATGGCCGGCCTCGATGGCATCCTCAACCACATCGAGCCCCCGGAGCCGGTCGACAAGGACCTCTACGAGCTGCCTCCGGAAGAGCACGCCGGCATCAAGCAGGTGCCGAGCTCCCTGGCCGAGGCCATGGACGCGCTCGAAGCCGACCACGACTTCCTGACCGCCGGTGACGTGTTCACTGAGGATCTGATCGAGACCTGGATCGACATCAAGCGCGGCGAGATCGATCAGGCCCGTCTGGCCCCGACCCCGCTGGAGTACGAGCTGTACTTCCACATCTGAGTTGCAGAGCGCTGAGATCGTTGGAATTCCAGCGATCCATACTCATGAGGCAGCCACAAGGCAGCTGAATTGAGATAAATCCCCTCTCAGGTTCTTTCCCGAGAGGGGATTTTGTTATGCGGTTTCCGCTATCGTGAATCTGCCGGTGCGGGAGGGGAAAGCAGTGATCGAGACGTACGAGCGTGCGTCTGAATTGGACGTGGGCACATGGAATGGCATCATGCCGATGTTGCCGGATATCGCGTTGGGCACGGTGGGATTGGCGTTGCAGGAACGCAACGCTGCCACGGAGATGCGGTACCTGGTCGATGTGGACGGGTCCGGCGCATGGGTTGCTGGCTTGCCGTGCGCGTTGGCCACCGATCGCTCGGTATGGGTCCTGGGCCGTCCCGATCGCATGGTGGTGCGGGCCGCGAACGAGATGGGCGACGCCAAGGCGGCGGCCATGGTCGGCCTGCATGACGATCTTGCCGCCGACCTGCTGCCGTCGCTGGTGTTGGGAGGCCGGCATATGGGCAACAGCGCCGTGCTCTTGTCGGACAAGGTCGCGGACAAGCCCGCCATGCTGGAACGGCTGCTCGACGCCGCGGAAGTTCAGGCACATTCGCTGGGCGCCAGGTCGATGGCGTTTCCGTTCCTTCCCGATACGTCCGAAACACTCATCGGGCTGCTCAGGGAGCGCGGCTGGCGGATGTTCGGCCCGGACGCGCAGGCGGGCGTCATCTGCCGTCAATCACGTTTCACGCATCGACTATGGGACCGGCAGCGAACACACCAAGGCGTTGCTTGCGGCGGCTGTGCTGGAGACTCTGGGCGAGTTCATGAACAAGCAGTCCACGGGCTCGCTGCTCGCCATCATTCCGCCCAAGAGGTTCATCGGCTACGCGACGGGCATCTCCCAGACCATCATCAGTGTGCTGGAGGTATTCGTGCCCCTGCTCGTCGGCGTGGTGCTCTCCTCGAACGTGGCCGTCGGATTCGCGGTCATCTGGGTGTTCACAATCGCCGCCGCGATCATCTCATGCACCGCACGCATACGGGGCGAACTCGGCAAGCCCATCTCCGATATCCAGTAGGCGGCAGACGGGCGACGGGCGGTAAGCATCCGAAGGCCGTTGAATGCCCTAACTTCCAAGGCGTCCAACGGCCTTCTTGCACGATTCGCGCGCCTGGGAGGATTTCGCGAAACGCTCTTGTCACCGCTGTTCTTCAAGCTCCGTCCGTGCCCGATGCCACATGTGCGCGATGATGCCGGCGACTTCATGGTCACGGGCGACGAAGAAGCCCTGCCCCCTCGGGTTCATGGTCTCCCGACCATATTCATCCATGACGACGCCTCCGACTTCATGCACATGGAGGATTGCGGCATAGTGGTCCACTGGACCGAATCGACCGATCAGGCTGGCTACGCCGCGTCCCAAGGCGACCCCGGCGACCGTGCTGGTTCCGGTCCCGGGAATGCGCAGCATACAGAAGCGATCGGAGAGTTCTGTGAACATATGCGGCAGGCACGGCCATGCGACATTGTTCAGGAGCTCAACGGAAACAATGGTTCCGCTGATGGGATCCCGCTCGTCGACGGTCCGCTCCGGCAGTTCCCATTGCCTGTCATCGATCCAAACGCCGTGGCCTCGCCATGAGGTGACGACGCGCCAACCGGCTGGATCGATGGTCGCTCCGACTACAGGCTCGCCATTGCATACGAGTGCGAGCGAAAAGCTGAACCACGGCACTGCGTTGGCGAAGTTGATGGTACCGTCGAGCGGATCGACGAACCAGCACCACCCGCTATCAGGTTCCTTGCCACCCATTTCCTCCCCGACGACGGGAATGTCGGGAAATTGCGCAGCCAAGGCATCGCGCACCTGACATTCGATGAGTCCGTCAAGATCGGTGACAAGGTCAGCGGGAGTGGCTTTGCCATGTATATTGGTACGGTATTCGCTTCCGGATTCACGAATCAGCGCGACTGCCGCCTGCGCAATATGCCGTGCCGTATACAGCGCCCGAAGTTCGTCAACCTCATCGGTACGGGGGCCGTCGGCGGCTTTGAGTGCCGCGGCACGAATCGCACCCATACGGTTGGATGTGATGCCGTCTGCACCAATGCCGGCAAGATACTCGGCGAAGACCGGCTCATCGACGGTCCAACAATGAACGTTGAGCCCAAGTTCATGAGCGCGCCCGACAAGCCGCGGACCGACGATGATATACGGCAGATTGATGACCTGCGGCTTCATGGCTTGCAGATCCGATTCCTGCGGCAGTCGGCCGCTCTCCCATGCAAGCCATATGATCGCCTCGGGGCTCAGATCGCGGATAACCTGCATGCCTTCGGGCAGCCCGCACCATTCGACCTCCTTCTCCATGCCCATATCATGCACGACCTGGTAAGCGGGCTCGGCAACCCGCGCATTGTCCATATCGATGAGCAACAAGGATCCGCTGTTGTGGATGAGCGTCAGCACCTCGGACAGGAGAGGAACCCGGTTGTCGGGATTCTGGTTCGCCTCCTGCAGTTCGGCCAGCGTGACGTCTTCGACACGGCGAGCGTCTCCCCAGACCCGCTCCAGATCGGGATCATGATTGACAACCACTCGTCGGTCTTTGGTGAGTCGTATATCAAGTTCGATCAGATCGGCATGCTCTGCGACCGCGACCTTGAATGCGGCGAGCGTGTTTTCCTTGACGCCTTTGTCGGCGTCATGTACACCGCGATGCGCGGCGAAACGCATATTCATGCGAGAATCTCCTTGAGCTGGTTGTCGTGATAGTGATAGGCCTTGCTTGCAGTGATGTCAACCTGGTCGCCGATATGGAGTCTTGTGTCGCCGAGTGGGCGGAGCCCGATGATGGTTGTTCCGTCGAATGCGTCGAACCACATGTCCTCGTAGCGGCCATGAGGAATGACGCGAGTCAGCCGGGCGGTGAATGACGGGAGTTGACCAGTCACCTGCAATTGGCCTTGCGGGGCGTAGACCACATCTTCCGGGCGGACCAGCCAGTGATCTTTCACACCGTATCCTTTCGGATCGAAGGCTTTGTCGTATTCGCTCATGGTGCCGATGAAACGCGCGATGTTCTCTGTATTCGGATGTGTGTACAGGTCTTCCGGCTTGCTGATTTGCTCGAGCACACCATCGTGCATGACCGCGATCCGATCGGAAACCGCCATGGCCTCCTGCTGGTCGTGGGTGACCATAATCGTGGTGATGCCGAGTCGTTGTTGGATCTCCCGAATGTCCTCACGGACTTTTTCTCGTAGTTTCGCGTCGAGGTTGCTCAGCGGCTCATCCAGCAGAAGGATGCTGGGTTCTTGGACCAGCGCTCGGGCCAGCGCGGCACGCTGCTGCTCGCCACCGGACATTTGGGAGGGACGCACATTGCGCCGAGCGGTCAGATTGACCATTTCAAGCGCGGCGTCGACTCGTTTCACGATTTCGCCCTTGGGACGTTTGGCTACGCGCAGCGGGAAGCTCACGTTCCTTTCGACGGTCATATGAGGCCAGAGCGCATAATTCTGAAAGACAAGGGCGCTGGGGCGTTTTTCCGCGCCGAGATCGGTGACATCGACTCCGTCCATCCATACGCTGCCTCTGTCTGGGTGAAGGAACCCTGCGATCATGCGCAACGTGGTGGTCTTGCCGCATCCGGAGGGTCCGAGCAAACACACCAGTTCACCAGGCTGCACATGGAGAGTAACGTTTTTGATGATTCGACGCCCGCCCAATGATTTGTGCAAACCTTCAAGGCGAAGGCCTCCGGCATCGCTCGCTGTCATATCGTTCATGATTATTCTTTCAACGTGGTTGTCATGGTCATCAGCGGATTTGGAAACCCTCAGCCAACCGCCCGCCGACAATGTACTTGCGGCATGCGAGCAGCAGCACCGTCGACGGGATCGCCAGCAGAAGCGCGAATACGGCTGACACCTGTTCCGGATAATTGAGCACCATGGAATACATCTGCGTCGGCATGGTCATGTACTTGGGCGCTCCGACCAGATACGTTCCCTGGGATTCATCGAACGACGCAAGGAACGACATGACCACGGCGACCAGAATGCCAGGCGCGGCCATCGGCAAGGTCACCGAGAGGAATACGCGGAATTTACCAGCTCCTGCGTCAGCCGCAGCCTCTTCCAGGTTTCGCGGAACGCTGGCGAATGCGGCGGCCGGAATCCAAGTCATGTTCACCAACGTGCTGATGACATGAATGATCAGGATACCGGTCACGGATTCCATGAGATGCATACCGTAGAAAATGGCCGCCATGGATACGAACAATCCCATTTTCGGGAACGCGTTCACCGCAAACAGGCTGATTTGGAACAGTCGGCGACCAGGAAAGTCAAAGCGCGCGAACGCGTACGCGGCGGGCAGACAGATCAGGGAACTGATGGCGACGGTCAGTGGCGCGAAGAACAGGCTGTTGCCGATGGCGGATTCCAGTTTGTCGTCGGCGAATACGACGTTCCACCACTTAAGCGTGAAACCGTCCGGATACAGATTCGGATATTTCCAAGACGTGGCGAATGCATGAACGACGAGCCACAGAAATGGACCGACAATAAACAATGCCGTCAACAGGACGATCAGCCATTTCACGATCGTTCCCAGCACATGCCGGATTTGCCCGTTCATCGTTCACCTTCTTTCTTTCCACTGTCCCCAACTGATACTTTGATGTATGCGACAGCGATGCCGATAGCGAATACAAAAATCACGCAGGCGATCGCCACCGACTGTTGCGGCTGGTTGAATGATTGGAAATATTTGGAAATGTCGACTCCGAGCATGCTTGGGGCGTTCGGCCCGGTGAAATACGGCACGGTGAACTGGCCGAGCACACCGATGGCGGTGAACGTGGATGCGATCAGGATCGGCACTTTGGCGAGTGGAATGAGAATCTCGCAGACGATACGCATGGTCGAGGCACCCGCATCTCTCGCGCTTTCAATCAACGCGTCGGGAATACCCTCGATTCCTGACGTGACCATGAGGGTCGCGAACGGCAGATTCACCCAAATTGATGCAATGATCACACCGGCAGTGGTAAATCCAAGCGTGGGACCTTCCACATGAAATTGGGCGAACAACGATCGGATGAAACCGTTGGATGAGTAGAACGTCAGGTTGGCCCACGAGGCAATCACCACCGGAATGAACAATGGAATGATCGCCATGCTGGTCAGCAGGGTTCCGACCTTTGATCTGGTCAGCCGTGCGTACACTGCGATTCCCACCGTGAACACGAGCACGAACAAGGTACTCACCACGGTAATCAACAGCGTGACCCACAGGTCACGAACAAATCGCGGATCGGAGATGATGTCTCCATACGCAGCCACGGTAAACGGCGTGCCGGCATGAACATGCTGACCGATCTGAGCGGAAACCTGATTCAAACCACCCGTATATCCGAAGCTGAACAGGATTGCGAGGACAACAGGAAGCCCGACGAAAAGCACCAGCACGATGATCGGGGGCAGAGCCATAAGGAACCCAATGAGATTCCTGCGATTCTGCAGACGACGTTTCGTCGTCCTCCCCTGATCCGCCATGCCAGCGTCGGCCGGTGACGTCTGCGAAACCGTCATTTGCCTGGAACCAGCTTGTCCCACTGATTATTCATATCGGAGGTGACTTCCGAATCATAGGACGGGCGGAGAGCGGATGGGTCGGCATCCTTGAACTTCGTCGCTACGGCAGAGTCCATCTTGTCCAGATTGATGACCGGATAGCCGGACACCTGATCGGAAACGATTTCCTGCCCTTCCGGACTGAGCACAAAATCGACGAGCTTCTTGACTGCATCCTTGTTGTCAGCGGTCTTGGGAATCCCCAGGTAAGAAGCGCTGCCATTGAGTGACGGATCGGAAATCTGCGTGTATTTGATGGTCTCGGGAACGGTGCCGTTCTTCTGGGCGGTAATGAACTGATCGGACCACACCGGCGCCATTGCAATGGAACCATTGCCAAGCATCTGAATGACCTGATCGTTGCCATTCGGATACACGCCCTTTTGATATACGTATGGATTGAGCGAAGCAAGCTCGTCAAAGCCAGCCTTCCATGCGGCTTCGGACGCCTGATCCTGTCCCTGGCGCAACTTGTCCTGCTGCTCCTTGTCCAGATGACTATCGAGCACGGTGGTGACAAAAGCACCGCCGGAGCCACCGGTTGCCGGGGAATTGTATGCGAATTGGCCGGGATTCTTCTTGATCCAAGCAATTAGATCGGCAAGGGTCTTCGGAACATCCTTGACCTTGGTGGAATCATACGCAAGCAGTACGGATGACGCACGGTACGGGATGCCGACCCCCTTGCCACCGGCGACCGTATCAGCGGGAATGTCGGCGAAAGCCGGCTCATCGGATTCACTCACTTTGTCGAGCAGATCGGCCTTCGCGGCCTGACCGGTAACCCAACCCGCGTCGATCAGCTGGTATCCGGGATCCTTCTGGTCATTCACTGAGGTGGCGAGCTTGGCCACGGTCTGCTGGTCGTGTTCACCGTGAAGATCCAACTGGGTCCTGACCTGAATGTCGGGATTCTTCTTCTCGAATGCAGGAATGATGCCCTTGCTCCATAAATCATCGACATTCGTATCACCGGAGATGAACACGGTAATGGTCTTCTTGCCGTCGGACGTCGAAGCGGCCTGATCACTGCCATCACTTGCGGTCGCCCCGCAACCGGACAGCAGCAGGCCAGCCGCACACAAGAACGCAATGGCTGAGCCACAACGCTTGATGCTCATAAGTTATTCCTTCCACTGGATTGGGTCGCCGTTTCTTCAGCAACCGGAGGAAAGGAAAACACCGGTACATGAACGCGAAGCCGTTTCGACATGCCATGCACCGAAACTTTCCGAGAACTCTGTCTCGGGATCGATTCAACCGACGTTCATATTGCCGTTAGGCGTGCTCGAGCCATTGTTTGCAAACATTTGCGCTTCCGACTCTTTGACCGGATCCCTGGAGAAGACGCGATAATGTTTCCTGTATTGTTCGTACACGCCAAACGCAGAACAAACTGCGGATAAATATCGTGTAACTCGGTTTATAGATTTGCCAAGCCAAGGCAACCCCGTTATTACAGCAAGTTTCGCGTCTGGATCCGTCCGGTTATCCGTCCTATAGCGCAAAGTGGATCCATGCCTCTGTGAAAGGCATGAAGCCGCTTTGCGTATTGTGCGGATGCTCTCGCGTGCGACATCAATCCCAGCGGACTGCATGCGTATGAGGCCCTTCGGTACCGTGTCGACCACCCTCAGTCTCGCTGCGCGAGCCAGCTCCCGCCGGCGGGAGCACGACGATTCCATACGATGGAACTTGTGTCGCAGCGGCCGTGGAGAACCGCGTTCACCTGATTCGGACCATTGCTTTCACTCCCCTCAGACCGCTGCGCGGCCAGCTCGGCCTGCAATCAAGGACGGCCTTGTGGGCCGAGCTTTGTCCGCTCGGCTGTCGCCTCGCCTTCGCCTACAAACGCCTCCGGCGCTTGCTCGACGGCTCAGCTTCAGAGAGGAGAGCCAGACATAGTCAACGAATTAACGACACAGCACCCTAAGTACGCGGCAGAGGATGGACTGTCGCATACCGCGATCTTCTCGGCGATGCCTTGGAACGGTCATAACGGCCGTGGCGGTCACTGTGTCGCGAGCACGATGAACGGCAGGAACACCGCCAGCACGAGCAGCAGTACGCCGCCGACACGCTGCATGGCCAGATAGAATTCGGTGGGTTCGCCGCCCTTGACGCTGAGGAAATTCTCTATCTTCCACAGGATCTCGGGCTTCCAGATCATGAAGACGCCGATCGCCACGATCACGATCTCCATCAGCACTATGGCAACGATCAGCATTGGGGCCTCCTTACCCTCGTTCCTCTCCGGCGTTCGCACAACCCATATCTCAAGTATGGGGCCCCGAAAACACACGAACCGCGAGTTGTCGGTGCGACCCCTGATATGGCAACCGGTTGCGGCACCGACAACTCGACGAAAAAACCGATATAGAACGTTCCAAAAGCTTGTGGCTACTCCGTCTCGCACCGACAACTCGACATTCCGCGTCCGTCCATCCCGGCGCATGGCATCATGCCGCGCCACACCACATCACGCCATGCCATGCCACGTCACGACGCGCCCGTCATACCACCCAGCCACTTTCGCGCCCAAAGCGCGCACGGACCGCAACCGCAGGAGTGCGGCGGGCGCGGAAATCCCTCCACACCGAACGCGCACGGCCGCAATGTCACATCAGGCGTTCGGCCAACGCCTTGAACGCCTCGGCGACCGGCGTGGAGTCCAAAGCCCCGTACCGGTCCAGCACCGCCGGTCGGCCGGACTCCCCCACCTCGCGGACCTCGGGGATGAGCGGCAGCTGGGCCAGCAGCGGCACGTCGTAGCCGAGCGCCTGCGTCAGCTGGCCGGCGACGCGCTCGCCGCCGCCCCGGCCGAAGATCTCCAAGCGCTCGCCCTTGTGCTCGTAATAGCTCATGTTCTCCACGACGCCGCGCACCTTGAACGGCACCTGCAGGGCGACCAGGCCGGAACGCACGGCCACGTCGGAGGCGCTTGGCTGCGGGGTCGTCACGACCACCAGCTCCGCGTTGGGCAGCGCCTGGGCCACCGAAATCGCCATATCGCCGGTGCCCGGCGCCAGATCGAGCAGCAGCACGTCCGGCTCCCCCCACCACACGTCGGAGAGGAACTGCTCCAGCGAGCGCTGCAGCCGGGGCCCGCGCCACAGGATGGCCCGGTCGGCCCCGGCGAACATGCCGATCGAGATCAGCTTGACGCCCCACGCGGTCACGGGCATGAGCATGCCGTTGAGGTTGGTCGGCTGGGTGGTGACGCCGAACAGCTTGGGTTGCGAGAAGCCGTAGATATCCGCGTCGATCACCGCCGTGTCGAGTCCGAGCGCGGCGAAGGTGGCCGCCAGATTCGCGGTCACCGAGGACTTGCCGACGCCGCCCTTGCCGGAGGCGATCGCGAAGATGCGCGTCTTGACGCCCGGCTTGTTGAACGGGTTCTGCTTGCGCTCGGCCTTAAGCCCCGCCACCAGGTCGGCGAGCTTGTCGCGGCTCATCGAGGTGACTTCGATATGCGGCGTGAGCCGGGCGTCCGGGTACGAGGCGACCGCGCCGTTGATCTGGTTGGTGATCGTCTCCGACAGCGGGCACCCCTCGACGGTGAGCTCCACCTGCACGGTCACGTCGTATGCCTGCATGGCATCATCGTTCCCGCCGTTCGCGGTCTCCGTATCGTCGCAGGGCACCGCGTCGATGGCGGCGATCATGCCGAGATCGGTGACCGATCGTCCGAGTTCCGGATCGATGACACGGCTCAGCCGTTCGTAGATGGCCGTTTCGATGTGCCGGGTGTCTATCATTCGTCCTCCTTGTTGCCCGTACCAGCCTAACGTGAGATGCGGCGGCATGCCAGAGGAAAATGTTGGGAAGATTGTGACGAACCGCACAGCGCCTCGCCGGCGCCGTGCGACACGCCGTCACAGCGCCACGTCGCCGGTTTCGAGCAGCACCTTGAACTGGTCCTCGTCGAGCATGGGGACGCCGAGCGCCTCAGCCTTCTCCGCCTTGGACCCGGCGTTCGCCCCGACGACCACCCAATCGGTCTTCTTGCTCACCGAGCCCGCGGCCTTGCCGCCGCGCTCGATGATCGCCTCCTTGGCGGAGTCGCGCGAGAATCCTTCGAGGGAACCGGTGACCACCACGGTCTTGCCGGCCAGGGTCTGCGGCAGATCGCTGGTCCGCGCCTCGCCGACGCCGACGCCGGCCGCCGTCCACGCCTCCAGCACCGCGCCGCGCCAATCGCCGGGCTCGCGCGCGGCCGCGAACCACGACACGACGGATTCGGCGATTTCCGGCCCGATGCCGTCGATCGCCGACAGGTCATCGACCGTGGCGCGCGAGATCGCGTCCAGGGAGCCGAACGCCGAGGCGATCAGCCGCGCGGTCGGCGGGCCGAGACGGCGGATGGACAAGGCGACGAGCACGCGCCACAGGTCGGCGCGCTTGGCCTTGTCCATCTCGTCGAGCATCTTGCGCGTGTTCTCGCCGGGGCGGACGATCACCGGCACCTCGGCCACGCCCGTGCGCGTGGTCTTGCGATCCACCCGCACGATCCGCGCATCGGACGGCACGTCATAGTCGGGATAGCCGGACGCTTGGCCGGTCTGACCGTCGGCAGCGGACCCGGTACCGACCTCGGCGGCGGCGTCCCGTTCGGCGCGCTGCTTGGCCGTCAGCTTGCGGGCCGGGGTCGCGGCGGTCCAGAACGCGGGTACCTGATGCCACAGGCCTGACCCGCCGATGCGCTTGCGCACGGTCTTCTTGCGCCCGTCCGCACCGGTGGTCTCATGCACCTCGACGATCGCGGACTCGCGCCAGACGCGCACGTCGCACAGGTCGTTGGCGGTCAGGGCGAACAGCCCGGCCTCGCTGGAGAGCACCGGCGTCTGCGCGGCCGGCAGCTCCAGCCCCTCGACCGGCTCGTAAGGCTCCCGCCCCCCCCCCCGCGCCCCCGCCGACCCAT
>OAXB01000115.1_pt1 | contig 35442 bp, 52 predicted proteins | sample 1501541 | NCBI WGS metagenome assembly OAXB01 (sample SAMEA2580302, study PRJEB22360) | human gut metagenome | biome: human gut; feature: human-associated habitat; material: faeces | place: Denmark | collected 2008/2010
ACAGCGCGGCTCGTTTTGCGCGCCGTCCCCCCCCCGCCACTCGCGGCTCGGTTCGGGCGAACTCGCCGGCTGAGCCGTCGGCTGATTCGCCGGAGACCGGGCGGCCGTCTCGCCGGACTGGCCGTCGTGGCCGGAGGGGGCGGCGCGGGCCGGCGTCTCGTGCGCGGCGTACTCTGGATGCAGTATTGTGAAGGAGGTTGTCATGCCCTATGTGATCGCTCAGCCTTGTGTGGACGTCAAGGACAAGGCCTGTGTGGACGAGTGCCCCGTCGACTGCATTTACGAGGGTTCCCGTTCGCTGTACATCAATCCGAACGAATGCGTGGACTGCGGTGCCTGCGAGCCCGTGTGCCCGACCGAGGCCATCTTCTACGAGGATGACCTGCCCGATGAGTGGGCGTGGTACAAGGACGCTGCGGTGAGCTTCTTCGCCGAGGTCGGCGACCTGGGCGGCGCGTCCGCCGCGGGCGCGATCGGCAAGGACCCCGAACAGGTCGCGGCGCTGCCCCCGCAGAACGCCTGATATCGCCTGATATAACCATGTTCGATCCGGGTGCGCGTGCGTACCCGGATTTCTTGTACATGCATGCCGTTGGGGCGCCCCGAGGAAGGATCGCTATGGGTTTTCATGAGTTTTCGTCGCCGTACGACTGGTCGCGCATCGCCGGATACAAGCGCACCGCGAAGGCCGCGTTCGGCGGCATGATCGACCTGTCCGTCGGGTCCCCCGTCGATCCGGTCCCCGACCCGGTGCGCAAGGCCTTGGCCATCGCGGCGAACGCGCCGAACGCATACGGGTATCCCGCCACCATCGGCACGGATGAGCTGCGGGCCGCGATCGACGGCTGGTTCGCCGAGCGGCGCGGCGTCGATCTCAAGGCGGTCGGGGCGGCCGTCGTGCCGACCGTCGGCTCGAAGGAGGCCGTGGCGCTGATGGCGTCGCTGCTGCACTGCGGCGCCGGCGACGTGATCGTGCAGCCCCGCGTGTCGTACCCGACGTATGAGATCGGCACGCAGCTGGCCGGCGCCAACGTGCTCAAGGTCGACGACGTGGCCGACGTCGAATCGTGGCGTCACGTGCCGAACGTCAAGGCCGTCTGGGTGAATTCGCCCTGCAATCCGACCGGCGTGACGCTGTCCGCCTCGCAGTTGAAGGGTATCGTCGATGCGGCGCGCGGCATCGGCGCCGTGGTGCTGTCCGACGAATGCTATGCGCTGATGACGTGGGCGGCGCCATACGCCCCCGCGCCCTGCGCGCTCGACGCGGCGGTCTGCGGCGGGGACGCGCGCGGCGTGCTCGTGCTGTACTCGCTGAGCAAGCAGTCCAACATGGCCGGGTACCGCACCGCGTTCATCGCCGGCGACAGCGGTCTGGTCACGCCGATGATCGCCTATCGCAAGCAGATCGGCCAGATCATCCCCGGCCCGGTGCAGGCCGCCATGGCGACCGGGCTGCGCGACGGCGAGTCGGTGGACCTCCAACGCGACCGGTACCGTGAGCGGCTGGGCACGCTGGTCGCCGGATTGCGCGCGTATGGGTATGCGACCAACCTGCCGCAAGGCGCGCTCTACGTGTGGGTGAAGGCCAAGTCGGGCGACTGCTGGCGGGATATGGCCGCGCTCGCCGAACTCGGCATCATCGCCAGCCCCGGCGAGTTCTATGGGGCGCCGGGCTACCTGAGGTTTTCGGCGACCGCGACCGACGAGGCCATTGCCGACGCGGCGCAGCGCCTGAACAACGCCTGATCGGCCGCCAACCGTCACGGCCGGGCCGTTACGGCCGGTCTTGGGGCGGAGGAGCGGTGCTGCCGCGGGGGATCAGCGTGGTGCGGAACGTCGTCGAGGGCTCGTCCAATGTGCCGCCCCGCATCATCGTCAGCAGTTTTTGCGCCGCCGCCCGGGCCATGAGCTGCGGGTCCTGGTGGATGGTGGTCAGGTCGGCCAGCGCCGCGGCCTCGTGGTCGTCGAAGCCGACGACCGACATATCCTGCGGCACACGGATGCCGAGCGCGCGCAGGCGCTGCATGATGTCGAACGCCGCCTCGTCGATTTCGACGCAGATCGCGGTCGGGCGGTTCGGCGACGATACGATGCGTCCCGTGATCTCGGCCGTGGCCTCGTCGATCGGCATCCGCTCGACCAGGGACTGCTTGGGGAACACCGTGACGTCGCCGTCGGCGTATCCCATCCGCTTGGCCGCTTCGAGGAAATACCGCTCGCGCAGGTGCGAACTGGACTCGAACGGCGCCGGCGAGGGGTGCTCCACGTAGCCGATGCGGCGGTGCCCAAGGCCGTGCAGGAACCGCACCGCGTCGTACATGGCCCCCTTGTTGTCCAGCACGATGGATGCGGGAAGCTGCGTCGTGCTGCTCGTGTCGAGGGCGACCGCGGGGATGTGCAGGCTGGTCAGCGCCTGCGAATAGCTGTCCTCCAGTAGGAATGAGGGGAGGATCAGCCCGTCCATGTTGTTGCCGCTGCCGGGCAGCTTGGCGAAGAAGTCCTCCAGCTCCGGCCGGGTCATGGCGATGACCGGCACCAGATCGTAGCCCTCCGGGGCGAGCACCTCCAGCGCGCCCTGCAGACAGTTCGCGTTGAACCATGCGTTCACCGGGCCGTCGAACAGGATCACCACCCGCATGGTCTTGCCCGAGGCGAGCGACGAGGCGCTGCGGGTGAGTGTGAACCCCAGCTGCTTGGCCGCCTCGGCCACGCGCTGGCGGGTTTTCGGGCGGACCGTGTCCATGCCGCGCAGGGCCCGGGACACCGTGGAGTCGGAGACGCCGGCGGCAAGGGCCACGTCGTGCAGAGTGCTCATCGGTCCCTCCTTGTGAAGAATGCTGCGCATATGTTCCCCAGTGTGGCGATGATAGCGCATGGCAGCGTTGTCGCATGCGCTTTCATTATTCTATAATACCGTATCGAGGGTGGCGGTACGTGCCTATGTATGTGCGTAAATTACTGGGTTTTTGCGCTGATGTCCCCCGATGTTTCCCGATGGGTTGACACGCCGAGTTGCATGACAAAAATGCAAGCGCTATCATTTATGGTACCTTGACGGAACGCTCCCCACGAGGGAGATCCGGATGGAGATCGGGATCGGGCGATGGCATGCCCCCCGCAAGGAGAAACTCATTACGAGGAGGTAGTGATGAAGAATGGTACTTGGCGTACGCTTGGCAAGGCGGTGAGCGTGATTTCCATCGCCGCGCTGAGCCTCGGCACGCTGGCGGCGTGCGGCGACTCCGGCAAGGCGGTCGACAGCAACGCGGGTCGTGTGTACTACCTGAACAAGAAGGCCGAGGAGCAGGAGAAGTGGGAGGCGCTGGCCCAGGCGTTCCAGGACGAGACCGGCATCGAGACCCAGATCCAGCTTTCGGCCACCGACTACGACCAGACCCTGCGCTCCGAAATGGCCAAGGACGAGGCCCCGACCATGTTCCAGGCCGACGGCCCCAGCTTCATGCACAGCTGGCTCGGCTACGCGGCCGACATGAGCGATTCGGAGATCTACGGCGAGCTGACCGACAACTACAAGGACCGCACCCTCAAGAACGCCGACGGCAAGCCGGTCGGCATCCCGTACGCGGTGGAGAGCTACGGCATCATCTACAACAAGTCGCTGCTCAAGAAGTACTTCGACGCGTCGTGGTCGAGCGTCAAGTCCATCGACAAGCTGAACAACTTCAAGGCCCTCAAGACCGTGGCCGACGAGATCCAGGAACACAAGGACGACCTTGGCGTCAAGGGCGCGTTCACCTCGGCCGGCATGGACACCTCCTCGGCGTTCCGCTACAACTTCCACCTGCCTTCCGTGCCGCTGTTCTACGAGTACCGCGACGACGGCGTCGACATGAACTCCGTGCCCGAGTCGGTCAAGGGCACCTACGTCGACTACATGAAGAACATCTTCGACCTGTACCTCACCGATTCCACCACTCCGGCCAGCGCCATCTCGGGCAAGACCATGGACGACTCCACCTCCGAATTCGCGATGGGCGAAGCCGTGTTCTTCCAGGACGGCGTGTGGATCTACAGCAACCTGCAGGACCAGGGCTTCCCGGATGAGGATCTGGGCGTGCTGCCAATCTACATGGGCGTCGACGGCGAAGAGGACCAAGGCCTCAACCAGGTCATCTCCAACTACTGGTGCGTCAACTCCAAGTCCTCCAAGAAGGACCAGGAGGCCACGCAGAAGTTCCTGGAGTGGCTCGTCACCTCCGACACCGCCCGCGATACCATCTCGCAGGACATGGGCCTGGTCACGCCCTTCAAGACCTTCGACGACGAGGCGTACCAGGTCAGCAACCCGCTGGTCGAGGCCAACCGCGAGTACCAGGATGCCGGCAAGTACGATGTGATCAGCGTCTCCACCGTGTCCCACCAGTGGGAGCAGGACCTCGGCTCCGCCGAGCTGTCCTACGCCCAGGGCCAGGGCAGCTGGGATGCCGTGAAGAAGGTCTTCACCGACAACTGGGCCAGCGAGTACAAGCTGAGCTTCGGCGAATAATCCCCGAACGGCATAGACGCCCGGGTTCGGATAACCGTTCCCCGTCATCGCAAGGGCCGCGGACGCGCATAGCGCGCCGCGGCCCTTGCGCATATCCAAGGAGTGCTCCGGCGCAGTCGTCCGAAGAATGAGTGAAAATTCACGCCCCCGCTGGCGGGGGCTGTCGGCGCAGCCGACTGGGGGTGGTCAGATGCGGCTTGGTCCTGCGCCATGAGCCGCAATCGCGAGTTGTCGGTGCGTGGCTTCCAAGCCATCGCCAAAATAAGCATGATATAACGTGTAATCAGACGCTTCGGCGGCCGCGCAGCGGCCTGAGGAGAGGATTTCCAAGAACGCCTAGATCCGGCCGATATGCGTGTGCCCCCCTCAGTCGGCTACGCCGACAGCTCCCCTCACAGAGGGGAGCCAGAATTCACAACGATAATGGCGCAGGCCATTAGACCCCCAGCCGCGCGGCGCTCTTGCCGTATTTGCGGCGCACCTCGTCCAGGGCCTGCTCGGCGCCGCGCAACCGCTTGGATTTGGTCTCGCTGCCGGATGACGCGGCGTCGCGTTCCTCCAGCACGTCGTCCAGCGTGGGTTGCATCACCATGTCCGCCGCCTGCACCAGGCCGCTGGCGCTGGCTCCGGCCAGGCGGATCTCGCGTGGCAGCGGTGCGGTATCGGGCGTGCCGTCCGGGATGTGGAGCATGCGGCGCAGCAGATCAACCGACTGCGGGTATAGGGCGCTCGCCGTATCGACCGGGCGCTCCATGGTGTGTGCCTTGGTCGCATAGCTCAGATCGGCGAAACGCAGCTTCACCGTCACCGTGCGGGCCATCAGCCCGCGGCGGCGCAGCGAGCTCGCCACCTCGTCGCAGCATTTGCGCAGCAGCGCGCATACCTGGCGCATGTCGCGCGTGTCTTCGCGGAACGTGCGTTCGGCGCCGATCGACTTTTCCGGGGTGTACGGCGTGACCTGGCGCCCATCCAAACCCCGCGAGGCCTGATACAGGCCGTGCGCCGCGGCGGCTGACCCGCAGGCGCGGGTCAGTGTCTCCTCGCTCATGGCGGCCAGGTCGGCCACCGAGCCGACGCCCCACGCATTGAGCCGGTGCTCCAGCGACGGGCCGATGCCCGGGATACCGCGCAGTGGCATCATCTGCACGAACTCGGCGTGCCGGGCGAGCGGTATCAGCAGCATCCCGTCCGGCTTGGCGTTGGTCGAGGCCATCTTCGCCACGAGTTTGTTCGCCGCGATCCCCACGGAACACGTCACATGGAAACGCGCCGCGACCTCGCTGCGCAGCCAGGCGCCGATCGCGCTCGCGCTGTGCCAGCGCAGCAGCGCCCCGGATACGTCCATATAGCACTCGTCCACCGATACCTGTTCGATGCGGTCGGTGATCCGGCTGAACACTTCCGAAAAGATCCGGTGCGACATCATGCGGTAGTAGGCCATGTCCACCGGCAGGAAGATGCCGTTCGGGCACAGCTGCCTGGCGCGCGCCGACGGCATCGCCGAATTGATGCCGTATCGCCGTGCCTCATAGCTCGCCGCCGACACCACCGAACGCGCGCCGGTGCCGATGATCACCGGCTTCCCCGCCAGTTCGGGGTGCCGGGCCACCTCGAGCGACGCGTAGAACGCGTCCATGTCGATATGCAGCACGGTGCACCCGGTTTCGTCGTGCCCCCAATCGCGCTTGGCGGCGGCCAGTCTCGGTGCGGTGCTCATGATGCCATCCTAGCGGCGATCCGCCATTCATACAAATGTTCGAATGTTATGCGCTTTGGCATGTCATGCATAACGCGTCCATCCGCGCGGCGCGGGACGGACGGGTGATAGCGTGGTGTGCGTGAAACAAGTGATCTTGGGGGTGTTGAACCGCATTCCGGTATTCCTGATCGTCGTTGCCGAGGCCATATTGATGTACGCGGCCACATTGGTGGCCAAACTCGCGTTCACCCAGCTCGATCCGCTGTATGCGGTCTGGTACCGCGTGGGATTCGCCTCGTTGCTGCTGGTCCTGTGGCGCCGCCCGTGGAAGGCGTCGAAGCGTGCCGGGCTGCCGCATACCGCACGGGAATGGGGGGTCGTCGCGGCGTGCGGCGTGGCCGTGATGCTGATGAACACCATGTTCTATGTGGCCATCAGCAATATGAACGTCGGCATCGCCGTCGCCATCGAATTCGTCGGCCCGCTGTCCGTCGCGGTGATCGCGGGGCGGTCCTGGCGCGAGCGCGTCGGCATCGGCATCGCCGCCGTCGGCGTGGTGCTGCTGGCCGGCATGTCGTTGGCCCAGCCGACCGGGCAGCGCTTCCTCATCGGCCTGATAGCGATCCTGATCGGCGGGTCGATGTGGGGCGTGTACATCGTAATGGGACGCAAGGTGGCGGCTCGGGGCAATTCCCTCGACAACCTCAGCGTGGGCATGCTCATCGGCTGGGTGCTGCAATCGCTGGTGCTGGCCGTGCCGGCGGTGCGCCATACCATCCATCCCAAGGCCGAGGCGACGTGGGCGGTCGGCCCTGCCGGCTCGCTCGGGCTGCTGGCGCTGCTGCTGTTCGTCGCCGTGTTCGCCTCGTTCATGCCGTATGTGATCGACCAGGTCGTGATGCGGCGCACCACGGCCGGCGCGTTCTCGGTCATGCAGTCGATCAATCCGGCGACCGCGATCCTCGTCGGTCTGGCCTTCGGCGAGATCCCGACGGTATGGGATATCATCGGCGTCGCCCTGGTGATCGCCGCGGTGGTGATCACCTTCTCCGGAGACGATGCGCCGGCCAAGTGACCGGCGTGCCGGCGCGCGTCAGTCCGCCCCCGACGCGCGCCGCAGTTGCGCAGTCCGGGGGCCGATGGTAATGTAAGTTGCTGTTGCGCTCATGCGGGCGCGACTGGAGTCATGCCTGAGTGGCCGATAGGGGCACCCTGCTAAGGTGTTAGTCGTGTTTAGCGGCTCGAGGGTTCGAATCCCTCTGACTCCGCCGACAAGGGTTTTGGGAGCAATCCCAAAACCCTTTTTCGTATCCAAAACAGCCAAGGCATGTTTTGGCCTATAACCCGAATTGCATGTTGCATGAATAGATGAATTCATGTACAACGTGTCCAAGTAGGGGGTAGCGCCCCTGTAAAACGGCGGAATTCCAGCGTTTCCGGTCTCCGGACACGCGCGGATTCCGCCGTTTTTCGATTACTGGGAAATGGCCGTTTCTGCCACGTATCTGGCCGTTTGTGGCCCGGATAGAGTGCCAATAGAGTGCCTTTTTTGAAGGGCGCTCGCGGGTCTGCTCCGAGGGTGCTCCCGACACGGGAGGAACATCATGGCAACGACAGGTAGACGACGTACGAAGGGGTCTGGCAGCATCATCCACCGCGCGGACGGGACGTGGGAGTTCCGCCGCGAGATCGAACCCGACCCGGCCACAGGCAAACGTCGGTACGTCACGGCCAAGGGCCGCACGAAGGCCGACGCGCGCGAACGGTTCGACGCGAAGGTCGCCCAGATGGAGCGCACCGGCCTGTTGCCCGGCTCGAAGAGTCCCTACCTCAAGGACTATGCGGAACGCTGGCTCGAGGAATACCGCGTGAACGTCAAGCCGACCACGTACCGCACCCGCGCCGGCCGCATCAGGGCGTGCACGCAGGTCATCGGCCATGTGCGCCTCACGGACCTGACCGCCGACCACGTCCGCAAGTGCATGCGCGTGCTGTCCAAACGGCTCGCCCCCTCAACGCTCAAGGACCATTTCGTGAGTCTGAAGATGATGCTCGACCAGGCCGAGCTCGAGGAGCTGATCCCCATCGACCCGTGCCGCAGGGTCAGACCGCCGCGCGTGGAGCCCGGCGAGACGCGGATACTGGCGCCGGACGAGCCGAAGCGCATGATCGGTGTCGTGCCCGAGCGCGGCGCGAAAAGGCGCGGCCCCCAGCCCACGGCCGACGCGGACGAGTCGTGGATGCTGCTGTTCGAACTGGCGTTCGCGTCGGGCATGAGGGAGGGTGAGCGGTACGCGCTCATGCCGTTCCAGCTCACGCGACGCGACGGCGTGCCCGGCATCGACGTGTGCCAGCAGATCCAGCAGTACGGCCGGCCGGGCGAGGTGGAGATCCCCGGCTGGCTCAAGGCCGAGCACCTGTACGGCGTCCTGTGGCTCACCACGCCCAAGACCCGCGCCGCCCACCGGTTCGTGCCAGTCTCGGAGAGCCTGTGGGAACGGTTGTGGGCGCGCATCGACAGGCTCGCGATCGGCCCGCACGAGCTCGTGTTCACCAACCAGCTCGGCCATCCCGTGCGCAACTGCACCGAACGCTACCACTGGCGCAAGGCGCTCGAGGCCGCCGGCCTGCCGATGGTCACCGTCCACAGCGCCCGCCACTGGACGGCCAGCATGACCGCCCGCGCCAAGATGCCCGACGACGCGCGCACCGCCATCATGGGACACACCAGCATCACCATGACCAACCACTACACCCACCGCGACACCGCGTCCCTCGCCGAGCTCCTCGACCAGGCCATCCCCGACCTGCACGACGACGTGATCGACGCCGAAGTGATCGAGGAGACCGACCAGCCGGCGCATCTCGCCGCACGGCCGACGACACCGGCGTCCGTTCCCGTAACATCACCGGTATAGAATCTGACTGAATGCCATATCAACCGATCCGGGAGCGATGATGTCTGACGTTGGGCAGCTGTTCGAGGAGAACGCCGCGCTGATCGCGCTGCTGAACACCAGCGACCGCAAGCGCGATTCGTGGCCGTCGATCGCCAACAGCGTGGAACGCGAGGGCAGCGCCGTTCGCCTGCTCATGCACGAGATCGACCCGAGCGCCAACCCGCTGTTCGACGACGAGGATCCCGAGGACTACGAGAACGGATGCCCCACGCTCTTCGGCGACGACGAGTTCGGCTCACCGCCGCGGCGCCGCGCCGAACTGGAACAGGCCCGCGAGGCCGCGCGCGCCGAACTGCGCACATGGGCCGACACCGGCCTCGACTTCATCTCCGTGCTCGACGAACGATACCCCAACCGTCTGCGCCAGGTCGTGGACATGCCGCCGTTCCTGTTCGCCGACGGCACCATGAAACAGGACGAGCTCGGCGTCAGCGTCGTCGGCTCGCGCAAGGCCACACCTGACGCGCTCGCCTTCGCCCGCGACACCGCCGACATGCTCGTCGACGAGCACCTGACCGTCATCGCGGGCCTCGCGGCCGGCATCGACGCGGAGGCCCACCGTCAGACGCTCGCCGACGGTGGGCGCACCGTCGCGTTCATCGGCACGGGCATCACCCGCCAGTATCCGCCGCAGAACCGCGACCTGCAGCGGGAGATCGGCGGGCGTGGCCTGGTGCTGTCCCAGTTCTGGCCCGGCCAACCGCCGACCCGGTACACGTTCCCCATGCGCAACGCCTCCATGAGCGGATACGGCATCGCCACCGTGGTGGTGCAGGCCGGCGAGCATTCCGGCACGAGAATCCAGGCCCGTCAGGCGCAGCAGCACGGCCGTCCGGTCATCCTACGCGACCAGGTCGCGGAAACGACCCAATGGGGCCGCAACCTCATCGGACGCCCCGGCGTCTACATCGTCTCCACCGTCGACGACGTCAGAAACGCGCTCGACGACATCCTCAACACGGACCGCATCATGCAGACCGCCCTCGACCAGCTGATCGGCGCCTACGCGGAGACACGATGATCAACGACCACGGCATCAAACTCGAACACATCCTCGACCGAACCGCCGGCAGCTACCTGAAAACCGTCCGCTACCAGTCACAACGCAACCTGATCTGCCCGCAATGCGGAGGATTCAAAAGCTCCGCCTACAACTTGTGTTGGGCCTGCCACAGCATAGTCACGGAAGCCCGCAACCAACACCTGGAACAATTCCTCGCGGACCGAATCGCGATGGGCATATACGCGCCCGACCCCGGCAGCCAGACACTGAAGATGATGTACGGATACAAGGAACCCAACCCTCCCGAACCATACACACGCACAGTGCTGACGATACTGGCGCTCGCGGTCGACGGACACCGCGAATGCCTGAACGAGGTATCCGGTCTCGACCTGACAGGATGGGCGATGGTGCCCTCGTCGACAAGCTCCAAACGGTACGGGAAACCGCACCCGCTCCATGCCATCATCAAACAAGTGCTGCCGGACGTGCCGGAGGTGCGCCTGCAATCACACAACGACAAGCGACACGGATTCGACCCCGAAGCCTTCACCCTGACGGACGGGCAGGACAGGACGCACCTGACCGGCAACATGCTGCTCATCGACGACTCATGGGTCACCGGAGGCAACGCCCAATCCGCAGCCGTCTGCCTGAAACGAGCTGGCGCGGCACAGGTATCGATATACTGCATCTCACGAATCGTCAACCTGAACTACCTCGCGACAATCGGATCACAGGACGCCGTATCGTCCTTCAACGCCAACGTCCGATACATCAACGGCTACTGCCCCTGGCACCAATGCAAAGAAACCACACAACAATAAACCACACCCCGGCGCTCGCAAAGAGCGACCGGGGCGGATGCTCACGGCAGTTCCACGGTTATCATGGCTTTCCCGCCCTGCTTGTTTATGGTTGCGGCGGTGACTCTGGCTTCATTCCCGAATGGTCCCAAGTCGTCCGGCAGCACGGCCGTTCCGATGATCTGGCCCGCGAGACGAATGACAAGCAGATCGTCGGATGGTTTGACCGTGACCCATGCATGAGCGCCGTCATCGAGATAGGAAAGTATGATATCGGCCTCTTGCACCGTGTCAATGGTTACGCTGCGACCGATTGGGGCAAGAACCTTTTTATGAGGTTTTACATTGACGAAGACAGCGTTATCTGAATTCCGTACAGGTTGTTTTGCCGGCTTTTTCACGATTTTGACAGTAGCGGGTTTGCGCTGTGGCTTATCGGGCTTGACGACCAGATCGGAAATATCCACTGGTTCATGCCCCTCGGGCATCTGCAATCGAAGCTGCCATCGTCCGACTTCTATATCCTTCGCTCTGTCCGGAATGTGAGCCAGCATTACAGCACCGTCAGCGGGCACCTGCCCGCAATGGCGTTCCATCTGGTATTTGCTGATATGGCCGATCTCCTCCCCGTCGAGATAGACCCAGTACGTAGGATAGCCGATGTACATTCCTTTTCTGATACGATCCTCGACCACATATACCCACAGCCATGCGTCGTAGCCGTAACCTCGCAGAATATCCTGATGGTGCTCGTCTCCGGAGATTTCCACGCCGCAGTCTATCGTCTCTAAAATCTGTCCTTCGGGGCGCTCGTTGACGGGTGTTGTATCCGTACCTTGCAGATAGATGCTTTTTGCGAATATCTTGTCTCTGCGTCGTTTCTCCGCGAGGGCGTGGAGTCGCGATTCCTGCTGTTCGCGTCGAGACAACGCCGCCGGCTTATCCATGTTCATAAGCCGATGCCAGCATTCTAGAGTCTGTCTGGCATCGGACAGCGCTCGGTGCTCTTCTGAATCCGCGACGCCCAGCAGGCGCGAAAGCTCCAATAGCGTCATCGACGGCGCGTTCGGGAACATCGTATAGCCAAACTGCTGTGTGTCAACGATGCTCGAGGCTTCAAGTCGAGGGCAATTCACTCTGTCGATTTCTCGATTAATCGCGGCAATATCATATGTGACGTTATGCCCTATGATTGTGAGAGGGCGTATCGAATTGGCGAATGCTGGAATGATTTGCGTGGCTTTTGGCTGCCCAATGATGTCCGCTTTCGTGATGCCGGATAATAGATTGGCGGACAGTGATGATCCGCCGATGGGGGATAAAAGCTGATCGTATTCGTATATCGGTGCACCGTCGTGTAGCAGTATGGCTCCTATTTCAATGATCTGAATGCCGGTTGCGGAATTGACTGTCTCTGTATCGAGCACGACCGCGTCCGCCGTGATCGCATGTGACTGGAATTCGGACAAGACCGTGTAGTGGTCGTTGTCACGGACTGGTGGATGGTGCGTGGCGATTGATGTGTTTTGCGGATTGAGGAATAGGCCAGTTAGCCAAGAAAGCAACCCCATATCAGATTCCTTCGTCTTGCCGATCATCGATATTGAGCGGTCTTGCGTTCACCGATATCGGCGAACGCAAGACCGCTAGTTGTTGTGTACGGAGTCTTCGGCCTTGATTCGGTTGGCCCATGCGTCGATGTCGATGTCCTCGTGGTTGGCTTCCGGAGATTGTTCATCAACAACAGGACTCTTGCTTGTGTCGGATGATGCGGATTCGCGGAAGTCGTCTACGACTCCTGGATCTGAGGCCAACCGTTCGGCATCTTCGACGATTTCCGAGAGCGGGATGTTAAGCGCTACGGCGATCTTCCTTAGCTGTTCGTAATCCGCCACCGTGTTTAACTCGAGGATTTTGCGCAAGGTGCCATAGGGAATTGTGGACGCGCTCGCCAATCCGGGGGTTTTCAGATCGCGGGTGGCCATCGCGCGTTTAATTGCGATCGAGAGCGCCTTTGACTCTACAGTTGGTTTCTTGCTTCCTGTTGCCATATGGGACACATTACTACCAAACAACACTCAACACGTCCCAAATGGGACACGACGTAGGTTGACGCGGCGTGTCAAGGGCGTAATATGTGCCATATGGAACACATAGAGCCCACGTCGGCACAATTAGGCGCCGAGTTGAAACTGATCCTTAAGGACGTCGACATGACACAAGAAGAACTTGCCATCTATGCCGGCATTCCCCGCAATACATTGAACCGAAAGATCAACGGAGGTGTTTTTATCTTCGACGAACTGACGCGTATTGCACGCGTCCTTAAAACGCCTCTATCCGAAATCATCGCGAGAGCAGAGAAGGCTATCTCCGATGCGCCTGCCGACTCCGACAACACCATCCCGGCGCTCGCCGAAAACGAGGCAGAGTGATGGGCAGCCAGACAATCAGCATGGAAACGCCGAGGGATGACAGCCGTGTGCCGTTGGGCGAGCGTCTGGCGTGGACGCCGGCGCAGGCGGCTCAGGTGTACTCGCTGGATTACAAGGGCGTGCTGTGGGCCATCAACAACGGTGACCTGGACACGTTCCGTCCTCCCTACCGGGACGGCAAACCCGGGAAACGCAAGGTCACGCGAGCGGCGATGGACCGCTGGACCAAGTCAATGGAGGAATGACGAATGAACATACGAACGGAGGCAACGCTATGAGTCTGGAATCGTCTCTGACGTCGAATCTTGCGACATTGCTGGACGGGCTGCGGAAAGGTGACATGTACCGCCTGGACAATGCGATGCTCGATCCACGGGTCCTCTCCGCCGTTCTCGACACAGAGGGGTTCGGCCGGCTGGAGCGGGACATGAACCGTGAGGCCCTACTGCTCCAGCTCGATGCCGTGTCACGCTTCTGCCTAGAGGTCCTTGATTCGGCCTTCATCGGTCAGAGCGAGAACGGTCTCTTGTGCTCCATATCCGATGAAGTGCATGGCCTTGGCAAGTTCCCTTACCTCCATGCTCTGTGCGCTCTCTTGGAGCCGGGCGGCGATGTTTGTGCCGGTGACGATGTTGTTCAGGGCGTTCCTGAGCAGTTCCCTTTGGGACGCGACCATGATGCTTCTCCTTTGAATGCGCGCCATGCCCTTTACATGACGCTTACCAGCATTCTAGGAGAAAACGGGGGCGGCAGCTTCTCCGCCGCTCCCACCAACACTTCCGCATCCATTGACAAGGCGGTGGCGCGATGGCGTATGTGTATGCGGGACTCGTGATCGTCGGCGTCGTCCTATACGTCGCCCTGTGCTTCGGCGGTATCGTGTGGGGTCTTGACAACGATCATCCGTTCATCGGTTCCATCCCGTTCGCGCTGCTCGTCCTCTTCTGGCTGTTCTGCATGTTCATAGTCATAGCGCAGTCGTTCGTCGAAGCGGGGGTGGGCGCATGAGCGACAAAATGAGCAATGCCTATGAGCGTCGTGGCGCGCAGCTCAACATGGAAAGCCTCTACATACGCCACGACGTCCTCAACGAGCGCAAACTGGCGAGGCTTAACCCCGACCGTCCAGTTTCCTTTCGAGCTGATCGAGCCGCTGGTCGATTTGGAACAACGCTTGCGCGAGATCCGCTAGACCCTCGGCCATCCGTGACTCATAGGCATTTCTAGCGCTCGATTGAGCTTGTTTGAACTTCGTTTCGGCTGGGCCCGCCCAGCCTGCGGCTTTACCCATTTGAATACTTCCTTTCCCCGCATGCAGCGGATTGTTTGTGTTGCAGCTTCAAGCCTACGCGGCGGGGAAAGGACCTTATCTTCTGAAAGGAACCCTCATGATCTGGTTCGTCATTTCCATCGTCTTGCTGCTCCTGAGCGCCATCGTCACCGGCGGCGCGCTGTCCCGCGACGTCAAGGGTGCCGGCATCGGCCTCATTCCTGGCGTTATCGGATTGTTGCTGCTGATCCCGGCATGCCTGTACTCCGTGGACGTGGGCGAGGTGGCGGTCATCCGTAACATGGGAGGCTCGATGGCCGGTCATTCCGAAGACGCCGGCTTTCATTTGAAGGCCCCGTGGCAGAGCGTCGTCAAATACGACACCCGCAACAATCTCATCAACTTCTACAAAGACACCGATTACAAGTACGACGGCGGCAGCGCGGTCGGCAAGCAGGTCACCGTCAACGACAAGAGCGGAGCTTCCGCGGACATCGACATCCAAGTCAACTACAGCCTCGATCCGAGCGCTGCGGAATACCTGTATTCGGAGTATGGCAAGCAGCAGACGTTCACGCAGAACTACATCTCGAACGACCTGCGTTCCGTGGCCCGCGAACAGTCCGGCCGGTTCGACACCCTGACGATGCTCACCAACCGTGGCGAATACACGAAGGCGGTACAGCAGGCGCTGGCGGCGAAGTGGAAGAAGATCGGTCTGACCGTCGAACAGGTCAGCGTGCAGGACGTGCGCTATGGCGACGAGATCGTCAGGAAGTACAACGAGGCGCAGGCGGCCGAGATCGACAGACAGAAGGCGTTGAACGAACAGGAAGTGGCAAAGACCGAGGCCGAGACGAAGAAGATCAAGGCGCAGGGCGAGGCCGACGCGAACAAGGTCTTGAACGAGTCTTTGACCGATAACGTGCTCAAGCAGCATTACATCGACGCATTGTCCAACGCCGACCAGCTCGTCGTCGTCCCCGACGGCGCGAACACGCTAGTGCAGACCAAGTAAAGGCGGCGGTCATGTTCAAGCGTTACCCGTATACCATCGGCCTGCTGCTGGTGGTCTCCATCCTGTGCTGCCTCGTGTGGCTGTTGACACACGATGCCTGCCTGCATCCGTTGGCGAATGGTCTGGCCGCGTGGTGGGCGTTCGTCAACGCGCCCCTGTTCCTCATGGGCCTCGTCGAAGAGGCGGGAGGTGAATCGGAATGAGCCTGTGCTGGCAACAGATCGTGTTCTGCGTCGTCGCGTTCCTGCTCGTGCTGTGCAATGTCGGCACCGCGCAGGCGCGCAAGGCCACGCCCTCGTCGATGGTCGTCACCGTGATCATCTGGGTCGCCCTGTGCCTGCTTGTCATCTCCATCTAGTCTTGCCCGCCGCCATTGCGACTTTCCTTCCGATGCGGCGGGCGGCGACAAGGAACAAGTCGTTAACACCACCTCTCTCAATGATCGTGCGTCGTCGGCCCTCTCCACCGGCGGCGCACCAAGGGCGGGCAGGTTCGCCCCCGGTCGAGATTCGCGTCAGGTGGGCGCGGGCAAAGATCGGGAAGCCGTTCGATTCGGCCGCCGTCCACTGCGATCGCGTCAACGTCGCCCCCTTCGCGCGCCACGAAACAACAGGACGCACGGAATGCCCGCGCGAAAGGGGGAGCGATGGACACGGCAGGCCGCGACTCCCGCGGCCGTACCGACCGAGCCCAGCGCGATCCACACCACACGCACCCGCGCCGAACGAAAGGAACACGCATGGCATCCCAACCGTCAGAGGACGAATACGACCACAGGGAAGAGGGCGTCAGCCTGTTCGAGTGGCCGCTGACCGACGAGGCCCGGCACATGGGCGCCGGCGAGCTCCTGGACTCGCTCTTCGAGACGATCCGCAGACTCAACGCCGACCCGCAGTGGGACCGCACGCTGATCTACCCCCGCTTCGGCGACGTGGTCGTCGATCGCGACCGGCGACAGATCGCCGCGCGGTGCATGTGGAAGATCAAGCCCGATTACCAAAGGAAAGGAACCAAGAAATGACCGACAAGACTTCGCTCGAGGAACGCCTGGCCGGCGAACTGGCCGCCCGGCTGTTCGGCAGCACTCCGGACGATACCGACGGCACGGCGAACGTGACCGACGCGGTCGAGGACTCTCTCAAGGCGTGCGGCATGCACCTGCACGATAACGATACGGGTGCGACGAAGGGCGCCGTGTTCACCGTGCCGGCGGCGGACGCCGAAGCGTTCGGCCGCATGCTGGAGGATGCCTTCAAGAACTCGACCCCGTTCGGCCGAATCCTCGACCCCGACACCGCCCCGGACCCCGGCGTTGATACTGACGATGACGGTCTCGGCGAGCTGGAGCACATGCGCGACGTGGCCGACACGGCCTATACGGCGTTGTCCGATCTCGCGATGCACTGCCACCGGCATCGCAATGAGACGGCATGGAAGCAGGCGGACGAGGCGGCGGGCAACGCGCACCGGATCGCCAACGCCATCACCTCCCGCATCGAGCGCATGGAGGACGAGGACTAGTGGCCGGCGAAACCATGCTCACGATCGTCGGCAACCTCACCGCCGACCCCGAACTGCGCAGCACCGGCACCGGCACGCCGGTCGCGAACTTCACGATCGCCTCGACGCCCCGCACCTTCAACCGCCAGACCGGCCAGTACGAGGACGGGCCCGCGCTGTTCATGCGCTGCTCGGCGTGGAACGACATGGCGCAGCACATCGCCCAAACCTGTTCGAAGGGCATGCGCATGATCGCCCAAGGCCGGCTCTCGCAACGCTCCTATCAGGCTCAGGACGGCACGAACCGAACCGTGGTCGAAATGACCGTGGACGCCATCGGCCCCGACCTGCGGTATGCGACCGCGAGCGTCACGAAGCAAACCGGCAACGGCCACGCCGCCGGCGCCTACGGCAACCCGAACGGCGCCCCGCCCGGCGGCTACCAGCCTCCGGCCCCGCAGCAGCAGTCGAACGCGGCGCAGCCTCCGGCGTCCGACCCGTGGGCCAACGGCGGCGGCTACACGCCGGCCCCGTCCACCACCACCGACACCGGGGAACCGGAATTCTAGAAAGGACATCCCCATGACATCGAAGAAGAAAGACGCGGGCCTTATGCAGGACTCGCTCATACCCGACGAAATGAGCCCGCTGAGCCTGCTGGATTTCAACAGCTCGTGCGCGAAGATCAAGCAGGCGGCCGTGGACTTCCGCCGCGCGGTCAACCACAAGATGCAGCTCGAAACCAAAGACGCCTACCTCGACAAGTTCCACCAGATCGACCCGTACACCGAAGCCGTGTACGACACGGACACGCTCGCGCAGCACATCATCGACTGCGCCGATGTCATCAACCGGCTGCTCACCTATCCAAGGGAGGCGAGGCGCGCGGTCCTGTACGACAACCTGCACAACAGTCTCGCCACGTTCGAGGAAAGCGCGCCCGATCATCCCGATCCCGACGACGACACGGACGAGACCGACGGTGGAGAGGCCGTCGATCCGACCACCGGCGAGATCAAGTAACCCACCCATCGAGAGAGGTTCCCCTATGACTTGGTTCATGGTTGACGACGGCGTGTATGACTCGCCGCAGACCGAAGATATACCGCTCGCGGCGATGGGCCTGTGGGTCAAGGTTGGCTCCTACGTCGGCCGGCAGATGCGCGACAAGGACTATGACGGCACCTTCGACATGCGCCGCCTGCGCAAGCTCGGAGGCACCCCCAAGCTCGCCGCGCAATGCGTCGCCGCAGGCCTGTTCGAACAGGTCGACGCCGACTCCTACGCGATCGTGCAGGCCGCGAACCTGTGCAGGTTCGCCGGCGGCGCCGACCTGAGCGGCAAGCGCAGCGAGGCCGGCCGCAAGGGAGGAAAGGCGTCGGGCCGCGCCCGCCGAAGCAAGGCCGAAGCAAGCGCCGCCACGGAAACGGAAGCAAACGACGAAGCAAATGCTTCAAACAAAAACGAAGCAAATGCTTCGCGGCTGGTTGAACCAAAGGGAACCATACCTAACCATACCGATCCATTAACCTCCCCCAACCCCTCCGAGCCCGAGCCGAAGCAAGGCCGGTTCGTGTCGCTCGCCGACGTCGAGGCCGAGATGCTGGCCGACCCGTTCGCGGCGGCGTGGAACGCCTACCCGAGGCACACCGGATCGCGCCGGGAGGCCGAACAGGCGTTCGCCGACGCCCTCGCCGGCCACGACGGCATCCCCGCCATCACGCCGGCAAACCTGATCGGCGCCGTGCTCGCCTACGCCCGAAACTGCGACAGTCCCCAACACGCGCCCAACATGAGCCGATGGCTCTCGAACGGCGCCTACCGGGACTACCTGCCCAAACCCGCCAAACCCCGATACACCTGGGGCCCATGCGACGAGCAATGGCTCCAAACACACATCCTCAGCCAAGTGCCCGAAGGCAGCTTCGAAGGCAGCATCGCCAGCAGCTTCTGGGCCATCGTCAAAGCCGGCACCGACCCCATCCAAGCCGCAGCCCATGTCGTGGCCGAACTCAACCGGAAAGGAACCCCAGCATGAAACGAAAACCCGATCCCGAAACCAGACGCACCGTGCTGCGCCGCGACGGCTGGAAATGCATCATCTGCGGCCGCGACATCGACACGAGCTGGAGCGGGTACAGCATCCACCACCGGCGCATGCGCAGCCAAGGACACGACTACGACAACCTGCACGAACCCGTCAACCTCCTCACCCTGTGCGGCAGCGGCACCACAGGATGCCACGGATGGGTACACGCCCACCCAGAGCGCGCCTACCAGCTCGGCTACCTCGTCCACATGCACGACGATCCCGCAAACCAACCCGTCTACTACTGGCGACACGGCTGGCAGCAGCTCAACCTCGACGGCACACGACTCCCGGCCACGCCACCCCCCGTCCAAACCAGCCACATTCCCAGCGTCAAGAACACCAAGGAAGGAAACCAAAAATGAACCCCTTCACCTCTCTGCCCTCCGACAGCCAGACCATCCCGCTCGACCCACCCCGACCATCCAAGAAGCCCCACATGCTCCTATGGATCGACACCGAAACCACCGGCATCAGCCGCACCGACGCCAAACTCTTGGAGATCGGCATGATCGTCACCAGCCTCGACGGCGCGGAGGAAGGCGACCGGTTCGTCTGCCCCGTCCGCCCCGACCATCTAAGCCTTTACGATCTCAGTCCCTACGTGCTGCGCATGCACCTCGACAACGGGCTCTTAGACACCGTCCTGGAAGCCGAACCCAGCGAATACGGGTACGCCAACGTCGCCCGCAACCTGTCCGAATTCCTCAGGGACGAAGCCGCCCAATACGAACTCCACCCCGCCGGCACCAACGTGGACTACGACATCGCCCTCGGCCACAACCCATACAAGGGACATGCGGGCAGCCACCGGGTGACGGACTGCATCAAACGCGACCGCAACGACTACGCCTACTACCTCGACATCATCCGCGCAGGCCAACAGCAGGAAGGAGACGACCAATGAGCTGGATCAACGACCCCGTCAACAGCCCGAAGCACTACACCGACTCGCATCCCGGCATGGAATGCATCGAACTGACCGCCGACACGAGCTTCTGCCTGGGGAACTGCTGCAAATACCTGTGGCGCTACCACAGCAAGGGCAGACCGCTGGAGGATCTCGAAAAGGCCCACTGGTATCTCGCCCGTCTGATCGAACGCGGCGAGCACATCCGGCTCACCCAGGACCAGCGCATCATCCTCAACGCCCTGGGCGAGCAAGCCGCCAACCATATCGAGGCGAACCTGTGGCTGAGCATCAAAACCAGCCGCCCCGACACGGCCCTGCGCAATCTCGACAAGCTCATCGAAATGGAAAGGAACCGTGATGAAACCTCGCATATATGATGCGCTGGTCCAATCGGCCGTGGAATTGAGCTGCTATGGCACGGGACAGTCCACGATCGACGAGGCCCGGACCGCCTACCAGGCATGGCTCAGGGAACACGACCGCGGGATCGCGGAACGCGCGTACGACCTGGGAGAGTCCGACGGCATCAAATGGGCGCAGGGCAACGCCGACCATCCCAGAGCCAACCCCTACCGAAAGATGCCACGCCAATGAACGCCAGGATCAGGCTCACGCCAAGCATGCGCGACGTGCTATGCAACCTGTGGGACAACGGCAGCGGATACCCCGTCGACCGCAACGCCGCACGCACCTACGAAGCCCTGGAGGAACGCGACTACATCGAACACGTCTCATGGGGCCGCTGGCAGCTCACCCCACTCGGCGAGACCATCGCCCGACAACTCACCCAACCGACAACCGAAAGAACCAAGCAATGAACACCCGGAACACGCACGAATGGAACTGCACCGCCACACTCCGCCACATCGGACCCCTCTGGATCAGCACCGCCACCGCCACCAGCCACACCAACAAACACCGACTGCACGCGCTCACGATCGGATGGCATCGGACCCGCGTCAAACGACGCACCGAACAACGCATCATCACCCAGGCATTGAAAGCGGACCGGATATGGTGACGGCACGAATCCGCGACATGATCCTCGACTGGCACGACAAGGGCATCAGCGTCGACGAAACCGCCAACGTCCTCAAACTCCCCGAAAACCAGATCAGCGACATCATCAAAGCCGGACACTCCACCAAACCAGCAGAACCAGCCCGCCCGGAACCACCGGCATTCGACATCTAACCAACCACACAGCAGCCACCAGCCACGAACGCCGACAACCACGAACACTGATGGCTGTGCCGGCGCTCGCCGGATAAACGAAACCCTCCACCTGTGCGGCGGAGGGCGCGTCCTGCAGACACCACTATAGCCGACGTGGAGGGTTTCGAACAAATGAACGAACACAATGCCGCCAGTTTCCGCCATGACCTCGCCTCGATCCGCTCGGGCCTGCCCGCTTTGCGCGAGATCGCGGCCAAACGAGCCCGCGTCACCAGCCGCCAGACGGGGCATGGCAGCAGGACGGTGGCGCCGATCCCGCTCAACCTCGGCGCATGGAGCCTCCTGCAGGACATCCTCACCCTCGTCGAGCATATGAGCCGAGTCCTCGGCCTGCCCATGCGCATGGACGCCGAGGGGCAGCTCAAGGGCATCATCCCGCACGCTGACAAGCTGTTGTCCCGGTCGGACGCGCCGGCGATCGTGGAACTCACGTCCCAGGCCGCGCGCCGACTGGAACGACAGTTGACGCCCCCGCCCGAACGCAAGATGATCGGCCGCTGCCCCACATGCACGACGGACCTGTGGTGCGACGAGGACGACCTGGCCTCCGGCTGGACGGTATGCGCGCGATGCGGCGCCACGCTGCGCGTGCGCGACGTGCAACAGGCCAGCGTGCTCAGGGTCGCGACCAAGGGCGCGCAGGGCACCGCCGCCGATATCAGCCAACTGCTCAAACCATGGGGCATCGACGTCAAGCGCAAGACCATCAACGAATGGCGCCGGAGAAACATCATCCTGCCCGTCGCCACACAGGACGGCAAACCCGTCTACCTGGTCTGGGACGTATGGCGCGCATGGACCAGACACGATCCGACCGTGGCCGATATTTGACAAACCCGACCGTGGCCGGCAACACTACTACTGTTGGTCATTTCCATCGACGATGGCGGATGACCCGCGATCCTTCCCGTTCCCGCCGCCACGGTTGGCACTTATGACGGCGGAACAGGGTTGGTCTACGATTGAGCATATGCCAACCGAAAACAGCAAACAAAACATTCATACGTCGGGGTTGTTCGCACCGGGTGCCGATCATTCCGACCGCGTGCTCGCGATGCTGCAGTCCCAATGGTCGGGCGACCATAAATGCCCCATCTGCAGATGCGAGGACTGGCGAGTGCAGTCCGAATTCGAAATCGAATCGGGACACGTTCGCGGGGAAGACGGCAGCGAGAACTTCATATCACTGCCTTTGGTCCCCGTCATGTGTGGGCAATGCGGATACACGTTTTTCATGAACTCCATGCGCATGACGGTCTCCAATCTCATCACCGTCGAGGATCCCGATGCGGACGGTGAGCATGGACGCTGAGAAAAGACCCGTGATCCGCCGGGACGCCGAAACCGGCATCGCCCTACATAAAACGTCAAGGGACGAACGGACGGTGGAGATCATGTTCAAGGAAATCGACTCGATCGAACGGCGTGTCAGCGCATTGCATCTGACGCCTCCATGGAACGACACCGTTCTGGGCGGCGCCATCGGCGTGACCACTTCCGCGGGATTCGGCCTCATCAGCCTTTATCAATCGGATAACGTCCCGCTGTGGACTCTGCTCGTCTCCTGGGGACTGCTGTTCGCCGGAGTCACGGCGACGGTCCTCTGCCTGTTCTTCAAGCGAGAGTTCTCCGACGTTGAGCAGTCGCAGAAACGTCAGCTCATCGAGGACATGGAGCAATGGAAAGGCAATCAGGACTTCTCCATAAAAGGCAGGGAATTCGTCGATTCACTAATGAAAGAGTACGGCGATGCCAAGGTGTCCGATCTCCAGCGGATTCTACGTCTCTGAGTCTCAGCAACCCGCTTCCCCGGGAGGACGTTAAGGAAACGGGAAACGAACTCGAACTCATGAATGCGTATGACGCTCGCGGAGCATTGATTCCGCGAGCGCCGTCATCTGCCCCATTAGACCAACTGGTAGAGTCGGCCGCTTCAAGTACGGCGTAGTCGCGGTTCGAATCCGCGATGGGGCACCAGCTGATACCACACGCGGCATTCCGATCTTGGAAGGGGCTGCCATGCCGGTCACTTGCGATATCGACCTGTCGACCGGCATGCAGCGTATCGGCCGGATCACCGTCACCGTGCCAGCGAGCGCCATTGATGATCCGGGTGAGTTCGGTCGTCGGCTTGCCTGTGCCGTTGCGGCGTTTGTCCGGGTGTTCGAGCAAGGAGCGTGAATCATGTTGTTGCCCAAGCGGATCACCGTGGATGCCGAGCGGGGAAAGGTGTATGTGGATGGCGTGATATTTCCCTACGCGCTTGCCGAGTTGCAGCCGTATCCCGAGGTGTCCCGTGATGATGTGGGTGTGGTGTGGTTGCCGTTGATCGCCGATGAGATCGTGTTCAAGGCCGGCTTCAAAGTGGCTGGTGAGCGGTGAGCAGTACGAACGTTCGTTACGGCAATGGTTATCGGCGTCGTCGTGAGCGTGAGCGGTGGCGGCATATGCAGGCCGACTGCTACATCTGTCATCGGCCCATCGACTATGCGCTTCGGGCGCCCGACCCGTACAGTTTCGTGATCGATGAGACCGTCGCGCTCGCGCGTGGCGGCACGCTCTCGCATGACAACAGCGGTCCGGCGCACTGGTGGTGCAACCGGATCAAGAGCACGCACAGCCTCGCATGGGCCAGAGAGCGCGTCGCGTGGCTCATCGCGCACGGACAGGCGCCCGCATACGGGCAGCAGGCCGTTCGTTTGGCGCCGATCCGCTGTTCGAACTGGTTCGAGAGGTAGGCGGTAGACCCGTACCGGTCCGGGCAGGGGGGACCACGGGCAAAGCGCCGTTTTACCCCCGGGCAAAAATCCACACGGGAAAGGACGGTGGGCATGGTCGCCAGAACCCGAAAAGCATCGTCCTCTTCCACGGTCCGAACATCGCGTACGCTTAGGAACGCCGCCAATTCCGGGGATCGTCGGCGTCTGCTCGTGGCCATGCGCAACCTCATCGCCGACCGGCTCGATAAAGGTGACGTAGCGCCACGCGACCTCAGTTCGCTCGTCAAGCGTCTCAGCGATCTGAGCGAGGCCATCGACCGGATCGACAAGGCCGCGGCGACCAATGATCCGGTCAGTCGCGCCCTCGACACCGAAGACGAACTCTTCGACCCGATTGACGATGGACCCCAGAATTGACGGCGCCGCCAGATTCGTGCCCCCGGACGGACTGCACTCGACCGGCGAACCAAGCCTCAACGCGCTCGCCAACGCCGCCGGAGACCGCTTCGACGCATGGCAGCGCCAGATCAACCGTTACGCGCTCGCCAAGGACAAGGAAGGATTCTGGGCCGCCAGGAACGTCGTGCTGTCCATTCCGCGGCAGACCGGCAAAACCTACGACATCAGCTGGCTGGCCATCCACCGGTGCGCCGAGAACCCCGGATTGAGGGCCGTGTGGACCGCCCACCACTTCGGCGTCATCAAGGACACGTTCGAAGGCATGACCGCCATCGTGTTGCGCCCCGAAATGGCGAGCCTCGTCGACCCCGACCACGGCATATCCCTGGCCGCCGGCAAAGAGGAGATACGCTTCCGCAACGGTTCGCGCATCTTCTTCCGGGCACGCGAACGCGGCGCCCTGCGAGGCGTGAAAAAAGTCGGACTGCTGGTCATCGACGAATGCCAGCACCTGTCCGACAACGCCATGGCCGCCATGCTGCCGACCCAGAACCGCGCCTACAACCCGCAGACCGTCTACATGGGCACCCCGCCCGGGCCAGCCGACAACGGCGAGGTCTTCACGCGCCTGCGCGACAAAGCCCTGTCCGGACGCAGCCACAGCAGCATGTACGTCGAATACTGCGCCGACCGCGACGCCGACATCGCCGATCGCAGCCAATGGAGCAAAGCCAACCCGTCCTATCCGGCCCACACCGACGACGACGCCATCGTCAACCTGCTCGACAGCCTCACCGAAGACAACTTCAAACGCGAGGCACTGGGCATCTGGGATGAAAACCGCCTCTCAACGGCCATCGACCAGAACAAATGGGACGAAACCACCGTCGAGCGGCGACGCGCAGGCGGCATCATGAGCTTCGGGCTCGACATGAACCCCGCGCGCACGCGACTGACCATCGGCGCGGCCATGCGATACGACGACGACACCGTCCACATCGAACTCGCCGAATACCGCGACACCAACCAGGACGGCACCCAATGGGCCGTCAACCTGCTCGCCCGAGCATGGGACGACACTGCCAGCATAACCATCGACGGCCAATCCCCGGCCATCAGCCTACTCAGCGACCTGCAGGACGCCGGCATCACCGTCACCGTGCTCAGAGCCAACGACATGGGACAGGCCTGCGGCAAATTCCAGGACATGCTCAAGGCCGGCACCCTCACCCACCTGCCGGAGCCCGGTCAACAGCCACTATGGAACGCCGTCAAAAAAGCCACCATCAGACCGATCGGAAAAAGCGGTCTGTTCGGCTGGAACACACCGGACGACGACACCGACATCAGCCCCCTCGTGGCAACCACCATCGCCATGCACGGAGCCCTGACCGCCAAACGCGACCCCACAGCCCAACAGGAGGCATGGTACTAGTGAACGACCTGATCGCCTACCAAGGCCAATCCAACTGGCTCGCCATCGAAAGCGCCCACACCGGCACCATCACCGGCATCAGCCCCGACGACCAGCCCACCGTCGCCGAACTGCTCAAACAATGGCGCAAACACTACGCGCGCAACATCCTGCGCACCACCTACTACCTCGCCCACTACGAATACAAAGGCATCGCCTACAGCATCCCCCCAAGCATGAAAAGCCTCGCCAAACCAATGGTCGGCTGGCCCAACAAAGCAGTCCGCGCGCTCGCCGACCTGTCCGTGTTCGAAGGCATCGACGCGCCCGACAGCCTCCAGACGCAGGTCGACGAGCTCATCGAATCCAATGCGCTCGACGTCAAGATCAGCCAGGCCATCGTCAGCGCGTACACGCACGGATGCAGCTTCCTGACCCTGTCCGCCGGCAGCGACGGCCGGACGGTCATCACCCCGCGCGCCGCGGACTGGAGCAGCGCCCTGTGGGACTGGGAGCGTAACCGGATCGGCGCGGCGATGACCATCCGCAGCAAGGACCGCGACGGCTACATCACCGGCTTCGACGCCTGGTTGCCCGGCAAGGTCTACCACTGCACCCGCAACGGCGGCGCATGGAGCGCCGAAACGATCCCCACCGGGTTCGACCGGCCCAACGTCGTGCCCCTCATCAGCGACCAGCAGCTCTACCGGCCCTTCGGGTCAAGCCGCATCACACGACCCCTCATGGCGCTCACCGACTTCGGCCTGCGCACCCTCGTGCGCATGGAGGCGACCGCAGAATTCTACGCGGCGCCGCGCATCTGGTTCCTGGGAGCCAACAAGGGCCAGGTCAGCCCCGACACATGGGGCAGCATCGTCAGCGTCATCAATGGCATCCCCGCAGCCAAGAACGGCGACAAGCCCGAACTGCGCCAACTCAACCAGGCAAGCATGCAACCCCATTCCGACATGCTCAGGACCATCGCCCTCATGGTGTCCAGCGAAACCGACATCCCCGTCAACGACCTGGGCATCACCATGGACAACCCCGCCAGCGCGGAAGCCATGGCCGAAGCCGAACGTAAGCTCTCGCGCACCGCCGACCGGCAGAACAAACGATTCAGCAACGCCATCAAGGACGTCATGGGCATGGCGCTGGCCGCGCAGGGGGCCAACGAGGCGGACCTGCGCCAACTGCGGCCCATCTGGGCGCCCGTCAAGGAAACCAGCGACGCCGCGCGCGCCGACTGGTACCAGAAGGTCGCATACACCAACCCCGCGTTCGCCGACAGCGACGTCGGGCTGACCCGTGCGGGCCTGACATGGGACGAAATACAGGCGCACCGCGCATGGGAAAAACAGAAACGCGCCGAAGAGGCTATCGACGCCTTGCGCGCACGCCTCCACGCCGCCAGCCAACCGCAAGATGGGACGGTGACAGCCGATGAGCAACAGCAGTCTGCCGCTGAACAACCTCAGCGAAACGCAGCGTAAGGCGTTCAACACCCACCTCAACGACCTGTGGGACGAATATCAGGACCAGCTCGCCGACCTCATCATCGAAGCCAGGACCCTCGTGCCGAACGCCGCATACGACGAAGGCGATCCGTTGGCCTCGGCGCGTAGCCTGCTCGCGGACTACACGCGTCAGGCCAACATCCTCGCCAACGACTACTACCGCAACGTGCGCAACGCATGGGCCGAAGCCTCCGGCACCGCACTGCCCGGCTACGCGGACGCGCAGGTCAGCTCCGACCGCGCGTTCTGGCAGGTCGTCGGCGGCTACAACGACACCATGTTCGTCGGCCTCAAATACACCGACGTCATCAACGGGCGCAGCCACGCCGGCCTGACCATCGACGACCTGTGGGCGTCCAAAACCAAGGACTACACGGACGCGGACTGGGCCGCCCTCGCCAAGGACATCATCAACGCCACCACACGCCTGACCACCATGTTCGACGTCCAGGCCGACCCCACAGGCCCCCGCTACGCGCGCGTGCCCCAAGGCAAGACCTGCGCGTTCTGCAGCATGCTCGCATCCCGTGGCTTCGTGTACGCCAGCGAGGACACCGCAGGCAAATGGCACCAATACCACCACGACTGCGACTGCAAGATCGTCCCCTCATGGGGCGAAACCCGGATCGACGGATACGACCCCGCCAAGCTCAAAACCATGTACGAGCAAGCCAAGACGGCCGCCAAGCACGCCGGACAACCCACCAGCGTCAAGAACGTGCTCTCCTGGATGCGGGCCAACTTCCCCGACCTACTCAAGGATGGCAGCAGCTTCGAGCCCGACATGCGCATACCCAAGGGCAGCGAGATCGAACGCCAGCTCGGAGCTCTCAACACGCTGCGCATCAACCAGATGCTCAAGAAAACCCCTCACAAAGACACGGCAAAGCTCTGGGCCAAGCATGCCGCCGACTACCGCATCAAGCAGACCTCCCACAAGGGCACCGCCTATTTCAGCAACGTCGACGCAGGCATGTTCGTCAACGTCAAGGAACTCGGACTCGGCGACGACATCCACCGCCCCTACGGCGTATGGTTCCACGAAAGCGGCCACATGCTCGACTGGCTGCTCAACGACAAACAGGACACCTACTACTCCGAAACCCCCCACAACGGCAAATTCCTCGCCGACCGGCTCAACACGGACGCCGCCAGCCTGTACATGGCCACGACCCAACGACTCAAAGCCGCAGGCAAACCCACGACCCGAGCGGACGTGCTCGATGCCATCGCCGACGAGATACAAACATCCACCGCCCTGACCGACCGCAACATCGAAGACATGCTCCAAGCAGCACTCGGCGACGACTATCCGAGAAGCGTCGGCCACCCGGACGGCTACTACCCCAAATACTCATACCACCGGCAAGCAGCCGAAGCATTCGCCGAAATGATCGACGCCCAGCTCTCCAACCCGCAGGCATGGAACCTCACCGAGAAATACTTCCCCGAAAGCGTTAAACTATACGAAAGCATGATAAAGGAGGCGACAGCATGAACGAAGAAGAATACTTCGCCAGCCGCAGCGGCGACGACACCAACAAACTCCTACGCGAATACTGCCGCACCTTCCACGGCCCCTACTACAACATCGAGGAAACCGGCATACACCTAAGCCCAGCAGAACTACGCGCCGACCTGCTCCACTGCCTCTACCACAACAAGCCAAAAGACCAGATCAGCCAACCCGGCAAACACCTCATCGAACTGGCGCACGCCAACTAACCCATAAGCCACCCCCAGCCAGGTGGCTTTTTTATACCCGAAACCAAGAAAGGCCAAACCATGCGCCGCGACCTCGACCTAGTGCGCACCATCCTGAAAACCTGCGCCGACTCCAACGAACCCGTCCCCATGAGCACCTTCGCCGACGCCGCCCACACGACGGACCTCGTCGCCTACCACATCGACATCATGCAGGAAGCAGGCCTCATCAACGCCACCATCATCCGCGGCATGAACGAGCGCACAGTCCACGCGACCATCGACTCACTCACATGGGAAGGCAACGATTTTTTAGACGCCGTCCGATCTGACGGACTCTGGTCCAAAACCAAGCAACGCATAGCCACCACAATCGGCAGCGTCTCGTTCGACGTAGTCAAGGCGCTCGGCATCTAGCCGGACGCAACCCCAAGTTTCAGCCACCCGCACGGGTGGTTTTTTTATGCCCGGAAAGGGCGAAACCAACCCAAAGGAGAACAGTCATGTTCCGCAACCGACCACCCTTCCACATCCGTCTCATCGACACACCGCCAGCCGGCAACGGCGGAACCAACGACCCCGCAACCAACGACGGCGGGGAAGGCGGCGAGCAGATCGACTACGAGGCCAAATACCGGGAGGCCCTCGGACACTTGCGCGAATTGGAGAAGAAGGCCAAGGCCAACAAAACCGCCGCCGAGGAGCTGGAAAAGCTCAAGGCATCGCAGATGAGCGAGGCCGAAAAGGCCGCCAAGCACACCAAGGAGCTCGAGGACAAGGTCGCCGCCTACGAGGCCGCCAAACAGCAGACCGACTGGGCGAAACAGGTCAGCGAGACCACCGGGGTGCCCGCCAACGTGCTGCGCGGCAGCACCCTCGAGGAGATCCAGGCCCACGCCGAATCCCTCAAGACTCTGCTCGCCCCCAAACTGCCCAAGGTGCCCGACCCGGCCAAACACCCCGAAGGCAAGACCGCCAACGAACGCGCCAAAGCCTACGTCAAGGCCCTCTTCGGCAACAACGACTGAACCCCCGATAACCCAACCCAACACAGAAAGGCCATATCATGGCATTCCAGACCGAAAAGGTGCTGCTCCCCAAGGAAGTAGCCACCGTCATCACCAAGCGAGCCAAGGACACCAGCACCATCGCCGCCCTCAGCCCGTCCGAACCCCAGCTGTTCCTCGACAAGGACTACATGGTGTTCACCGGCAACGCCGAAGCCGAGGTCGTCGCCGAAGGCGAACAGAAGTCCAGCTACGAGGAGACCGTCACCCCCGTGGTAGGCAAACGCTTCAAGGTGCAGACCACCACCCGCGTCAGCAACGAACTCCAGTGGGCCGACGAGGACGCGCAGCTCGAGATCATCAGCAAGATCCAGGCCGACCAGGGCGCGGCCCTCGGCCGAGTCCTCGACTACGTCGTCTACCACGCCTTCGACCCCAAGAAGAAGGCGGCGCTCGCCGGCTTCGACGCGCTGTCCGCCAGTGCCATGCAGGTGGCCGCCACCGACGACCGCGTCGCCGACCTCGACAGTCTCGCCGAGGCCGTCAACGACGCCTACGACATCAACGGCATCGCCCTGACCAAGACCATGGCGAACGAGCTGCGCAAGATCCGCGTGCCCGCCACCGGCCAGCGCTTCTACCCGGAGATCCCGATCAACCTGCAGGTCGGCACCCTCGACGGCATCAACGCCGCGACCTCCGGCACCGTCAACGGCCGCCTCATCGAGCCGGACACCGGCATCCTCGCCTTCCTCGGCGACTTCAGCCTCATTCGGTGGGGCATGGTGCGCGACATCTGGAGCGAGATCATCGCCTACGGCGACCCGGACAACACCGGCAAGGACCTCAAGGGCGTCAACCAGATCGCCTACCGCACCGAGGCCGTGTACAGCTACGCGATCCTCGACCCGAAGGGCATCTCCGTGCTCAAGAAGCCGGCTGGCGCCGGCAAGGCGGGCAAGTGATGGCCGCGCCCCTCACCCAGACGCTCGTAGTGCAGGACTATGACAAGGCCGACGAGTCCGGCCTGTCGATTCCCGTGCGCCTGGTCAAACCCGACGGCACCCCGTTCTCCGAAGGCGCCGCGACCGTCTCGTGGGACGCGATCACCGGCAAACCCGCCACGTTCCCCGCCGCCGCTCCCGCGTGGACGGACGTCACCGGCAAGCCGGCGACCTATCCCGTGGCCAAGGCCGCGGTCACACCCCTCGTCAAGGCCACGGACGCGACGGCGCCCGCCAAGACCAGTGCTGCGGCGGCCGGGGAAGCGCCCACCAAGGCCGAGTTCGACGCCGTCGTGGCCCAGTGCGCCGAACTCAAGACCGTCGTCGCCTCGCTCGTAGCCCTGTGCAACGAGAGCAAGACCGCCCTCAACTCGCTCATCGCGAACCTGCGCGCCGCGGGCCTCGCCAACGACAAGTAACGGAGGCCCATCATGCCCAACGGACACGCCGGACAACCCATACCATTGTCCGGCCGGCCGGCCGCGGGAGACCCGGGCACGGTTGCGCCCATCGAACCACCCTTCGCGGAAGCGAAGGATCTGGAGGAACGATGGCACGCGCTCACCCCGGACGAACAGGCCAAGGCCAAGGCGCTCATCGCCGACGCCAGCGACCTGATCGTCACCACCTGCCCCAACTGGAACAAGGCAAGCGCGGCGACCCTCAAACGCATCACCTGCGCCATCGTCAAACGCGCCATGCTCGCACGCGACGACATGGCCGGCGTATCCCAAGGCACCCAGACCGCCGGCAGCTACAGCGAAAGCCTGACCTGGGCGAACCCGTCGGGAGACATCTACCTGACCGCGTCCGAAAAGGAATCGCTCGGCGGCGACGGCGTCGCATGGGCATACGACACGGCAAGCAGAGCGATGCGATGAGAGGCGAGACCATCACCCTCATCCACCGCACCCAAACTGGCCTCGACCCCGGCAACGACCCCATCTGGGCCACCGAGCCCGAACGGGTCGACGACGTGCTCATCGAGGACGGCAGCCAATCCAACAGCACGGAAGGCAACCGGCCGAACGGCATCCACGTCGCCAAAACCATCCACATGCCCCGCGCATGGCCCTACCGCAGCCTGCGCGGAGCCAAGGCGATCATCGACAACATCGAATACACCGTGATCGGCGACCCCCGCCCCTACACCGGCGGACTCACCCCGACCCGATGGAACCTCACCGTCGAACTCGCCGACACGAGAGGATAACCAGCCATGGCAAAAGTCAAGCTCAACCTCGCCGGATTCCGCCAAATACGCCAATCCGCACCCATCCAGCACGCCATCGACCAACAAGCCACGCTCATCGCAGCTCGGGCCAACAATCTGGCGCATGTCGAAGGTGCGACATACGAGGCCAAGACCCACATCAGCACCCCCGAAGGCAGCGTGGCACTCGCCACGACCGGCCGTGGCTCCAACGGCAACGTGAAGGCGATGGCGGACAACGCCAAGCACAACACGCTGCTCAAGGCGGTGGGCTGATGCTCAACCCCGAACAGGCCGTGATCGACTGGCTCAACCGGAGCCCCGACCTCGCCGACTGCCCAGCCTCGCTCAGCGTGCCCGCCGAACGACCGGACAGGTTCATCACCGTGGAACGCACCGGCGGCGCCGACACCGACATCGACAGCACGCCGACCATCGCCGTGCAGGTCTGGACGCCAAACCGATGGGAGGCCAGCGACCTCGCCACGCGCATCGTCCGCCCGCTCCTGCTCGGCCTCGACATGCTCGACCCGATAGCGAAGACGGAGATCCAGTCGGCGTACAACAACCCCGACCCCGGACCGCCCCAGCACGCCCGCTACCAGTTCGTCATCACCCTCACCATGGCCGCCCAATAACAGGCGGCCTTCATCGTCACAGAAAGGCGGTCATCATGGCCGAAACCAACCACAACAGCAAGAACAACGTCAGCCTCGGCAAACCCAAGAAAACCGGCTGCCTCTACTACGCGCCCGCCGGTACCGATATCCCGGAGGACGCCACCACCGAACTGCCGGCCGCGTTCGTCTGCCCCGGCTACCTCGGCGAGGACGGCGTGACCAACGCCACCGACACCGACACCACCGACATCAACGACATGGGCGGCATCAAGGTCCTCAGCGAGATCAGCAGCTTCGGCGAGACCTGGCAGTTCATCATGATCGAAACCAACGAGCACAGCCTCAAACTGCGCTTCGGCTCCGACCGCGTCACCGCAGACAAGGACGGCAAGCTCACCGCGCGCCACGGCATGCCCACCGGAGAAAGCCTCGTGCTCGTGTTCGAAATCGCATTGACGGGCAACCGCGTCAAGCGCATCGTCGTACCCGACGCGACCATCACCGAATTCGGCGACACCACCTACAGCGCCGGCGACGCCATCGGCTACGACGTCACCCTCTCCGCCAACCCCAGCGACAAGATCGCCGGCGACACCAGCATCGAATACATCGCCAACGTCAACACCACCACCCAGCCCGCCGGCGGCGAATGACCGCCACAGCCCGCCCCGGACAAAGGGGCGGGCACCATCACACAGCAAGGAGCACACCATGACAGCAAAGCGGCCGCAAGACCACAAGACCCCCGCAAACAAGCCCAAAACCGTCGAAATCATGGGCATCACCATCACCGTCGACCCCAACATCTTCGACGACCTCGACATGGTCGAATACCTCTACAACCTCCAACACGCACAGGACGGCGACGGCAGCGGAGCATTCGACCTCATCCCATTCCTCAAAAAACTCTGCGGCCCCCAATACAACACCATGAAAACCGCATTGCGCGACCCCGAAGACGGACGCGTCAGCATCGAAAAGGTATCCGACTTCATCGGCCAACTCCTCGAAAAACTCGCCCCAAACTCCTGACGCTCATAGCAATGCTCGACAAGTCGCCCGACACCCTCGCCGCCGACTTCCAGCATTACTATGGGCTCCCCCTCCCCAACCTCCTCACCGGCGACACGCGCCCCACGCTCTACGCGACGCTCGCCGCGAAACTGCCCGAACAAGCCATGATCTGGCGGGAACTCGACCCGCGTCTCGCATGGGACACGCAAACCTACCTGCTCGCCACGATCGCCGACGCGCTCGACTTCCTCGCCTGGACGAAAACCAAGGCCGCAAGCCGGCCGGGCGCACGATGGCGCGGCCAGATCCACCGGCCCGGCCAACCTCCGCGCCATGAGGCCACGGGCGGCGACACCGTCGCCATGGAAGACGACCAGCTCATGGCCTACCTCGCCGCACCCCGCTCCTAACCCAAGAAAGGGCACCGCCAATGGCAATCGAACTCGCAACCGCCTACGTGCAGGTGGTGCCCAGCATGAAAGGCGTCGGCAAGGCCATCGTCGCCGCGTTCGACGGCGCATCCGAAACCGCCGGCGTAGCCGGCGGCAAGAAGGCCGGCAAGGGCTTCGCCAACGGGCTCGGCATGCAGGGCGCGATCATCGGAGCGGCCAGCGCCGTCACCAGCAAGGCCATGAACGTCATCGCCGGCAGCATCGGCAGCGCCGTCAACCGCGCCGACCAGATGAACAACTTCCCCAAGGTCATGAAAAACCTGGGCTATTCCAGCGAGGACGCCGCCGCGTCGATCAAGAAGATCAGCGCATCGCTCGACGGCCTGCCCACCACCAGCTCGGCCATGACCGGCATGGTCCAACAGCTCGCCCCATTGACCAGCAACCTGGACGAGGCCACCAACATCGCGCTCGCGTTCAACAACGCGATGCTGGCGGGCGGCGCGAGCACGATGGAGCAGGAGAACGCGCTCGCCCAGCTCACGCAGATGATGGCCGCCGGCAAGGTCGACATGCAGGCATGGCGCAGCGTGCAGGCCGCCATGCCCGGCCAGCTCAACCAGGTCGCCGAAGCGATGATGGGCGCCGGGCACAACGCGAACGACCTGTACGAGGCCATGAAGGACGGCAAATACGGATTCGACGAATTCAACGCCGCCGTCGTCCGTCTCAACGGCAAGGGCTTCGGCCAGTACGCGTCGTTCGCGCAGCAGGCCAAGGACGCGACCCAGGGCATCGGCACCGCCATGGAGAACGTGCAGAACCGCGTCGCCAAAGCCGTGCAGAAGGTCGTCGAAGCCGTGGGCGTGGAGGACATCGCCGGCGCGATCAACGGATTCTTCAGCCAGTTCGGCCGGGTCGGCGACGCCGCGGCGAACATGGTCACGGGCGTGAAGAACTGGCTCGGCCAGGCGGCGCCGCAGGGCCCGCACCCTGAGCGATG
>OAXB01000117.1_pt1 | contig 35112 bp, 30 predicted proteins | sample 1501541 | NCBI WGS metagenome assembly OAXB01 (sample SAMEA2580302, study PRJEB22360) | human gut metagenome | biome: human gut; feature: human-associated habitat; material: faeces | place: Denmark | collected 2008/2010
CAGCTTTCCCTGCGGGCGGCTCCGGCGGCAGCACCTCGTCCACCTCCGGCACCCGCTCCGGCCAGCTGAGTATCCACCACGGCCCCTGAAGGCTGTTTGCTGCCAGGTACGCATGCGGACTCAGGCGAACATCTTCCGGCAGCACCTGCCAGAGCGCGCTTAACGGCTGCGAGCTGTGCTGCGTCGCCACCCCGCCCCGCGCCAGCCAGAACGACTCGCTGCGGCTGTAGCTTATCCCGCCCGGCAACAACGGCTCAAAGTGAATGCTCCTGCCGCCGCTGTCGTTGAGTATCAGTCCTTCATCGCGTATCTGTAAGCGGATATCGAAGGGCGCTTTCCAGCCGGGACCGAACACCCCCACCGGCGCGGGCGTCCTGGTCCGGTAGCTGCTGTAAGCGCGGGAAAGAATAAACGGCAACGGGCCGGGCAGCGCAAGGTCCGTCTCGCCCGGCAGCACCTTCGCACCCAGCACCGGGTTCACCGGGTGGCCCTTCTGCTCCTCTATCGGGCTGTTGGGACATACCGAGCAGGCCACTCCCGTCGGCGCACCTATCAGCACACCTGCTGAACCCTGCACAATATCCAGTCCCTTGCGGGTCATGTCACCCTGCCGCGCCGCCGGTTTTCCGCCGCCCATGAATCAATTCCTTCTGCTTTTAATATGGTTCATCTGGTCACTGCACCAGTTCCGTTTTAATTTTTTGCACCTGACTCAAAATTGCCGCATATCCGGCATTCCGGGGGGTAAATCTTTCGGCACAGGCGCATCCGGTACAGGTTGTGTGGCACCACAGTTCCAGTTAATCACTGGCGCATCACCGTTCACATCCGACTCCCCTTCCAGATGAATGTGCGTACCGTTGAGAAATATGCTTCCGTCCTTCGTCAGCACCAGCCTTGCCTTACCACAGCAGAGTTCAAGATGCTCACCGGCAGAATAAACTGCTGTTTGTCCGGTGTTTTCCTTCATCGTCTTGCCCACCGAGAAGGTGACGTTATTCCCCACATTGACGCTGTAGCCCATTCCCACCATCAGTGATTTATGCAGCCCTACCTGTGAGGACTGCAACAACGCCACCGAGGTATTCATAATGCCGCCTACCGTCGTCTGGTAAGCCACACCCACCGTCAGCGCACGAATGATCCCCACCTTTTCAACCTGGTTTGATCCCACTTTGATAATCTGGTTACTACCCACCGTTTCCACCTGGTTGACACCAACCGTCTGTATCTGATTAACGCCAATGTTCTGGATCTGGTTATTGGTAACGGTGATCGCCTGGTTGTTACCTATTTTTTCGGCATGGTTGTTTATCACATCAGTGGTGCGGTTATTCAGCACCTCGGTGTTCATGTTCTTCTGCGCGTGGATGTAGACCTGTTCTTTCCCTGTCGCATCGTCAAACTTCAGTTCATTAAACCCGCTGCCCTTATAGGTTTTCGAACGAATGGTCATCTGCGTCTTTGTTCCCGGCAGGCTGCCGGGTGTGCGGTTTTCCTGGTGGTAGGTGCGCCCCATAATGATCGGCTGGTCCGGATCGCCGTTGAGGAAGTCCACAATCACCTCCTGACCCACACGCGGTATCGCCAGGTTACCGAATCCGGTGCCTGCCCACGCCTGTGCCACACGGATCCAGCATGAACTGTCCTGGTTTGACGGGTTATAACGGTCCCAGTTAAATTTCACCCGCACGCGGCCATGTTCATCACAGAAGATTTCCTCGCCTGCCGGTCCCGTCACGACGGCGCTCTGCGGGCCGTCCACCAGCGGTTTCAGCAACGGCTGTGGCCGCCATGTCCGGTCTGCCGGTATTACCGCAAAGTGGTTATTCAGCGTGGTTCCTGAACCACTGCGTCCCGGCACCGCCTGCGGCTGCTCGCCGTGCAGTTCACTTGCCACCACCTGCCATTCCCGGTTCAGGTTCGCCTGCGGATGCCCCGTCAGCACAATTCGCCGTCCCGGCCATATCTCCGGAGAACGGCTTGTTCCGCGCGCCACTTCTGCGTTGTTGCGCCAGCCATCCATCTGCCAGCGGGCAAAGTTCTGCCCGTGAGCACCCTTGAAACGTCCGGGGTAGTCATACACTTCATACTGTGTGCGCTGGTAATCCTGGTACTGGCCTTCCTGATCAAAACGCCCTGCCCAGCCGGGTCGTTTAAAGGTGTAGTCTTTGGTCACCACGGAAGAAGGGCGGATTTGTGCGCTGTAGCGAAACTGGCTGATGCAGAGGGTGCTTACCTCGGTACGGGTGTTCGGATTCCAGGGGATCTCAAAGGACTCCGGCAGATAACGCACGGTATCGCACAGGACCAGGCTCTGGTCGGTACTTTTTTGCGCGTGCTCCTCATAAAAGAAGATGCCTTCCTCCGCCGCCATCCGGCACAGGAAATCGTAATCAGTCTCACCGTACTGGACACAAAACTCACGGGAAGGATGTGGCTCGCTGAACAGCGGGCTCCACTAGGTCACCCCGTTTTCCTGCAATATCGTGCCGAGGATGCTTTCGATGTCCTCATTCTGGAAGATACGGAAGTTCTGGCGCAGCCCTGTGCGCCACAGCGGCGGGCATACCTTCATGCTGTACAGCTTCTGGTTTTTGTCGTTCTCCCCCAGTTCAAACCAGGTCACCACACCTTTCACCCGGCGCTGTACGTCATCGCCCTGCCATATCGTCAGGTAGGCCATTTTGTCGAGGATCTGCTGGAATTCAAGGGAGAGAAACTGCTGGCTGACCAGAGAGAGATCGAGGGAAAAAAGCGAAGAGAGTGACTGGTTCAGATGAAAGGAAACCACCGCAAAAGCATCCGGTGGCAGGCCGTCCACTTCCAGCGTGAAACGTAATCCGGTTGACATAGCAACCTCCGGGGTTAAGGAAAAACAGACAGTTCGCTGTTAAAGCGGCTGTGACAGTACAGTGTTACGCTTGCGTTCAGGCACGCTACCGCCGAAGTTTCCGGCAGCCGCCATCTCCCGTGAACGTAACCCCTTACTGACAACCTTTCTTTCTACGGCGTAATACAAAAACAGCATCCGGCCTGATAGCCGGATGCTGTTGGCTTAACTTATGCTTCCAGCGGTGCGCGCCAGTCGTCGGCACCGGAGGTGCCAGATTTGACGTGTTCCCATTCAATTTTGCGGTAGGCCAGTGAAACTTCGAGCAACTGGGTGAACTCGCGTTTCGCCGGGTCCTGGCAATGCGGCATATGCAGTTTCATATCGACAATCGTCGAATCAGTCAGGCGGGTAGTGAAATAATGCTCCTGTTTGCCTTCCACAGAGGTACGCCACCAGTGAAGTTCAGTGGTTGGCAGCATTTCGCCGGAGGCCAGTGCGTTGTACATCAGCGGAACCGCTTTGTTCAGCGCCACGGTAAAAATGAAAGGCTTGTGAGCACGCTGACCCGCAGGCTGACCGGACTGAGGATCGGTCGGGACAGTAACGTTATGCAGGAATTCCTGCACCAGCATCTCGTCTTCGTGCCCCTGCACATAGATGTTGCCGACAGAATCAGCGGTAAATGCACCTGCAGTAATATTTCCCTGGGTCTGACCAGTGATGGAGATATAACACGGTGTTGGCATTTGTAAACTCCTTGTTAACGTGGTTAATTACTACTTACAATGACCTGCCGTTAATCCCAGACAGGCAGATGCAGCTCACTTCACGGAACCGCATCATTTTCAGTATTTTTTACATACAAACCGAGCTAGAATTTACGGTTGTCGTAAAAACTATTTTTAAAATCATTAAATCTCTTATTCAGCAATAACTTAATAATATATATCTGGATAACCATACCCAACTGTTCAAAGTCCGTATTGCCTCCATAAAATGGCCAAAGCTGAATCATGAATAAATATTGTATTTATCCTTTCTGAATTATCATTTTGATAATTTTTGAGATATTCCTTAAAAATACCCACTTAATCAATCACAAAACAAATATATAAACAAGCAATCATTAGATTAACTTATGTTTAATAAAATTATTATATAATTCAATAAGATACATAAAAATTCTATATTTAAATTATTTCCATAATACACCTGCCGCGAATTGCACAGGTTCATACAAATCTATTTAACGCTTGCAGAACACCCCTCTTTACGATCGATAAAAAGTCCTTTTCTTATTTATTTTGAAGCGTAAAATGCGGGGTGATGAAGGAGTGGTGATTTTATTTTCACCGCCATCAAGGCGGCATTTCCGATATTTTTTACGGTACGAATATGCCGTGTTCATGGCCTGTACGAGATAACATGACGGATCACTTTTATGAGCAAAAAATTTGAAGGCAGCGTCGCGCCTCGCGAACGTATTAATATATCGTATGTCCCAAAAACAGATGGCCAGACGGCTGAAGTGGAACTTCCGCTTAACATGCTCGTTGTCGGCGATACCGGAAATACGCAGGAAACATCCTCACTGGATGAACGTCAGGCAGTTTCCGTTAACAAGCACAATTTCGGTGCAGTGATGGCTGAAGCAGCCATTGGCCTCAATTTTACCGTCCCCGCCACGCTGAAGGGAAGCACAACGGACGATGAGCTGAATGTGGCGCTGAATATCAAGTCACTGGATGATTTTTCACCAGATAGCGTGGCCCGGCAGGTTCCGGAAGTGAATAAATTGCTGGAACTGCGTGAAGCACTGACTGCACTGAAGGGGCCGATGGGTAACCTTCCGGCATTCCGTACCCAGCTCCAGGCATTGCTGGAAAATGAAGAGTCCCGCGAGCAGTTGCTCAAAGAAATCGGCCAGGTGAGCAATAAATAACCACCACTATTTCATTAAACAGGGTTATCCAGGCATGACGGCACACAAAAATATCTCCGGGACATACCACCTCTCTGTTGCAGACATTCTGCAGGTGGTTTACCAGGTATGTTTCAGCCCGTCCGTTGAAATCAACCAGGATGGTGTGGCTGCGCTGATTACAACACTGGATCGCCGTATCAGTGATCTATTGGATGAGATTATCCATTTTTGTGAGTTTCAGCAGAGCGCGTCGCACTGGCAGCGCGTACTTCACTGATGGCGAAAAGCCGGTTTCAGAAACACAGCTAAAACAGAAGGATTTTCAGTATGTCTTTACAGGAAGAGGAACTCGTTTCCAGTCATGCCGGGCAGCCTGAGCAGGCATCGTCGCTGCTTGATCAAATCATGGCACAGACCCGTATTCAGCCCGGTTCGGAAGGTTATGACGTTGCCCGCCAGGGTGTGACAGCCTTTATTGCCAGCATCCTGCAATCCACTGCATCTGCCGAACCGGTCAATAAACTGGTCGTGGACAGCATGATTGCAGATATTGATGAACGCATCAGCCGCCAGATGGATGTCATCATCCATGCGCCTGCCTTTCAGCAGGTCGAGTCGTTCTGGCGCTCACTGAAAACCATGGTGGATCGCGTTGATTTCCGTGAAAACATCAAGGTCAACGTGCTTCATGTCACCAAGCAGGAACTTCTGGAAGACTTTGAGTTTGCGCCAGAAATTATTCAGTCCGGATTTTATAAGCACGTTTATTCGTCCGGTTTCGGACAGTTTGGCGGTGAACCCATCGCTGCCGTGCTGGGCGCTTATGAGTTCAAAAATACCGCGCCTGACATGAAACTGCTGCAATACGTCAGTGCAGTGGGCGCAATGGCGCACGCACCGTTCCTGTCCTCCGTTTCCCCGGAGTTTATGGGGCTGAACTCGTGGACCGAACTGCCTAATATCAAAGATCTTTATGCCATCTTTGAAGGTCCGGCCTACACCAAATGGCGCGCCCTGCGTGACTCGGAAGATTCGCGCTATTTAGGGCTTACGGCACCCCGCTTCCTGCTTCGCCAGCCCTATTCACCAACAGATAACCCTGTTAAGAACTTTAACTATTACGAAGATGTCAGCCAGAACCACGAAGATTATCTGTGGGGTAATACGGCCTGGATGCTGGCATGCAATATCGCAGACAGTTTTGCCAAATACCGCTGGTGTCCAAACATTATCGGTCCGCAAAGCGGCGGCGCAGTGAAAGATCTGCCGGTGCATCTGTTCGAAACGATGGGGCAGATTCAGGCCAAAATCCCAACCGAGGTGCTGGTCACCGATCGCCGCGAATTTGAACTGGCTGAAGAGGGTTTTATCACCCTTACCATGCGTAAAGACTCTGATAATGCAGCCTTTTTCTCTGCAAACTCGGTACAAAAACCGAAGCACTTTCCGGGAAAAGATGCAGAAACCAACTATAAGCTGGGTACGCAGCTTCCTTATCTCTTCATCATCAATCGGTTAGCGCACTACATCAAGGTGTTGCAGCGTGAACAACTGGGGTCATGGAAAGAAAGGAGCGACTTAGAAAGAGAGCTTAATACCTGGATCCGTCAGTATGTTGCCGACCAGGAAAACCCGCCTGCAGACGTGCGCAGCCGCAAACCTCTGCGCGCTGCCAAAGTTGAGGTTATGGATGTAGAAGGCGAACCCGGCTGGTACCAGGTTGCGCTAAGCGTGAGACCTCATTTTAAATTTATGGGGGCAAATTTTGAGCTTTCCCTGGTTGGCCGGTTAGACAGGGAGTAACACACCATGATACCGGATCGGGAAAGAACCACAGGTTCTCTTTTTGAGCGTATGGAAGCCTCTTCGGCCAGAAACCGGCAGGGAGGCAGTATTCATGCGCTCAGGCAATCCATTCGCCAGAACCTACGAAACATTCTTAATACCCGGTCCGGTAGTTGCCGGGGTGCGCCTGAGCTGGGCATTGATGAACCGGAAGGGGCTGAAAACTTCCGCGAATCCATGAGTCGGGCCATCGAGCAATGTATAGAACGCTATGAACCCCGGATCTCACACGCTGAAGTGCAGGCAGTGGTTTCATCCGCCTCCAGCCCGCTGGATATGACGTTTCATATTACAGCCTGGGTGACATTTAACGAAACGCATGAGGTGCTTGAATTTGATATGGCACCGAATGGCAGCCAGCATTACCGGGTGGACTGACAAATGGAATTTGAAGAACGCTATTTCCGGGAAGAACTCGATTACCTGCGCCAGCTTAGCAAGCTGCTGGCAACGGAAAAACCCCATCTGGCCCGCTTCCTGGCCGAAAAAGATGCGGATCCGGATATTGAACGCCTGCTGGAAGGGGTGGCTTTTCTTACCGGCAATCTCCGCCAGAAAATTGAGGATGAATTCCCAGAACTGACGCACGGGCTTATTAAGATGCTATGGCCTAATTACCTGCGTCCGGTTCCGGCAATGACCCTTATTGAATATACGCCGGATATGGATAAGTCTTCTGTACCGGTGTTAATCCCCCGTAATGAGCAGTTTACAACCAACGCCGGGGAAATCAGAGTTGATGAAGTGCTGCCCTCTGATGCTAAAAAGGAGGAGCCGCCTCCCTGTACCTTCACCCTCTGCCGGGATATCTGGCTGCTGCCCGTTCGCCTGGAGCAGATTGAAAACCGCAGTACGACCCGTAATGGTGTTATCAACATCACCTTTTCGGTCGCACCGGGAACGGACTTCCGCACGCTGGATCTGAACAAACTTCGCTTCTGGCTCGGCAATGACGACAACTATACCCGTGACCAGCTTTATTTATGGTTCTGCGAATACTTGCAGGGTGCCGACCTGACTGTGGGTGAACAGCATATTCGCCTGCCTGAGTTTATGCTAAAAGCTGTCGGTTTTGAGCCGCAGGATGCCATGCTGCCCTGGCCGAAAAACGTCCACAGCGGCTACCGGATCCTTCAGGAGTATTTCTGTTACCCCGATGCGTTTCTCTTTTTTGATCTTTGTGGTTGTCCGGCTTTGCCTGACGGATTGCAGGCGGAATTCTTTACCCTGCAACTGCGTTTTTCGCGCCCTTTGCCCGTGGACATCCGGCTGCGCCGCGATTCCCTGCGCCTGTATTGCGCACCTGCCATTAATTTATTTATCCACCATGCAGAAGCCATCACGCTGGACAACCGGCGGGCAGACTATCCGCTGGTTCCCAGCCGCCATTACCCACAACATTACGATGTATTTTCCGTTAACAGTGTGGTGAGCCAGGTCCAGGATATGTTCAGGAAAAAAGATCTGGGGCGTCCTGTTTCGACGCAGGCCGCGCGCCAGTGGCCAGCCTTTGAAAGTTTCAGCCATCAGATGGAATACAGCCGGAAGCGGGAAGTGGTGTACTGGCATCACCGGACCAAAACATCCCTGTTCCATCGCGGCTTTGATCATACCCTTGCCTTTATACATGCTGATGGCAGTTATCCGTCAGACGAATCTCTGCTCAGTAATGAAGTGGTTTCGGTATCGCTGACCTGTACCAACCGTGAGCTTCCGTCACAAATTCGTTCCGGCGATATCACCGGCACAACCGGTAAAAATGCGGCTGTTGCTTCATTTCGCAACATTACCCGCCCGACGCAACCACTCTGGCCGGTCATTGATGGCAGCCTGCACTGGTCCCTACTCTCCGCCATGAACCTGAATTATCTGTCATTACTGGATACGGACGCGCTGAAGCAGGTCATCGCCAACTTTGATCGCCACGCAATCCATCATCCGCAGACGGCACGGCTGTCACAACAAAAGCTGGATGCCATTGAGCGTCTGGAGACCCGCCCCGTTGATCGCCTGTTTACGGGTATTCCCGTCCGGGGACTGGCCTCCACGCTGTATCTGCACCCGGAGCCGTTTGTCTGTGAAGGGGAAATGTATCTGCTCGGTACGGTGCTTTCGCATTTTCTGTCGCTGTACGCCAGCGTTAACTCATTCCACATGCTGACCGTTGTGAACACAGAAAGCCAGGAGACATGGAAATGGACGGAAAGAATCGGGCAGCATCCTCTTATCTGAGTCCGGGAAATCCCCCGGCAGATAAAGAGCAGAATGATCCGCTGGCACAGGTTTTCCATAATGCCTGCTCTTACAATTTTTTTGCGATGGCGGAGCTGTTGCACCGCCTGGCAAAGGGTGAAAAGGGGACGCCAGAATTATCCCTGCGTGACGATCCGGCACAGGAAACCCTGCGTTTCAGCGCCGATGCCAGCCTTGCCTTCCCGTGCAGTGATATCAGTGCGCTGAAACGGGATACATCAGGGGCATTCAGGATGACCACCACCTTTATGGGGTTACAGGGGAGCCAGTCGCCTCTCCCCGGTTATTACCTCGATCACCTGGCCTGGAAAGCGGTACATGAACAAAGTCCGGTAGGTGATTTTCTGGATATGTTCAGCCACCGCCTGACCCAGTTTGTCTGGCATATCTGGCGTAAGTACCGCTATCACATCAGTTTTCGTAACGGCGGTGTGGATGCGTTCTCGCAGCGCATGTACTCCCTTGTCGGGCTGGGCCACCGCCAGCTTCGCGATAAGCTGGCGATTAATCACAGCAAAATGCTGGCGTATTCCGGGATCCTGGCAAATCCGGGACGATCCCCGGAAATAATCTGTGGCCTGGTGTCCCACTGCTTTGATTTGTCAGAAGTGACGCTGCAAAACTGGCAACGTCGCAAGGTGGATATTGAACCGGATCAGCAAAATAGTCTGGGGAGCTATTCTCTTAAAAATGGCGAAAAACTGGCGGGAAGATCGGTACTGGGCAACTTTGTTCTGGGTACACGAGTGCCCGATCTCAGCGGAAAATTCCAGCTCAGTATTACCAGCCTGACCCGAAAACAGTTCCTCTCTTTTCTGCCGTCCGGCGAAAACTTCCTGCCACTGACGATGTTCGTGTCCTTCATCCTGCGCGATCAGCTTGCCTGGGACTTACATCTGGGGCTGGCGCCGGAGCAGGTGGGCGCAATGCGCCTGGGTGATAACAAAAGTGCGCTGCTGGGCTGGACCAGCTTCCTCGGCACACCGGAAGAACGACCCTCAGTCACCATCAGGGTACGGTCGTAAATTATGATAATCACGGAGCAGAATATGCCGGAAGAGAAACTACAGACGCTTTCATTGCAGGTCATTAACGGCAGTGAGCTGGAAAGCGGGCGGGCGGCGCGCTGTCTATTCACACAGCAGGGAAATGTCGGCCATGGCCCCGAATGCCACTGGTCGGTACAGGATCGTCAGCAGAGCATTCCGGCCCAGGCTTTTACCGTTATCCTGCACGATGGCACATTTTGTCTGCGCCCGCAGACGGCACAACTGTGGCTGAATCAGGCAAAAGTCACAGCAACATCAGACCTAATACAGTTGCGCCAGGGCGATGAGATCCAGATCGGACGGCTGATGGTGAGGGTTCATCTGAACCGGGGAGATATTCCCCATTACGATGAGGAAATGGCCACTCCCGAAACCATCGTTACCAATCGCGATATGCTCACGGATACCCTGCTATCAACGGAGGGTGCGCCACACTATCCGGGAATGACTCACCGGCACCAGCTTGCAGACACCGTGGTAAACGGTTTTTCTGCCGATCCACTCCAGGCACTTCAGTCCGAAAGCCTGATTACCACGGGCGATCCGCTTTCAGGCATTGCGGCTGTCCGGCCATCGGCACCGCTGTCCGATCCGGCAAGTAATGGGGGGATCAATACTCCGTTTATGGATCTGCCGCCCATTTATGCCAGCCCCGGCGATCGTAATGACGACGTCTCTGCGGCAGAAATGGCGCAACGCCACCTTGCGGTCACCCCCTTACTGCGCGGTCTTGGCGGCTCGCTTACCATGAGCAATTCCGACGATGCGGATGATTTTCTGGAGGAGGCCGGACGAACGTTACAGGCCGCAATAAAAGGTCTGCTCGATTTGCAGCAGCAGCGTAACAGCCTCTCAGACAAACATTTGCGCCCGCTGGAAGATAACCCGCTGCGCCTGAACATGGATTACGCCACCGTGCTCGACGTAATGTTTGCCGAAGGTAAAAGCCCGGTACATCTGGCGGCTCCCGCCGCCGTCAGTGAAAGCCTGCGCAATGTCCGCCACCACGAAGAAGCTAACCGGGCAGCGATTGTGGAGTCGCTTCGTGTCCTGCTGGATGCTTTCTCACCACAAAATCTGCTGCGCCGCTTTGTGCAGTACCGCCGCAGCCATGAACTGCGCCAGCCGCTGGATGATGCCGGAGCATGGCAAATGTACAGCCATTATTACGAAGAACTGGCCTCCGATCGCCAGCAGGGGTTTGAGATGCTGTTTAACGAGGTCTACGCCCAGGTCTATGACCGGGTGCTTCGTGAAAAACAGCGGGAGCCGGAAGCATGAACAGGAAGGCGTTTCTGGCCTGCGTGCTGATGTGCGTCATATTAACCGGCTGCGAAACGGCGAAAAAAATCAGCGAGGTGATCAAAAACCCGGATATCCAGGTCGGGAGCCTGAAGGAGCAACCTTCGGAAATAACCGTCACCCTGCTGACTGAACCGGACACCAATACCAATGCGGAGGGTGAATCAGCCGCCGTGGATGTGCAACTGGTGTACCTGACTGACGACTCAAAATTGCTGGCAGCCGACTATGACCAGATAGCCAGTACGCCGCTACCGGATGTGTTGGGTAAAAACTATATCGACCACCAGGATTTCAACCTGTTGCCGGACACCATCAAAACCCTGCCGCCGGTAAAGCTGGATGAGAAAACGCAGTTTATTGGTGTCGTGGCCTATTTCTCCGATGACCAGGCCACTGAATGGAAACAAATCGAGACGGTGGAAGGAACCGGCCACCATTACCGCCTGCTGGTGCATGTACGTCAAAGCAGCATCGAAATGAAAAAAGAGGATGAATAATTATGGCAACCACCCGCAACAAGGTGATGTGGCAGGAAGGGATGCTGATGCGCCCACACCATTTCCAGCAACAGCAGCGTTACAACGACTACCTGGATAACCAGCGTTTCCGGGCCATGAATGATTTATCCTGGGGATTTACCGAACTCACCCTCAACAATGAACTGCTGGCGCAGGGTAAGATCATGATTGACAGCGCGTCAGGCACACTGCCCGACGGCACCGTCTTTTCTATCCCCGACCAGGACGCACTGCCCGATCCGCTGCACCCGCAAAATTTTCCGGACGAAAGAAGCCGCAATATCTACCTCGCTCTGCCGGTCGCCAGTGATGTGAGAAATGAAATCAGCGACGGACGGCGAATCGGGCGTTACCGGCTGAATTATGCCGATGTCCGGGATTTGCATTCAGAAGAAGGTGACGCGCGAACATTGACGCTGGGTCAACTGACGCCGCGCATTATGAGCGGTGCAGAAGATATGAGCGCCTATATTACGCTCCCGCTTTGCCGTATCAGCAATCGCCATGCCGATGGCTCCCTGACGTTGGATGACGATTTTATCCCCTCCTGCCAGAATATTCAGGTCAGTAAGAAACTGCGTGTTTATCTCAAAGAGGTACAGGGGGCCATTGGCGGACGGGCAAGCGATCTGGCAAACCGTATTGGCTCTCCGGCGCAGAGCGGCATCGCGGATGTGGCGGAATTTATGATGTTGCAGTTACTTAACCGTAACCAGACCCGGTTTACCCATCGCGCCCGCCGATCCCAGCTCCACCCGGAAGATTTCTACCTTGATCTTGCTGGGTTGCTGGGTGAACTGATGACCTTTACCGAGCCGTCGCGCCTGCCCTGCCCGCTTGATGTGTATGATCATCATGATCTGACCAAAACATTTAAAACACTGTTACCGGAAGTCAAACGGGCGCTGCATACCGTACTGTCGCCAAGAGCGGTCAATCTGCCGCTGCATCTGCGTGACGGTATCTGGCAGGCCGATATCCATGACACAGAACTGCTGCAATCTGCCACCTTTGTGCTGGCCGTGGCGGCAAACGTGCCGGTCGATCAGATCCAGCGTCAGTTTATCCAGCAGTCGAAAATTTCCTCGCCGGAAAAAATCCGCAATATGGTCAGTGTGCAGATCCCCGGTATTCCATTGCGTGCCCTTATGGTGGCTCCCCGCCAGCTTCCTTACCATTCCGGGTTCAGCTATTTCGAACTCGACAAGAGTGGCCAGGCCTGGACAGAAATGGCTGCCGCCGGGGCCGTTGCACTGCATGTTTCCGGCAGTTTCCCGGATCTGAACATGCAACTGTGGGCGATAAGAGGGTAAGACGATGGATGAGGGGTCACTGTCTCTGCCACCATTTACCGGACACGACGAAAAAAGCCAGCGCAACTACCATCTCGCGCTTCGTGGCAACAGCCTGAATCCGATGATCGACGCGGCCACGCCGCTACTCGGTATGGTAATGCGCCTTTCAACCATGAACAGCCAGACGATGCCGGAGCATCTTTTTGCTCAGGTGGTGACAGATGTTCAGGCCGTGGAGCAACTGCTTCAGGAGCAGGGCTACGAACCGGGCGTGATTATCTCGTTTCGCTACATCCTCTGCACGTTTATTGATGAAGCGGCGCTCGGTAACGGCTGGTCAAACAAGAACGAGTGGATCAAGCAGTCATTGCTGGTCCATTTCCACAACGAAGCCTGGGGTGGCGAGAAAGTTTTCATCCTGCTGGAGCGCCTGATCCGTGAACCCAAACGTTACCAGGATCTGCTGGAATTTCTCTGGATCTGTTTTTCTCTGGGATTTCGCGGGCGCTACAAAGTGGCAGCACAGGATCAGGGGGAATTTGAGCAGATCTACCGCCGTCTGTACCACGTTCTGCATAAACTGCGCGGCGATGCCCCTTTCCCGCTGTTACACCAGGACAAAAAAACCCAGGGCGGGCGTTATCAGCTCATCAGTCGCCTGACTGTTAAACATATTTTTTGTGGTGGCGTTGTCGTGCTGGCGTTGTTTTACCTGTTCTATCTGTTGCGGCTGGACAGCCAGACGCAGGACATCCTGCACCAGCTAAACAAATTACTTCGATAAGGACGTTTATGATCCAGATTGATCTTCCCCCGCTGGTAAAACGGCTGAACCTGTTCTCCCGCCAGGCGCTGGAGATGGCCGCCTCTGAATGTATGAGTCAGCAGGCAGCGGAAATTACCGTCAGCCATGTGCTCATTCAGATGCTCGCCATGCCACGCAGTGACCTGCGGGTTATTACCCGCCAGGGCGATATTGGCATGGAAGAGTTGCGCCAGGCGCTGACGGTAGAGAACTACACAACCGCCCGTTCTGCGGACAGCTACCCGGCGTTTTCCCCGATGCTGGTTGAGTGGCTTAAAGAGGGCTGGCTGCTGGCGTCGGCTGAGATGCAGCACAGCGAACTGCGCGGCGGCGTGTTGCTGCTGGCCCTGCTGCATTCGCCGCTGCGTTATATACCGCCTGCTGCCGCCCGGCTGTTGACCGGCATTAACCGTGACCGTCTGCAACAGGACTTTGTGCAGTGGACACAGGAGTCGGCGGAATCAGTCGTGCCGGATGCAGACGGTAAAGGCGCAGGCACAATGACGGACGCCTCTGACACCCTGCTTGCCCGCTATGCCAAAAACATGACCGCAGACGCCCGTAACGGCAGGCTTGACCCGGTACTGTGCCGCGACCACGAAATCGACCTGATGATCGACATTCTCTGCCGCCGCCGTAAAAACAACCCGGTGGTGGTGGGCGAAGCGGGCGTGGGCAAAAGCGCACTGATTGAAGGGCTGGCGCTGCGCATCGTGGCAGGCCAGGTGCCGGACAAGCTGAAAAACACCGATATCATGACCCTTGACTTGGGCGCATTGCAGGCCGGGGCGTCGGTGAAGGGTGAATTCGAAAAACGTTTCAAAGGGCTGATGGCGGAGGTCATTTCCTCCCCGGTGCCGGTCATTCTGTTTATCGACGAAGCACATACCCTGATTGGCGCGGGCAACCAGCAGGGCGGGCTGGATATCTCCAACCTGCTCAAACCGGCGCTGGCGCGCGGCGAGCTGAAAACCATCGCCGCCACCACCTGGAGCGAGTACAAAAAATACTTCGAAAAAGATGCCGCCCTGTCGCGCCGCTTCCAGTTGGTGAAGGTCAGCGAACCCAACGCTGCCGAAGCCACCATTATTCTGCGCGGTCTGTCGGCGGTCTATGAACAGTCTCACGGCGTGCTGATTGATGATGACGCCTTGCAGGCCGCTGCGACATTAAGCGAGCGTTATCTCTCCGGGCGTCAGTTACCGGACAAAGCGATTGATGTGCTGGATACCGCCTGCGCCCGTGTGGCCATCAACCTGTCGTCGCCGCCGAAGCAAATCTCGGCGCTGACCACTCTGAGCCACCAGCAGGAGGCGGAAATTCGCCAGCTTGAGCGCGAGCTTCGCATCGGACTGCGTACCGACACATCACGGATGACAGAGGTGCTGGTGCAGTATGATGAAACGCTGACGGCGCTGGATGAACTGGAAGCGGCCTGGCACCAGCAGCAGACGCTGGTCCGGGAGATTATCGCGCTGCGCCAGCAGTTACTGGGCGTGGCAGAGGACGATGCGGCGCCGTTGCCGGACGCAGATACCGTGGAGGATACGCAGCCAGAGTCAGAGTCAGAACAGGATAATACCGGTGCCGTACCGGCTGATGAGGCCGACAGAGAACAACCGGAAGAGACCGCTGAAACAGTTTCCCCGGTACAGCGGCTGGCCCAGCTCACTGCCGAACTGGACGCCCTGCATAACGACCGGTTGCTGGTCTCCCCGCACGTCGATAAAAAACAGATTGCGGCGGTGATTGCCGAATGGACCGGCGTGCCGCTCAACCGCCTGTCGCAGAATGAAATGTCGGTCATCACCGACCTGACGAAATGGCTGGGTGACACCATCAAAGGCCAGGACCTGGCGATTGCCAGCCTGCATAAGCATCTACTGACCGCACGCGCCGACCTGCGTCGTCCGGGACGCCCGCTCGGTGCGTTCCTGCTGGCTGGCCCCAGCGGTGTGGGTAAAACCGAAACCGTCCTGCAACTGGCAGAGCTGCTCTACGGCGGTCGCCAGTACCTGACCACCATCAATATGTCCGAATTCCAGGAGAAACACACCGTCTCGCGGCTGATTGGTTCGCCTCCGGGCTACGTTGGCTACGGTGAAGGCGGCGTACTGACCGAAGCGATTCGTCAGAAACCCTACTCGGTAGTACTGCTCGATGAAGTGGAAAAAGCGCACCCGGATGTGCTCAACCTGTTCTACCAGGCGTTCGATAAGGGCGAAATGGCAGACGGTGAAGGCCGCCTGATTGACTGCAAAAATATCGTCTTCTTCCTGACGTCCAACCTCGGCTACCAGGTAATAGTCGAGCATGCCGATGACCCGGAAACCATGCAGGAAGTACTGTATCCGGTGCTGGCCGACTTCTTCAAACCTGCCCTGCTGGCGCGTATGGAAGTGGTGCCGTATCTGCCGCTGTCGAAAGAGACGCTCGCCACCATTATCGCCGGAAAACTGGCCCGTCTGGATAACGTGCTGCGCAGTCGCTTTGGTGCAGAAGTGGTCATTGAACCGGAAGTGACGGACGAAATCATGAGCCGCGTCACCCGCGCGGAAAACGGCGCGAGGATGCTGGAATCGGTCATCGATGGCGACATGCTACCGCCGCTCTCGCTGCTGCTGTTGCAGAAAATGGCGGCTAACACGACGATTGCCCGGATTCGGTTGTCGGCAGTGGACGGCGCATTTACGGCAGACGTGGAAGATGCTCAGAACGACGAGTCCGTCACAAAGGATGAAACGGTTTTATGAGCAGGTTGCGCGTTTTCCGGCAGACAGGATGGTTTATCGCGGGCCTGATGACGGGCTTACCCGCCACTGCCGCGCCCGCAGAAGCATCGTCAATGGCCGGTGTGGCGGGTGCCGGCCCCCCCCCCCCCCCCCCCCCACCGTCGGGCCATACGTGCCTGTCGGCGGGAGTCCGCGGCGCTGGAGCGGCTTGACTGCTATGACCGCCTGCTGGCACCGCTGTCCCCGTCAGGGTTTGACGGGGCGCTGGTCAAAGCCGGTTTTGTGGGCGAGGCCTGGACCCGCGCCACAGAGCAGGAAAAACGCCGCGAGGGCAACACCACAGAACTGCTGGTGACGCAGGTGCCGGGGGAGCGCCCGACGGTGGTGATAACCATCCCGGCTATCGGTCATGTTCCTCCACGCCCGGTGCTGATGTTCAGTTGCGTGGACAATATCACCCGGATGCAGGTGGCGCTGATGCACCCTCTGGATGTCCATGATATCGCCGTCACTCTGAATGCCGACAACCGGGCATTGCGCAGCCACTGGTTTGTGCGCGAGAACGGCACCCTGCTGGAGTCCAGCCGGGGGTTATCCGGGATTGATGAAATTAAGCAACTGTTCGGCGCAAAAACGCTGACGGTGGATACCGGCGCAGACAATGCCGCCGGAAAGCTGACCTTTAACATTGACGGGCTGGCAAGGGCGATTGCTCCCCTGCGCGATGCCTGCCACTGGGCGGGAGAATAAAAATATGGCAATGGACTTACGCGATCCGAATGTCTGGATATCGCACCTGCTGGAAAACCTGCCGGAAGAGAAACTGGCATCGGCGCTGAAAGATGACAACCCGAACTGGGAGTATATCGACGGCGAAATCGTCAAGCTGGGATCGCTGGCCCACAGTCAACTGGATATCCCGGAACTCCAGCGCCGGGGGCTGGTCATTCTGGCTTCGGAGAGTAAGGATTTTCGTCTGCTGGCGCATCTGCTGAGAACCCTGCAACACGCCGGTGATCCTCATCTCGCATTGCGCCTGCTGGCGCTGTATGTGGAGCATTACTGGGCGGTGGCTGCGCCGCAGAATATGGCGCATAAAAAACGCTTTGCCAGCCAGGTCATTAAACGCTTTGAAACAGGTATTGAAGGTTTTTCACAGAACGCCGCCACAGAGCAGCGCGATGCGCTGTCAGGGGAACTGGCAAAACTGGCGCAATGCTGGCAGTCACATAACGCCCCGGAACTGGCACAGGCTACTGATGATCTTTTTGCCCTGTACCAGCGTGCGTTTAATCGTGCGGCACCGGCTCCTGTCCCCACTCCGGCGGCCTCCGGTAGTTCACCACAGACCACCGCCACGTCTGAAAGCGGCGTGACGCAACCCAGTGCTCCGGCTCCCCAAATCGTCATCGACAGTCACGACGACAAAGCCTGGCGCGACACGCTGTTAAAAGTGGCGGCCATTTTATGTGAACGCCAGCCGGATTCACCGCAGGGCTACCGTCTGCGCCGCCATGCGCTTTGGCAGAACATCACCAGTACGCCCCAGGCGGAAAGCGATGGCCGTACTCCACTGGCTGCGGTCTCCGCCGATATGGTGGCAGATTACCATGCTCAGCTCGGTAGTGCCGATATGGCGCTATGGCAGCAGGTGGAGAAAAGCGTACTGCTGGCTCCTTACTGGCTGGATGGTCACTGCCTTTCTGCACAGACGGCGCTGCGTCTGGGTTACAAACAGGTGGCAGACGCCATCCGCGATGAGGTCATCCGCTTCCTTGAGCGTCTGCCCCAGCTTACCGGGCTGCTGTTTAATGACCACACACCGTTTATCAGTGAGCAGACGAAACAATGGCTGGCAGCTTCGCCCGACGCCAAAGTTGCACCGGTTGCGCAAATCGGTGAGGAATCGAAGGCAGCCAGAGCCTGTTTTGCTGAGCAGGGTCTGGAGGCGGCGCTGCGATATCTGGACATGCTACCCGAAGGCGATCCCCGCGATCAGTTTCACCGCCAGTACCTTGCCGCACAGTTGACGGAAGAGGCGGGGCTGGTACAGCTTGCGCAGCAGCAGTACCGGATGTTGTTCAGGATGGGATTGCAGATGATGGTGGCAGACTGGGAGCCGTCCCTGCTTGAGCAGCTAGAACAAAAATTCACGGCAGAACAATAAAAGAGAACAGGAGTTTTTGTGTTCAGATTACCAACACCCCGACTACTCAGCGGACTCAAATCAGCCCTGCGACCGGCGATGCCCCGGTTTAAAGTCTCTGCTTTCTGGCTGCTGATACTGGCGTGGATTTTTCTGCTGGTGTGGATCTGGTGGAAAGGCCCGACGTGGACGCTGTATGAAGAACAGTGGCTCAAACCACTGGCGAACCGCTGGCTGGCAACGGCGGCGTGGGGGATTATTGCCCTGATGTGGCTTACCGTCCGGGTGATGAAGCGCCTGCAACAGCTTGAAAAAATGCAAAAGCAACAGCGCGAGGAAGCCGTTGATCCGCTCAGCGTGGAACTGAACGCCCAGCAGCGTTATCTTGACCGCTGGCTGCTGCGCCTGCAACGCTATCTCGACAACCGCCGTTTCCTGTGGCAGGTGGCGGGGGATATGGTCATCGGCTGGCGCGGCAGTGGCAAAACGACACTGCTGCGCGAGGGGTTTCCGTCCGACATTATTTATGCCCCGGAGGGCGCGCGCGGCGCAGAACAACGCCTGTACCTTACGCCCCATGTCGGTAAACAGGCGGTGATCTTTGATATCGACGGCACACTCTGCGCTCCCGCTGATGCGGATATCCTGCATCGCCGTCTGTGGGAACATGCCCTCGGCTGGCTGAAAGAAAAGCGCGCGCGCCAGCCGCTGAACGGGATTATTCTGACACTCGATTTACCCGATCTGCTTACCGCAGACAAACGCCGCCGCGAGCATCTGTTACAGACGCTGCGCAGCCGCTTGCAGGATATACGCCAGCATCTTCACTGCCAGTTACCGGTTTACGTGGTACTCACCCGGCTTGATTTATTGCAGGGTTTTGCCGCCCTGTTCCAGTCACTGAACAGACAGGATCGCGATGCGATTCTGGGCGTCACGTTCACCCGCCGCGCCCATGAAAATGATGACTGGCGAACAGAGTTGAATGCTTTCTGGCAGACATGGGTGGATCGAATGAATCTGGCGTTGCCGGATCTGATGGTCGCTCAGACTCACACCCGCACGTCTTTATTCAGTTTTTCCCGCCAGATGCAGGGAAGCCGTGAACCGCTGGTGTCACTGCTTGAGGGTCTGCTTGATGGCGAAAATATGAACGTGATGCTGCGTGGTGTCTATCTCACCTCTTCGCTTCAGCGTGGGCAGATGGATGATATATTCACCCAGTCTGCCGCCCGCCAGTACCGGCTGGGCAATAACCCACTGGCGTCCTGGCCCCTGGTGGACACCGCGCCTTATTTCACCCGCAGCCTGTTCCCGCAGGCATTACTCGCAGAGCCTAATCTGGCAACAGAGAGCCGCGCCTGGCTGATACGTTCCCGTCGCCGCCTGACAGTTTTCTCTGCCACAGGCGGCGTGGCAGCACTTCTGCTCATCACCGGCTGGCATCACTATTACAACGGTAACTATCAGTCCGGCATCACCGTGCTTAAGCAGGCCAAAGCCTTTATGGACGTGCCGCCTCCGCAGGGGGAAGATGACTTTGGCAACCTGCAACTGCCGCTTCTGAACCCGGTACGCGATGCCACACTGGCCTATGGCGACTGGGGCGACCGCAGCCGTCTGGCCGATATGGGACTGTACCAGGGACGACGTATCGGGCCTTATGTGGAACAGACCTATCTGCAACTGCTGGAGCAACGTTACCTGCCCTCGCTGTTTAACGGGCTGGTCAAAGCGATGAACGCCGCGCCGCCGGAGAGTGAAGAAAAACTCGCGGTGCTGCGCGTAATGCGAATGCTGGAGGACAAAAGCGGACGTAACAATGAGGTGGTGAAGCAGTATATGGCAAAACGCTGGAGCGAAAAATTCCACGGCCAGCGCGATATCCAGGCACAACTGATGTCCCATCTTGACTACGCGCTGGCTCATACTGACTGGCATGCAGAGCGTCAGGCGGGCGACGGTGACGCCATCAGCCGCTGGACGCCATATGACAAGCCCGTGGTATCAGCACAGAAAGAACTGAGCAAACTGCCTGTCTACCAGCGGGTTTACCAGAGCCTGAAAACGCGGGCGCTGGGCGTTCTTCCTGCCGACCTCAATCTGCGTGACCAGGTAGGGCCAACCTTTGACCAGGTGTTTACATCTGCCGATGACAACAAACTGGTTGTTCCACAGTTTCTTACCCGTTACGGCCTGCAAAGCTATTTTGTAAAACAGCGCGATGAACTGGTTGAACTGACGGCGATGGATTCCTGGGTACTTAACCTTACCCGCAGCGTGAAATACAGTGACGCCGACCGCGCGGAAATCCAGCGCCAGTTGACCGAGCAGTATATCAGCGACTACACCGCCACCTGGCGGGCCGGGATGGACAATCTGAATATCCGCAATTTTGAGTCCATCGGACAACTGACCGGGGCGCTGGAGCAGGTTATCAGCGGCGACCAGCCTTTGCAGCGGGCGCTGACCGTCCTGCGTGACAACACACAGCCAGGCGTCTTTTCTGAAAAACTCTCTGCCAAAGAACGGGAGGAAGCCCTGGCAGAGCCGGATTACCAGTTACTCACCCGCCTCGGGCATGAATTCGCCCCGGAAAACAGTACCCTGGCAGTACAGAAAGACAAAGAAAGCACGATGCAGGCCGTGTATCAGCAACTCACCGAGTTGCACCGCTACCTGCTGGCAATCCAGAACGCGCCTGTACCAGGGAAATCGGCGCTGAAAGCCGTGCAGTTACGGCTTGATCAGAACAGCAGCGATCCGATATTCGCCACCCGCCAGATGGCAAAAACGCTGCCTGCTCCGCTCAACCGCTGGGTTGGCAGACTGACTGACCAGGCCTGGCATGTGGTGATGGTGGAGGCTGTTCATTATATGGAAGTGGACTGGCGCGACAGCGTGGTGAAACCGTTTAACGAGCAACTGGCAAATAACTATCCGTTTAATCCGCGTTCTGCACAGGATGCCTCACTGGATGCCTTCGAACGCTTCTTTAAACCGGATGGCATACTGGATACCTTCTACCAGCAGAACCTGAAGCTGTTTATCGATAATGACCTGAGTCTGGAGGATGGCGATAACAACGTCATTATTCGCGAAGATATTATTGCGCAACTGGAAACTGCGCAGAAAATCCGTGACATCTTCTTCAGCAAACAGAACGGTCTGGGAACATCCTTTGCCGTGGAAACGGTATCGCTTTCAGGCAATAAACGCCGCAGTGTACTGAACCTTGACGGTCAGTTAGTCGATTACAGCCAGGGCCGTAACTATACCGCCCATCTGGTCTGGCCTAACAACATGCGCGAAGGCAACGAAAGTAAGCTGACGCTCATCGGCACCAGCGGCAACGCGCCGCGCAGTATCAGCTTCAGCGGGCCGTGGGCGCAGTTCCGCCTGTTCGGGGCCGGACAACTGACCGGAGTACAGGATGGCAACTTTACCGTGCGCTTTAGCGTGGACGGTGGCGCGATGACCTACCGTGTGCATACCGACACGGAAGATAACCCGTTCAGCGGTGGGTTGTTCAGCCAGTTTGGTCTGTCAGACACACTGTACTGAGGAGGCAGGGATGAATAGTAACGTACTGACACAAACTATCGTTACCGGCAGTGACCCGCGCGGGCTGCCGGAATTCAGCGCCATCCGCGAGGAAATAAACAAAGCCAGCCACCCGTCACAGCCTGAGCTGAACTGGAAACTGGTGGAGTCGCTGGCGCTGGCGATTTTTAAAGCCAACGGTGTGGATTTACACACCGCCACCTACTATACGCTTGCCCGGACATGGACACAGGGACTGGCGGGATTCTGCGAAGGTGCGGAACTGCTGGCGGCAATGGTAAGCCACGACTGGGATAAGTTCTGGCCGCAGGGCGGCCCGGCGCGTACTGAAATGCTGGACTGGTTTAACTCCCGAACCGGCAATATTCTGCGTCAGCAAATCTCCTTTGCGGAATCCGACCTACCACTGATCTACCGCACAGAGCGGGCATTGCAGCTTATCTGCGATAAGCTCCAGCAGGTGGAACTGAAGCGCGTTCCGCGCGTGGAGAATCTGCTCTATTTTATGCAGAACACGCGTAAACGGCTTGAACCCCAGCTGAAGAGTAACACTGAGAACGCCGCACAGACCACGGTCAGAACGCTGATTTATGCCCCGGAAACACAGGCATCTTCCACACCAGAAGCGGTAGTGCCTCCCCTGCCCGGCCTGCCTGAGATGAAAGTGGAAGTGCGCAGTCTGACAGAGAATCCCCCACAGGCCAGTGTGATAAAGCAAGGCAGTACGGTAAGAGGGTTTATCGCAGGGATCGCCTGTTCAGTGGCTGTCGCCTCAGCATTGTGGTGGTGGCAGGTCTATCCGGTGCAGCAGCAACTGTTACAGGTTAACGACACCGCTCAGGGCGCAGCAACGGTGTGGATGGCCTCACCTGAACTCGAAAACTATGAGCGCAGGCTGCAACAACTTCTTGATACCTCCCCGGTACAGCCGCTGGAAACCGGGATGCAGATGATGCGTGTTGCCGACAGTCGCTGGCCGGAAAGCCTGCAACAGCAACAGGCCTCGACACAATGGAATGAGGCACTCAAAACCCGCGCACAGAGTAGCCCGCAGTTGCGTGGCTGGTTGCAGACCCGCCAGGACTTACATGCTTTTGCAGATCTAGTGATGCAGCGCGAGAAAGAGGGACTAACCCTTTCCTATATCAAAAATGTCATCTGGCAGGCGGAGCGGGGACTGGGGCAGGAAACACCCGTTGAGTCTCTGTTGACGCAGTACCATGATGCCCGTGCGCAGAAGCAGAATACAGATGCGCTGGAAAAACAAATTAATGAGCGACTCGAAGGCGTGTTAAGCCGCTGGCTGCTGCTGAAGAATAACGTCATGCCAGAGGCGGCAACCGGTACCACGGCCGAAAAATAATTATTTAATTAAAGGAGATTATCATGGCAAATATAAGTTATTTATCTTTGAGTGGAGAGACACAAGGGCTAATTTCAGCAGGTTGCTCAACGCTTGATTCTGTCGGAAACAAAGCGCAGCCAGAACATAAAGATCAGATCATGGTTTATGCGTTAATGCATTCCATCTCAAGAAGTCAAAATGTCAATCATCATGAATTAATTATCACCAAACCGGTTGATAAATCCTCACCATTGCTGGCAAAAGCACTTAGTGACAATGAAAAAATGGCAATATGTGAATTTATACTCTACCGAACCAGTAAAGCGGGTATTTACCAGCCTTATTATAAAATAAATCTGTCAAAAGCCCGAATATCAAGTATTGATTTTGTCACACCGCATGCTGTCCTGGAAAAAGAACTGGAACCACAGGAGAGAATTGCCTTTATTTATGAAGATATTTCCTGGGAGCATACGTTAGCCGGTACGAATGCAATGAGTAAATGGCAGGATCGTGTACAGTAACTTACTGTAATAACATAATAAATTACTATTGCGGAGAGATAAAATGGCTGGTTTAAGGAATAACAACAACACACAGAATGCACAGTGGGCTGATTATGTGGGTGACATTCTTCGGGGGGCTCAGCCGATAAACCAGCTAGTACCTCAGCACCCTTATCTTAACGACGTCCCACTCATTGATGAGTTAAGGCATCAGAACACTCATCATGTTATTCCCTTGACACTTGATGTTGCAAAAAAAATACTCAGCCCAATAACATCATTTGATTACATTCATTTTATCACTACACATCCTTCAGGTATAAAAGATACACTCGCCTGGTTAGTTAACGCGGGTAAATTAATGACTGAGTTTGATGACAATGGGAAAATTATATTTAACCTTAATGCCTTAAAGTATACAAAAGCAAGTTACTTTGAAATACTTGGAGAGAAATATATAAAAATCACAACATCCAGCCCCTGGCTTTTAGAAAAGCTCGGTAAATATATTTTCTCTTCACGAGCGCCTCAAGTTCTGGAACTCGCTATTGGCTGGCGAGGAGCTTTATCTGAATCAATAAAAGGAGTTAAGTTCTGTATCTGGTTTTCAGTAGCCTGGAGAACCATAGAATTTATTATGAGTTCAGAGCGAGATCTGGTTAATTTTCTTGGCGATTTTTCAATGGATGTGGCCAAAGCAGTTATAGCCGGTGGTGTTGCAACCGCTATTGGAAGTCTGGCTTCTTTTGCCTGTGTTAGCTTTGGCTTTCCAGTAATTCTTGTCGGAGGAGCAATTTTACTGACAGGGATAGTGTGTACAGTTGTTTTAAATGAAATCGATGCTCAATGCCATTTATCAGAAAAATTAAAATATGCAATTAGAGATGGACTAAAACGGCAACAGGAACTTGATAAATGGAAAAGGGAAAACATGACTCCATTTATGTATGTTCTTAACACTCCACCCGTGATATGAGGATTAACCATGCGTTTACATGTTAAATTAAAAGAGTTTCTTTCGATGTTTTTTATGGCCATATTATTTTTCCCTGCATTCAATGCTTCTTTGTTTTTTACCGGAGTTAAACCTCTATATTCAATAATAAAATGCTCCACGGAAATATTTTATGATTGGAGAATGTTGATTCTGTGCTTCGGTTTCATGTCGTTTTCCTTTTTAAATATTCATGTAATTTTACTTACGATAATAAAATCATTCTTAATCAAAAAAACGAAGGTAGTCAATTTCGCCACAGACATAACAATACAGCTAACTCTTATATTTTTACTAATAGCTATCGTAATAGCACCTTTAATAGCTCCTTTTGTCACAGGATATGTCAATACTAATTATCACCCCTGCGGTAATAATACGGGAATTTTCCCAGGAGCAATCTATATTAAAAATGGCATGAAATGTAATAATGGATATATTTCTCGCAAGGAAGATTCAGCAGTTAAATAATTAAATATTCTAAAACAAACAGTTTTTAACTCCGGATTCCATGTCCTTTCTTGCACTGTCTTTGTCAAGAAAAATTTCTTATGCAAAGAATTTTGTATTATTGCCGCCAGAAATTCCTGGCGGCAGATATAATTTATTATTGATAGCGGTTAACCAAATCTTTTACCATCGCTTTATAGGTCTTTTGCTTAAGTTGCATGATTTGCTGCTCTGTCATATCAGTCGTACTGGCTTCATTCTTGTCGGGCAATGGTGGAAGCACTTTATATTCATAATTCACCGGCGACCAGGTAGCCCACTCACCTGTTGCCACATCCACCAGCGTGAAACGTACCAGGTAGCGCAGGGAGATAGCGTCAGTGAGTTTGTCATTTTTATAGTCGGACCATACTGTTGATTTCAGCGCAGAGTCATATTTTCCTGTCTGCAACATATCCTGGTAAACAATAATCGCTTTCTGATGTCCTTTTGCAGCCACAAAACGCAGTGCCTGCATCCAGTTCATATTCTCAGCACTGGCAACATCCTCGTTCTCATTTTTATCTTTGTTTTTGTTACAAGTCAGAGGCTTTTGCCTGTCCGGGATACCAGAGAATGTGGAAACAGTATAATATTTTCGCATCTCCTCCTGCATAATGGTTTCCGGTGCGCGGTTGCCGGATTGAACAAGTATTACAGGAGAATTAAGGGGAACGCGGAACTCATCTCCATCAAGCGCAGCTTGAATATCCTCTTCGGATACGGCCAGAGTGGTTTCATTACCGAATAAATCTTTGTCTGTCAGTTGCTGGGGAGTGTTTTTATTAATATTACTTTGTGTGACTTGAGCTTTTTTCTTCTTTTCATCAATAGAAGATTCAGAGGCACATCCTGCAAGCAGCGAGAATAACACACATATGCAACAAAGCTTTTTTGAATTCATAATTGGACACTCCCTCGCCTGTCATAATGATTAGAATATTTAGCATTGATAACGGACTCTAATTATATACCTCACTTAAATAATAACAAACAAAATCAATTTGAAATATACATTCATTTAATCAATATAAATTTATTCTCTAGAAATATATTTAAGCTGAATGGTTCGATATCATTATTGAATTTTAATGAATGAGACAACAAGCGAGAATCACGCACCTACGCCAGAGTAAAATCATTGAACAGAGAAATGGTGGAATTCAAATACAAAAAAACCGCAAAATTAAAAATCTTGCGGCTCTCTGAACTCATTTTCATGAGTGAATAGTGGCGGAACGGACGGGACTCGAACCCGCGACCCCCTGCGTGACAGGCAGGGATTCTAACCGACTGAACTACCGCTCCGCGTTGTGTTCCGTTGGGAACGAGGCGAATATTACGGACTGCCTCGTTCTTCGTCAACGGTTTTTCTCATCTTTTGAATCGTTTGCTGCAAAAATCGCCCAACGTGCTATTTTTAGCGCCTTCAACGGATAATTATGCCCGCCAGAGGCAGCTTCCGCCCTTCTTCTGCACCAGATCAAGACGGGCTTCATGCGCTGCAAGCTCTTCATCTGTCGCAAAAACAACGCGTAACTTACTTGCCTGGCGCACAATACGCTGAATTGTCGCTTCGCCTTGTTGCTGCTGTGTCTCTCCTTCCATCGCAAAAGCCATCGACGTTTGACCACCGGTCATCGCCAGATAAACTTCCGCCAGGATCTGAGCATCGAGTAATGCCCCGTGCAGCGTACGCTTACTGTTATCTATTTCATAGCGAGCGCATAACGCATCGAGGCTGTTGCGCTTGCCAGGAAACATTTTCCTCGCTACCGCAAGGCTATCGGTTACCTTACAGAAGGTATTGGTCTTTGGAATATCGCGCTTGAGCAGCGAAAACTCGTAGTCCATAAAGCCGATATCGAACGCTGCGTTATGGATCACCAGCTCCGCGCCGCGGATATAGTCCATAAACTCATCAGCTACGTCGGCAAACGTGGGCTTATCAAGCAAAAATTCATCGGCAATACCGTGTACGCCAAAGGCTTCCGGGTCTACCAGCCGATCGGGCTTCAGATAAACGTGGAAGTTATTGCCCGTCAGACGACGGTTCACCACTTCAACGGCACCAATCTCAATAATCTTGTGGCCTTCATAGTGCGCGCCAATCTGGTTCATACCGGTGGTTTCGGTATCGAGAACGATCTGGCGTGTAATTGCAGTGCTCATAGCGGTCATTTATGTCAGACTTGTCTTTTTACAGTTCGATTCAATTACAGGAAGTCTACCAGAGATGCTTAAACAGGTAGAAATTTTCACCGATGGTTCGTGTCTGGGTAATCCCGGGCCGGGTGGTTATGGCGCTATTTTACGCTATCGCGGACGCGAAAAAACCTTTAGCGCAGGCTACACCCGCACCACCAACAACCGTATGGAGTTGATGGCTGCTATTGTCGCGCTGGAAGCGTTAAAAGAACATTGCGAAGTCATTTTGAGTACCGACAGCCAGTATGTCCGCCAGGGGATCACCCAGTGGATCCATAACTGGAAAAAACGGGGCTGGAAAACCGCAGACAAAAAACCGGTAAAAAATGTCGATCTCTGGCAACGTCTCGATGCCGCGTTGGGTCAGCATCAAATCAAATGGGAATGGGTTAAAGGCCATGCCGGGCATCCGGAAAACGAACGTTGCGATGAACTGGCTCGCACAGCAGCGATGAATCCCACGCTGGAAGATACGGGCTATCAAGCCGAAGTTTAAGCCTGCGGCTTACGAAATTGCCGGGTGGCACCAACCGCCTGGCGAATTCGCGGTTTGTTTTTGCTCTGTTTCATCGGGTTGAGCGTTAGAGGAATAGTCCGTTTCCGGGCAACAATAAGTTGTAAGCAACCAAGCGCAGGAATATGCGTGCTCAATAGTTTTCCACCATATTTGTTCCACGGGAGAACATGGAAACGGCTGGCATGCACTACTTCAAAATTCAACAAAGAAAGCCAGTCCAGTTGCCGCATCAGGGTAAACATCCGGCTATTATAGGGCGATGTTTTTCGCAATACCGGCACAAGTTTACGTAATCCCATTAAACTGATGGGATTGAAGCCAGTAATAACCAGCCAACCATCATCAATCAATACCCTATCGGCTTCGCGTAATAAACGATGCGGGTCAGTGCACCACGGCAACGTATGCGCCAGTAGACAAACATCGACGGATTTATCGGCAAAAGGAAGATGAAGCGGATCCGCCTGCACTTGTACGGGCGTTCCTTGTGCAGAAACATTCACTTGATGAGAAACCGCGCACGCTTCGCAATTGATTTCTGCGCTTAAATTGCCAATCTTAAGCAGATGAAAACCATACATTTTAGCGAACCATGGGTTGAGCTGACGCTCCAGCGCCTTGCGATAAAGCTCTCCCCAGGGCAAATCGCCCCAGCAATCAGGAGCCACGACAGTTTGAGGGTTCCTTGCCGGTTTCATCACAACCTTCCGTTTCGCACTGAGAGGTAATCTATGAATCTTAACAGTATTTCCGCCTTTGATGACAATTACATCTGGGTTTTATCTGATGAAGCAGGTCGTTGCCTGATTGTCGATCCGGGAGAGGCAGAACCTGTATTAAAGGCGATTTCAGATAACAACTGGCAACCAGTAGCGATTTTCCTCACTCACCATCACCACGATCACGTTGGCGGTGTAAAAGAACTGGTAGAAAAGTATCCGCAAATTGTGGTGTATGGACCCGAAGAGACACAAGATAAGGGAACAACGCAGGTAGTCAAAGATGGCGATACTGCCTTCGTTTTAGGGCATGAATTTAGTGTAATTGCTACACCAGGTCACACTTTAGGACATATCTGTTACTTCAGTAATCCTTATCTATTTTGCGGCGATACTTTGTTTTCTGGAGGATGCGGGAGGATATTTGAAGGTACTCCACCACAGATGTATCAATCACTTAAAAAACTAAGTGAACTTCCTGATGATACATTGGTGTGTTGTGCTCATGAATATACTTTATCAAATATGAAGTTTGCCTTGAGTATTCTTCCGCACGATTTGTCCATAAATGATTATTATCGTAAAGTTAAGGAGTTACGGGCAAAAAATCAAATAACACTCCCCGTAATTCTGAAAAATGAGCGACAAATTAATGTTTTTTTGAGAACAGAAGATATTGATTTAATTAATGTAATTAATAAAGAAACATTATTGCAACAACCTGAAGAGCGTTTTGCATGGTTAAGGTCAAAGAAAGATAGGTTCTGATAAAACTTTCTTGTCATTGGCTTCGTTCGCCGTTATGATCGGTCGTCTTTTAAGCAACTATTGACACACACATGAAGGCAAAAGCGATATTACTCGCCTCTGTCCTGCTCGTAGGTTGCCAGAGTACCGGTAACGTTCAACAGCACGCACAGAGCCTTTCTGCAGCTGGTCAAGGGGAAGCAGCAAAGTTTACAAGTCAGGCACGATGGATGGACGATGGGACGTCTATCGCGCCAGATGGTGACTTGTGGGCTTTCATAGGCGACGAGCTAAAGATGGGAATTCCGGAAAATGACCGGATTCGCGAACAGAAACAGAAATATTTACGCAATAAGAGCTATCTCCACGATGTAACTTTACGGGCAGAGCCGTATATGTACTGGATTGCCGGGCAAGTTAAAAAACGTAACATGCCTATGGAACTGGTACTACTACCCATAGTGGAGAGCGCTTTTGATCCTCACGCAACGTCTGGCGCCAATGCCGCAGGCATCTGGCAGATCATTCCGAGCACGGGGCGCAATTATGGTTTGAAACAGACCCGCAATTATGATGCGCGTCGCGATGTTGTTGCTTCAACAACGGCTGCGCTGAACATGATGCAGCGTCTGAACAAAATGTTTGACGGCGACTGGCTTCTGACCGTAGCGGCTTATAACAGCGGCGAAGGTCGAGTCATGAAGGCAATTAAAACGAACAAAGCGCGTGGTAAATCCACGGACTTCTGGTCGTTACCGTTGCCACAGGAAACGAAGCAGTACGTGCCTAAAATGCTGGCATTGAGTGATATTCTCAAGAACAGCAAGCGTTATGGCGTACGTCTACCGACGACCGATGAAAGCCGTGCTCTGGCGCGTGTACACCTGAGTAGCCCAGTTGAAATGGCGAAGGTTGCAGATATGGCGGGAATTTCTGTCAGCAAGCTGAAGACATTCAACGCTGGCGTAAAAGGTTCCACGCTGGGCGCAAGTGGTCCGCAATACGTGATGGTGCCAAAGAAACATGCAGATCAACTGCGTGAATCTCTGGCTTCAGGCGAAATTGCTGCCGTACAATCAACACTGGTTGCCGACAATACGCCACTTAACAGCCGTGTTTACACCGTACGCTCTGGCGACACGCTTTCAAGCATCGCTTCACGTCTCGGCGTAAGCACAAAGAATTTGCAGCAGTGGAACAATCTGCGCGGTTCTAAGCTGAAACCCGGCCAAAGTCTGACGATTGGCGCGGGTAATAGCGCACAGCGGCTGGCAAACAACAGCGATAGCATTACGTATCGTGTGCGCAAAGGCGATTCGCTTTCAAGCATTGCTAAGCGTCACGGCGTGAACATCAAAGATGTGATGCGCTGGAACAGCGACACTGCGAATCTGCAACCAGGCGATAAGCTGACGTTGTTTGTAAAAAACAACAACATGCCAGATTCCTGACAAACCAGATAACAGAAAGGCACCGATTCCCCCGGTGCCTTTTTTATTTATGCCGCTTTATGAGCTTCAATCATAATAGTATCACTGGTGAAAGAGCCATCATTCTGCAAGGCAAAATACGTTTTCACCTCTGTAGATGCGCTCTGTTGGTAAACACGAATAGCGTCTGCTAATACTTCTGGCGTGCGCATTCTCGCGACCCACGAAGAAAATTCCAGCGGCAATTTATCGGTGATCAAGTTATCAACAACCAGACTGGCTTCATTGACTAACGCCAACCATTCGCCACTGGAGTAGTTGCGCACGTGAGAAGTATCACGTAACGCTTCTACCGTCTGTAACCAAATATCGCGCACCGAATGACCCGGTGACATCACATCCATCACAATCAACAGACCACCGGGCTTCAGTACCCGATTCACTTCACGCAGTGCCGCACCGACATCATGCCAGTGATGGGCAGAATAACGACTGATAACAATATCAAAAGAGCGATCGGCAAATGGCAGGCATTCAGCATATCCCTTGCGAGTAGTGATATTTGTCAGTTGCCGTGCATTGGCCGCTTGTGTAACAACATCCAGCATTTGTGAAGATAAATCATACGCCACCACCGCCTGCACATTTTGCGCCGCGACAAAGCTGGCATGTCCTGCTCCACAGCCCATATCAAGCACGCAAGCTTCAGGATATCCGGCCAGACGCGCAGCCAGACGCTGCAAGTCTCGCCCGGATGCATGCACGGTACTGGTTAAATACTCACTGGCCTGCGAGCTAAACTGCTTTTCTACATGGTCATGGTGGGATTGTGTTGTCATTGCGCTGTCCTTTAGTTGTTTGAGTATTAAAGGGCAGCGCCAAACATTGGTCTGCCCTGTGGCAGACCTGACATACCTTATTTATCAGGCTTGCCGGGACCGAATTCAACGAGTAGCGGATTGTGATCGGAAGCGCGCGTAACCAGTACGGAAGCTTCACTAACATTCAGCCCACGGTAGAAAACAAAATCGAGCGGACGACCAAACGCCCGACGGCGTTGATCATCAGTAAAACGCACCTGACGCAGCGACATTTCCCGCGCAAAGCGGTATAAGGCATTCATCCTTCTACGGCTCCAGGCATTGAAATCTCCCGCCATAATGACCGGGCCGCTGTGGTGGGCTATCTGATCGCCAATAGGAAGTAACTGCTTACTATAGACATCCACGCCCAGGCTGAAGTTAACGGCGTGAATATTCACCACCATCAATAAACGCGTATCTGGCAATGGGTAGACCGTCACCAGCGCCGACTTTGCCAGACGCAAAATAGGTTCTCGTTCGCGTAACGGGCAGCAATAAACAGGATGCGCCGCCGAAAGCGTCATAACACCGGAAGGATGTTGTGGCAGTACGAAAGCAGGCACCTGATCAGCGGCGAGATAGTTAGCGGTCGCAAACTGCACTAACTCTGGTGTTGTTTGCGCTTCCTGCAATAACACCAGATGCGCATCTTTGCCGTAATTTTTCAGTACCGACAACCATTCAGCACGTTGCTGTTTGTAAATGTTCCACACCAGGATCCGAATACGCTCTTCGGTACTTAACGGCTCTCCGGGGGGTAATGCCTGGCCGATGCTCGCAAAAGACCCTGGCGGTAAGATCCTTTCCGCAGGTTGTCCGGCAACATAGCGCATGGCATAGGTGTTTTTTCGCACTTTTGACTTTGAAACCTCTATTACGTCAACCCTTCCGCACTCGGGAGGGTTCTACTGTTATAGGGATTTTAGCTCACTCTTTCAACGAGCAATTGTATATTGTTATGTAAGCAAGTGCTTACATCGGACAGAATTTGGCTCATCATTGATGATCATTAAATCGGATGACTTATCACCTGTCCGAATGGTTTAATAACAAATAAATTCAAAATCTCTTTTATATTTTGCAACAGGAGCAAAAATGAAAGCCACGTCGGAAGAACTCGCCATTTTTGTTTCGGTAGTCGAAAGCGGAAGTTTTAGCCGGGCGGCAGAACAATTAGGACAAGCGAACTCTGCGGTAAGCCGGGCGGTGAAAAAGCTGGAGATGAAACTTGGCGTTAGCCTGCTTAATCGCACCACGCGGCAACTTAGCCTGACGGAGGAAGGGGAACGTTATTTTCGGCGTGTGCAGTCGATTTTGCAGGAAATGGCCGCAGCAGAATCAGAAATCATGGAGACACGTAATACGCCACGCGGACTGTTACGAATCGATGCCGCGACCCCCGTGATATTGCACTTTCTGATGCCGTTGATTAAACCATTTCGTGAACGCTATCCGGAAGTTACTTTATCGCTAGTCTCCTCCGAAACCATTATTAATTTGATCGAAAGAAAAGTGGATGTTGCGATTCGCGCCGGCGCATTAACGGATTCCAGCCTCCGAGCCAGACCGTTGTTTAACAGCTATCGAAAAATTATCGCCTCCCCCGATTATATTGCCCGCCACGGGAAGCCAGAAACTATCGACGATTTAAAGCAGCATGTTTGCCTGGGATTCACTGAACCAGCCTCCCTCAATACCTGGCCGATAGCCTGTAGCGATGGGCAATTACATGAGGTGAAGTACGGTTTGTCATCCAATAGCGGGGAAACGTTGAAACAGCTTTGCCTGAGTGGCAACGGGATCGCGTGTTTATCTGACTATATGATCGACAAAGAAATTGCACGTGGTGAACTGGTAGAGTTAATGGCAGATAGAGTGCTGCCAGTGGAAATGCCTTTCAGCGCCGTTTATTACAGCGACCGTGCAGTGAGCACCCGTATACGAGCCTTTATCGATTTCCTTAGTGAGCATATAAAAACAGCTCCCGGAGGAGCTGTCAGAGAAGTTTAATCCCATTCAGGAGCCAGACCTTCCGGACTTACGAGGCGGTCGTTGCAATCCAGCGTGGCGATCGCTTTTTTGTCTTCGGCATCAAGCTGTAAATTTACTGCCTGCAGGTTACTCTCCAGATTTTCGCGTTTAGTAGAAGAAGGAATAACCGAGTAACCTTCCCCCATCGCCCATGCCAGAATCACTTGTGCCGGAGTCGCATTGTATTTCGCGGCGATACGAGCAATAACCACATCTTTCAATGCCTTCCCATAAGCCAGCGTCATGTAGGAGGTAATATGAATGTCGTGCTGTTTAGCCCAATCGACCACTTTATGGTTTTGCAGATAAGGAGAGAGCTCAATCTGGTTGGTGGCGATGTTTTCAGCGCCAACAGCAGTAATCGCTTTTTCCATCAACGGGATAGTGAAGTTGGAAATACCGATCTCACGCGTCAGTCCTTGTTTTTTCGCTTCCAGCAGCGCCTGCATAAACTCTTCTACTGATACCGCATCATTTGGTGACGGCCAATGGATCAGTGTCAGATCGACATAATCGGTACGTAATTTTTGCAGACTATCCTTCAAACTCGGGATCAGTTTGTCTTTGCTGAGATTTTCAATCCAGATTTTAGTGGTGATATAGAGTTCATTACGTGGTATGCCGCTTTCTGCAATCGCCTGACCTACAGCAGCTTCGTTATCATAGATTTGTGCGGTATCAATTGCGCGATAGCCAAGTTCCAGCGCGGTTTTTACTGATGCAATAACAACGTCATCCTTCAGACGGAAAGTACCTAAACCAAATGCAGGGATAGCCATAATATGCCTCTTTTAATGATATGTTCGTTAACTGAGATGATTATGGACTTCAGATTGTTGCGGAAAAAGAGCGTAAAATGCAGAGGATTTTTGCGATTCTGGCAATAATGAAATTGCAGACGAAAAAAAACCTCGAGCGTTAACTCGAGGCTTCTTAATAAGTGGCGGAACGGACGGGACTCGAACCCGCGACCCCCTGCGTGACAGGCAGG
>OAXB01000120.1_pt1 | contig 34786 bp, 37 predicted proteins | sample 1501541 | NCBI WGS metagenome assembly OAXB01 (sample SAMEA2580302, study PRJEB22360) | human gut metagenome | biome: human gut; feature: human-associated habitat; material: faeces | place: Denmark | collected 2008/2010
ACTTTGTCGTAGCTCGGCGGGCCCTTGTGGGCGGCGATCCAGTCGCCGATGCCGCCGATCCATCCGGTGACGCTGTCCCAGGCGGACTTCAGACCGCCGAGGAACCCGTCGATGATGCTCTTGCCCGCGCCCCACAGCAGGCTGCCGACGTTGCCGATGGCGCCGAGTATGCGGCCGGGCAGGCCGGAGAACCATCCGACCACGCCGTTCCACGTATCGGTGGCGCCTCTGGCGGCGTTGCTGAAGAACTCGCCGATGCGGCCGGGCAGCGCCTGGAAGAATCCGACGATGTTGTTCACGCACGACTGGATCGATTTTGTGGCGCCCGGGGGGGCGGAGCCATGATGTGAAGCTCGCCCAGATGCGACGGCCGGTCTCGGTCTGTGTGAAGAAATACACGAGCGCGGCGACCAGTGCGGCGATGGCGGTGATCACGAGCATGATCGGGTTCGCGTTCATCACCAGATTGAACGCGGCCTGCACGCCCGTGGCGATCTTGGTCGCGGTCTGCCACACGGAGATGGCGGTCTGCCACGCCTGATAGGCGGCGACGGCCCCGCCCACGCCGACCACGAGCGCGCCGAGCCACTGCGCGTTGTCCTGTAGCCACTGGCCCGCCGCCTGGAGCGAGGTGGACACGAAATCGAGCATGCCGCCGAGCGTCTGCGATGCGTTGGCACCGGCGTTGAGGTTGTTGGTCAGGCCGAGAGCGTCCGTGGCGAACTGGACGACGGGGCCCAGCACCGCGCCTATGCCCTGCACGACCTGGTCGAACCCGGCCTTGACGGCGCCGGCGCGGGACTTGATCGCGTCGAACGCGCCCACGGCCGTGTCCCGGAGCGTGAAGAGGAAATCGACCACGGGGGAGTCCTCGCTGACGTTGAACGCCTGAGCGAACTCGGCGGTGAAGTCCCCGTCACGGATGAAAGAGATGACGCCCTTGATGGCCTGCGTGGCCCTTGCGCCGAACTCGGTGACCTTTTCGGCCGCGACTCCCATAGCTGACGTGACCGTGGGCTTGATCAGGTCGAACGCGTCCGTCAGGCCGCCCGTGACGGCGGCTTCGAGGTTGCCCATCGCGCCTTCCATCGTCTGCGTGCTGGTCGCGGCCTCCCGCGCCACGTCTGACATGCCCAGATCGACGAGGGCCTTGTTGAACTCGTCTGCCGTGATCTCGCCCTTTGCCATCGCGTCGCGGAAGTTGCCCGTGTACGCGTTGTTCTTCAACAGGGCTTCCTGGAGTTTGCCGGACGCGCCGGGGATCGCGTCGGCCAGCTGGTTCCAGTTTTCCGTCGTCAGCTTGCCGGCGCCTGCGGTCTGGGTGAGCATCATCGCCACCGATTTGAACGTGTCGGAGTTGCCTCCGGCGACGGCGTTCAGGTTGCCGGCCGCTTCGGTCAGTTCGGTGTAGTTGCCGATGCCGTTCGCGGCGAGCTGGGCGGTGGTATTCTGGATCGTGGTCAGGTCGTACACGGTGGCGTCCGCGTACTGGCGGCTGGCCTTGGTGGCCGTTTCCACGGCGCTTGTGTCGAGGCCGGCAAAGCTCATCGTGTTCTTGAACTTGTCCGTGCTGTCGGACATGTCCATGACGGCCGAACCGAAGCCCTTGATGGTGTCCCACAGGGCGGTCACGCCCTTCAATGCGGCGCCGCCCATGAACGAGCCGAATGCGGCCGCCTTGCTGGTGGTCTTCTCGAACGCGCGTATCGCGTCGTCCGCGTTGCCCGTGATCCTCACGGACATGATGGCGCTATGCCCCGCCATTGTCGTTCACCTCCTCGGCTCGTTCCATTTCCTCGGCCAGCAGCCGTATGCCGGTGCCCCAGTCCAGATCGCTTGCGTGCTCGCGCCACTGCCACGGTGTGCCGCCGAAACGGCGCGCGAGCAGGAACGAGAGCATGCCCAGGCTGTCTTCCGGCCAGGCGGCTAGTCGGTAGGGTTTAGGCTGTCGTCCTTGTCGTCGGGCGCGTTGACCTGCACGTCGATGATGCTGTCCAGCCACTGCTCGTACGGTGCGCTGGTCTTGCCGGCCATGCGCGCCGAGGCGTACGCGTAGTAGTAGATGAACCGCACCTTGCAGTCCTCGACCGGCCCCCAGCCGTTGAGCTGGGCGTGTTCCTCGGCCTTGCACTGCGCCTTGGCGGTCAGGGTGACGGTGTCCTCGCGGCCGTCCTGGTAGCAGATCGTCGCGGTTTTCTTCTGCATGCTTATGCTCCTTTGACCTGGTTGAGGGTCTTGTTGATGAAGTCCTTGTATGGCTGCTGCCATGCGCTCTCGCTCTGGGCGATGCCGTTGTTGGCGAACAGTCGTGGTCTGATGTGGTGTCCGGGCCATCCGTAGTTGACGACGCCCGCGTAGGGTACGGCCTTGCTGCCGGCGCGGATCACGCCGGCCTTGCGGGTCGCGCCCACGCGCAGCGACTTGGACAGGCGTCCGCTCCTGCCGACCGGGGCGAGGCTGCGCACGGCGGGCAACGCGATGTCGGCGGCCTGGCGGTTCACTGTCTTGAGCTCGTCCATGTCGGCGCCGGCCTTGCGCATGGTCTGCACGAAACGGCGCTGGCCGACGACCATCAGCGCCTTGCCCGTGCCGCTCATGCGCCCGTCGTGGTGGGCTTGTATTCGGCGTGGGCGAGGTTCGTGACGGGGAAGCTGAAATCGTTCGTGTTCTTCGCCTTCACGTCACCGCCGACGCCCACGGGGGTGACGGTCACCTTGCCGCTCCACTTGATCGCGCCCGTCTTGTTCGGGATGAACTCGAAATCGAGGGTCTGGCCCGCGTGGTCGAAGCACCACACCGCCAGTCCGTCCACGCTGAAGTCGTCGCCGATGGTGCCTTCTATCGTCCATGTGGTGGACGTGTTGGCCTCCTGCGAGCCGTCCAGATAGGTGGTGGGGTCGTCGTTCGAGTTGGACGGGTTGAGCTGCGCCTTGGTCAGGTCGGCGCTGAAGTCCTTGCCGTCGTCGGTGCCGGTGATGCTGAACGCGCCGGGTCCCAGCGTGCGGATCTTCGCTGTTGTTGCCATGATCGGTTATCCTTCCGTGAGTTCCAATGGGTTGAGTGTCAGCTGGTAGGCGGCTATGTTGCCCGCGCCGTCGAGGCTGATGGTGACCGGGCGTGCCGCCTGGATGTTCACGTCGCGTTCGGCCAGCAGGTCGATGGCCCGCATGATCAGGTCGAGCGACGGGGCCTGTGTGGCGGTGGTGCCGGCGATCAGGTCGAGCCTCCATGTGATCTCGGGTTCGTTGCCCCATCTGGGGTATTCGAGGTCTGGTGGTTCGACGAACACGGCCACGCGGCCGGGCAATGGTCGGGCCTTCTGCTCGTCGATGGTGATGATCTGCACGAGATCGCCCAGGCTGTCCTCGAGCAGGGTCATGAGCGCGTCGCGCTGTCGGACTGCCACGCTGCTCATGCGATCGCCAGCCTTCCGCACGTCACGCCCACGGCGTTGAGTTTCGGCCATACGCTCCTGAGCGGGTCGGTCGAGATGCGGAACGGTTCGAGCGTGCCGTCGGCCACGTTCATCACGCCCAGGCGCGCGTCCCTGCTGTTGTACAGGTCGGCCGCGCAGCCGATGATGCAGTCCTGGCGCACCGCATCGGGGCAGGTCTGGCCGCTGATGGCGTTGTCCACGTAGACGATGGCCGTTTCGATCTTGGCCATCAGCCGTTCGTCGTCGCCGGCGGGCATGTTGACCTCGTCGCGCAGCAGCTGGACGAGCTGGGTCTTGTCGTCGGCCATCACGCGCCCGCAGCCGCCGCGAACTTGACCGGGATCAGGCCTGGCGTGTGGGTCGCGGCCACGGCCATGTACCCGTACACCGAATAGTTCTCGGTGAGCTTGGTCGGGTCCCCGTTGGACAGCTGGGTCGGGCCGCCGGACTCCCACACGGTCACGGCCTCCGGGTCGATGAAGCACGCGGTGCCGGCCGGGGCGGCGGGAAGCATCTGGACCGGCAGACGCAGGAAACGGCCCGCGATGCCGGTCAGGTCGAAGTCTCCGATGGTGTCGGAGCCGTCGCCGGACAGGTCGAAGAACCGGGTGCCGGTATCCTTGAGCTTGATGAGCGCGAGCATCACGTCCTTGGACACGCCCAGTCGGGTCAGGCTCACGTTGCGGTCGTCGGCCAGTTCGGCCGCGTCCATGATCAGGCCGGCCCACTGGTCGATGGTCATCGCGTCGAGCGCGGCGGGCGCGTCGATCTTGTTCGCGTCCTTCGCGGCGTCCCTCTGCGCGGCGATGGTGTCGTACAGGAACTTGCGCACCGCGTTCTCGGTGGCCTTGGCGTACGCGTTGCGCAGCGCGGACAGGGCGGTGTTGAGCATCGGGGTCGTGCTGCGTTCGATGACCTGGCGGCTCAGGGTGGTGTAGCCGCCGTACGTGTTGATGTCGGCGTTCTTGGTGCCGAACGTGACCTTGCCGAAGGTCAGCGCGTCGCCTTCCGCGTTCTGCCGGTTCACGGCGGTGGTGTCGGACGCGACCACGTTGTATTCCATGCTCATGCCGGTGGCTGGCAGCGTGTCGTGGGTGAGTAGGTTGGTGACTTTGCGGCGCTGCTGGATCAGGCGCAGGTCGTCCGCGATCCATGTGACCGTGTTGCCGGTGTCGCCGGTCACGATCATGTCGCGGCACTCGTGCATCAGGCTCACGGCCGCCTCGTCGCCGTCGGTCAGGGCGCGCAGGTAGTCGCCCGCGCTGCGGTATTCGCCGCCCAGCGTCCTGCGCTCCGTGGCCGCTCCCTTGGCCAGCGCGGCCTTCATGCCCCGCTGCTCCTCCTTGATGCCGTCGAGCATCGCCTTGAGTTCCTCGTCCATGTGCCGTTCCTCCTTGGAATCGTCGTCGGTTGTGTTTTCGGAAGTTTCGCGGGCCTCTCGCAGCCCCGTGATCGTGGCGTCCGGATACGCGGGAATGCCGGTGACGGCCACCTCGAACAGATCGACCTTGCGCCGGTGCACCTCGGTCACCCCGTCGGCGGAGTATTCGGTGCGGTTCTCCACGGGCGCGAAGCCCACGCTGAATCCGTCATAGACGCCGTCCCTCACGAGCTGTGCGGTCTCGCGGGCGGCGGCCGTGTCGGACAGTCTGGCGGTGATGTGCAGGCCGTCCGTCTCGGCGCTCATGCCGGTGACGCGTCCGATCAGCTCGCCGTGCTCGCGGCTGATCTTGACCACGCTGCGGTCGCCGAAGTCGGTGTCGGGGTCGAACACCTCGGCATAGTCCGCGAACATCGCGTACCGCGTGTTGAAGGACACCGCGATGCCGGTCAGCTCCCGGCCCCCGCCGTCACCGGCGTCACGCACCTGCACGCCGCGCACGTCGAGCGTGCGCCGCTCCATCAGTCGGCTATCGGTCATTGCTGGTCTCCTTCGCTGATTCCACGATGGTGTCGAATGGCTTCAGGCCACGGTCGGCGCGCACCTCGTTGACGGTCATCCACTGGTGTTCGAGCGCGGAGGCGTAGGCCGCGTACCGTTCGCTCGTGTTCGTGCGCCGCGACGAGTCCCAGTCGAACCGGGCCTCGCGGCCTCGCGGCAGCAGACGGTTGAACAGTTCCTCGATCTCGCCCGCGTACGCGGCGAGCGTGTAGTCCGCGAACTCGATCCAGCTCTGCTCGATGTTCGAATAGGTCAGGTTCGACCCATCGACGGCCGCGAGCATGATCGACGCGGGAATGCCCAGAAGCCGCGCTATCTGGGTCGTGTCGAACTTCTGCGTCTCCAGAAACTGGAGGTCGGCTGGCTTCATGTCCAGGGGAACGTACTTCAGACCGTTGTTCACGAACCGGACCCTGCCGGCCTTGCCGTCCTCGTTCCACTGATCCGACAGCTTGCGCAGCAGCTCCTGGCTGGTGTTCGCCTCGGTGGTCACGTACGCCTTGATGTTGGTCGAGTCGGTGTAGAACTTCGCCTTGTAGTCACGCGCCATCTGCGCGCTTTCGACCTCCTCTCGGGCCGCGCTGATCGGCCCGAGCCCGCGCAGGCGTCCGGGAACGTTCAGAAACTTGCAGTGCACGATGTCGTCGGGCCCGTAGTCTCGTCCGAGATACGAATAGCGCAGCTTGGGCGCGGCCGGGTCGTTGCCGTCGTCGCTGACGGTCACGTACTGGGGCGGCAGCACCTCGCAGGTCACGACCTCGCCGCCGTAGCGCACCAGGCGCACGAACGCGTTGCCGTCCAATACCATGCTCGCGACCATGTCCGCGAGGAAGTCGCGGCGCGACCGGTTCACGTCCGGCTGCAACACCAGCGCGCTCACGGTGTCGAGCTTGATCCCGTTGCGCATCTCATGGATCGGCAGGCCGGTGATCGCGGTCTGCAACACCTGCACGCCGCGGAACACGGTGGACAGCGACAGCGGATCGGCCACGGTCGCCCGAGACGGGGGAAGGATGCCCTCGGGCACGTCCTCCAACGCGTCCGCGCCGCGCGTCACGATGCCGCCCGCGAGCTTGAGCCGCTGCCACAATCCAAGTCGTTCGTTCATGCCCACGATGATGCGGCCCGCGCCCGCGATCCGTCCACCGCCGCGACGCCAAGTAACGCCAAGTAACGCCAAGTAACGCCAAGTAACGCCAAGTAACGCCAAGCGGTGCCACGTCAGACGATGCAGGGCGTGATCTCCTCGGGCTGGTGGGTCGCTCCCCACGCGGCCAGCATGCACGACTCCAAAGGCGAGGTCAGGCCGGTCGAACCGCGACGGGTGATGCGCCACGCGTCCCCGCTCCATGTGCGGGCGCTCTTGGCCACGCTCATGTCCAGCTCGGCGTCGAGCGCGTGCGTGACCGTGTGATTCTGCAATCCCGACACGTACGCCTGGCCTATCGACAGGTAGTCTCCGGCAGACAGGTCCACGAACCGTATGAGCGGGTCGCCGTAACTGTCCGTGAGTTTGGCGAGCCGGTCGCGCAGGTCCGAGTTCGGGCCGCGCGTGTCCATCGCCAGCGGCGCCCCGTAATCCGTGCACAGGCGCGCGATCTCGCCGGGAGCGTCGCCCGTGCCGGCCAGCACCTTGAGCAGCTGGGTGGTCACGGTGCCGTCCCGGTTGACGATGCCCACGCTCACGCTGGTGTTGGTCGCGTCCACGTCCACGGCCACGGCGAACACGATGGGCCGTCCGTTGAGTTCGGCCGGTTTGACCGGGGCGACGGCCGTGGTCTCCCACAGGTCTGCCGCTATCACCCTGTCGGACACGCCCGTGTCCCTGCGGTTGCCGAACGCGCGTGCCCAACCGGCCACGTTGTCGCCGAACCCCTCGCGGAAATCGCGCAGCTGGGGCTTGTACCACAGGTAGCCGGCGGCGGGATGGTACTTCATGACCACGTCCAAATCCTCCGGGTCGGCGTCCTCGGGAATCCCGAAATCGAACCAGCAGGTGCGGGCCGGTACGTCCCCGGCCCGCAACCCGTCCAACAGGGGATTGAAATATGTGGAATCGGCGTTGCCTTCGGTCGAGGTGATCCACCGCTGCGCGGTCACGCCGGTGCGCTTCAGACGGGTGTTCATGGTCGGGATGATCGCGTCCATGATCGTGTCCCCGGCCTCCTTCGTCAGCGAGAACGCCTCGTCGATGGTGACCTTGTCCATCTGCTTGCCGTGGCCCGCGATCTTGGTCATCGCCATAGGGCTTATCGTGCTGCCGTTCGTGAACGTCACGCTCATGCCGCCGTTAGAGAACCGGAACTTGGCCACCTTCTGCATCAGGCGCGTGCCGCGCATCAGTTCCGCGTACTCCTTGAAGTGATCCTCCGCGTCCTTGCCGGTCTGCGCTGCGTAGGCGATGCGCCGGCGCCGTCCCAGGGAGGCGTTGAACGTGTCGGACGAGTCCACCAGCGCCGATTTGCCGCACTGGCGCGGTGTCGAGATCACGACCGTGTCGTAGTAGAAGCTTCCGGTGGTCGAATCGATCTCGCACGCCACGTCCGCCACATAGCGCTGCCACGGGATCAGGGGAGTGCCCATCATCGCCGCGACGTTCGCCAGCCTGCTCCCCAGCGTCGCCCTGGACTCGTCGCGTTTCGTGCCGCCCCTAATCAGCATCCCGCTCGTCCCCGCTCCACACGGCCTCCACGTCATCGTCGGCCATAACCTCGGTCGGATACATGTCGCGCAGCTTCCACAGGGCGTCGATGTACTGCGCCATGTTGCGGCTGATCTCACGGCCCGCGCGGTTCTGCGAGTTGATGTTCGCGGCCAGGGCAAGCATCGACTCGCACAGGCCGTCGCGTATCAGGTCCTCCTCCGGGTGCTGTTCGCCCAGGCCCTTCACGATGCGGCGGGTGGTGTTTTCCAACGGGCCGATGGTGCGCCCGGTGTCGTCGTCGAAGCCTTCCAATAACGGCATGCGTTTGTCCAATCTCGAATAATGGTGTATCTTCGTCTTTTGAAAGCAATGCGCCGCGTTTCGTTGGTATTCCAACGATTTGCGGCTTTTTTATTCGAGTGTGGGGGGAGAAAAAACTGGGCGCGGGGTCTTGGTCGAGGCCGATCGTTTTAAAAAACCGTGCTCACCACTCCGGCCGGGCCGCGACATGCTCCGAACTCGTCCTCAAGCCCAACGCCACGAGCCTCGCCCGACGTTCCGCCTGACGCATGTCCACCAGCTCCTGAGACAGGTGCAGCGCATACCACTGGCGCACCAGCCGCCGCTCCTCGTCCGACACCGCGCGACCCCACGCATCTGCATAGTCCACGCCCATCACATGGATGTCGTAGTCCAACGCCAGCCACTCGTCCAGCATGCGCGGATGCCTGCGCGACGACGGCATGCTGCGCACGCACCACACGTCCAACGGCTCCGCACATGTGCCGAAGCTGCGATAGGCGGCACTCCACGCCATGCCCACCGCCACACGCTCGCCCCGCGACAGCATGCCCAACCGCATGCTGTCCGCCAACGCGCCGAACGCCACCACCGGATCGAACGGCCCGGCATGATGCGCGATGTACTCCAACGCCTCAATGTCCCCGCACGGCGGCGTGACGACCATGTGCATGCGGCACCCATACCCGTACAGCACCCGATCCTGACGACTCGCGTTGCAATGCTTGCACGCACGCCGAATGTTGGCCACGGTCGCCAAGCCCCCATGCGAATGCGGCACGATATGGTCGTCCTCCTCGCCCACGACCGTGCAACCGGGCAAGCCCAGCCAACAGGCGTTCCCCCAAGTGGCGATGACCTCGGCCCGCACGCGCGGGTCTATGACCTGCCTCCTGCCCATCAGCGCTCCTTCCTGCCAGCCAGCCACACGTCCAAGTCGGCCAGCTCGTACAACACCGGACTGTTCGGCGCCTCACCACTGCGGAAATACGCCGGACCCGTGCCCTGGTCACGCATACGCTGCATCGTCCTCACGCTCACATGCAGATACTTGGCCGCCTGCGCCACCGTAAGCTTCATTCTCGGATTCATCGCACCCCCGCAAACCCCTTCAACGACGCCAACAGGTCAGCCCGGTCGAACACCTGCTCTCCCGCACGCCGCGTCGGACGATTCAGATACCCCTCGCTGATCAGCTGCTGCAAGACGTGATCGCCGGTCGGGTCGGCCTGCGGCGCGATCCTGCCCAACCTCAACAGCAGACACACCATAGTGCGGCTGACGGAATCCGTGCCCGTGGTGTCATGCTCCAAACGGGGCAGGTTCCACTTGATCGCGTTCCTGATGTCCCGTTTGCGCTGTTCCTTGTTCTGCGGCACCTGACGCCTGGCGCGCTTGCGTGTCGGCCTGTAATCGACCGCGTAACCCATGATGACCTCGATTCCGTGAATGACTGGATGATTCGTTTTTCATGCCCTTCGGGTGGAGAGGGCTCAGAGCGGAGAACCCGAGCACGCGAAACGAGGAAGCGCAAGGCTCCGCCGTTCGCGGTGGGGTTCGCCAATGCTTCGTAACGGAGCCGGGACGTCGCATCAGGTCAGCGGCCCGAAGGCCGCGCGGAAGGTCTCGAAGCAAGCCCCCGAAAGGGTCAAAAGACGCCAGTTCCGCCCGAACACGCCGACCTACAACGATCTGTAAACCCGCATACGACCCCCGCCGCGTGGTAACCACGACCCCACAGGCCGTGTGTTTGTAACGCGCTGGGCAAGGCGCGGCCGGGTGCTTTGACCGCCCTACCCGCAACCGACAGTCGAACGGGATCACAGGGCATGAAATTATTCGAAAAGACAACGGCCACAGACGGCCTACTCGCGCGCATGCAACCGCTTGCGCACCATCGCATCATTAGCCAGCGCGTCGTTGATCGACGCGCGCAACCCCTCGACCTGCGGCAACGTCAATATCAGACGCGCGCTCACATCACCCGAATCACAGCGGAAAGCGAAAATCCCCGGATACGACGGCATATTCTCAACCCACGCACGACTAGGCACGATCAAACCTCCCCGCAAACACCAGCGACACCACAAGGCACGCCAACGTGACCCACAACAAATCCCAGAAGCCCGTCACCGCGAACACGAGCGCGGATAGGCCCATGCACACCAGACACGCGATCCTGTACCGCAACGCGTACATCACTCGCCTCCCGCTTCCTCGATGGACAACTGCACGCTGTCCGGGATCGACCTGACGCAACAGATCAGCTCATAACCCGCATACTCGTGGATAGCGCCCGTGGTCAGCACGATCGCCGGGGCATCCTTGTCGTCGGTGAAGCAACGCACCGGCCCACACTGCCACTTCACGCGGCTCTTCGTCTGCAACCGAAACACCACCAGATCGCCCGGCCGCACATCCTCCGGCAAGGTCGTAATCTCATACCGCATCGTCAACGGCCACCTCCTCCAACGCCGAATCGATCTCAGCGCACCACTGTTTCAGCTCGTCCGGGGACAGAAACACGTCCATGTGCACCCCGCGACCATAGAAATTCAGCACACGAAACCGGAACCGGCCCTCCGATGCCGAGGTAACCCGCACAGTCCTACAATCCATCACCACACCTCCATCGGTCGGATAACTACAAAGGGTTCCTTCCCCCGCCGTAGGCTTGAAAAGTAAGAACCAAGCCACATGACGAACAAACGAAGGAAGGAAGAATCATGATTCCCGACTGGATCAACGCCGTCGCCGCCGTCTCCGCGGTAATTGTCGCCGGCATAGCGCTGTGGCACTCGTACAGAATCGACAAACAAAACAGCAAACTGCTCGAACGCCAGATAGCAAGCGAATACGTATACTGGCACGTCACCGCCGACTACTGGGAGTCCAAACAGTTCGTGTTCCGCAACATCGGAACCCATGACGCCAGAAACGTGACGGTCTACGTGTTCATCGAGGGAACGAAACACCTCGACAAATTCGGACCCATCGAAACCGTGGCGTCGGGAGACTCCTTCGCCGAGGAATCCGAAGCGTTCTTTGCTCCGGGAGGCGCAATCGGCAATTATGTGAGTATGCGGGGATGGGCGATGGCCTCGAAAACGGAACCGCACCCGTTGCATGTCCAGTTCCTCGTTGAATGGAAGGACAGCATGGGATTCAACAACCACCAAGAACTCACGGTCAAATTCGGATGACATCACGAATCACACCCCCGATTCAAAGGCTCCAGCTGAAAACTGCTCGCATAACCCGGAACCCAAGCCGCCGCGAAGGACTCACCGCCGATGCAGACAACCTGAGTGGAGAAGAGCCTATCGGAGGAAGGTTCCTCCCTCGGCTCCATGCAACCTGAAAGCCCAAGCAACATCGAAAACACGAGCACAGCGGACAGAACACGCTTGCGCATCACGCCACCTCCAAGGGTTTCGCATAATCGGAACGACCAAGAAGAAAATCAACGCTCACATCGAAGAAATCGGCAATGCGGCTGATGTCACGAAGAGTGAGAGCGCGGCGGCCGTTCATCTTCGCCGAGAAAACCTGCTTAGAAAGACCGATGCCTTGCGCAATGTCGCACTGTTTGACACCGACTTCCTTGGCTAGCTTCTTAATTCGCTTCACCTGAGCATCATCTCCGTAGTCTTGTAATCGCACATGATTACATTACATTAAATCATCGATTGAGATTGCATGGCGCGGCGTGTTGCAGAAAGTTATCAAAATCGGTTACTATGTAGATATGACAGCAACAATGGCTCAGCCGGCCTCAAAGGTGAATTATCAGATGACGGCAATCATGAACATCAAGCTCATGCTTGAGGCTCGCAATATGAAGCAGGTTGATCTGGCTTCATACATGGGGAAGCAGCGGCAGAACATGAACCGCATGCTGCGAGGCGAAAGCCAGTGGATGTTTAACGACATGTGCCAGGCGGCCAACTTCTTTGGTGTGAGCCTGGATATGTTGCTGAATCCCAATCTCACGGTTGCTGATTTGATTGGAGATAACAAAAAACCTCGGGGTGGCGTGGCCACTCCGAGGCTATTCGTGAAGGACCTTTATCGATCCTCATTCGTAGCGGGGCATGGATTTGAACCATGGACCTCTGGGTTATGAGCCCAGCGAGCTACCGAGCTGCTCCACCCCGCGTCGGCTTGTCTTTGCGACAGCTCTATCTACAATAGGTGCGGATTGATATATGTCAAATCGGCGTGTCGTGACGAAGGTTGCCCCTTCCGCGCTCCTCCCACAGCTGTCGATTCGCCGTCGGCGGCAACATGCCGCAATATCCAAGGACCGTTCATAATTGGAAACATGCCTATCAAAATCGCCAGCGGCCTACCGGCCCGTGCCATCCTCGACTCGGAACGCATCTTCGCGCTCGAGAAGCCCGAAGCGGAGCGCCAGCGCGTGCGCCCGCTCAAGCTGGTGATTCTGAACCTCATGCCCAAGAAGATCGAGACGGAAACGCAGCTGCTGCGCCTGATCTCCAAGTCGCCGCTGCAGGTGGAGATCGATTTCATGAAGACCTCCACGCACGAGGCCACGCATGTGAGCGCCGATCATCTGGTCAAGTTCTACGAGACGCTCGCCGCGTTCAAGGACAACTATTACGACGGCTTCGTCGTCACCGGCGCGCCCGTGGAGCATATGCCCTTCGAGCAGGTCGACTACTGGGACGAGTTCAAGACGATTCTCGACTGGGCCTCGACGCATGTGTTCTCCACCATGTATCTGTGCTGGGGGGCGATGGGGGCACTCAATTACCGATATGGCGTGCGCAAGGTCGACCTGCTCGAAAAGATCTTCGGGGTCTTCCCCCAGTACCTGCAGGACGAGTACTGCTTCCTGACCAACGGCTTCGACGAGATCGTCCTGCAGCCGCACTCGCGGCTCGCCGGAGTGAGCGAGGACGACGTCGCCGCCAACGCGAACCTGCAGGTGCTCACCTGGGGGCCGCGCTCGGGCCCCGGCCTGATCGCCACCCGGGATTTCTCCGAGGTGTTTGCGCTGGGCCACTGGGAGTACGGCAAGTACACGCTTGCCGAGGAGTACGAGCGGGACATGGCCAAGGGCATGACCAACGTGCCGTTCCCGGAGAACTACTTCCCGCATGACGATCCGTCGCTGGAGCCGCTGTTCGCTTGGCGCGCGCACGCGAACCTGCTGTGGCGCAACTGGCTGAACTGGATTTACCAGACCACGCCGTACGACCTGACCGAGGTGCCGCAGCTGCGCGCCGAAAAGCGGCTCGGCACCGATCGTTCGCTCCGCCATGAGCCGGGAAGCCCCCGGTCCGACGGCTTCGCTCCGTTCGAGCGTGACGGGTACGGCGTGATCACGCGCTGACCGCCGGGATTCACCATGTGGACGTTTGCGCCGAAAGTGGAAAGCGTTTTCCTGACCGTCCTCGGCGCCATGAAATGCGTCATTCGACACCCGCCGTGCCTAGTGGCCGAAGCGGTTGCGACACGCCGGTGGAACTGTTGGAAAATAAGGCTTCATTGGGGTTGTCTAGACGCGGGCTAATAATCCTATCTCAGCCATTCGAAGTCGAATGCCTGGCAGCGGCTCCGTGCCCCGCCATGGCGACTTCGAGAACGGCCCGACGAAAGTAACTGTTGCGTCACATTCGCCCCGCCCGTTGGGCTAAACTGACACCTGACACAAGAAGCAGGAGGCGTGAAATGGTAGATGCAGTCGGTATGGGCATGCTGTTAGCTGCCGAAAAAAGCCCTGAGCTGCCAACAGTCAATGATTTTCTTCCTCCAGAGATCCTGTTTCAGGGGACCCCGTTCGCGATCAACCGCATCATCCTGATCCGCATCGTGGCGACCATCGTGCTGCTGGTGGTGCTCGGCATCACGGCGCAGCGGGCCAAGCTCATTCCCGGGCGTTGGCAGGGCGTCGTCGAGATGGGCATCGACTTCGTGCGCGACAGCGTGGTGTACCAGGTCATGGGCGAGGTGCGCGGCAAGCGTTTCGTGCCGATGATCTCGACCCTGTTCTTCACGATCTTCGTGTTCAACCTGTGCGGCATCATCCCCGGCATGAACATGGCGGCCACCGCCACGGTGGTCATGCCGCTGCTGTTCGCCGTGTGGGTGCTGGTCCAGTACTGGGTCACCGCGGCCCGCGAGAAGGGCCTGTGGAGCTACATCCGCGACGAGTGCTTCCCCAAGGGCGTGCCGTGGCCGGTGTACATCCTTCTGGCTCCGATCCAGCTGTGCGAGCTGGTGCTGATCCGCCCCGCCTCGCTGACCATCCGTCTGTTCGCCAACATGATCTCCGGGCACCTGCTCGTGGCGTCCTGCCTGGCGTTCGCGCAGTTCTGGGTCATCGACGCATCCAACAAGCTCGCGGGCATCCCCGTCGGCATGCTGTGGTTCATCTTCGGCCTGGTGCTCACCCTCTTCGAGGCGTTCGTCGCCTTCCTGCAAGCCTATGTGTTCGCCATCCTTTCGACGGTGTACATCAGCATGAGCTACCCGGAGGAGTGAGGCGCCGCCCGCGTCCCTCCCCACCTTCGCGGCCCGCGCAGACAGCGCGCCCGCGACATGAACACTTGCACTGACGTGCATCCGATAACTGAAGAACACCAATCCAACAGTTGCCCCGGGCGAACCAACGAACCGGAACAACAGAACAAGTTTTTTTAACGGTTACGTTAGAAAGGAAACAGAAATGGACATCATTACTCTCGCTCAGGTCTCCGGCAGCCTCTCCGTCATCGGCTACGGCCTCGCGACCCTCGGCCCTGGCCTCGGTCTGGGCATCCTGTTCGGCAAGGCGATGGAGTCCACCGCTCGTCAGCCCGAAGTGAGCGGCAAGATCCAGATGATCATGTTCATCGGCCTCGCCCTGGTCGAGGTGCTGGGCCTGCTCGGCTTCGTGGCCGCGCTGATCGTTGCGTGAGACGACAAGCGACGATTCACCCGTTTTCCATTCGACATTGAAAGGAGGGCTTCATGATGACAATAGCCGCAAGTGACGGCCTCAAGCTGTTCATTCCGCAGGTCTACGACATCGTGTGGTCCCTGATCATCCTTGTCATCGTCGCGCTGTTCTTCTACAAGTTCTTCATGCCGAAATTCAACGCCATCTTCGATGAGCGGGCGGCGAAGATCGAAGGCAACATCGCCAAGGCCGAGCAGGCCAAGAAGGATGCGGACGCCGCGAAGCAGAAGTACGAGTCCCAGCTGAGCAACGCGCGCGTCGAGGCGTCCAAGATCCGCGACGACGCCCGTGCCGAAGCTTCGCACATCATCGCCGACGCCCGTTCTCGTGCCGAGTCCGATGCGGCTCAGATCACCGCCAACGCGCAGCGCTCCATCGAGTCGCAGCACCAGCAGGCGATGGTCAGTCTGAAGGGCGAGGTCGGCGCGCTGGCCACCGCTCTGGCGGGCAAGATCCTCGGTGCCAAGCTTGAGGACGAGAAGGTCCAGTCGTCGATGATCGACCAGTTGATCGACGGCATGGGCAGCGACAAGAAGTGACGTCAAGCAGTAAGAAAGGGAGGTGACCAATGCGAGGAGAAGCATCGCGCATCGCCGATCGCGTATCGCGCGACTCGCTGGCGCCCAGGCTGCGTGACACGGGCGAGGATGCATGGCGCATCGGCAACGAACTGTTCTCGATCACCAACGTGCTCGACCACAATGTCCGGCTTGAACGCGCGCTCACCGATCCGTCCAGGCCCGTGGCCGACAAGGTCACGGTGCTCAAGGCGCTGCTCGGTGACGTCGCCCATCCGATGACCATGGAGATCATGACCGATCTGGTCGATCGCAAGTGGAGCCGCGCCAGGGACATCGCGAACGCCGTCGAGGACTTCGGTGTGGACGCGATGATGTACTACAGCGACGCCACCGACACCACGCTCAAGGTCTCGGTCGAGCTGGCCAAGCTGCACTCGGCCCTGCTGACGCTGCCGGTCCTGCGCTCCAAGCTCTACGACGCCACCGTGCCGGCCGAAGCCCGAGTCAAGCTGCTCGACAGCGTGCTTGAGGACAGCGGCCTCAACAAGGTGACCAAGCGTCTGGCGGAGCACGCCACCTGCAATCTGCGCGGTCGTCGGTACCTGTCGACGATCCAGTGGCTCATCAACAAGTATTCGCGCCATATGGGCGAATCGATGATCACCGTCACCACGGCGACGCCGCTGACCGACGAGCAAATCCACAAGCTGATCGACATCTACTCGGCCAAGGTCGGGCGCAGGGTGCACATCAACTCGGTGGTCGACGCGAGCGTCATCGGCGGCATGCGCATCCAGGTCGGCGACGAGGTCACCGACAACACCGTGGTCGCGCAGCTGCAGAAGCTGCAGCGCACAGTCAAGGCGCAGGCCTGAGACTGACAAGACTTACCAGTCAAAACAAAACACAACAAGGAGTGATCATGGCAGAACTTACCATTGATCCCACCACGATACGCAAGGCGCTCGATGAGTTCGTCGAGTCGTACACGCCGTCGGACACTCCCACCCAGGAGGTGGGCTATGTGGCCACGGCTGGCGACGGCATTGCGCATGTGACGGGACTGCCTGGTTGCATGGCCAACGAGCTGCTGACCTTCGAGGACGGCACGCTCGGCCTGGCGTTCAACCTTGACGCCCGTGAGATCGGCGTGGTTATCCTCGGCGATTTCGCAGGCATCGAGGAAGGCCAGGAGGTCCGACGCACCGGCGAAGTGCTCTCCGTGCCCGTCGGCGACGGCTATCTCGGCCGCACCGTGGACCCGCTGGGCAACCCGATCGACGGTCTGGGGGAGATCAAGGGCATCGAAGGGCGCCGCATTCTCGAGGCTCAGGCCCCGGACGTGATGCACCGCCACCCGGTCGACGAGCCTATGTCCACTGGCCTCAAGGCCATCGACGCGATGACGCCGATCGGCCGTGGCCAGCGCCAGCTGATCATCGGCGACCGCCAGACGGGCAAGACCGCCATCGCGATCGACACGATCATCAACCAGAAGGCGAACTGGGCCTCCGGCGACCCGAAGAAGCAGGTGCGCTGCATCTACGTGGCCATCGGCCAGAAGGGCTCGACCATCGCATCGGTCAAGCAGAGCCTCGAAGAGGCCGGCGCCATGGAGTACACCACCATCGTGGCCTCCCCGGCGTCCGATTCCGCTGGCTTCAAGTACATCGCCCCGTACACCGGCTCGGCCATCGGCCAGCACTGGATGTACAACGGCAAGCACGTGCTCATCGTCTTCGACGATCTGTCGAAGCAGGCCGAGGCCTACCGCTCGATCTCGCTGCTGCTGCGCCGCCCGCCGGGGCGCGAGGCCTACCCGGGTGATGTGTTCTACCTGCACTCCCGTCTGCTCGAGCGCTGCGCGAAGGTCTCCGACGACCTGGGCGGCGGCTCGATGACGGGTCTGCCGATCGTCGAGACCAAGGCGAACGACGTGTCCGCCTACATCCCGACCAACGTGATCTCCATCACCGACGGCCAGATCTTCCTGCAGTCCGATCTGTTCAACGCCAACCAGCGTCCTGCCGTGGACGTCGGCATCTCGGTCTCCCGAGTCGGTGGCGCCGCGCAGACCAAGGCTCTGAAGAAGGTCTCCGGCACGCTGAAGATCTCCCTGGCGCAGTACCGCTCGCTGGAATCCTTCGCCATGTTCGCGTCCGATCTGGATGCGGCGTCCAAGGCCCAGCTGAACCGTGGCGCCCGTCTGACCGAGCTCCTGAAGCAGCCGCAGTTCTCGCCGTATTCGATGGAGCAGGAGGTCGTGTCCGTGTGGGCCGGCACCCACGGCAAGTTCGACGATCTCGAGATCGCCGACGTGCTGCCCTTCGAGAAGGGTCTGCTGGATTACCTCGACCACAACACCGACATCCTCACGACCATCCGCGACACCGAGAACTTCACGGCCGACACCGAGGCCGCGCTGGACAAGGCCGTTGATGCGTTCCGTGCGACCTACGTGACCAAGACCGGCAAGCCGCTGGTCGAGAAGCAGGCCGCGCCCGCGAAGCCCACGCCGGTGGAGCAGGAGAGGATCGTCGCCAAGGCCGACAAGCCCGAGCATGATCCGAACAAGCACCCGATGGCCGGAGAAAAGAAGTAGCCCATGGGATCGCAACTCGCATTGAAGAGCAGGATCGCCTCTACGGGATCGCTGGAGAAGATTTTCAACGCCCAGGAGATGATCGCGTCTTCGCATATCGCTAAGGCACGTGATGTGGCCCTGAATGCGAAGCCCTATGCCGATGCGATTTTCGATGCCGTTCAGGCTGTGGTATCCCACTCGCGCATCACGCATCCGATCGTCAGGAAGGAGGAGGACAACCCCCGGGTTGCCGTCCTCGCCCTGACGGCGGATCGTGGCATGGCCGGCGCGTACACCTCGTCGATCATCCGTGAGACCGAGGAACTGCTCGCCCGTCTTGACAACGCCGGCAAGCAGCCGCAGCTCTACGTGTATGGCCGCCGCGGCGTAACGTACTACAAGTACCGCAACCGCGCGATCGCCAGCACATGGGAGGGTGATACCGACAAGCCTGGCGTCGAAGTCGCCGAGGCCATTTCCAAGGCTCTGATGGACGCCTATATGAAGCCGGCCAGCGAGGGTGGGGTTTCCGAACTCTACATCGTCTACACCGAGTTCATCAACATGGTGGTGCAGAAGGTGCGCGTGCTGCGCATGCTCCCCGTGGAGGTCGTCGAGGCCAAGGTCGAGTCCGGTCCGGACATGTCGCGCGAAAGCGAGGCCGGCGAGCCGGATACCACGGTTCGCCCGCTGTACCGCTTCGAGCCGAGCCTGGATAAGGTGCTGGACGCCATCCTGCCGAAGTACATCCAGTCGCGCATCCACGAGTGCCTGCTGGAGGCGGCGGCGTCCGAGACGGCGAGCCGCCAGAACGCCATGCACACGGCTACGGACAACGCACGCAACCTGATCGACTCGCTGACCCGCAAGCTCAACGCCTCGCGCCAGGCATCGATCACCCAGGAACTTACCGAAATCATCGGCAGCGCCGACGCGCTGAACACAAAGGAAGAGTAGGAACGCATATGGCTGAGAATCAGACCACAGCGGCTCCCGAGACGGCTGCAGAGCCGATCAATGGACGTGTGACGCGTATCCAGGGTTCGGTTATCGACGTCGAATTCCCGGTGGGCCACCTGCCCGATATCTACAACGCCCTCACTGTGGAACTGACCAACACCGGTGCCCACGAGGAAGGCGAGACCGCGCACACGATCACGCTTGAGGTCGAACAGCACCTGGGCGATTCCACCGTGCGCGCCGTGGCGCTCAAGCCCACCGACGGCCTGGTCCGCGGCGCTTCCGTCCACGACACCGGCAGCTCGATCTCCGTGCCCGTCGGCGATGTGACGCTGGGCCACGTCTTCGACGTGACCGGTCATGTCCTCAACAAGAAGGCCGATGAGACCATCACCGTCACCGAGCGCTGGCCCATCCACCGCAAGCCGCCGGCATTCGACCAGCTGGAGTCCAAGACCCAGATGTTCGAGACCGGCATCAAGGTCATCGATCTGCTGACCCCGTACGTGCAGGGCGGCAAGATCGGCCTGTTCGGCGGCGCCGGCGTCGGCAAGACCGTGCTGATCCAGGAAATGATCCAGCGCGTGGCGCAGAACCACGGCGGCGTGTCCGTCTTCGCCGGCGTCGGCGAGCGTACCCGTGAGGGCAACGATCTGATCGGCGAGATGGGCGAGGCCGGCGTGCTGGAGAAGACCGCACTGGTCTTCGGCCAGATGGATGAGCAGCCGGGAACCCGTCTGCGCGTGCCGCTGACCGCACTGACCATGGCCGAGTACTTCCGCGACGTGCAGAACCAGGACGTGCTGCTGTTCATCGACAACATCTTCCGCTTCACGCAGGCCGGTTCCGAGGTCTCCACGCTGCTGGGCCGCATGCCTTCCGCCGTGGGCTACCAGCCGAACCTGGCCGATGAGATGGGTTCGCTGCAGGAGCGCATCACCTCGACCCGTGGCCACTCGATCACCTCGTTGCAGGCCATCTACGTGCCCGCCGACGATTACACCGACCCGGCCCCGGCCACGACCTTCGCCCACCTCGACGCGACCACCGAGCTGTCCCGCGACATCGCGTCGAAGGGCATCTACCCGGCCGTCGACCCGCTGGCCTCCACCTCGAGAATCCTTGATCCGCGTTATGTGGGCCAGGCTCACTACGACTGCGCGAACCGCGTCAAGGCGATTCTGCAGCGTAACAAGGAGCTGCAGGACATCATCGCTCTGATCGGTATCGACGAGCTCGGCGAAGAGGACAAGACCACCGTGAACCGCGCCCGCAAGATCGAGCAGTTCCTCGGCCAGAACTTCTACGTGGCCGAGAAGTTCACCGGTCGCCCGGGTTCCTACGTGCCGGCCGACGAGACCATCGAGGCCTTCACCCGCATCTGCGACGGCGTGTACGACGACGTCCCGGAGCAGGCGTTCTCCGGCATCGGCGGCATCGACGACCTCGAGTCGAAGTGGCATGACATGCAGAAGGAACTGGGTGCGTGATGGCCGAATCGTCCAAGACCCTGCAGGTGAACATCGTCGCAGCCGACCACCCCGTGTGGCACGGCACGGCGCAGTCCGTCACGATTCCCGCGTCCGAAGGCGAAATGGGCATCCTGCCCAACCACGAGCCGGTGCTGACGGTCATCAAGAATGGCACGGTCACGGTCGTGGATCCGCAAGGCGCGCGGCACTCGTTCGAGGTTACCGATGGATTCATCTCCTTCGATACCAACAGGCTCACCATCGCCGTCGAGCGCGGCCGCGACGTGGTTCGCACCTCGAGTGCGGACGACGCGCAGTGAGCATGTGAGCATAGGTCCGGCGCGCTAGGCGCCTGACCGGCATTCTGGCCTCCCCATCCGTGGGGAGGCCTTTTGCGTTTGTCGACGGGCGGTGGATTTGGCGGCGTGCCGTTTGTTTGGGTAACAGGTGGTTCTCGGACACTTTCTACGCGTGAGGGCGTTTTGGCGTAGTGGGAGGTTGGGTAACTTTTTGGTTCTCGGACGTTTTTTACGCATGAGGGCGGTTTTGCGTAGAGAAAGGCTGGGTAACTTTTTGGTTCTCGGACACTTTCTACGCTCGGCGTCGGTCCGGTATGGGGAGCGTCTGTAGGGGTTGAGGCGCTGGCGGGGTTTGAGGCGTCGGCGGCTTGCGTCATAGCGGGGCGGCGGCCGGCGAGGCATGCGGTACAGTGGTGACCTGTGCGAATTATTGTTGCTGATTGCTCCGCGGAATATTCCGGCCGTCTGACCGCCTCGTTGCCCCCGGCCAAGCGCGTGCTGCTGATCAAGGCCGACAACAGCCTGCTGATCTTCTCCGAACTCGGATCGTACAAGCCGCTCAATTGGATGGCGGCGCCGTGCACGATCAAGGAGATCGCCGGTGATCGGGAGACGGCGGATGATATGGCGGATGATGCTGCGGACGACGTCAATCCGGATGGCACCAGCCCGGACGACGCCAGCCCGGATGGCACCGATCCGGTACCCGAGAAGGTGCTGCGCGTGGCCGCCGACAAGTCCAGCGACATCCTCGAGGTGAGCCTGTACCACATCTATTCCGACGAATCGTACGACCTTGGCGAGGACCCGGGCCTGATCAAGGACGGCGTCGAGGACCACCTGCAGCGGTATCTTGCCGCGCAGATCCACCGCATCGGCGAGGGCGCCAAGCTGATCCGCCGCGAATACCCGACCGCGATCGGACCGGTCGACATCATGGCCACCGATGCGGACGGCACGCATGTGGCCATCGAGATCAAGCGCCACGGCGGCATCGACGGCGTCGAGCAGCTGACCCGCTACTGCGAGCTGCTCAACCGCGATCCGCTGCTCGCCCCGGTGCGCGGCATCTTCGCCGCGCAGACCATTACCCCGCAGGCCCGTGTGCTCGCGCAGGACCGCGGCTTCGAGTGCCTTATCCTCGACTACGACGAGATGCGCGGCGTGGAGGACGACTCCCTGCGCCTGTTCTGACCGCGTTATCCGGCCTGCTCGATCCATGCCATTCAGAGTCGGCCCGGGCCACGTCATCCGGCCCGGGCCGTTCTCATTTGGCCCGAAGCCGTATACCTGGCGATTGTGCCCCTACTGGCATACGGTCCCTGCCGGGCTCGCTGCAGGCCGTATGTCAGCTTGGGAGGTGCTCGGTGATGAATCGTGTGCTGGCATACGGCCGTTGCTGTGCTTGCGGCAGGCTGTAAGTCAGCAAGGATGCCCGGATATGACAATGGCCCCCGAAGGGGCCATGAGGTGATGTGCGCCGGAAAGGCACAATGCGCACCGGCGGCGCGCGATGAGCGCTACCGGCAACGCACATCGTGCCGGCGGCAGCCGGACGAATCAGTACGCCGCGAGGATGTCGACCACGAACACGAGCGTCGAGTTGGCCGGGATCGAGCCGGTCTTCTTGTCGCCGTAGGCGAGATCGGGCGGGATCACCAGCAGCACCTGCGAACCGACGGTCTGGCCGACCATGCCCTGCTGCCAGCCTTCGATCACGGTGTGCTGGCCGCCGCTGAAGGTGTCCGCGTCAAGCGTGGTGTTCTTGTCCCACGAGGAGTCGAACTGCGTGCCGTCGAGCAGCCAGCCGGTGTACTTCACCTTGACGGTGTTCTTGTTCGTCACCTCGGCACCGCTGCCCTTGACCAGCGTCTGCGCGACCAGCTTGTCGCTGCCCTGATAGCCGTTCATGTCGATCGACGGCTTGCCGTCCTTGCCGCGGGTGACCTTCGGTAGATCGGACGGGATGTCGGTGACCTCGGTGCCGGTGGCCTTGTCGTAGTCCTTCGACTTGGAGACCAGCGTGAGCACGGTGAGGTACGAGGTGCCGGAGGAGTTCGAGTCGCTGACGCCGATGGCGATCGTCGTGTTGAGCTTCTGGCCCACGATCAGTTCCTTGTACGCGGAGCTGATGCTGCTGCTGGTCAGGTCGAGCGAGCAGTCGGGCGTGTTCTTGTCCCAGGTGTTGCCCAGTTCGGAGCCGTCCTTGCCGTTGAGGAACACGACCTGCGTGCACACGCGGTCGGTGTCCTCGATCACGGCGCCGTCGCCCTTCTGCAGCACGGCGTAGGAGTTGTCCTTGAAGGTCGTCGGCGTCTGGAAGGTGACCTTCGGCTTGGAACCGAGGTCGCCGGTGGCGGTGACGCCCGCGATCTGGGTGAATCCCTTGAGCGCCTCGGAGGAGTCGGAGGAGGAGTTGGACGACGAGTTGGACGAGGAATCGGAGCCGGAGCCCTTGGAGCTGTCGGACGAGCCGCACGCGCCGAGCGAGACGGTCAGGGCCAGCGCGCACACCGCGGCGAAAAACTGCGGAATATGCTTCGTGAGTGTCTTGGTATGCATGGGTCACACCTTACCGCCCAACCCTGATTTTGCGCCTTCACAGACAGCCCAAGCTTGTCTTGTTAGAATAGGTGGGTTATGAATGTGCAGAACAAGGAACCCCGGAACAACACCGACGACGAGACGCGCGCAAAACCGTCCCGCCGCGCGTGGATCATGCGCGGCCTGGTGACGCCTTTGCTGGGGCTGCTGGCCGTGGCCAGCATCGCTTTGGGCATCATGAACGCAACGGTGTGGAAGCCCAGTACACAGATCACGGCCGACGCGCGGGTGAAGGGGACCCGATATGTCGTCACCGATCCGGGAGTGCTGCCTCTGGTGGACGAGCAGGCGAAGACGACCGTCACGTCGTCCGATGGCAACGCGGAGGTGTGCATCGCGCTCGGCTCGGGCAAGGACGTGAACGGCTGGATCGGCGATGATGCGTATACGCGCATCGTCGGCCTGTCCGACTGGTCGACGCTGGACACCCAAAAGACCGCGGCCAAGAAGGCCGAGCAGCAGCCTGACCAGTCCGATCCGAACGCCGCCCAGCCCGACGAGGTCGCGTTCAAGGACTCCGACATGTGGACGACCGTCGAATGCGGCACCGGCAAGGTCACGCTGAACAGCAAGGTCAAGAACACCGAGACGATGACGATCATCGACCTGGGATCGGATTCCCCGACCGCCGACATCGCCATTCGGTGGGACCGCCAGACGGTTCCTGACTTCGCGATGCCGTTCTACTTCGCGGGCGGTCTGCTGGTGGTCATGGCCATCCTGACCGCATCCGTGTTCGCGATGCCGCCGCACAAGCGCCGCAAGCGGATGGTCGTCTCCGAGCCGGTGGCCGAGGAGGTCACCGTCAGCGAGGCGCTGGCCGGCAGCCTGGCCGTGTTCAAGCCCGCTCCAAGCCGCAAATCGAAGCGCGGCCGTCGCCGCCATGCATCGCACCGGGCGCAGGGCACGGCCAATACGACTTCGACCGTGGCCGAGCCGGAGCAGCCGACCATCGTCGATCCCGGGTCGCGCAATCTGGTCGCCGATCAGGCGCTGGCCAATGCCGCGCAGACATCGGCCGGAACGATCGGCGCATTGTCGCCGGAACCGGGGGCTCCCGCCGAGCCTTCGCCGAGCGACGCCGACCAGGGCGATGCAGGCCGCGACGATGCCACGTCGGTGATTACTCCGGACGAGCTGCAGGCGTACTTCGCGCGTCTCGCCCAAGAGTCGCAGTCCGATACGCCAACGGATGATACGGGCGAGACGAGCGCCATTACGAACACGGATACGAATCAGGAAGGAGACCAGCAGTGACCACGCGCATCGCCAAAATCGCCGCAGCCGCACTGGCCCTGACCGTATCGCTGTCGCTGGCCGGGTGCGAGGGGCAGATCCCCAAGCCCGCAACCGATGGCGCGTCGGCCTCCAAGACCACGCCGGACCTCACCGAGGCGCAGGAGAAGCGGCTTCGCAAACAGATCCTCGCAACCCTGTCCGCCGCGAACGACGCCAAGAACACGGACGGTCTGGCCGCGCGCCTGACCGGGCCCCAGCTCGAGATCCACACCGCGCGCATCGCCATCGCGCAGAAGACGGGATCGGTGTCCAAGTTCGCGACGATCCCCGAGGACATCGCGCAGACCGTGATCCCCACCGATTCCGGGTGGCCGCGCAGCGTGTTCACCATCACCACTACCACCGAGGACCAGCAGTCGAAGCGCCTGCTGGTGCTGACGCAGGACTCCGCGCGCCAGAACTACAAGCTGTGGGGCGTGGCAAGGCTGTTCCAGGGCGCGAAGCTGCCGAACTTCGCCGTGCCGAAGATCGGGTCGCAGATGGGAACCGCGAAGGACACCGGGCTGACCATGACCCCGCAGGAGGCGGTCACGCAGTATGCCGATGTGCTGACCAACGGCGCGAACAGCCAGTACGCGGCCAATTTCGCCGATGACAATCTGCGCCAGACCATCGCCGAGCAGACGCAGAACGTGCAGACCGGCGTGGAGCGCAACAAGGGCACGCAGCAGCAGACCTTCACCCCGGTCGACGGCGCGATCCAGGTCATGCGGTCCACGGATGGCGGCGACCTGGTGGTCGCGCAGATCAATTCGGAATGGACCAGGCAGGCGGGCGAAGGCCGCACCTCGCTGCCGGCCTCCGACAACGAGAACGCGCTGTTCGGCGATACCACGGCGACCAGCGGCCTGAAGGCCACGTACACCTTCGTGGTGGCCATGTACGTGCCGCCGAAGGATTCCGGCCAGCAGGTCACCGCGGTCGGCGCCGACCGCGAAGTGGTCAAGGTCGAGGCGATCTAGTATCCCGCGTCATTAATTGGCTCCCCTCCATGAGGGGAGCTGTCGGCGGAGCCGACTGAGGAGAGAGCATGCGAAGCGGCCTGAGGGGAGCCAGACGCAGGAAACGAGTGATACCAACCGCCTGAGGGCGTGACGTTCCGATTCGCTTCTCAGCTGAACCGGTGCCGGACTATAGTGGTGTCCCGGTACCGGTTTTTGTTGCGCATGGCGCCGGGCGCGCCGCGCATGGCATGTCATGGAGGGCAATATGGCGGATCAGCAGTTCCATCCGGGAGTTTCGCTGGCGGGCGCGGTCGACCTGGAGGCGTTGAAGCATCAGGTGAAGGCCGAACCCGGTCAGACGGGCGGCGCCCCGGCCGCCGGCGGCTACGTGATCGACGTCACCGAGAACACCTTCCAGGCGATGGTCACCACCTCGGCCACGTTCCCGATCGTCCTGCTGCTGTGGGTGCCCACCGATGACCGGCTGTTCGCCATGGCACGCGCGCTCGGCGATGCGGTCAACAAGCTCAACGGCCAGATTCAGCTGGCCCGCATCGACATCGCCGAGAACCCCTCCATCGCGCAGGCGTTCCAGGTGCAGGGCGCGCCGGCGCTGTTCGCGCTGATCGGCGGGCGCCCGATGCCGATCCTGCAGGGGCTGCCGTCCGACGACGAGCTGCAGCAGATCACGGATACGGTCGTTCCCAAGCTCATCACCATGGCGCAGCAGGCCGGTGTGACCGGCACGGCGCCGTATTCCGGCGATCCCGATGCCGCCGGCGACGATGGGGCGAAAGCCCAGCCGGAATCGCAGGTTCCGCCCGAGCACATGGAGGCCCATCAGCTGGCCCAGGCCGGCGACTACGCCGGTGCCGCCGTGGCGTACGGCAAGGTGCTGGAATCCGATCCGAACGATGCGTTGGCGGCCCGTGAACGGGCCAAGGCGCTGCTGCTGGCCCGCTCCGCCACCGCGGATGTGCGTGAGGTGCGCGCCGCAGCCGCGGCTCATCCCGACGACGTTGAGGCGCAGCTGGCCGTCGCTGATGTCGATATGATCGGCGGGCAGATCGCCGATGCGTTCGACCGCCTGCTTGATTATCTCTCCGCTGGCCATCGCGCCGATCTGGAGCCGGTGCGCAAGCGCCTGCTGGAGTACTTCGCGATTCCCGAGCCGAGCGATGAGCGCCTCAAGCGCGCCCGCCGCCGACTCGCCACGCTGATGTACTGATAATCGGTGAATATCGGATCGATTGTTCCTTCCACTGGGCGGGCGGTTCTTCGGGACTGCCCGCCCAGTGTGCGAATATGCGTGTTTATGAGCCTAAGAAATGCGGGGCCTAGGCCATGCGGTTGCGGCCGAAATACTGCTGGAAGCGGGGGCCTTCCGCGGCCAGTTCCCGCTCGAATTCGCTCTGCCATGCGCTGAAGGGCGTTGCGGCAAGGCCGTCGTTGCTGAACCGCGCCTGATCGGTGATCTCGGTCACACAGAACGACGGGATCGACAGGTTGGTGACCGGGCCGGAACGCTCCGCCTCGGCCACGACCAGCGGCGCGTTCTTGCCGCCGAAGACGTCGATGCTCCATCCGTCTTCGTTCAGCCATACGGAGAAGCGGTTCTTGACGATCGGTGACCCGCCTCGCCTGACGAGTTCCGTAGCGATATGCGGGTCGATCTCGCGTTCGGCCTCGTACCGCGTGCCGCCGACGGAAGGCCCCTTGACCGTGACGAAGGCTTCGGTAAAGCGTTCCAGATGGCGGTCAAGCACCTCGATCGGGTCGGTGTCGCCGGTCATCTCCAAGCGGATCTTATGGGCCTGCAGCCGTATGCGAAGGGCGTAGTTGTCGGCATGCACATAGTAGCTTTGCACGATCAGCGTCGGCGCGTCGCCGTCGTCGAGCTCCTGCGGCATGGCCCGGCAGAAGAATCGGCGTTCGTACTCGAAATCGTTCATATTCTCGCCCATAACACCAGTCTAGACGTGCCAAGGCGTGTTGTGCCCGGTTTTGGACATGATGTGCGCCACTATATGGTGTCGATGCACGCGTATGTCATACGGGCGTGTAAAGTAGTGGCGTGGCTCGGGTTCGTAGCTCAGCGGATAGAGCGTTCGCCTCCGGAGCGAAAGGTCGAGGGTTCGAATCCCTTCGAGCCCACAGGTAATGAGGCGGGATTCCTTGGAATCCCGCCTCATTTTTGTTTTTTCCGGCACTGGTGTGGCAGTGGCCTCGATGAATGCCGGCTCCTCTCGCTGAGGAAGCATCGCCGCAGGCGTCGGATTGTTTTGAGGGGTGTTTTCAGGGCTATTCGGTTGTGCGATGCGAGATTGACGGGGGAGTGGTGTTTCTCGGCAAACATGCGGTTCATTGCATGGTGGGGTCGGTGAAAACACCCTTGCTTCGGGGGTATGTTGTCGAATGGATGCGGCTACGTTGTGGTTCAAGGATTGAAAGCGAGATGGTCCCGTTCATCGATGGCGGGGACGGAGAGGCTGGGGTGCGATGATGTTGCGTGGTTCGCGTAAAACCGCTCCGGGGGGGGGTATCGCTTATCGCTTCGTTGCGGTGACCGCCGCCTTGGCGAGCATCGGTCTGCTGGTTCCGTTGATGTTCGCGGGGCCGTCCGTGCCGGCGTATGCCGAGGAGAGCACTGCCGGTGGAACGTCCGCCGCAACGACCGTCGAGACTGAGGCCCCGAAGGGATCGGGTAATTCCGAGCAGGTCAAGGCCGGCTCGGAATCCGCGGACTCGGCGGCGCCGTCGCCGTCGACTCCTGCGCAGAACGACGCCGCATCACAGGCACAGGGAAGCGAGACCGGCAGTGGAACCGGTTCCGGAGAACAAGCTGATAACGCCCCGGCTGCCGATGCTGCCGCTGCGGGCGACAAGGGCTCGATCACGGTATCGTGGACGAGCGCGAAGGACGGCACCACCCAGCAGCTGGACGACAAGGGCGTAAACCAGATCACGCCGACGCAATACGACAGGATGAGTCAACTGGCGAATGACAAGACGACCGTATCGTCGGCGTATGCGGTCACCGTGCCGACGGTGCAGGAGGGGTATCCTGCCGGTTCGGTCAAGATCAGGATTCCGAAGTACCTGTTCGGCTACCAGCACGACGGTAAGCAGATCGGTACGACCAGCATCCCGATTCCGGATTGCCCGACTCCCCAACAGAGCACGGGCCTGTGCAGGCAGGATGATCCCGACGATTCCAAGAGCTGGATCGTGACGAACCCGCAGACCTTGGACACGAGTAAGAGCAACGGCAAATACACGATCAACGTGGACTACTCATACACTGGCAGGACGGACTACTGGTCGATTCCAAACGGCTCAACCCCATCGCTCACGCCTACCTTGGAGATCGTGCGTGACGGTCAGACGAGCAAGGTCGAGGGCAATACCGCGTCGGCCAAGTGGAACACGTCGGTCACATTGCAATCCGGCGAGAAGGCGTACAAAGATAATACCGGCACATGGAATCCGGCATGGGGAACCCAGCCGGCTGATGTCAAGGACGGCGAATGGTTCCACACCACATGGCTGCTAAGTTCTACGTATAAGACGAATGGCCATCCGTTTGATTTTACATTCACTGACACGCCGCAGAATGACGGCAAGATCGTGGCTGCGAGCGGAGTATTTCAAAAAACATTTGTCAGCGACAGTGAGTGTAGTTCATACATGTATCCGGGGAATAGCAGCCTGAATGTCTCCGAGGCTGATCTGCAAGACGCCAATCTTTATGAATGCATCGTCGTCGCTTATCCCGTTCCGACGGAGAACGAGAAGACGTTCCATAACAACATGACCGCGATTTTGACACCCACGGGCGAAGAGCCGCAAACCAAGCCGGATTCCAAGGAATTTCCTTATCGCAAGCCCGTTTGGCAAGCCCCCGCAGGAGATATGTACAGCTTGCGCAAGGGTGGTAACCCTTCCGGTTCCGGCGATTTCGACCGGTTGAAGAATGGCAAGGATACTGGCATCCAGTCGTATGCGGTTGGTTCCTATGCATCTCCGTACCGTAATGATCAGAATTATGCGGATCATTCGTATACGTCGAATCTGGTCGACGACTTGGTGTCGTTGGAGGACACGCTGCTGGGTGATGGTGACTACGAGTTCACCGGGTATCAGTTCGGCAACATGACACTCACCGACGTGGTTCCGGATTATGCCACTGGAGGATGGGTTGATTGTTGGTTGTACGTGCTTCCGGTGATGAGGGCGGGGTGCGCGGATGTCGCGTGATGACTTGGTTGTGCGTGTGGGGGTGCTAGGTGCGTAGGTTCAGTGAGCAGGAGATCCGGTATCTCAAGGGGCTGCCGGCCGTGGAGAACGCGACGGAGTCGCGGATCGTATACTCGGACCGATTCAAGGACGAATGCCTGCGGCAATGGCGCGCCGGCGAATCCGTGACCAAGGTGTTCCGCGCGGCGGGCTTGCCACCTGAACTGGTGGGGTACAAGCGCATCGAGCGCGCGATCAGCCGGTGGCGCGGCAGCGAGGAACGCATCCGCCGGCAGGCGCATGCGAGCGGAAGTAGGTCGGATGCGTCCGCCGCTCCGTTCGGGGGAGCGGACCCGGCTGCGATGGCGCCCGAAGCGGCGAGCTGGAATGCGGATGCCGTTTCGGATGCTCTCACGGGGAGGATGACGCCCGGTTTCGACGTGCGCGACATCCTCATCGTCCAGCAGATCCGGCGCATCGCCGAGCTCGAGCAGCAGGTCGACGCCCTCAGGGTCGCCATCAGCGCTCGCCGCAATACGGCGCCGAGCGCCGCCGCCCCGGATCAGGCGGCCGACTTGCCGGCCAGCTCTACCAGCGCGGGGACGACCCGGTCGATGAAGCGCAGGTAGTCGTCGGCGGTGTTGTAGAGGTACGCCGACAGGCGCAGGTAGCCGACGCCCTCGAAGCTGGTGAAGGTGGCTTCGAATCCCAGCTGCTCGATGACGAACCGGCGCACGCGCGCCGCATCGTCGTCGTTGCGCACCACGCCGTCGGGCAGGCGCACCAGGCGCATCGCCGGCGCCGGGTGGGCGAGGTGCTCGACGTGGTCCTTGCCGTCGACCTCGGCGAAAGCCTGCGCGATCTGCTCCTGCGCCCAGTCGGCGAGCGTGTTGGCGTACGCGCGGATGCGGTCCCAGCCCAGCTCACGGTCCAGATAGGAGAGCGTGTACGGGGCGCACAGCCATGCCGTGTAGTCACCGGTTCCCTGCTCGTCGAAGCGGTCCGGGTAGGGCAGGTTGCGGCCCCACGAGTCGATGAGCGGGTATAGCTCGTCGGCGTGTTCGGGAGCGGCGGCCAGTACGGCGGTCGCACGCGGGTTGCAGACGAATTTGTGCAGATTGCCGGTCCAGTAGTCCGCGCCGAGCGCCATCGGATCGCCGGGGATCAGGCCGGGGGCGTGCGCGCCGTCCACCAGCGTGCGGATGCCGCGGTCGCGTGCGGCCTTTACCACGCGGGCGACCGGGAAGAGCATGGCGGTGGCGGAGGTGATCTCGTCGACGATGACCAGCTTCGTGCGCTCGTTCATGCCCGCCGTGAAGGCGTTGACGATCGTGTCGTCGTCCGCGTCGATGGGGATGTGCACGCGGTGCAGCGTGCCGCCGTTGCGCAGCACATGGCGTTCCGCGCCCATGACCACCGCGCCGTAGCCCATGTCGGACACGAGGATCTCATCGCCGGGCTGCAGGCGCAGCGAGTCGCACACGACGGTCGCGCCGGCGGACGCATTCGGCACGAACGCCATGGCGTCGCGGTCGATGCCCAGCAGATCGGCGGTGTCGAGACGCGCCTGGCGCAGCATGTCGGGCAGCTCCTGGAACCACTGGCAGGGTGCCTGTTCCATGCGGGTGCGCAGCCGCTGCTGGTGGTCGAGCACGGCGGTGGGAACCGCGCCGTACGATCCGTGGTTGATATGCGGCATGCCCTCGGTGAGCGACCAGAGGCTGCGCGCCGGGGTGCCGGTGACGGTGAGCAGGGGAGCAGGGGTGATCATTGTTGCCTTTCCGTTGGTGGTGAGTGGATGATGATGAGCGGATGAGCTGAGCCTATATGATACGCATCGTAGTGGCCAGTGCCGTACATGGTTGATTGGTTGATCCTCCCGCTGGCGGGAGGTGGCGCGTAGCGCCGGAGGGTGGTCGGATGTCTAGCGTTGCAGCGTTTCGACCACCCCCCAGTCGGCTTTGCCGACAGCCCCCGCCAGCGGGGGCGGGCACTTGATCATTTACGGAACGGACCAGTAGATCGTGCCCGGCGGCGCATAGCGAAGCGGCACCCTCGTGTCGGAGGATGCCGCTTCGCTATGGAGCGCTATGCCCGGAGGCCGGGGCGTCACTGCTTGGTGATGAAGGAGAGCACCGGGTTGCCGCCCCAGTTGAACTCGACGCCCTTGAGGTCCTTGGTCGTGACGCCCAGGGCGTTCACGTTGTAGATCGGGATCGACGGCAGGTCGCGCAGCAGCACCTCTTCGGCCTGCTGGTAGATCGAGTTCGCCTCGTCCGTGGAGGACGCGGCGGCCGCCTTGTCCAGCAGCGAGTCGAATTCCGTGCTGCGGTACTTGTCGAAGTTCGATCCGCTGTCGGCGGCCGAGGACGAGTAGATCGGCTTGAGGTAGTTCTCCAGCGACGGGTAGTCCGGGCCCCAGTTGTCGTTGTACGCGGTGTTGAGCGTGCCGTCGCTCAGCGCGGTCAGGTACTCCTGCTTGGTGGGCATGCCGCTCGCCTTCGCATCGATGCCCAGCGTGTTCTTGAGCTGGTTGGCCACCGCCTCGTAGGTTTCCTTGAGGCTGGCGCCGTCGGCGTTGTAGGTGATGGTGAAGTCACCGTCCCACGGGGAGATCTTGTCGGCCTCGGCCCACAGCTTCTTCGCCTCCTCGGCGTTGTGCTTGAGCACGTCGCTGCCCTTGAGCGAGTCGGAGAAGCCGTTGATGGTGGGCGAGGAGAACTCCTGCGAGGGGCTGGCCAGGCCGTTCATGATCTTCTTGCACAGCGTCTCGCGGTCGATCGCCATGGAGATGGCCTTGCGGCGCAGCGTGCCCTCCTCGCCGGAGAAGTGCTTCAGATCCGTGGGGATGCCGAGCGCGATGCGGTTCGGGCCGGCCTTGCTGTAGGCATTGACGGTCTTGTCGGTCAGCAGGTTCTTCAGCGCGGTGGCCGGGACGGTGTTGGTGACGTCGAGGTTGCCGCCCTGCACGTCGGCGTACTGCGCCTTCGGGTCGGTGTAGATCTTGTAGGTCACGCCGTCGTTCTTGGCCTTGTAATAGCCCTTGTAGTAGGGGTTCGGCACCACTTCGATGCTCTGGTTGTGGCTCCACGACTTGAACTTGTACGGGCCGTTGCCCACCGGCTTCTCGCCGTAGCCCTTCGGGTCCTTGTAGAAGCCCTCGGGCAGCGGGTCGAAGCCCATGTAGGCGAGCATGGTCGGGAAGACCGAATACGGCGCGTTGAGCGTGACGGTGAAGTGCGTGTCGTCCGTGACCTTCAGGCCGGAGAGCTGCTCGTCTCCCTTGAGCCCGTCCTTCTGCAGGTCGTCGTAGCCGGCGATCACCGACATGAAGGTGGCGTTCTTCTGCGCGTTCTTCGCGTTGGCGGTGTAGCTCCACGCCTTGGTGAAGCTCTCCGAGGTCACGGGCGTGCCGTCCGAGAACTTCCAGCCGTCCTGCAGCGTGATGTCGAACACGGTGCTGTCCGCGTTCGCCTTGATCTCCTTGGCGACCTCGTTGATCAGCGTGCCGTCCGGCTTGGTGGCGACCAGGCCGGTGAACAGCATGCCGTTGACCACCATGGAGCCGTTCGATTCGTTGGTGTTGCCGGGAACCAGCGGGTTCTGCGGCTCGCCGATGCCGAAGGTGATGACGTTGCTGTCGGTGCCGCCCGTGGTGGCGGTGCCTGAGCCGGCCCCGCAGCCGGAGACCAGCGTGATGACGGCGACGGCGGCAGCCGCCGATGCCAATAGCCTGCTTTTCATGGGTTGTCCCCCTATCTTCTTGGTTCCCCGCCGAGGCGGTTGATCGAATGGTAGGGTCAGGATCGCCATGATCGTGTAAATGCCGTGTTTCGGCTGTGTGTACGCGCGATGGATGGCGGCCGCTAGGCTGGATTCTGACAAGGAAATGTGGAAGCACACATGCTGAACCAAGGAGTCTCACATGTTGAACAATGACGAGCAACGGCTCAAGGAAACGGCCCTTGACTGGTTCGACGCGCACGAGGGGGAGTATAAGCGCGATCTCATGCGATGGGTGTCCATCCCGTCCGTGTCCGACGACTCCGCCGGCGTGCCGGGAGCCCCGTACGGCAAGGGCGTCGCCGATATGTTCGAGGAGATCGCCGCCACCGCCGCCGGGTACGGCTTCGTCTCGACCAACCACGAGGGCTACGCGATGTCGGTGTACGCGACCGAGGACGACAAGCGGTCCGACCGCGACATCGCCCTCCTGTCCCACGCCGACGTGGTGCCGGCCGGTCCGGGCTGGCTGTCCGACCCGTTCGAGCCGTACGAGCGCGACGGCTACATCGTCGGCCGCGGCGTGCACGACGACAAGGCGATGTGCGTGCTCGCCGTGTTCATCATGCGGTTCCTGCGCGACCAGGGCATCTGCCTGAACCATGCGTTGCGGCTCATGTACGGCGGCGCGGAGGAGACCGGCCTGCACGATATGGAGCATTACGTCGCCGCCCATGGCGCGCCGTATCGCACGCTCGTCACCGACTGCGGGTTCCCGGTCAACTACGCGCAGAAGGGCGAGATCGGCTTCGACTGCGCGCTGCCGCTGCCCGCCTCCATCGAGTCGGCGTCGGA
>OAXB01000126.1_pt1 | contig 33999 bp, 28 predicted proteins | sample 1501541 | NCBI WGS metagenome assembly OAXB01 (sample SAMEA2580302, study PRJEB22360) | human gut metagenome | biome: human gut; feature: human-associated habitat; material: faeces | place: Denmark | collected 2008/2010
CACAGCGAGCGCGCCGCAACGGCGGGCCCGCCCGGCGTCTCAGTGGCCACCGTCTCCCGCGTGATGCGCGGCAACGCCAAGGTCTCCGACGAGACGCGCGCCAAGGTCGAACAGGCGGTCAAGGACCTCGGCTACGTGCCCAACGCCCACGCCCTCGCCCTGACCACCCCGCCCAACTCGGTCACCCTGGTGATGCGTTCGATCACCGGCGGCACCTATAGCGAGATGGCCGGCGCGGTCGCCGATGAGGCCATACGCCGGGGCATGACCTTCCGGCTCATCGCCACAGGCGGCGCCCGGGTGGACGGCAAGGCGGTGCTTACCGACCTGCTGGCGCAGCGCCCGCGCGTGGCCATCATCGTGGCCGACGACGACCCCGGCTCCATCAAGGACGCCGAGCTCAACGAATACGTGGGCCAGTTCGAATCGATGGGCACCACGCTGGTGGCCCTGGCCCGGCCCCGCATCGATCTGGCCGATCGGATCGGCGTGGTGGACTACGCGAACGAGCGCGGCGTGTACATGATGACCAAATACCTGATTTCCTTAGGCCATCGGGACATGCTGTTCGTCGGCGTGCGCACGGCCTCGCCCATTTTCACCCAGCGCTATCAGGGATTCCTGAAGGCGTTGGCGGAAGCCGGCATCGACCATGACCCCGCCGGCGACCTGCCCTTCGACGGCAACCGTGCGGCCGACGCCGCCAACGTCGTCGCCCGATATCGGGATGGCAGCCCGTTCACCGCCGTGGTCGGCGTCACCGACGTGGCCGCGCTCGACTCCATCAACGCCCTGCAGTCCCTTGGGGTCGCCGTGCCCGGGCAGATCTCCGCCGGAGGCTTCGACGACATGCCCTACGCCGGCGATCTCATCGTGCCCCTGACCACCGTGCATGTGCCCTTCGCGGACATGGGCGCCACCGCCGTGCGCATTGGTCTCGGCAACCTCAAGGACGTGATGATGCCCGCCGAACTGGTCGTCCGCAGATCCACCGGGCCGGTGAACTGATCCCCGATCGCCCCCGTGGAATAGCGGCATGATCGTAAGTCAGCGGGAAGGTCGGATTCGTGGCGGGTTGCGTGTGCGGCGGGGACCTGCGGGGGCGGGATCTATGCGCGCGGCGGGGCGATGGACTTGCGGGCGTGGAACGCTACGGGAAACACCGGGTGTTCGCCCTGATCGACGGGCAATCCCAGCGCCAGAAACGCGCTGTATCGTCCGATGCCCTCGTAGGGGACGGCCACGCTGCTCAGTCTCGGGATAAGGACCTCGTTGCTGGACAGGTCGTCGAAGCCGGTGATCGACAGATCCTCCGGAATGCGCAAGCCGTATCGCCGGGCGATCGAATACACGCAGTAGGCGGCGAAATCGGTGACGCAGACGATGGCGGTCGGGCGCCGGTCCGGGGCCATGCGCAGCAGGCGATCCATGGCCGGAGCCAAGGTGTCCTTGAAGTTGTCGGAATGGCCGACCAGTGCGCTTCGGTTGTCAACATATTGCCCATTGGCCTGCAGGGCGTCGCGATATCCCAGAAAGCGCTCCCGTGCGGTCGAGCGGTCGTCGTACCCCAGAAAGGCGATGCGGCGGTGACCGGCTTGGAGCAGCGCTGTGGTCGCTTCCCGAACGCCGCCACGCTGATCGTAGGCCACGGACGGCACCTCGTCCAAGCCGGGGATGCGCGAGACGCCGCACAGCACCAGCGATGCGCCGACGGAGGCCAGAATATCCCGGCAGACGGCGATATGCGCCCGGTACGACGCGCTTGCCGTTCGGGAGCCGACGAGCAACACGCCCGAAACCCGTTGCCGGGCGAGCAGTTCGATGGATTCGCGTTCGTCCGCCATGTCGGTGTGCGACGAATTGGTCAGCAGCATGGTGCGGTGGCTTCTGGCCACGCCGTCCACGCTCTGGGCGATGCGCGCGAATGGTTCGGCGAGAAAGGCGTTCGTGACGAAGGCCAGCGTCTTGGTGCCGGCCCCGGACATCGACTGCGCCAGGCCGTTGACCACATAATTGAGATTCCGGGCCTCCTGCGCGACCCTCGCCCGCGTATCCGCGCTGATCATCGTGTTGCCGGCAAGGGCCCGCGAGGCGGTGGAGACGGACACCCCGGCGGCTTTCGCCACATCCTTCAGGGTGGCGTCGGCGTGTTTCCGGGGGCCGGGCAGGGGCGTGCGCGGTATGGTGAACGCAGCCGCTTTCCGGCTTCTGAGGAAATCACAGGCCCCGTGTGCTTCGCGCGCACGGGGCCTTGTCATATCCGGTGGCTGCGATGCATCGTGCCGTTCGGTCGGGACTCGTTTGGATGCGTAAGGGGAGCCGGACGATTGGTCGCGTGCGGAAAGCGGGGTGGCGTGAAACAAGAAGATGATGAAAACAAGAATATATGGACGCCGTTGTCCGGTTATCGTTCAGTTATCGGTTCGGTTATCGCTCAGTCATCGCCGTCCGGTTGCTGCCGTCCGGTTGCTGCGATGCCGAATCATGCGGTCGAAGTCGACCGATGGGGGCTTGCCGTTCGGGGGCAAACTCGTGGCGGCCGCCAAACGGATGTTCAGCGGGCGCTCTTGTTGACGCCGTTGACGATGTCGGCGAACATCTTGGAGTTGGCGTAGCCGGAACGGGCCATGGCGTCCATGCCGTAGAGCGCGAGACCGTGGACCATCGAATCCTTGAGAGACATCATGATATTTCCTTTCGTCGTGAATTGTCATTGCGCAAGGCCGTTGCGGGCTTTGCGGTCGTATCGCCGTAAGGCGGGTCAGTCTTCCGGGCGTCCGGGGACCGGGTTGCGGAATGGGGCTCAGCGGGCGCTCTTGTCGGCCTCGTCGATCATGTCGCGCATCATCGTGGTGGTGGGGCGGCCGTACTGGCTCATCGCGCTCATGCCGTACATCGCGAGACCGCGGATCATCGAATCCTTGAAGGACATCGTATTTCCTTTCCTTGGGCCAAGCTCGGGAGCTTGACTGTGTTGTGTTATTCTGTTCGGCTTCTTTCTGAAACCGGTTTCAGAATAGCGCATATCGTCGACGAATGCAAGGGCGCGTTTGTCGCCCACGGCGTTTCGGCCGCGATGCCGGCCCTGATCGGGCGGCGGGCGCCGGCTGGTCGGATCGCGCCGATGCGTCTTGCGGCGGTTTCCGGACTCCCCGCCCTGCCTTACAATATGGCTGTGCCGCGGGATCGGGTGGCTCGGTATGACCTGAATCGCCGTCGGCCAAATGACGACTACGGGAATGGAAAGGTTTCGATGGCGAAAAGCAAGGGCCGTACGCGGCCGGTGATCAAGGACGTCGCCAAGCTCGCCGGCGTGTCCGCGCCGACGGTCTCCCGCTACCTCAACGGCACGGTCAACGTCACCGAGGACAAGCGCGAGCGCATCGCCAGGGCCATCGAGGAACTGGGCTACGAGCCGAGCGTCGTGGCGCGCGCCCTGTCGAACCGGGAGATGGATTCCGTGGTGGTGTTCGCCGCCAATCCCTCGGCCTTCTCCACGTCCGAGACGAACCACGGCGTGGAGGCCGCCGCCCGCAAGCGCGGTTTCCTGATCAACATCGTCTCGCTGGACGAATCGGATATGGATTCCGTCGAGGCGCGCGTGCGCATGGGGCTGTCGGTCAGGCCGGCCGGCGTCATCGTCTACGAGTACGACAAATCCGGCATCAAGGCGCTCGAACACGTCCCGCAGGGCGTGCCGACCGTCGTGGTCGGCGGCAGCTTCGGCGACGGCGACTACCAGATCATCAACGCCGAGCGCGATGGCGGCCGGTGGATGACCATGCATCTGCTGAATCTGGGACATCGAACCGTATTCCATGTGGCGCGCGCGCAGGGGCCCACCGACAACACGCGCACCAATGGCTGGCTCGACGCGTTGACGGAATGCGGCATCGAGCCGCCCGACCCGATCATCGTCTCCGACGCCGACCTGGACGAGGCGGTGCGCGCCGGGCGCAGCCTGGGCGAGCGGGACGACGTGACCGCGATCTTCGCCGGCAACGACGAGACCGCCATCGCGGTGATGCGGGGGTTGCGCGAAGCCGGGCGCCGGGTGCCGGGCGACGTCAGCGTCGTGGGCTTCGACAACCGGAACTTCGCCTCCATGTGGGAGCCGGCGCTGACCAGTTACACGCAGAATTTCCTGGACATGGGGGAGCGGGCGTTCCGCATGGTGTTCGAGCAGATCCGGGCCAAGCGCGCGGGCGCCGAAATGCCGCCGGCCCGGGTCGAGGTGGTGCAGGGGCGCCCGTGCCTGCGCGATTCGGAACGCTGACGGATTGATGCGATTCCGGCGGGAAATATCGCATCCCGCCGCTGTGGCCCGGTTTCCCACGATCGCGACATGCCGACGATATATCGCGATATATCGTGTTATAGTGATGTCAAACGCGATATATCGCGAACAATCTATCCGGCGCCGCGAGGCGCCGGGGAATGCGAGGGCATCATGTCGTACACGATGGATGATCGTGATCGGATTCAGGGCCATGGCCGGGATGATGGTGACATGCACCGCGGCGGCGAGCGGTGGGTCGTCGGGGAAGGGGAATCCAAGACCTTCGATCTCGACGGCGTCGAGCGGCTCAAGGTCTCGCTGCTCAAGGGGCGCATCGACGTGATCGGCCACGACGACGAGAGCTGCCGTCTGGAGATCACCAAGGTGAAGGGCGCACCGGTGAACGTCTCCTTCGACGGCCGCAGGCTCGTCATCGCCAACGACGACAAGGTATCCAATGGCGTGCTGTCTTTCCTGGGCATTCATGTCAGCTTCGGCGGGGTTCCGCGGACGATGACCGCGCGTGCCGACGTCAGCCTGCTGGTGCCGCGCGATGTGGCGGCGAAGATCTCCACGATCAGCGGCGATGCGCTGATCAGCGGCCTGACGTGCGGCGCCAAGCTGGACACCGTGTCCGGCACGCTGCTCAGCGACGGCGTGTCCGGCGCGCTGAACATGGATACGGTCAGCGGCAAGGTCGAGGCGCGCAACCACCACGGCTCGGTGCGGGCGAAGACGGTCGGCGGCGACGTGGTCGTCAGCGGCAACTGCACGGACGTCTCCGCCGAGGCGGTCAGCGGCAACCTGTATGTGGATGCGTTCGGCGCGCCGGAGCGGATCCGCTACCACGCGGTCAGCGGCAGCATGGCCGTGCGGCTCGACCCCGAGGTGCGCGCCACGTACAAGGCCAGCTCGATCGGGGGCCGCGCGCGCATCGGCGCGCAGGAATTCAAGATCCGCGACGCGCTGAACTTCGCGGACGGGCCCGAGCACGGCCGCCCGGTGAACATCGAGTTCAATGCGGTCGGCGGCAGCCTGAAGGTCGTCCGCCGGGCCTTCGAGCCGTTCGACCCGGACGGCGGTGAGACCGGCGACGATGATGGTTCGGACGGCGGCCGGGGGAGCGGCGCTGCTCGCGGCGCTCGCGGCGAGGGGATCGCGGATGATTCGGGCGCGTCGGATTCCTCGGACGGCGTCCGCGGCGAGGAAAGCGCATCATAATGGCCGCGCCGATTTTCGCGCACGGGCAGATGCGGCTCTATCTGCTCACGCTGCTCGCCGAGTCGCCGATGCACGGCTACGAGCTGATGCAGGCGATCGAGCAGCGATTCGACGGCACATACGTGCCCAGCGCCGGCACGATCTATCCGCGCTTGGCCAAGCTCGCCGATGACGGGCTGATCACCAAGCGGACGGTCGGCCGCAAGACCGTCTATGAGATCACCGATGAGGGGCGGGCCGAGCTGGACCGGCGCAAGCCGGAGACCGACCGACTGGAGGACGACATCGACTCATCCGTGCATCGGCTGGCCGATCAGCTGCGCTCCGACGTGCGCAGCTCCATGAGGTCGCTCAAGGATGATCTCGACGCCGAGTTCTCCTCGCCGTCGGGCGCGGATGCGTCGTGGATGCCGTTCGACGCCGGCGGTCGGGACGCTCGGCGTGGCCGGTCCGGCCGGTCCGACAGCGCCGATTGGCGACGATCCGACCAGCGCGGCGGTTCCCGTGCCGGCTTCCGGGGCGATCCCCGTAGCGATTCGTTTGACGATGCGTTCGGCGAAGGACGTGAGGGCGGTCGCGGCGGAGGCGATGCTCCCGGCGATGATGCGCGGCAACCGGGGCGCGGATCCGTCGGGACCGCGGAACGGATGATATACCGGTTCGGAATGGATATGCGGGACACGTTGCGCGCGGCCGACGCGGCCGGAACGCTGTCGGCCGACGCGGTGCGCGCCCTGGACGAGGATCTGCGGCGCACGGCGCGGCATATCCGTTCGCTGATCGCCGGCCGCTGAACGGATCCGGCATATCGGGCCGGCCGCATCCGTCCCTGTGTTTTTTCGGATGGGCCGGTTGCCGTCGACGGATCATCGTCGGCGGCGATGCGGAGTTTCGGCGATATGGGATTCCGGCGATGCGAATCGTGTAGGCGCTGCCTTCCCGCAGGTGCGTGCTTGTTCCGCTCGGCCGAGTCCGTCATGCTCCCGCCGGCGGGAGCTGGCTCGCGAAGAGAGACTGAGGATGGTCCATGCTTCTCCGGTCGGCTTCGCCGACGGCTCTATCGCAGGGGCATGATATGCCGATTCCGGCTTATCGAATCACATTTTCTATTTTCCGCATGATATTTCACAACATGTGTTATCGATCGAGGATCTGATCATGAAGCAATCATCACACTCTGGCGCGAGCCTGCCCGAAAACGACCATGCTGGCATCGTGGCCGACGATGCGCGCCCCTCATTGTGGAAAACGACCGACTACGGTCCGTGGCTGGTGGCCGATACGTCCGGCACGCTCGGCGCGAGCATGGCCGGCTTCGCGATACCGCTGATCGTGCTGGCGGTGACCGGGTCGGCGGCGCAGGCCTCGCTGGTCAGCGCGGTGCAAAGCTGCGTTTCCGCGGCGACGAATATTCCCGGCGGGCTGCTGCAGGACCGTTGCGACCGGCGCATGCTGCTGCTGATCTGGTCGGCGACCGGTGTGCTGCTGTTCGGCGGCGCCGGGCTGCTCGGGCGGATGGGCTGGCTGGGTGTCGCGGGGCTGATGGTTCTCGCCATACTGCTCGGCCTGCGTTCCGGCCTGCTGGGCAACACCTCGAACGCGATGCTGCGCGGCGTCGTTCCCGACAGGGAACTGGCTCGCGCCATGTCGCTCAACAGCGCCCGGGACGCCGTGATCAACCTGGCCAGTGACCCGATCAGCGGCATGCTCATGCATATGGGCAATACGGTGCCATTGCTGTCCGGCGCCGTGATGAACGTGATCTCGATGATCGGCGCGTGGCGCATTCGCCGCTATTGGAAGGTCGGTGACGACGATGGGAATGGAGATGGTGGCGATGGCGGGCGTCACGGCGGTCCGAGTGGCAGTACTGTTCGAAAGGAGATGGAGATCGGCTGGCGAGTCGCGTTCTCCGGCATGGAATGGCTGTTCCGCTGGCCGTTCCAGCGTTGCGTCATCATCGCATCCATGGCGTTCAACGGTTCGATCAACGCGCTGCTGCTCATCACGCAGATGCAGGTGACCCGGCAGACCGGCAGCACCTTCGTCGCGGCCATGGTGGGGACCATCGGGTCGGTCGGCATGCTGATCGGCGCCGCTGCGGCGGCCGGTATCATCGACAGGTTGCGGGGCGGCATCATCATTTGCCTGTCGTTCTGGCTGATGGCCGTCGGGTCGTTCGGTGTGGCGCTAATGCCCAACGTGTGGGGCAAGGGGCTGCTGCTGTTCGTCGGCCTGCTGATGCTGCCGGCCGGCAACGCGGTGGCCGGCGGATACCTGAGCATACTGGTGTCCAAGGGCAATCAGGGGCGGCTCGGTGCGGCCCAGACCCTGTGCGGTATGGGTGCGTACGCGCTGCTGACCGCGGCCGGCGGCGTGATGATGGATCGTTTCGGATATACGACCGCCGCGTTGGCGCTCGCCGGGATCATGGGCATTGCCGCGCTGATCGTCTCGTCGAATGGCGTGCTTCGCTCGATTCCCAAGCCTGACGCGTGGCAGGGGCATATCGAGCGGTGCGGCCTGCAGCGGTTCTGACCGGTGGCTTTCCGGCGGAGTGGGTGTTGCCTCGCATGTGGGTGTTGCCTCGCGTGTGGCCTTTGCCGGCGGGGCGCGTACCTTGGAGGATATGGGTTGTGCCTCGCCGGGAAGGCTGTGGGCAGGGCGGTTCTTCTAGAGGATGTGGGTGTTGCTGCGCGTGCAGATTATTGGCGGGGTGTTTGTTGTAGGAGGTATGAGACGCGCTTCGCTTGGGGTGTTGTGAGTGGGGCGTGCCTTCTATAGGTTGTGGGTGTTGCTTTGCCGGTGGTGTATTGGTGGGGCGTGTGTTCTGGAGGATGTGAGAGCTGCTCCGCTTGGGGTATTGCTGGCGGGGTGGTTCTTCTATGGGCTGTGTGATGTGCTTCGCTTGCATTTTTCGGTGATCCGATTGTTCTGGAGGATGGGGATTATGCCCCGCTTGGGGTGCCTTGGGCGGGGTGGTTCTTCTATAGGTTGTGGGTGTTGCTTTGCCGGTGGTGTATTGGTGGGGCGTGTGTTCTGGAGGATGTGAGAGCTGCTCCGCTTGGGGTATTGCTGGCGGGGTGGTTCTTCTATGGGCTGTGTGATGTGCTTCGCTTGCATTTTTCGGTGATCCGATTGTTCTGGAGGATGGGGATTATGCCCCGCTTGGGGTGCCTTGGGCGGGGTGGTTCTTCTATAGGTTGTGGGTGTTGCTTTGCCGGTGGTGTATTGGTGGGGCGTGTGTTCTGGAGGATGTGAGAGCTGCTCCGCCTGTGGTGTTGCAGCCGGAGTGGTTCTTCTATGGACTATTTGGGTTGATTCGCGCGTGGGCTACCGGTGGGCTGGGGCTCTGAGCACTGAGCAGCGCATCCTGTGTATCCAAGGCACTTCGCGTCAAATGCATCATCCGGTGCGTTGCCGTGCGTCATGCGCAACATGGCGTTCCAAAATCGGCAAACGCTTACCTAAAACAATCGGCTATAGGAAAATTACCTGCGCGCGACCCACGCTATGTTAAGAGTTTTATTACGGTTATCCTTGCGATAACTCGGTTCTACGAGCGTTCAAACGCAATCTCAGAAAAGCAGAGTGTGGATCATTATGGCAAGCGCTTACCAAAATGGTGTATATTGGAATCATGACTTCCGAAGTATCAGCAATTGCTCCAACAGCCGTTTCTGCGGGTCCCGGCGCTCCCAGCTCCGCCGGCACTTCCACCGGCGCTCCCGACGCCGCGGCCAACACCCCGGCCAACACCCAGTCCAACACCCAGTCCAACGCCCACCCCAATGCACCAACCGTCAGCGCCGCCGATGCCGCCATGCGCGCCGCCAAGGGCGAGCGCATCCCCGGCAAGCTCATCGGCGCGATCGTGGCGGTCGGATCGCTGGCCTTCTTCGGCATTCTCACCGAAACCGTGATGAACGTGCTGTTCCCGCAACTGATGGGCACGATGCACGTCAGCGCCGCCACGATCCAATGGCTCACCACCGGCTACCTGCTTGTCGTGTCGATCACCGTGCCGCTGAGTCCGTGGCTGCGCCGTCGCTTCCTGCAGCGTGATATCTTCATCGCGGCGGATCTGTTCTCCATCGCCGGATGCGTGGTGATGGCGGTCGGCGCCGCGTTCCCCGTGCTGCTGTTCGCGCGCGTGCTCGGGGGCATCGGCGCGGGACTCGCCCTGCCGCTCATGTTCAACATCATCCTCGAACAGGCGCCGCATTCCAAGATCGGCCAGCTCATGGGCCTCGGAACGCTGGTTGTCGGCACCGCGCCGGCGCTTGGCCCCGCGGTCGGCGGGTTCGTGTCGGCCTATGTCTCGTGGCGCGTGATCTTCATCGCGCTCATCCCCATCATGCTCGCGTGCCTGGCGCTGGGCGTCGCCACCATCGAGCAGAAGCGCGAGGTCGGCAAGCCGAAGTTCATGTACATCCAGTTCCTTGAGCTGTCGCTCGGCTTCTGCGGCCTCATCGTCTTCATCAACCAAGGCGCGGAGGCGGTCAGCGTGTCGCGCGGCGGCGGATCGGTCGCCACGCCCGCTGCGATGTGCGTGGTCGGAGCGCTTGTCGGACTCGGCGGTCTGGCCGCGTTCGGGCACCGGACCGGGCATTCGCCAACGCCGATGATCCGTCTCGGCGTGCTGCGCAACGGCGCGTTCCGCTGCCACCTGCTCTCGTACATGCTCTACCAGGGCGTGACGATCGGCTTCGGCTACATCATCCCGAACGTACCGCAGATGAGCATGGGCACGCCGATGCTCGTCGCCGGGCTGCTGATCCTGCCCGGATCGCTGGTCGGGGCGCTGTTCTCGCCGGTCGGCGGCATGCTGCTCGACCGGTTCGGCGTGCGCAAGCCGATCCTGAGCGCCTCGGTGCTCGCCGTGGCGGCGCTGGCGGTGCTCGCCGTGCTCGGGCAGATGATGACCCCGGCCCTGCTCGCCGTGCTGTACGTGGTGTATATGGTCGGATTCTCGCTGTGCTACGCGAACATCATGACCAGCGGCCTGTCGCTGCTGTCCGTCGATGCACGGCCGGATGGCAACGCGATGTTCAGCACGCTTCAGCAGTTCGCCGGCGCGGCCGGCACCACGGTCGTCGCCACCGTGATCTCCGTGTTCCAGTCCGGCTCCGGCAAGATCGGCTCCCCGGCGTATGCCGCGGCGACTAGGACCGGCGCGCAGATCGACTATGCGATCATGGCCGTCATCATCGTGGTCGTGCTGGTCGCCATGACCCGCGCCCTGCGCCGCCGCGACTGATTTGGTCCGGCTACGGCGCCGATGGCGGTGGCGCAGCCGGCTGACGATGCCGTCAGTCAACGACGCCACCGGTCAACGGCGCCGTCGGGTCAGTCCTTCGCCCCGACGGTGGACTCGCCTATCCGCAGCCGATACCCGACGGTGACGTGCTGCGGATCGGTCGGCGCGCCCTCGTCGTCATCGTTGTCTTCGGCGTCGCCGATGCGCCGCATCAGCAGATCGACCGCGCGGCGGGCCACCTCGTCGATGTCCGTTTCGATCGTCGTGAGCGTGGGGGAGCAGTACCGGCCGGTGGCGATGCCGTCGAAGCCGACCACGGCCACGTCGTCGGGCACGCGGACGCCGCATTCGAGCAGTCCGCGGATGAATCCAAGGGCCACCGTGTCGGTGGCGCAGATGGCGCTGTCGAAGATGCAGCGCCGCTCGACCAGCTCGTGCGCCTTGAGCCGGGCCTGTTCGATGTCCCAGGCGGGCAGCGGCTCGATGCGCCGTTTGTTCAGCCGCATGCCGTGGTTCGCATAGGCCGCATAGCAGCTTGCCAGAAAACGGTACCGCCCCGGCTGTGCGGCGATGATCTCCTTCCTGGAGAGCCGATCGGCTCCGATGATCAGCGCGTCGGTCCTGCCGATGGAGACCAGATGGCCGACCAAGGCGTTTTCGCCCTCCTCGCGCGGGTTGAGGACGGTGTCGTACCGCTTGATCGAGACGTCGTCGAGCACGACGACCGGCTTGCCCTTGCTCAGAGCGTCGATCTCGGATTCCGGCACGCCGGCCGAACACAGCAGCAGACCGTCGCTGTACTGGTTGGCCATGCTGCGGATGAACGCGCGTTCGCGCTCGTCGGAATAGGAGATCTGCTGGACGAGCGCCTGCCGTCCATGCTTCGCCACCTCGTTGCCGATGGCATAGGCCAGGGTGGCCGGATACTCGCGGCGCAGCTCGAACATGGCCACGCCGATGATGCCGCTCTTCCCCCTGCGCAGGCTGCGCGCCGCGAAGTTTCCGGTGTAGTGCAGCGTGCGGGCGGCCCGACGCACCCGCCTCGCGGTCTCCTCGGTGACCTTGGAACTGCCGGACAGCGCATAGGAGGCGGCCGCCGGTGATACGCCAGCGGCGTTCGCCACGTCTCGCAATGTAACCATGATCGTCCTTGGTGTCGGGGGAGGGGCCGTGGGAACCGTATGCGCTGTTCCGCCGCGCCGTTGAGCGCATCTTAGCACGACGGTGAAGATGTTCACCGGTGAAATGATTCACTTCGTGCTATGGGTGGGTTCCACGATATCGGAAAACGCTTGCCTAAATGGTACGGCGTGTCGCGCCATAATCGCTGAAAAACATTGGAATTCCAGCGTTAAGTATAACGATAACCCCTTTCCAATTTGACACGATTCACCGAGGGTGTTTTAATTGAAGCCATTCACCGGTGAATGGATTCACTAACTGGTGAACGAAAGCAGAAAACCAACGAGGTTTTTCGTGAAGGAAGGAAATAGAACCATGAAGTGTTCTACGTTTGGGGCAACGATGAAGCGCGTCGGCGCCGGCGTCGCCGCCGTGGCGACACTGGTCGGCATGGCCGCATGCGGCTCGAGCTCGAACGGCGACGACACGTCGTCGAAGTCCTCCGGTCCGACCGAGATCGAGGTGTGGAGCTGGAGCACCACCGGCCAGCAGCAGGCGGATGCGTTCAACAAGGCGCAGAGCGACGTCAAGGTCAAGTTCGTGCTGCAGGCCTCCAACACCGCCCAGCAGCAGAACTTCCGCAATGCGTTCGAAGCCAAGGGCAAGCTGCCCGATCTGGTCCAGGGCTTCGCGCCGCTGACCACCAACGTGTCCAACGGCTGGGCCGAGGACATCACCGACTCCATCAAGCCGATCCTGGGCATCTTCAACGAGGGCGCCAAGGCGAACGCCCAGCTGAACGGCAAGTACTACGGCATCCCCGTCGCCCCGGCCGGCCAGTACAGCATCTCCGACGCCGACGTGCTCGCCAAGTACGGCGTCGAGGCCCCGAAGACCTGGGACGACCTGCTGGCCCTCGGCAAGAAGGCCAACGCCGACGGCGTCAAGATCTTCAACCTCGCGGGCGAGGATCCGTCCGTGCTCGAGCAGCTGGCCCAGGAGGCCGGCGGCAACTGGTTCAAGATCAAGGGCGACAAGTGGCAGGTCAACTTCCTCGATGACGGCACGCTCAAGGCGGCCGACATCATCCAGCAGATGATCGACGGCAAGATGGTCTCCAACGAGACCTGGACCGACACCGGCTCGCTGTACAAGTTCTTCGACTCCGGCAAGCTCGCGTTCATGACCACGCAGTACTGGTCCGTGCCGAACTTCAAGACCAACATGCCGAACACCTCCGGCAAGTGGGAAATCTCCGCATACCCGACCATCGACGGCACCTTCAAGGTGCCGGGCGTCGTCAGCCAGGTCGACTTCGTGCCGAAGGGCACCGACAAGGCCCACCAGGACGCCGTGATGAAGTGGGAGAAGTACATCAACTCCGACGAGGGCCTTGAAGCCGGCCGCGACAAGGCCAGCAACACCATCCCGCTGCCGTCCGGCCTGTCCGGCGACCTGACCAAGTATGTCAAGGCCAACATCCCCGACGGCTTCTACTCCAACCCCGACGCCGCCGTCGACATCATCGGCACCGCGACCAAGGACGTGATGGGCGGCTTCAACCTCGGCCCGAACTACGACGCTTGGTTCCCGGAGCTGCAGGACCAGTGGGGCAAGGCCGTCAACGGCCAGATCACGGTGAAGGACGCGCTGAAGAACACGCAGGACTTCGTCGCCAAGGACCTCAAGTCCAAGGGCATCAACTACACGATCGGCTGACACGGCCGGTCCCGTCCGATCCACAGGGCCGCAGCGGCATTTCTCCTCCTGCTGCTGCGGCCCTGCCATGGGCGGGTCATGCCGATGCCACTCGTCCGAGTTCGTTATTAAGGAGCATTGCAGATGTCGAACGCGAAATCCGCCGCGGCGGTGCCGACGCCCGCGCCAGCGAAGCGCAAGGGCGGCCACGTTTCCTGGCGTACGCTCGAGGCCCTCAAGGGCGCCTCGTTCACCTGGCCGTTCCTGGCCGGCTTCATATTCTTCGTCATTATCCCCGTGGTGATGGCATTGCAGGTGTCGCTGTACTCCAAGCAGAAATCCGGCCTTGGACTCGGCGAGGCGACGACCAAGTTCGTCGGCCTGCAGAACATCCTCAACGCGATGAGGGACACGACCTTCTGGGCCGGCCTGGGGCGCGTGGCGCTGTACGCCGTCATCGTGGTGCCGCTCACTCAGATCCTGTCGATGGCCATCGCGCTGCTGATCGACGCGTCGTCGCGCAAGATGGCCGGCCGGTTCCGCATTTTCCTGCTGCTGCCGTACATGACCCCCGGCATCGTGGCCACCACGATCTGGATCTACCTGTACAGCCCGTCGGTCGGCCCGCTCACCCCGTTCTTCAAGGCGATCGGCCTTAACGTGAACTTCTTCTCCTCGAACATGGTGTGGGGATCCATCGGCCAGATGGCCATCTGGGGCGGTCTCGGATTCAACATGCTCATCATGTACGGCTCGCTGCAGGCCATTCCGGGCGAGGTTATCGAGGCCGCCCGCCTGGACGGCGCCTCCGAGTTCCGCATCGCCCGTTCGATCAAGGTGCCCTACATGCTCACCTCCGTGGCGCTGACCACCATGCTCAACATCATCGGCACCGTGCAGCTGTTCGATCAGCCGTTCCTGTTCCGCTCGGTCAGCCCGCAGACCATCACCAAGGACTTCACCCCGGCGATGATGATCTACAACCAGGCGTTCCAGGTCGGCAACCTCAACTACGCGACCGCGCTGTCGATCGTGCTCGCCGTGATCATGGGCATCGCATCCGGCATCATCTACAAGCTACAGAACAGGGAGAAGTGATATGGCTGCCACAGCAACGAAGAAGTCACTGTTCCACCGCGAGAGGGAAAACTCGCAGATCGGCGAATCCACCGCGAACCAGGCCAAGGGCGCCTCGAAATGGGGCGTGCTCACCATCCTCATCATCCTGACCGTCTACGCGGTCGGTCCGCTGTGGTGGCTCATCGTCTCGGTCACGAAGAACAAGCAGGAGCTGTACACCACCAACGGGCTGTGGTTCGCCAAGGACTTCAACCTGGTCAAGAACCTGCATGACCTGTTCACCTACCAGGACGGCATCTACGGCCAGTGGCTGTGGAACACGATCTGGATCTCGCTGGTGTGCTCCGCCGGCGTGACGCTCATCACCGTGACCGCCGGCTACGGCCTCGCCAAGTACAGGTTCCACACCCGCGGCCTGATCATGGGCATGATCATCGTGTCCTTCCTGATCCCCGGCTCGCTGCTCATCGTCCCCTCGTTCATCCTGTTCAACAAGGTCGGCATGTACGACACCTGGTGGGTGATGCTGCTGCCTGGCATGTTCACGCCGATGAACGTCTACCTGGCCAAGGTCTACGCCGAGGGGTCGGTGCCGACCGAGCTGATGGAGGCCGCGCGCGTCGACGGCGCCGGCGAGTACCGCATCTTCTGGCAGATCTCCTCGCGCCTGCTGGTCACCCCGGCGGCCACGATCTTCCTGCTGTCGTTCGTGGGCAACTGGAACTCCTTCATGTGGCCCATGGTCTTCCTGAAGGATTACCACAAGTGGACCGTGATGCTGGGATTGCAGTCCTGGATCGCGCGCGGCACCGACTCCCAGTACGATCTGACGATCCTGGTGCTGACCGGCGCGTTCATCTCGATGATCCCGGTGGTGTGCCTGATGATCGCGCTGCAGCGCTACTGGAAGTCCGGCGTGACGGTCGGTAGCCTGAAGTGATGTAGGGCATGGCCGGTCCGTTGCATGGCCGGCTTGAATATGAAGAGATTCGCGGGGCGAGGAGCGTTGTTTCCTCGCCCCGCGTGTTGCGGGGGCGCGGCGCGCCGGCGCGACTGTGTGAAGGGTGTTATCTGATGAGTGAATCGAGTGAGACGCTGAACGGGACGAATCCGTCGGTCCGCGTGTACCCGGCCCCCGAGGGCGCGGTGCTCCGCGACGAGTACGCGGTACGCGTCCGCCCGCTTCGGGATGCCGGGGACGGCACGCGCGTTGATGCCGGTGATGGCTCCGTCGCCGATGCCGGCTGGCGGGACGTTCCGGTCTACCGCGTGAAGGTCAACATGCATGACGTGCGCGAATCGTCGATGTGCTACTTCGACTTCGACGGGCGCGTCGAGGTCGAGGTGCGCGTCAAGGGCTGGTACACCATGTACCGCGCGGACATCCGCCCCCTGTCACTCGGCGTCGAACCGCGCTTGGCGGAGGCGAACCGCCTGGTGTTCACGCTCGACAAGCCGGCGAACCTGAGCGTGGAGATCAACCGCGAACGCCAGCACAACCTGCACGTCTTCGCCGGTTCGCTGCGTTGCGCGCCCGATCCGGAATCCGGCGCCGAACCCGCCGACGTGACCGTGCCCGGCTCCCTCACCCGCCCGTCCACGCTCGGGTGCTATGAGGTCAACGAGCGTATCGAGGCCGCGCTGGATACCGGGCGCCCCCGCGCCGTCGTGCGCATCGAGCCCGGCTACCACTACCTCGCCGACGGCGTGTGGAACATCCCCTCGCACACCGACGTGATCATCGAGGGTGGCGCGGTGCTCGAAGGGTCGCTGGTCATCGACCACGCCGAGGACGTGCGCGTGCGGGGCAGGGGAGTGCTCTACCTCGCCGATTTCAAGCGGTTCTCCGGTACGAGCGGCGTCGTCGTCACCTTCTCCAAGAACGTGACGCTCGAGGACCTTATCCTCATCAACCCGCCGCACTACACGGTGTTCATGGGCTCGTCGCGCGACGTGACGATCAGCGGCGTCAAAACGTTCAGCTGCGAGGGCTGGTCCGACGGCATCGACATGATGGCCTGCGCGGACGTGCGCATTGCCGACTGCTTCCTGCGCACCTCCGACGACTGCATCGCCGTGTACGGCAGCCGCTGGCAGTACCGTGGCGGGTCGAGCGACGTGAGCGTGCGCGACTGCACGCTGTGGGCCGATGTGGCGCATCCGATGATGATCGGCACGCACGGCGACCACGAGCACGATGGCGATGTGCTGGAACGGCTTCGCTTCGAGAATATCGACGTGCTGGAACACAACGAATACCAGAGCGGATATCTGGGCGTGATGGCGATCAACGCCGGCGACAAGAACACCGTGCGCGACGTGCTGTGGCGGTCCATCCGCATCGAACGCATCTCGCGCGGCCGCGTGTTCGACATCGAAACCAAGTGGAACACGGACTACAACCCCGCGCCTGGGCGCCTGATCGAAAACGTGCGCATCGAGGATGTGGACGTGGCCACCGGAGGTGACGAGGAGCCGTCGCTGATCGGCGGATACGACGCCGAACATCCGGTGCGCGGCGTGACCATCCGCGGCATGCGCCGTGACGGGCATGCGTGCGGGAGCCTTGCCGAGGCCAATGCGCAGGTGCTCGCCAATGCCGAAGGCGTGGAACTGTCCCGCTGAGGGCCTGATTCGGCGGCAACGACCGTTGACGGCCGGCCTGCTGCCGATCGGGCGGGGCGGCGCATGGCCGAGCAGACGGATTCGTGGGCATGAATGCGCGGAGGATGCGAGTTGTCGGTGCGCGATGCCGGAGACCAAGGCGTTTTCGTATCAAATTATATTGATAAACGATATAAATCGAATCTAAAACAACTGGGTCTACAAAGGCGTGCACCGACAACTCGAACCTACGCCGTATAGGACGGTGTCCTGCGCGATTTCCCGGCCGGCATGCGGTCTGGCTCGGGTTCCCGGTCGGCCGGGTCCCGGCACCGGCTATGCCGGGACCCGGCCGAGCTTTGATACAGCCTAGCGCGTGGAACCCCGCGGTATCAGCCTGAACGGGATGTTGTCGTGCGCTACGGGCGGCAGCGGTTCATGGTGGTTGCGAGCCTCGATCATGCCCAGCATGCGCAGAATGACGGTCTGCGCCATGGCCGGAACGTCCATCTCCACCGTGCTGATCGAAGGATTGGCGTATGCGGACATGGGGATGCCGTCAAAGCCCATGATCTTGGCGGTGGCCGGCACCGGCACGTCGTGGTCCGCCAGGGCGCGCAGCGCGCCCAGCGCGATGGTGTCGGACAGGCACAGGATGCCGATGCCCGGAGCGCCGGCCGCGCTGACGTCGGCGGCCCATGACGGATCGGCCAGCATGCGCTGCGCCGCGTCATGGCCTCCCTGCAAGGTGCGCTCGCAATCCACGCACTGCGAGGCCGCAAGCTCCACGCCATGGCGTTGCAGCGCCTCGTCGATCGCCGCCATGCGTCGGGGGGCGAAGCCGTTGCCGCTGCCGTGGCGCAGGGATTGCAGCGACGGATGCGCCGCGCCGAGCACGCGGAACGTGCGGCAGCCCTGCTGCCACAGATGTTCCACGGCCATCGCCGATCCCTGCACGCACGCGGTGTCCATGGAATTGATGCGGATGAACGAGGCGCAGTCGCCGATGACCAGCACCGGCTTGCTCTGCACATGCTCCAGCACCTGCTGTTCGGTGATGTTCGGCGCATCCAGGATGATGCCGTCGTACAACAGGCCGGGAGTCGATTTCAGCGCTCGGACCTCTTCGCGTTCCAAGCTGGACGACTGGCGTACCAGCAGCTGGTAGCCGTATCCCGTGGCGGCCTGGGCGAGGTATTTGGCGATGCGCGCGTGGAAGGGCACCTCGAAATCGTCGACCACGACCTGGATGATGCCGCTGCGGTTGTTGCGCAGTATGGTGGCCGCGACGTTCGCCTGATAGCCCATCTCCTGCGCCACCTGCTTGATCCTGGCCCGGTTCTTGGCACTGACCTTGGGCTTGTCCCTCAAGGCGTTGGACACCGTCATCTGGGAGAATCCCGTCACCCTGGCGATGTCGGCCAAGGTGACGGGATTCTCGAACTCGGAACGATCGTTGCTGTGCTCGGACTGGCCACTCATGGTATTCATCATAGATGATCGGCTTTCGAATTCGGGTTGACGGGGTTGTGATGGCCGGTGCCGGCTTGCAGCGTCGCAGGCCGGCACCGGCCGCGCCCCGGTCAGGCGGCGCGCAGCGTCAGCAGCGAGATGGCGTGGGCCGGCATGGAGAAGCGCAGCGTGGCGCCCGCCTCGTCGTCCGAACCGGCCACGTCGAGCACCCGTTCCGGTTCCAGCTCCTGAAGCGCCCCGGCGCTCTTGATCGTCTCGTACTGCGCCCCTTGCGGGTACTTGGGCCGGCCTTCGGCCTGCCATACGGTGTGCGCGTTCGAGTGGTCGCCGTCGATGCGATAGTGCGAGAGCCGGTACTGGCCGGGCTTCAGGCCCCGGACGTGCAGCTCGACCTCATGCTCGCCCTGCCGGTCGATGTCGTCGCAGTGCGAGTAGACGAGGATCTGCGTCGCGCCGTCGTCCGAACGGGATGCGTACCCGGACAGCACGGTCTGTGCCCCGGCGCCGTCGTAATGGGAGGGCGCCTCCTCGTCGAAGTCGTCGATCAGCCTGCGGTCGTAGGCCGGATCCGCCTCGTCGTTGCTCGTCATCGCCAGCTCGTGGGAGCCCATGCGCGAGAGCATGCGGAACAGGTTGAACACCGGCTTGTCGATGCCCTGCGTGGAGAAGGTGCGCGTGCCGGCGAAGCATTCCTCCTGCGGGAACATGAACGCCCACGCCAGCGGGTACACGTTGGCGCCGAGCTCGCGGCCGAGCTTGTGGATGCCGTTGTATGTGGCGGCCACGTAGGAGGCATAGTACTCGCTGTTGCGGTACTTCATGTTGGGGTTGTCGGCGATGCCGCCGGCGGCCCATCCGTCCGGGTCCGCCTCGGAGATGACCACGTCGAGGTCCGAGTACCCCTCCTGGGCGATCACTTCGAGGCCGAGCCGCACCTGATGGACTAGGCTGCCCACGCTGGGCACCGCCTTGGTGGCGGTCACGTCGGCGGGGAAGACCGATCCCTTGGCGTGGAAGGTGATGAAGTCGAGGCGGGTGCCGGTCTGGCCGGTGCGGGCGTTGCGGCCCTCGCGGCAGTGCCTGAGGAACTGCTTCATGAACGCGTTCGCGCCGTTGTGCAGGAAGATGCCGGTGCAGGCCGGGCCGGAGAGGCGGGCTCCGGGCAGCGCCTCGTGCAGGGCGTGCTCGGTGTTGTCGTACAGCGTGCAGTATTCGTCGACGGTGCCCGACCAGTAGAAGATGTCGGGTTCGTTCCACAGCTCGAAATACCATGTGGCGATCTCGTCGGCGCCGTAGCGCTCGGCCAGATGCCTCGCGGTGGTGAGGATGAAGTCGTGCCACTTGCCGTAGTCCTCGGGCGGGTACGTCCAGCCGACCTCCTTGTATACGTCCAAGCCGGCGAGCGACGGCTGCTCGTGGTACTTCGGATCGGCGAGATGCTGCGGCATGAAGCCGAGCTCGACGAACGGCTTGTTGCCGGACTCCAGGATCGAGTCGAGGATGAGATCGTAGTAGGTGAAGTCGTAGATCACCCTGCCGTCGGAGAGCTCGCGGTAGATGTTCGTCGAGCCGAACTTCTGGGTTCCGGTGCAGCTGCCGTTGCAGAACATGAAGTGGGTGCGCACGTAGTACGGGGCGTCGTCCAGTCCGCCGAACTTGGCGAGCAGCTCCTTGCCTTCGGGCATGTAGGTGTAGTTGCACTCGTCGTATCCGATGAAGCGCCACGAATGATCCAGCTCTCCGACCGTCGTTGCGGCGTCGACGCTGATGCGGCAGGTATCGACCATGATTGTTCTCCTTGTGGGGTTGGTGTTATTGCAAAATTGTAGGTTGGCTGATGATTGCGGTGCAGGGCGGTGCGGTGCGGTGCCGTGCGGGACCGTACGACCTGACGTCACATCATCATGTGCAGTCCGGTCATCAGGAACATCGCGATGAAACTGGTGGTGGCCAGCGTGAATCCGGCGAGTTTGGCGTTGCCGAGCACGCGGTCGGTGAACAGCGTGCAGAACACGGCGGTCGGCGCGAAGCACATCAGCGCGACGGCCTGCCGGGTCACCGGGTCGAGCGGCAGCAGGAACCACGCCGCAAGGGCGAACAGCACGCCGAACGGCAGTCTCCAGCCGATGACCTGCAGCAGGTCGCGCACGTCCTTGCCGTTGGCCGGCAGCTCCATGAGCATGCCGACCATGAGCATCGAGCAGAAGGGATTGGCGTTCGCGAGCGGTTCCAGCACGTCGGACAGCAGAGCGGGGATCGGCAGGTTGAACAGCACCACCAGCGTCATGATCATGTACATGTCGAAGGGGCCGGATTTGAGGAATCCCAGGGCGATCGTCCTGAGCCGGGCGCGCAGCAGCGCGCGGCTTTCCTGCTTGGTCGCCGGCTTGCGGTAGGGGAGCGTCGGCGCGTCGCCGGCATTCTGCTCGGTGAGGGGCTTGTTCGGGTCGATGTGCAGCAGCGAGGTGGTCATCACATTGCTGCCGGCCGTGGTCATGATCGCGTTGCCGATATCGAACATCGCGCCGGTCACGATGGCTCCGCCGCCGTAGAAGGCCTGCAGCAGCGGGAAGCAGAAGTTGCCGATGTTGTAGCCGGAGGAGTTCAGCATCAGGAACGCGCGGTCGGCGACCGGGCGCTTGCGCGAGGCCAGGAACACGAACGGCACGGGGATGAACGCCGCCAGAAAACCGAACAGGGTGACCCACAGCAGGCTCGCGCTGTTCGGGTTGGTGGCGAACGAGACCAGGATGGACGCCGGCAGCGTGCAGTCGAACACCACCACCTGCATGATGCGGTAGTCGCGCGGCCCAAACAGGCCGCACCGCTTGAGCAGGTAGCCGATCAAAATGATCAGCAGGAAGGTCGCTGGTTTAAGTAGCTGTTGCACGATGTGCTCCTGAGAAAGAAATATATGGAGAGATCCATCAACATAGTCGTTTGTCGTTAAACTATACATGAGTTTGCGATAAAAGTATATCCCTGCGTGTCTTGCAAGTCCGATGAGACGAGAGAGATGGCTGAAAACCTTTTACTTGCAGTACTTATAGCAGGGTTGTCTTCATGTTGCGATCGGTTGCCTGGATTCGGATAAAGAAATGAAAACTTAGACTGACTGAAAAAAAATAGGTTTATCTCCGTGAATATTCTTGTTTTTAGACGTAGATTCGCGTAGTGATCTCGACGTACTGCTGGAGGTTCTTTGAATTTTCGGCGACGCTCACGGAATGCTGCCGGAGAAGCCAGAACAATGAACGTTCTCTGAAGACACGCCGTGAAAATACTGTAATTACAGCGAAATACAGCATAATGCGAGAGAGCGTGTTAGAGTTGGGTGCATTCGATGTTGAATCCAAATCCCACTTGTTCAAAGATGAAGTCAGCGCAAAGGAGCAATTGAGTTGATCGTTAAACGGAATCTGAGCAAAACAGCCAGTCCAGCGGAAAAACGCCGGGGGGGGGGTGTAGACCTCACTCCGTTCTGGTTCCTCCTGCCGATCATTGCCGTATTCACGGTAATGATTGCAGTTCCAATGATGAGGACGTTCTATTATTCGTTCACTGACTACAACGGATTTAGTCTTCATCCAAAATTTATTGGTCTAACTAATTACAAAACCGTGTTTATGGATAAATCTATCCTGACCGGTCTTGGATTCACAATTCTCTTTGCGGTTTGCACGACATTTTTCATCACGATCTTTGCCATTCTGCTTGCCGTCGAATTGAATAAGAAATTCTGGGGATGCAATTTCGCCAGGTCCATGTTCTTCTTCTTTTCGGTACCGTCGATGGCCCTTCTTGGTTTGGTCTGGCGGTACATCTTCTCCCCGTTGGACACTGGCGTGGTCAATACGGTGATCCGCTGGTTTGGCGGGGAATCCGTGCCGTGGCTTTCCAACTCCCACTTGGCAAGGTTTTGCGTCATCTTTATCGCCATCTGGGCGCAGATAGGATGGCATGCCACACTGTACATCGCTTACTTGCAGGCGATTCCCAGCGATTTATATGAGCAGGCCGAAGTGGACGGCGCCTCCTCGCGCCAGCAGTTCATCCATATCACCTTGCCGCAGCTTATGCCTGGCATCGTGGTGTCGACATTCCTACTGATGAACGGCGGTTTGAAGATTTATGATCTGCCGTTTGCCATGCTCAACGGAGGCCCGGGTTTCGCGACGAATACCGTGACCCAATCCATCATCATCCAAGGTATTTCGCAGGGACGGTACGGCATTGGCTCCGCGTTGTCGGTGTTGTTCACCATCGCCGTTGCCGTGGTCGTATTCGTGCAAATGGGTGTCTCCACCTTTATCGAGAAGAGGTTTGAATAATCATGCGCAAGGCATCGAATCTGGGTCGGTCCGCTCGCGAACGGCGCGAATCCATACTGCGGTCCGCCATCATATTACCCATCACCATCGTATGCGCCATTCCGTTATGGTATGTGGTCATCAACACCTTCAAAACCATCAATGACATGGCCAGCAATCCTCTGGGGCTGCCGACCAAGTGGACATTGGACAACTATCGGCACATTCTGGAGACAATCCCCGTCGGACGCAGTTTCATGAACACCATTATCGTGACCGTCGTGGCAGTGGCGATTGAAGTGATCATCGGTTCTATGGCGGCATACGGCATGATCCTGAGGAAGTCGTGGTTCACCGCGGCGATCGGCACTTTGCTGATGATCGCGTTCGTCATTCCGACACAGGCTATTCTGATCCCGCTGTACAAAATGGAATCGGAGCTGCACCTGGTCAATACGTTGCAGGGACTGATCCTGCTGTACCTTGGCGGTGCGGTGTTCTGCTACTTCCTGATTGTCGGATATATGCGCAAGCTGCCGTACGAGCTCATCGAGGCGGCCAGAATAGACGGCGCCGGCCCGCTCCGTATCTATTGGCAAATCGTATTGCCGCTGATCCGGCCCATTCTGGTGACCGTGATCGTGTTCCAGACCATGGGAACGTGGAACAACTTCATGTATCCGAACGTGTTCCTGTCGTCGTCGGAGTTGCAGACGATCATCGTGCAGACGTACAACGCGGTGGGGGAGTTCACCACCGATTGGCCGTCCTATATGACTATGACGCTCATCGCGCTGATTCCGGTCTTCGTGTTCTTCATCCTATGCCAGCGTTGGATCGTGGCCGGATTGATCGCCGGTTCGGTGAAGGGCTGATCTTCAGTATCACAACAGTTTCCAATCCGGTGGGGTGCCATTCGGCCTCATCATTGGTCAGACAATATTTTGCAGTAATCCAGAAAGGAATAACAATGAAGTTACGTAACAAGGTGATCGCTGCGGTTTCGATCGTCGGTATGCTCTCGGGGCTTGCCGCATGCGGCAGCGCAAGCGGCGCGACCGGGCAGACCACCATATCGTATTTCTCGACATGGAACGGTTCCATGATCAAGCCGGTCATCGAGGAATTCGAGAAGGACAACCCCAATATCAAAGTCGATGTGAGCTTCGCCGCGAATCCGGCGCAGTACGCGCAGACGCTGCGTACGCGCATCTCCGGCAATCAGACTCCGGATGTGTTCATGCTTGCTTCGGAAATCCGCGACCAGATGATCGACAGTGGCTACACCTTGGATGTCACCAACGAGCCGTTCGTGAAGAACCTGTCGGATAGCAACCGCGAGTATCTGACCAGAAAGGGCAAGGTGTATGGTGCTTCGATCGGAGCGTGGTCGAACGCCATGGCGTATAACCCCGATCTGCTGGCCAAGGTGGGATACTCGGAGTTTCCGACGACCTGGGATGACTTCATGACCATGCTTGAGAAACTCAAGGACGCCGGGATCGCCCCATATGTAACTCCGGTCGATCAGACCCCGCACGAGTTCCAGGCCATGTTGGGGGCACACTATGCCGCTACGGGCGACAAGGCGGGTGAGCGTAAGGTGTTCGACGGCAAGTCGACTTTCGAAAAGGAATACACGCCGTACCTGACCAAGTGGAACGATTTGTTCGACAAGGGATTGGTCAGCCGAGACATGGTCGGTGCCAACGGTGACGATCTGTTCGCGATGTTCACCGCCGGCAAGGTTGCGGTGTACAAGTCCGGCACGTGGGATCTGGACCGATTGAAGCAGTCGGGCGTGAAGTTCGGTCTTGCGCCAAACCCTTCCGTAAATGGGGAAGGACAGTATCTGTCCGGCAATGCCTCACAGGGTATCGCAATCGCGGCCACTGCCAAGGGTGCCAAGCTCGAGGCTGCCAAGAAGCTCCTGACATTCCTCACCAGTGAAAAGGGTCTGGCTCTTCTGGAGAAGAATACGGCGACGGTGATCACTGCGAAGAACTACAAGACCGATGTCATTCCCGAATACAAGGATCTGTATGACAATTACCTGATGAAGGGCAAGTACTATCTGTCGGTGAACAACTGGCCGAGGGGTACGGATGTGCTGCAGGCCGAGATGTACGCTCAGGTGCAGCGTATGGTTCAGGGTGAGATCACTCCGGCTGAGGTCGGCAAGGCGATGGATGAGAAACTCGCTACTGTCGGCTGATCTACGGCGACGTGTCTGAACGTGTTGCAAAGGTCGTGTGCGCAATGCTTGCATCGCGCACACGACCTTTTGACGACTGATGATGCCGCATGCGAATTTCAGGATGACGTTTTGAAAAAAGGCATAAAGACCATTGCGCAATGTCGTCGGGCGGCTCTTTCGGCGTACAATTCACATTGATTGCATCGCCACCATGCAAAGGAGCCGTTATGGCACAGTCGCCGTCGTTGGAATCATCGTTGGAATCATCGGCCACGTCGGCCGCTGTGCCGTCCGAACGGCCCGATGGGCCGTCGGTGGTCTTCTCGTTCCGTCCGGCCGATCTGATCGGGAAAATCATGGGGGCAGATGCGTGGCGGACGCTTGCTTCCGTCGCCGCGTTCGACCACGACTCGAACGGCGGCATCCCGGTGGTGGAGGATTTCCATGACCCCGTGCACGCGGAACGCATCGCCGCCGCCAGTTACATCATCACCGGGTGGGGCGCCGAGGGACTGCTCGACGTGGCGGCGCTGGACGCCATGCCGAAGCTGCGGGGCATCTTCGCGGCCAGCGGCGCCGCCGATCGCATCTTCGCCGACGACCGGGCCAAGGAGACGGCGAGGGAGCGCGGCGTTGCGCTGTCGAACTCCGGGTACCTCAACGGATTGCCGGTGGCGGAGTACTGTTTCGCGAACATCTTGCTGGCCAACAAGTCGTTCTTCCGGGCCGAGCGCATGTACCATGAGCAACGCGGTTGGGGAGCGTGGGTAGACGTGCAGAGCGTGTTCGCCAACGTCGGCAACTATGAGAAGACGGTCGGACTCGTCTGCGCGTCCTCGCGCATCGGACGCCGGCTCATGACCATGCTGCAGATGACCCGTCTGGACGTGCTGGCCTACGCCATCGACATGTCCGCCGATGAGACCGCGTCGTACGGCGCGACCAAGGCCAGTCTCGACGAGGTCATGGGCCGCGGTGATATCGTCTCCCTTCATGCGCCGGATATTCCGCCGTTGCGTGGCATGATCGGCGCTCGCGAGCTGGGGCTCATGAAGGACGGCGCCACGCTGCTCAATTCGGCGCGCGGCCGTGTGGTGGACCACGACGCCCTGATCGCGGAACTCAGGACCGGCAGAATCAACGCGATCCTCGACGTCACCTGGCCCGAGCCGCTGCCGGGCGATTCGCCGCTGTGGGACATGCCCAACGTGATCCTCACCCCGCATATCGCCGGATCCACCGGCAGCGAACTGCATGCGATGGGACTCAACGTGGCCGAGGAGCTGGCGCGCCACACCGCCGGCAAGCCGTTGAAATATCGCGAGGAATACTGAGCGATTTTTGAGGGACGCGCGGATGGCCGTCGTGGGTAGATCGAATAGCGTATTGCACCCGATACATGCCGCACGATGCGTTGCTTAACCCGTTACTGTGTTATTGGGACGGTGACATGCTGCCTTGCACAAGGGCATGCCTGAAATATCTCCTGCCCCGGTAACGACGCATGTCGGAGGTGCGGCGCGGATAAGCTGGAGGCAACAAAAACGGCCGCCCCACATGTGAGCGGCCCTGAATGCATTTTCCATGCTATATGTAGGGAATCGACAACGCAAGAAGGTGTTGCCTCAAGCCGGATACTCAGCGAGGCAAGATTTTGCAGTTCGTACTGGGGGCAATGGGGCTGAGTATGTTCGGTGGACGTTTCCGGATAATGCGATGCCCCTGAAGAGGTTGTTCCGCACAATGTGCTGGAGCAGCATGGTCTTCGGTAAAACTCTGCGAGAGCATGTATAAGGCAGGGTCCTTCCGTATCCGCAAAGGTGACGGATGCAACAAATTGAGACAGGCCTCTAGTATCCTGCGTCGTAAGTTCGTGTACTATGTCTGGCTCAGCCTCCGAGAGGGGAGCCAGAATTATTAAACGAATTAACGACGCAGGATACTAGTAGATGCGCTCTATGCGCATCGAGGGGCGCATCAGCCCGCTGAGCAGCATTACGGTGATGCGTTCCATGGTCTCCTCTTCGAGGGATGCGACCTTGCTGGCGTTGCGCGCATCGAGATCCAGGCTTTTCGCCTGCTCGATCTCGGCCCAGCCGTATACCTCGCCGCCGTCCTCGGTCGGAATGAGGCCTACGTTGATATGGAGCGGGTACTCGTGATTGCTGGTGATGGGGACGGTCATGACGAGGTTGTTGTACCGGTTGTATTCGTCGTTGCTGACCACGATGAGCGGACGTCGCTTATTCTGTTCATGACCTGCGGCAGGATCGAGATCGGCCCAGACGACATCGCCATAATGGTGCCTTCGCATCATGCGAGCTCCTGACCGACGAGCCGGGCGAAGCCGTCTTCTTCGGGAGCCGGACCGTCATAGTCCCGAAACAGTGCCTGGTAGTCGAGGACATCGATATAGCGTTTTTTGGCCGCCAGAAGGGTGATTTTCCCGTTTTCCGTATGTATTTCCAGTGAATCGCCTACATGCAGACCGGCTTTTTCCATCGTGTCCTTGGACAAGCGAACGCCTTGTCCGTTGCCCCATTTCGTCAATGTGGTGGTGTTCATGGCAACCTCCTTAGTGTATATACATAGTATACACGCTCAGGAGTCGCACCGTATTCGAGAATCCGCTCTTGGCCGGGTCGCCGTCCCGTCAATCGCAATCGCTTACCGTAATACGGCAACTATTCGAAGCGGATGAAACTGGTAACACTCGGCGTTTCTTGTGATTTGCGTCACGGTTCCTGCCGTTGTATACTGCAATCAACGGAAAGCGCTTACCAAAATGGTAAGCTTCAGACCGAGCAAACCAGAAAACTGTAGATGCGACGTCGCAATCAGCGAAAGGAACCGAATACCATGGCAGACAAGACGATCGGAGTCATTCTCAACGGAGCGACCGGCCGCATGGGCTACCGCCAGCACCTGTGCCGCTCCATCCTGCCCATCATCGAGCAGGGCGGCGTGGAGCTGTCCGACGGCTCGCGCGTGCAGCTCGACCCGATCCTGGTCGGCCGCCACGAAGCCAAGCTCAAGGAGGCCTCCGAAAAGCACGGCGGTCTCAAGTACACCACCGATCTCGACGCGGTGCTCGCCGACCCACACTACTCGCTGTACGCCGACTTCCTCGTCACCTCGGCGCGCGTCGAGGCGATCGAGAAGGCCATCGCCGCCGGCAAGGACATCTACACCGAAAAGCCGATCGCCGAAACCTACGAGGACGCCTGCGAGCTGGTCCGCCTGGCCGAGGCCAAGGGCGTCAAGACCGGCGTGGTGCACGACAAGCTGTTCCTGCCCGGCCTGCTCAAGCTACGCCGCCTTATCAAGTCCGGATTCTTCGGCCGCATCCTGTCGGTGCACGGCGAGTTCGGCTACTGGGTGTTCGAGGGCGACTGGCGCGAGTCGCAGCGCCCCAGCTGGAATTACAAGAAGGAACTCGGCGGCGGCATGATCTCCGACATGTTCCCGCACTGGAACTACGTGATCGAAGGCCTGTTCGGCAAGATCAAGACCGTCTACGCCGAGGCGAAGACCGAGATCCCCGAGCGCGTGGACGAGAAGGGCAACACGTACCAGGCCACCGCCGAGGACGCCGCCTACGCCATCTTCGAGCTGGACAACGGCATCACCGTGCAGATGAACTCCTCGTGGAATACCCGCGTCTACCGCAACGAGCTGCTCGAGTTCCAGATCGACGGCACCAGGGGCTCCGCGGTCGTCGGCCTGTTCGGCGCCGAGATCCAGGTGCGCGACGCCACCCCGAAGGCCTTCTGGAACCCGGACGTGCCGGATCCGCACAAGTACATGGACAACTGGCAGGAGATCTGCACCGACGAGACCTTCGAGAACGGTTTCAAGGTGCAGTGGGAGGAGTACCTGCGCTCCCTGGCCGAAGGCGCCGACTACCCGTACGACTTCGCCTCCGGTGCGCGTGGCGTTCGCCTGGCCGAGCTGGGCTACGAATCCGCTGAAAAGGGCGCCAAGATTCAGGTCCCCGAAGGCCGGTACTGAGTTCGTTGCAATTGGCTCACCTCTGAGGGGAGCGGTCGCCGTAGCGGCTGAGGGGAGTTTACCTCGATTCCGGAACTTCCCTCAGTCCGCTGACGCAGACAGCCCCGCCGGCGGGAGCCAGAAAGAGGAAACAATGTCAACATTCACACTGATCGATAAGAACGGCGCCACCCGCAAGGTCGAAGCGAATCCGGCGCCGGCCTTCAGCAAGCCGACCGCGCCGCTGAAGTCGCGCATCGCCTACGCCGCCGCGCACGTCGTGCCGGTCGCCTGGGCCGACAACACGCCGGGCCGTCCCGCCGAAGTCGACTGGGAATCCACGATCGGATTCCGCCGCATGGTCTGGTCCTGGGGACTCGGCGTCGCCGACTGCATGGATACCGCGCAGCGCAACCTCGGCATGGATTGGGCCGCCACCGCCGAGCTCATGCGCCGCTCTGGGGCCGCCGCCAAGGAATACGCCGACAAGGAGGGCTGGGGGCGCCCCGTGGCCGATCTGGTATCGGTCGGCGTCAATACCGATCAGCTGGAGCAGGGCGGCGACTACACGCTCGCCCAGATCGTCGACGCATACCTGGAACAGCTGGGCGTGTGCGAGGAGGCCGGCGACGGCCCGGTCATCATGTGCTCGCGCCACCTGTGCCGCACCGCGCAGAGCCCCGCAGACTACGTCAAGGTCTACGACGAGGTGATCGGCGCCGCCAAGAGCCCGGTCATCCTGCACTGGCTCGGCGAGGTCTTCGACGCGCAGCTGCACGGCTACTTCGGCTCCGCCGACTGGCGCGAGGCCTCCAAGACCGTGCTCGCCATCATCGAGCACAACCCCGGCAAGGTGCGCGGCGTGAAGATGTCGCTGCTCGACGCCGACTCCGAACGCTACATGCGCGCCATGCTGCCCGAGGGCACGATGATGCTCACCGGCGACGACTTCCACTACGTGGATCTCATCAAGGACGCCGAGCAGGACGATCCGAAGACCGGCAAGCGCGCCGTCATGCACTCCAACGCGCTGCTCGGCGCGTTCTCCGTGCTCGCGCCGCACGCCTCCGCCGCCATCCAGGCGCTAGACAGGGGCGACGCGGCCGAGTACCTGCGCATCTTGGAACCGACCCAGGCCCTTGCGCAGCAGGTGTTCGTGCACCCCACCGAGTTCTACAAGACCTCCGTGGCGTTCATGAGCTGGCTCAACGGCCACCAGCCCGCCTTCCAGATGGTCGGCGGCTTGCAGTCCGCCCGCAGCCTGCCGAACCTGAGCCGCGTCGTGGAGCTCGCCAACTCCTGCGGCGCCTTCGAGACGCCCGATCTCGCGGCCGAGCGCTGGAACGCCCTGCTCGCCATCAACGGCATCGCGCGATGATCCGCGATCGCCAAGCCGCATCACAACCACAAAGGACCAAGCAATGACCAATCCGATTCTGTCCATGAACCAGGCGACGATCAAGTACGCCGACCTGCGCCAGACCCTCGACACGCTCACCGCGGCCGGATACCGGAGCGTCGGCCTGTGGCGCGAGCCCGTCGAGGCCGTGGGCCTCGACGCCGCCGTCAAGATGGTGGCCGACTCCGGGCTGCGCGTCTCCACGATGTGCCGCGGCGGCTTCTTCACCATGCCCGAGGGCGCCGCCCGCCGCGCCTCCATCGACGACAACCGCAAACTCATCGAGGAGACCGCCGCCTTCGGCTGCAAGGTGCTCGTGCTCGTCGTCGGTGGTTTGCCGGAAGGCTCCAAGGACCTGATCGGCGCCCGCGCCCGCGTCGCCGACGCCCTCGCCGAGCTGGAGCAGGACGCGCTTGCGGCCGGCGTGACGCTGGCCATCGAACCGCTGCACCCGATGTACTGCACCGACCGCGCCTGCGTGTCGACGCTCGGCCAGGCGCTCGACCTCGCCGCGCCCTTCGACCCGAAGGCCGTCGGCGTCACCGTCGACACCTTCCACATCTTCTGGGATCCGCAGGTGCTCGACTCGATCGCGCGCGCCGGCCGCGAGGGGCGCATCGCCACGTACCAGGTGTGCGACTACCGCACCCCGTTCGAGAAGGACGTGCTCCTGAGCCGCCACTACATGGGCGAGGGCGTCATCGACTTCAAGAGCCTCACTGAGGCCGTGGCCGCCACCGGCTGGCGCGGCGACATCGAATGCGAGATCTTCAATCAGGCCGTCTGGGACACCCCGTTCGACCAGGTCGCCGCCAAGGTCGCCGACTCCTTCGACAAGGAAGTCGCGCCGTACTGGCCGGTCCGCTAATATCCCGCGCCGTAAGTTCGTGTCCTATGTCTGACTCCCCTCAGAGAGGGGGAGCCGGAATTACTCAACGAATTAACAACGCGGGATACTAGCCGAACGAGGGCCGGAGGGAACCTCCGCACGGCGGGATCCATAATCGCGGTGCGGAGGCTGACGAGCCGATTCATCCGTATACAGACAAGGAATGCGATGGCAATGATGTACAACGTGCGCGACTACGGCGCGAAGGCCGACGGTGTGACCAACGACGCCGCCGCCATCCAATCGGCGATCGACGGCAACGCCTAGGCCTTCCCGAACGAGGGCTCCATCTACCGGCCGATGATGATCCGCCTGCTGCGCTGCCGCAACGTGCACGTCGAGAACCTGCGCCTGTACGAGGCCGCCGCATGGACCACCGCGTTCCTCGACAGCGAATACATCTGGGTGCGCGGCGTCGACATCAAGAACGACAAGCGCTACAACGGCGACGGCCTCGACTTCGACGGCAGCGCCCATGTGTTCGTCTCCGACTGCTACGTGCGCGGCACCGACGACAACTTCTGCCTGCAGTCCAGCAGCAAGGACCATCCGGTGCACGACGTGCACGTTACCAACTGCGAGTTCACCGGCGTGTGCGCCGGCTTGCGCTTCGGCCTCAAGTCCATCGGCGACATCTACGACGTGACCGTCTCGAACTGCACGCTCAACCGCGTGTGGCGCGAGGGCATCAAGATCGAATGCACCGAGGGCGGCGCGATCAGCGACATCTCCTTCGACAACATCGTGATGCGCAACGTCACCCGTCCGGTGTCCGCGATCCTCAACAACCGTTTCGAGCTCGACGACTACGGCACGTCGGTCGAGCTGGACCACATGCCCGAGATCGGCGCGATGTCGCGGATCAGCATCACCAACCTGACCGCCACCGACGATGAGGAGATGGCGAACGTCCACCGCCGCTTCACCGACGACGTGATGGGGGAGCCCCGCTTCAACGGCATCCGCTTCGACGCGGCCGAAGGCCACCCGATCGAGGACATGGCGCTCGACGGCTGCGCGACCTACGCGCCGGCCGATGTGCGCGTCGACGGCGAACCGCTCGCGCTGTGCGGCCCGTGTCGTGACCCGTCAATCAGGGCCTCGTTAATACAGGATCAATAATCCGTAAGCAATCGGTCAATGAATTCCCGATAGCATGATTGCCATCAGACGAACGAAGCCGACGGATCCCTGTCCGCGTGCAGGGAGCTCGTTGGTTGATCGGGATATCATGATGGAAGGGATGCGGCTGCAGTCCGGCCGCGGGCGAGACCATGACCGAACGGGAATGATGGAACGAGAGACTCGGAAGAAAGCGCGCGTGCGGAACAAACGGGAGCCGCGCGCCTTGCGGATGCCGCGCGCGTTGCGGGGCACCCGCGCGGATCGCGCGTACCGCACCTATCTGCTGATGGAAAACAACGCCAAGGTGGCGCTGTCGACCGCCGTCTCCACGGTGATCGGCGGCGCCATGGCCATCGTCAAGCTGGCGATGGGCCTGTGGACGATGTCGGTGCTGTTCATCGTGAGCGCGGTGTACTACGCGATGCTGTGTGTCTCCCGCTTCAGCATCGTCAAATCCCATACGAGCACGCGGCTGATCACCGACCGGGTGCAGCGCCTGCGCCGGGAGATGAGCGTCTACCACCGTACGGGCGGGCTGCTGTGCTTCATCGGGCTGTCGTACGCGGCGTTCTCGCTGACCATGTACTATACGGGCTCGCCCCATCAGTACGGGGTGATCGTCGCCATCACCGTGGCGACGATCACCTTCACCAAGATCGGCATCGCGATCCGCGGCATGGTCATTTCGCACCGGACGCGCAATCCGATCGACGCGTCGGTGAAGTTCGTGACCTTCATCGACGCGATGCTCTCGCTCGTGGTCACGCAGGACGTGCTGCTGGAGGCCGAGGGGGCCAGCCACGCCGCGCAGGTGTCGGGGTTGTTCGGCATCGGGCTCGGCGGCGTCACGGTGGTCATCGGTTTGTTCATGCTGCTGCGCCGGCGCTGGACGAACGTGAACGAACGGCCGGATGCGGATGCGCGGCCGGCCGTGGGGTAGCCGGGAGTGGGACAGACGGCGGAGCTCGAGCCCTCCGGGCGGTGAGATGGACGGCGGCGGTACTACAGTTGGGCGCATGATGATCAGACATGCGACGTTGGAGGACGCGCCCGCGATCGCGGCGCTTGAGGCGGAGTGCTTCCCGGCCGCGGAGGCCGCCACGCGGGCCGATATCGAGGACCGTCTGCGCGTGTATCCGGATCATTTCTGGCTGCTGTTCGACGGCGACGAGCTGGTGTCGTTCGTCAACGGCATGGTCACCGATCTGCCCGACCTGACCGACGACATGTACGAGGACGCCTCGATGCACGACGGGCACGGCGCGTGGCAGATGGTCTTTGGCGTCGACACCGCGCCGGCGAGGCAGGGGAGCGGCTGGGCTCGCCGCACGACGGGCCCCCGTCGCTCTGAG
>OAXB01000127.1_pt1 | contig 33987 bp, 24 predicted proteins | sample 1501541 | NCBI WGS metagenome assembly OAXB01 (sample SAMEA2580302, study PRJEB22360) | human gut metagenome | biome: human gut; feature: human-associated habitat; material: faeces | place: Denmark | collected 2008/2010
GCTACGTGTACGCCCCGCGCCGCCGCCGCGGCCACCCGCCGTCTCGGCGGGCCGGGCGGCCGTACGCCGCCCCTCGCCGGTGGCCTTCATGAAGCCGGGGAACTCGATGACCGTGCCGGAGGCCTGGAAGATCGCCTCGCCGCGCTCCCCCACGGGCGCCGACAGGCGCACGGTCGCGGTGGAGCCGGTGGCGTCGGACATCTGCGAGGCGAGCGTGCGCTGCCAGATCAGCGTGTACAGCTTGAGCTGGTCCGGCGGCACCTTGGCCGCCAGTTCGGCCGGGTCGCGGAAGCGCGCGCCGGCCGGGCGGATGCACTCGTGGGCCTCCTGCGCGCCGGCGGTCTTCGTCGCGTACTGCTTGGGCGCGTCGGACAGGAACGCCTTGCCGAAGTGATATTCGACGGCGCCGCGCGCGGCCGCGATCGCCTCCTGCGACAGCGTGACCGAGTCGGTACGCATATACGTGATGTAACCGTTCTCGTACAGCCCCTGCGCGGCGCGCATGGTCTGGCGGGAACTCATCGACAGCCGGTTGCCGGCGGTCTGCTGCAGCGTCGACGTGGTGAACGGCGGCAGCGGGCGGCGGCGGTACGGCTTCGATTCCATGGAGACCACGGTGAACGGCGCGTCGCCGAGCACCTCGGCGATCGCATTCGCCGACGACTCGTCCAGCTGGCAGACATTGTCCGCGAAACCGGCCGGCGTCAGCTTGCCATCGGCGCCGAAGTCCTTGGATACCGCGAGACGCTTGCCGCCCAGCGACACCATGCGCGCGTCGAATTCGGCCCGCTGGCCTTCCGCATCGGGCGCGGCGAGCGTGGCGGTCACATCCCAGTAGGAGGCGCGCACGAAGGCCATGCGCTCGCGCTCGCGCTCGACGATCAGACGGGTCGCCACCGACTGCACGCGGCCGGCCGACAGGCCCGGGCCGACCTTGCGCCACAGCACCGGCGACAGCTCGTAGCCGTAGAGACGGTCGAGGATGCGGCGCGTCTCCTGCGCGTCGACCATGTCTCCGTCGACATCGCGCGTGTTGCCCAGCGACGCCTTGATCGCCTCGGGCGTGATCTCGTGGAACACCATGCGCTTGACCGGAACCTTCGGCTTGAGCGTCTGCACGAGGTGCCATGCGATGGCTTCTCCCTCGCGATCCTCATCAGTGGCGAGGTACAGCTCGTCGGCGCCCTTCAGCGCGGATTTGAGTTCGGAGACGGTGCGCTTCTTGTCGCCGTCGACGATGTAGTAGGGCTTGAACCCGTCCTCGACGTCCACGCCGAACTTGCCGAACTTGGCCTTGTCCGCGGCCGGCACCTGGCTGGGCTGGGCCAGATCGCGGATGTGACCGACCGATGCCATGACGGTGTACCCATCTCCGAGATACCCGCCGATCTTCTTGGCCTTGGTGGGAGACTCCACGATGACGAGCTTGCTGCCGGTTGCCATGACTGCTCCTTCGAAAGTTGCCTACGGAACGTCATATTACCCATGAAGTGCGGCCAAACTGCAAAATACCGTGTGGCGCTGCCCGTGGTGTTACCGTCTTGGCGGTGCCGGAGGGGCGCCGATCAGGCCGATCCGGCTCAACGGCGAGGCGGTCAGCTGGCGCATCGCGAGAGCCAGCCCGCCGACCAGCAGCGCGACCCCGGCCACGCCGACGACCGTGGACAGGTGAGATCCGCTCTGCGACCACTGCGCGCTCAGCTCCAGTCCGGGTTCGATCTGCCAGATGACGTACGCCGCGTAGGCGCAGGCCAGCAGCCCCGCGGTGATCATCACCGAGCCGACGATCTGAACGCTCATCGACGAGACGCGCCGGCCCGGGTCGTCCATGCCGGAGGTGCGCGTGCAGGCCAGCGCCAGCAGCGCGATGCCGCCGACGAGCAGGATCGCCATGACCACGTCGGTCGGCCGATGCCAGCCTCCGGCGATCACCGACAGGCCGATCACCAGCATGTACGCGGCCGCGATCAGCGCGCACACGGCGCGCCAGACGCGCGGTACGGCGATCAGCAGTATCGTCACGGCGGTCGCCGCGAGAATCGTGTGGCCGGAGGGCGCGGAATTCGCGTGCGGGGTGTCGGTGTTGATCAGGAACGGACGCGGCAGCGTGTCCTTCAGCCGCGACGCCGCATAGCAGAGCGCCACGATCGCCGCGCTTTGGCCGATCAGCCACCAGCGTCTGCGCACGATCATCACCACCAGCGCGATCACGCCGATCAGCAGCGACAGGATGACCGTCATGTTGAGCGGTATCGGCAGGACCGTATGGATGTTCTGCCGGACGAAGGGATCGAGCATGGCGGCGAGCCACTCGGGCAGCGCGCCCTGGAAGCCCGTCACCACGATCTCGTCATAGGATTGGCCGGTTTCGGTGCGCACGCCCAGCCACCACACGCCGGCGGCGAGCGCCAGCAGCAGCGTGCCGAACACCACGCACAGCACGCGGGAGGACACGCGGGGGCGCACGGTCAGCGGGTCCAGCTTGGCCAAGCCCCGTTCGAGGCCGGCGTCGACGCCGGAGCCGGCGCCCGCCATCGCGCCGAAGGCCGGAGCAGCCGACGGCCGTGCTTCGCCCGTAGCCGGGGCCATGGGAGTGAAGACGGGCGGCAGGGGAGCCGGAGCGGCGGCGCCGGTTCCCCTGCCGGCGCCCGCACCCGTGTCGATACCGGCGCCGGCACCGGCAAGCATGTTCGCCGGCCCCCTCGGATCCCGTATGGTCGGTTTCTGTTCGTCAGTCATATGCATGATTCTACGGCGCCGGCCGGCGACTGCCCCGAACAGCCGAAAAAGCAAAGAAAAACCTCCACGCACCCGTCAGAGGCCACTTACCCTTGCTGCATTCCTGCCCTGGGGGAGTTGGGTGACATAGCGCCGCGTGGAGGCTCATATCAGTGTACATCATGCCCGGACACCGGTGCGTCGCGCGCGGCGCACCGGTGAGTCGGCACCGTCGAATCAGCGGACCGGCGATTCAGTGGACCGGCGGTTCGGTACCGGCGGTCAGGACAGGGACGCGAGCTTGGCGTCCATGTTCTTCGCGGCCTGGCGGGGCGTGATGGCGCCCTGCACGACCTGCTGCGCCTGGGCCTTGGCCTCCTGCTGCAGCACGTCGGGGCTCTTGGTCCAGTAGTTCATGGACAGGTAGTACTTGCTCTTGCGCAGGCCGTTGTTGTAGACGTCCTCGTACTCCGGAATCACCTTCGAGGAGAAGTTGGTCGCGGTGATGGCGTCGCCGTTGTCGCTCTGCACCTGCAGGGAGTCCTCGCTGATGTAGAAGTTGAGGAACTTCTTGGCGGCGTCGAGCTTCTTGTCGCTGATCTTGGAGTAGATCGCCAGACCCGGGGACGGGGAGCCGGCGCCATAGACCTCGCCGCCGTCCAGCGCGGGGACGGGGGCGATGCCGAAGTTGAGGTTGGACGACTTCAGATCCTTGAAGTCCCACGGACCGGTGGTCATCGTGGCGAGTTCGCCGTTGAGGAACTGCGTCTTCACCGCGTTGCCGTCGATGCCGACCGCGTCGCGCGTGACCAGATCCTCATCCCACAGGCGGTACCACTGCTCCAGCTCCGGGGTCCACTCCTTCTCGAAGGTGCTCTTGCCCTCGAAGATGGCCTTCTCGGCCTCGGTGTCGCCCGCCAGGTCGTACTTGGCGCCCAGGAAGGCCTGGAAGATCTTCGGCACGTCGTCCACCGGCTCCAGGTACGGGGTGATGCCGGCGTCCTTGAGCTTCTTGAGCAGTGCCAGGAAGTCGTCCCAGTTCTCGGGGATGGAGTCGGCGCCGACCTTGGCCAGCAGGTCCTTGTTGTAGACGATGCCGCTCTCCCACGAGGAGACCGAGATGCCGTAGGTCTTGCCGTCCTTGGTCAGGTACTCCTTGTTGGCCTCGGACAGGTTCTTCACGGCCGGCTCGTTCGTCAGGTCCAGCGCATTGTCATTGTCGATGATGTTGCTCTTGTTCTCCGTGCAGATGAAGAACAGGTCCGGGGCCTGATTGCCCACGATACGGGTCTGCAGCGTCTGCACGTATTCGCCGACCGGCGGCGAGTAGTTGAAGTCGATCGTGATGTCCGGGTTCTTTTCCTCGAACTTGTCGATGATCGGCTTCATGTACTGCTCGTTGCTCCACGACAGGAACGTGAGCTTGGTCTTGCCGCTATCGGCCCCGCCGCCACACGCAGCAAGGGGCACGACCATCGCGGCCGCCGCGGCGGCTGCGAAAGCGACCTTCATCGTTTTTCCGATATGCATCACGGTATCTCCCTCGATATTGCGATATTGACGCATCGATTGCGTGGCCCCCATTGACCACACAACAGAATTGAATCGCTTCAACTCTCGTTTATCGTTATACTCCATAACGGCGAAACTGTCAACTCGGCGATGCCGACCGACCGTGTTTGCCGCCCTGACGGAGCCCATGCCGCCGCCATGCACAGGACGCAACGCACACCGTGTGGCCGACCCATAAACGATGCTTTGCGCGTACAAAGCGCGAATGTCGGTTGTATCCGACAGCAACCGAATGTAAGGATTCGACGGAGAAGGACCGGTTTTCTCAGGGGGGCCGATTACGGTTGGGCACATGGTTTCACAGTCACGCAGCGCCTCAGCACGCGCATCACGCTCCGCACGCGGCACATCCGGCACCCGTCGTTCCGCCGGGGGGAACGCCCGCTCGGCGCGCACCGACGCGACCCGCAAACCGGCGGCACGGCACAACGGCGGCGGTTCGCACCGCTCCTACGGCTCCAAGGGGCCGAAGCCGAAAGGCCGCAAGAAGCACCTGATCCTCAAATGGTTCCTCGGCATCGTCGCCGTGTGCATCGCGGCCGGGGTCGGCGCGTTCGCCTACCTGTACATCACCACCGAGGTACCGCAGCCCGAGAAATTCGCGCTCGCCGAGAAGACGACCGTGTACTACGCGGACGGCACCACAACGCTCGGATCGTTCGCCGAGCAGAACCGCGAGATCATCGAGTGCAAGAATCTGCCCGACTATGTGGGCAAGGCGATCGTGGCCTCCGAGGACCGCACGTTCTACACGAACAGGGGCATCGATCTCAAGGGCATCGCCCGCGCGCTCGTCAACAACATCACCAAGGGCACGCGCCAGGGCGGGTCGACCATCACCCAGCAGTACGCGGAACGCTACTATCTGGGCGAAACGACCAGCTACACCGGCAAGCTCCGCGAGGCCATCCTCGCGGTGAAGATCGCGCAGCAGCAGGATAAGAGCGAAGTGCTGTGCAACTACATGAACACGATCTACCTGGGCCGCGGGTCGTACGGCATCCAGGCCGCCGCGCAGGCGTATTTCGGCAAGGACGCCAAGGACCTGAGCCTGGCCGAGGCCGCGACCATCGCCGGCATCATCCCCGCCCCCTCCACCTGGGACCCGGCGCAGAACCCCGACATGGCGACGCAGCGCATGCAGCGCGTGCTGCGCATCATGAAGGAGGACGGGTACATCACCGCCGACGAGCAGGCGCAGGCCAAAACGCTGCCCGCCACCGTCGAATACACGCAGAACAACGTGTACAGCGGGCCGAACGGCTATCTGCTCACCACCGTGGAGAACGAGCTGATCAACTCGGGCACCTTCACCAAGGACGACCTCGAGACCGGCGGATACAAGATCATCACCACGATCGACAAGACCATGCAGGACGAGATGCAGACCGTCGGCGACACGCGCCCGGACGGCATGCCCGAGAGCATCCAGGTCGGCGGCATCGCCCTCGACCCGCGCGACGGCACCGTCAAGGCCATATACGGCGGTTCGGATTACCTGACGCACCAGCTCAACAACGCCACGCAGGCCCAGTTCCAGCCGGGCTCCACGATGAAGCCGTTCGCGCTGCTCGGCGCGGCCCAGGAGGGCGTGAACTTCAACACGATGTTCAACGGCAACTCCGGCCAGCATTTCAACGGCATCAGCGAGGTCGTGAACAACGCGCTGAACAACAACTGGGGCAACATCAACCTGTACCAGGCCACCGCAAACTCGGTGAACACCGTGTTCATGAACGTCAACGAGCATCTGACGCCGCAGCGCACGGCCGCCATCGCCCACGAGGCCGGCATCACGAGCGGCATCGACGCGGATTCGCCGTACAACGTGCTCGGCATCAACGCGAGCACCGTGTGGGATCTGGCGCAGGGCCACGCGACGATCGCGGCCAACGGCGTCAAGAACACGCTGCACATCGTCGCCACGGTCAACGACGGCAAGGGCAACGAGGTGTACAAGACCGCCATCAAGAACGAGAAGGTGTTCGACGCGAACGACTGCGCGCTGGTGCAGAAGGCGATGCAGGGCACCACGACGAACGGCACCGCGGCGGGCACCGCGGCGGCGCTCGGCCGTGCGGTGGCCGGCAAGTCGGGTACCGCCAACGACCAGACCGCAGCCTCGTTCGTCGGCTACGTGCCGCAGCTGCTCAACGTGTGGGCGATCTGGAACCCGGGCGACGACGGCAGCTCGCAGGTCGTGCCCGAATTCGCCGGATACGGCATCTCGTCCACCGGCTACCCGGCCCACCTGTTCACCGAATTCATGAGCCAGGCCCTGTCCGGCCAGGAGGTCATCGACTTCCCGACCGCCACCGACAACGGCAAGATCGGCGGATCCGACGGCACATGGGGCCTCGGCTCGGCGTACACCAAGCAGCAGGAGGCCCAGAAGAAAGCGGAAGAGGACGCCAAGAAGCAGGCCGAGGAAGACGCCAAGAAGCAGGCCGACGAGGATGCGCAGAAGAAGGCGCAGCAGGACGAGGAGACGCAGTTCCAGCAGCAGTGCGCCGCCAACGCCCAATACAGCCCGCAATGCCCCGGCTACAAGGATCCCGCCGCGACCGACACCGGCAACGACAGCGGGGCCGGAGACGGCACCGGGACCGGCGGAAACTCCGGTGATTCCGGCGGCACCGGCGGCACCGGCTCCGACAGCGGTTCAGACGGCTCAAACAACTCCACCACCACGCCCGACACCGCCAACTCCACCACCACCCAAAACCAGCAATAAGCAAAACATCGGGCTCCCCTCCCTGAGGGGAGCTGTCGGCGCAGCCGATTGAGGGGAGCAAAACCGCAACGCGCAAGCGGATTCCTAAGGCTGTGCCGAATGGGGGTGGTCAGAACCGAGCAAGGTCGAACCAGCCGCCCCACTCGTCACTCGTCGTTACGGGACTCGTCGTTCAGCGCGACGTCGAGCTCGCTGCGGCGGCACAGCGTGCCGAGACTGATCATCGTCTCCACATGCCGCAGACCGGGGATCGACCACACCCGTTCCAGCAGCAGCCATTGAAGCTGCTTATGGTCGCGGACCACGAACCGCGCCATCATGTCGTAGCTGCCGGTGAGGAGCAGCAATTCGGTCAACAGCGGGATCTCGCGCAGGGCCGTAACGATCCTTGCGGGGTTGGCATCCTGTTCGATGCTCATCGGCATCACCACCAGAATCGGGTATCCCAACGCGGAATGATTCGTGACGATCCCCTTGTGCTCGATGACATGCAGCCGCTGCATGCGCTGCATGCGCTCGGCGACGGTCGGTGCCGAAACGCCCAACTGCGAGGCGAGGGAACGCTGTGACCGCGAGGAATCCTCATTGAGGAGCATAAGCAGCCGGCGGTCGACGTCATCCAAGCTCACCGGTGGATAATCGACCTCCAACAGGCCGTGAATATCCAGCGCGGACGACCCGTCGCCCTTATGCTCCGTCATGACAACCCCTTAGTCGGCGTGATCGCCGAAGCCGTGCGCCTCCAATTCCCGAAGCAGCGTCAACGTGAAATTGACGTGGGTAAGATAATCATCCAGCGCACCGTGTTCGTTGTACCCATGCATATTACCATCAGGGCGCAGCGTGCCCGTTGGCGAGGCGATGGGAGCGCCGAGATATTTGAGAAATATGGCGCCCGGACCGGCTCCCGTCATGATGTCGTAGATCACCGGCTCCTTGCCGTATGCCTGCGCGGCCGCATCCGACACCGACTGCCCGAAGCAGGAGTCCGGCGAAGAATAGGCCGGCTCGATGACATCGACCTTCTCAACGGTCGCATCGGGGTTCTGATCGGCCACATACCGACGGATCAGCTCGAAACAGCGCTCGGGATCCATGCCGGGAACCAAGCTGAACCGCACGCGGGCCGAACAGGACGGAGGGATGCTGCGCACGCTGCTCGAGTCGAGATCGAAGGAGGCCAGGCTCATGCCCGGCTCGAAAATGAACCGGCGCTGCAGTTCGGCCTCGTTGTCGATCGGGTTGGGGTTGACCGTATCGTTGAGCCGCAGCGAATCGCCCGGCACACCGATCCTGCGCAGCCGGAGCATCGCCTGAGGCGAGACCTTCACCGCAAGCTCGCGCATGCCAGGCACCGCCACCAGCCCGTCAGGCGTGGTCAGGCTCGCCACGATCTTCATGACCTCCAGCGGCGCCGAGCGCGCCACCGTACCATAGGAGGGATGGATGCCGTCCTTGAGCGCATGGACGGCGATGCGCACGCTCAACGAGCCCCGGCACCCGAATCCGATGGACGGGCTGCCGTCCTCCTCGCGCAGGTAGCTTTCCCACAGGCAGGCGTCGGACCGGAACAGATCGGCGTGTTCCCTGAGCACGTCGCCCAGACCCGGAGAGCCGATTTCCTCGCACGCCTCCGCGAAATAGATGACCGTATACGGCAGCTTGCCGCCGTGCTCCTCCTTCCACAGGCGGAAGGAGTCGAGCCGACCGGCCACATCGGCCTTGTCGTCGCAGGCGCCGCGCGCATACATGACGCCGTCGTGCACCTGTGATTCGTATGGCGGGTAGGTCCATTGGCCCAGATCGCCGGCGTGCTGCACGTCATAGTGGTTGTACAGCATCAGGGTCCTGCCCGACACGCCGCGTTCGATGCCGTAGACCACCGGGCCGTACCCGGGAACCGGCACCGTGCCGACTTCGCCGAACAGCGGGCGCAACTGCCCCTCCAGCCATTCGGCGGCCTTGCCGATTTCCGGCAGGTTGTCCGCCGTGGACGCAAACCGGCAGAGGGTGCGCCACCGCTCGATGATCGCGTCGCGCTGTTCAAGGATGCGGGGATCCATGCTCATATGCAGATCCTGCCTTTCATGTGTCGAGGGTCGTCATCCATCGGGGCCGGCCGCCGTGGTCGCCGCGGGTGGCACGGCGACCGGCCCGGGCTCCGTCAGCGCTGCAGCGGCGCCGGCTCCATGCCATACGGATAGTCGGCCAGCAGCTTGCCGCCATCCTTGGTCACCAGTACCAGGCTCTCCAGCCGCACGCCGCCGAAGCCCTGGCGGTAGCAGCCCGGCTCGATGGCGATCACATCGCCCTCAACCAGCTCGCCCGGCGTCTGGTTCAGCGACGGCGGTTCATGCACCTCCAGTCCGACGCCGTGGCCCAGCGAGTGGAAGTACCCTTCGATCAGGGACTCCCCCGGCTTTTTGGTGAGCTGCGTGGGCTGGCCCGCCTCGATCATCGGTTCGCATGAGATGCGGTGCAGCTCGGCCGTGGCCAGACCCGGTCGGATCGCGGCCAAGGTCCGGTCGTAGGATTCCTTGACCAGCTTGTAGTAGAACTTGAGCTCGTCGTTGATCTCGCCCTTGACGAAGGTGCGGGTCATGTCGGTGGTGCATCCGCGCTGCAGATCGCGCGGGTCGATGTCGACGGTGACCGGCTCGCCCTCGAACACCTGGCCGGAACCGGCGCAGTGCCCGATGCAGGTCTGCGGGCCATGCGCCACGATCGTGCCGCCGTCGTCGCAGCCGTGGCGCAGATAGGCCAGACGCACCAGATACTGCAGATGCTCGCAGGTGAGCGGCTCGCCATCGAGCATCAGTCCGCCGTCTTCGGCGACATCGGCGCGATACAGGGCGTCCGACACGTACGCGGTCGCCTCCTCGGCGGCCTTCTGCGCACGCATGATGCTTTCCAGCTCCGAATCGGTCTTGCAGCGGCGCGCGTCGGAGAAGAATTTCTCGTCGACGGTGAGCTTCAGCCCCTTGGCGCGCAGGAAATCCGCCGCCTGGGTCGGGAACGTCGGCGGGATCAGCGCCTTCGTCACGCCGGTGCGCTTCAGCGCCTCGGCGTAGCAGTCCAACTCGGCCGTGGTCTCGTCCGGCTCGCTTGCCTTGAACTCATCGAAGCCCAGGCTTTCCAACGGCATGACGGTGACGCCGGGCACTTCGCGCATGCGGGCGCTCTCCAAGGTGCTGCATGCCACATAGTCGTCACCCGCCTCGGTGTGGATATACATGAACGGATCATGCACGTCATGGGGGATCAGATGGTGCATATCCGCCGCAGCCGTGCTCGCATAGATGATGAATGCCGATGTCATCAGGACTCCTTCCGTGGGCCGGTATGGACTCACATATCAAAATGCAAGTTTTAATCATACTATCTCTTACAAATATGACACTATCAGTGTATTAGTATTTCATTTGAGTAACAATATTTGATCATCAGTTAACAAATGAATATCTTTTCCGGCTATTGTTGATGCATGTCCACAGAAGAGAAAGGACGGGACATGAACAGGTTCAGTAAAGTGGCCAAAGCGGCGGCGATGATCGCCGCGCTCACGCTGTCAATGTCCGGATGCGGCGCATCCTCCAACGGCTCCGGCAGCAAGTCCTCGCAGGATTCCTACGACAAAACCGCAATCATCACCACCAACGGCTCCGAACCGTTGAATCCCCTGACCCCGGTGCAGTCCGTCGAATCGGGCGGCGCCAAGGTCGCCACCCAGCTGTTCGCCGGACTGGTGACCTACAGCAGCGACGGCAAGCCCGTGCTCGACGCCGCCGAATCGATCACGCCGAACGACGACAGCGCCGAATGGACCGTCAAGCTCAAGAGCGGCTGGACCTTCACCAACGGCGAGAAGATGACCTCCGATTCCTTCATCGATTCGTGGAACTACGCGGCGAAGCTGAGCAACGGCCTGCAGGCGGCCTCCTATTTCAGCAACATCCAAGGCTATTCCGATTCCAAGGATTCCGATCTGACCGGCGTGAAGAAGGTGGACGATCTCACGTTCACCGTGGCGCTCAACAAGCCGGAATCCGACTTTCTGATGCGTCTCGGCTACGTCGCCTTCGCACCGATGCCGTCCGTCGCCTTCGACGACATGAAGGCCTACGGCGAGCACCCGATCGGCAACGGCCCGTACAAGATGGCCAGCGACAGCGCATGGCACCACGACCAGAAGATCGAACTGGTCGCCAACCCTGATTACAAGGGCGTCCGGCAGCCGAAGAACGGCGGCATCACGTTCAACCTGTACACCTCGCTCAACTCCGCCTACGCGGATGTGCAGTCGGACAACCTCGACATCCTCGACACCCTCCCCGACTCGGCGATCAAGAGCGCGGACACCGCCTTCAAGGGCCGCAACGTCAACCAGGCGGCGGCCATCTTCCAGTCCATCAGCATCCCGTACTACCTGGAGCACTGGAGCGGAGAGGAAGGCACGCTGCGCCGGCAGGCCATCTCCTACGCCATCAACCGCGGCACCATCATCCAGAAGATCTTCAACGGCACGCGCACCCCGGCGACCGACTTCTCGTCTCCCGTGGTGGACGGGTACAGCAAGTCGCTCGAAGGCAGCGACGTGCTGAGCTACAACGCCGACAAAGCCAAGGAACTCTGGGCACAGGCCAACGCGATCTCGGACTACGGCGACAACACCTTCTACATCGCCTACAACGCCGACGGCTCGCACAAGGCCTGGGTCGACGCGGTCTGCAATTCGATCAAGAACACGCTGGGCATCAACGCGGAGGGCGACCCGTACCCCACCTTCTCCGCCTCGCTGGAGGACCGCCTCGGCGCCAAGCTCAAGGGAGCGACCCGCGCCGGGTGGCAGGCCGACTGGCCGTCGCTGTTCAACTTCCTCAACGAGAACTACCGCACCGGAGCCAGCTCCGATCTCGAAGGCTACAGCAACAGCGAGTTCGACAAGCTCATCGACGAGGGCGCCGCCTCCACCTCTTCGGAGGACGCCATCAAGAAGTTCCAACAAGCCGAGGAGATCCTGCTCAAGGATCTGCCGTCCGTGCCGCTGTGGTATCAGAACGTCAACGGCGTCTGGTCCACGAAGGTCAGCAACGTCAACTTCGGCTGGGATTCCGTGCCGGTCTACTATGCGGTCACCAAATCCAAGTGATCGTGCGGCCGCATCCCACGGCCCGCACCACGGTCACCCGATCGACCGATCATGCGATCGCCCGCGCCCGCCCGTACCGGACGCGCCGGGCGGATGACCGACGAAACTGCCACGGCTCCGAGTCCGTGGCAGTTTCATTGATGCCGCCACGGATCGGCGGCGAGCACGCCGTGCGCGCGACTCCCAGCGAGCCGAGCACATCCAGCAAGTCCAGCAAAGTCCAGCAAGTAAGGAAGGAAGCACCCATGCTCAATATCGACCCGTCCTGGAGGCATATCACCTCGCCCGATTTCTCCCCATATGACGGCATGGACCCGGACCGCAAGATCCTGCTTACCGGAGCCGACCTGTTCTTCCCGGACCCGTGCCTGCCGGCGCATGTCATCGAGGCGACCAAACGGGCGTTGGATGAGGGACGCACGCACTATTCGCTGGCCAACGGCTACGCCGAGCCCGAGCTGCGTGAGGCATTGGTGCGCAAGCTGACGACCTTCAACCAGCTCGAAGTCGACCCCGACACCGAGCTGCTGGTGGTGCCCAGCTCCGCGATGGGCCTGTATCTGGGCATCCGCGTCTGCGTCAGGCCCAACATGGGTGACGAGGTGCTCAACATCGAGCCCGGCTTCTCCGAGAACATCAACGACGTGCTGCAGATCGGCGCGGTCAACGTGCCAGTGCCCGTGCGCGAGGAGACCGGGTTCCATCTGGAGCTCGATGTTCTGGAGTCGAAGATCACCGAACGCACCCGCTGCATCGTGCTGACCAATCCCAACAATCCGACCGGCACCGTGTACGACCGCGAGGAGCTGCTCGGCCTGGCGGACATACTCGAACGGCACAATCTCATCGCCGTGGTCGACCAGGATTTCGAGCGGCAGGTCTACGACAAGGAATACGTCACCTTCGCCACGCTTCCCGGCATGCGCGCGCGCACGATCAGCGTGTTCGGCACATCCAAGGATCTGGGGCTCACCGGCTACCGCGTGGCCTACATGGTGGTGCCCAAGGAGCTGTTCCCCGTGCTCAAGCCGGCGATTTTCAACGTGCACGGCCCGACCAACACCTTCGCGCAGATCGGCGCCGCGGCGGCGTTCGACGACCCGAAGTACGCCGACGACTGGGTGGAGCTCATGCGCGCGCGGCGCGCAAGGGGTCAGCGCATACTCGACGCCATCCCGGGTGTGAGCTGCCCGCTGCCCGAGGGCGGATTCTACTTTTGGGCGAATGTCAGCCGTCTGGGCACCTGCGAGGAAGTGCGCGACTGGCTGCTCGCGGACGCGCAGGTCGGCGTTGGCCCCGGCACCTGGTTCACGCCGTTCGGCGAAGGATATCTGCGCATCATGTACGGAGCCGTTCCCAACGAGGAGCTCTACGACGAAGCTCTGCGCCGCATCGACGCCAGTCTGCGCTGGCTGGCCGCGCGCAGGGGCGTCGTCGACTAGCGCTCCCTCTGGAGAGGAACACGGCTGAGGCCAAACCAGTCACGCCCGCCGAATGAGCGACTCGGCGGAACGTCTGCGACAGCGCACGAAGCGTGCATCGCATGTAACGTCTCGAGCTGACGGCGCAGCCAACTGGCTCCAACCGATCGCGCCCCGGCGGATTCACACAGACGCTGGTCGATATCGTCGCACGGAACAATCCGACGTGACATTGATCGGAGTCACAGACTTCTGCACACTAGCCGCGTTCCTGTGACCGCCCCCAGATCAACATGAAGCGTCGATTCCCCGCACCGGCGCTTCACCGCCATCGACATGACATATCGTGCTAAAACCTCAGAAAAGTGCGATTCCATCTACATATAAAACCTTAGAAACGTGCAATCGAGGAGTGGCGATGTTCCGGAGGAAGGCGTACAACAGGCTTCTCGCGTGGAAGCGAAACGGCGGCGGGACAGCCATGCTGATCGAGGGCGCCCGCCGTGTGGGCAAGTCCACGGTCGCGGAGGAGTCCGCCAGGAACGAATATGATTCGTATGCTTTGGTCGATTTCACGAGGATGGATGCCGAGTTCAGACAGACATTGTTGGACATGCGCAACGACCTCGACGGCCTGTTCCTGTACCTGTGCGCGGCGCTCGGCGTAACGCTCACGCCGCACCGGTCCTTGGTCATCTTCGACGAAGTCCAGATGTTTCCCCAGGCAAGGGAGTTCATCAAGCATCTGGTCGCCGATGGGCGGTTCGACTACATCGAGACCGGTTCGCTGATCTCCATCAACGCCAATGCGAGGGACATTCTGATCCCCTCCGAAGAGGAGTCCATGCGCATGGGACCGATGGACTTCGAGGAGTTCCTGTGGGCGATGGGCGAGGAAGCCTTGGCCCGGATGATTCGCCATGCGTTCGAGTCCGGCGTATCGTTGCCCGATTCGCTGCACCGCAAGGCGTCGCGCCTGTGGCGTGAATACATGCTGGTTGGCGGCATGCCGCAGTCGGTGGCGGCCTACGCTCCCGCCCGGGACATGGCCGCGGCGGACCGCGCCAAGCGCCTGGTGCTCAAACTGTATCGGGAGGACATCGGTAAATACGGCGGTCTGGCGGCAAAGCGCGTGCGCGCGGTATTCAATGCAATCCCGGGCCAGCTGGCGAAGCATGAGAAGAAACTGGTCTATAGCCAAGTCGAGGAGGGGTCCCGCTCCCGTGACTTCATGACGGCCTTTGCGTGGATGCGCGAGGCCGCGACGATCAACCTGTGCATACTGGCCGAGGATCCTTCGCTGGGGTTGGCGCTCAGCGCCGACGACACGGTCGTGAAATGCTATATGGCCGATACCGGCCTGCTGTCCACCATGGCGTTCTCCTCGGACGGCCCATCGCTGCCGGACGTGTACCGCCAAGTGCTGCTGGGCGCGGACGGCGTGAACGAGGGCATGCTTGCCGAGAACGCGGTCGCCCAGCAGCTGGTCGCGGCCGGACACGACCTGTACTTCTATGCGAAGTCATCCAACATACGCGAGGAACGTATGGAAATCGACTTCCTGATCGTGCGCCCGTACCCGGGACGCAGCGATGAAACCGCGAATCAGCCCCATCGAGGTCAAGTCCGGTAAACGGTATTCGACAGTGTCTCTCGACAAGTTCCGCACGAAGTTCGCTGGCAGAACGGGAGAGGAATACGTGCTTCATCCCCGGCCCATGGCAAGGGACGGATATCGGCGCCTGCTGCCCCTGTACATGGCATTCTGCCTGTAACCGGACTCCCTTGCCAAAAAGTCCACAGCCCCGTCATGAACCATATGACGGCGCAACCAACCGTCTCAGCGCAGCGCGCTGAGACGCTCGTATTCGGCGCGGGTCAGCGAGACCACGCCGCCATGCTTGGTGTGCGGGGCGAGCGAGAACTCGGGGTCGTCGAGTGGGCGCCACCCGGCGTCCAGATCATTGGAGATCATCGGGCGATAGCCGATCGACGGGATCACGTCCACGAACAGATACCACTCGTCGTTCGCGCCGCCATCGTTGTGATGGTTGGCGAACACGGCCGGGCCTTCCACACCGTGGCCGTCCGAATAGCATTCGCCGATATGCGTCTGCACGCGCGTCCACACCGTGCCCGGCTCCCACCAGCGCTCGGCGTCGGTCGATTCCATCCAGATGCCCTCGCCGCTGCCGTCCGCCTTGCCCGTGCCGTTGTCCTTGGTGATGCGGTACGTGCGCTTGGTGCCGTTGGGCAGCTCGCGCTGGATCATCGTGGTGTCGATGGAATTGGTTCCGGTATCGACGAACACGCCGCCGTACTCGTACGTATCCTGCGTGAAGTCGCGCATCACGCCCCACAGCACCCTGTCGTGCACGTCGTCGCTCTCATGCCCGGGATCGTCGTCGGCGAACAGCTTGCTCGACCAGTACATGACGAACGCGCCGCGGCCGCCGTCATGATCTTCCGGATAGTAGTCGGGCACCCACAGGCATTCGCAGGCCCACGCCATGCCCAGTTCGAGATGACCGCCGTCCGGTTTGCGCGACACGTCGAGCGTGCGCGCCTCACTCCAATGCACCAGATCCGGCGACTGCCAGACGATGAGGTCCGTGCTGCCGTGGTGAGACCAGTAGTGCCAGTCGGTATCGGAGCCCGAGCCGTTGCCGTCGCCCATCACGCGCAAATCCGTGGCCACAATGTACCACATGCCCGTATCGGGGTTGCGCACGATGTGCGGGTCGCGCACGCCCTTGGTGCCCAGCTCGGAGCTCAGGATCGGCTCGCCGCCCTTGAGCGGGATCCAGCGGCGCGGGTCGTCACCGTCGGACAGATCCATGTAGACGCGCTCGGTGTGCCCGAGCGCGTTTTCGATAAAGTGCACCAGCAGGTAGCCATACTGCTCCCCCGGGTTCTTGCCGTCAATGCTGTCGTTCATCCGTTCCTTCTCCGCAATCGTCATCGTTTGTGTCGTCTCTGTCGTATCGGTGTTGTGTCTGTATCGTTCCGGTCATGCTATCGGTCAACCGCCTCATTGTAATGCATGGATACCGGCGTTCTCGTCATCATCGGCAAGATCGGCGCACAACCAACGTAAATGATTCAGGATCCGTTCACCGGGCCGCGCCGCGGCCGACGCCCCCACGACACGCCCCGCAGAAACGCGCGAGGCCCCTTCCCATGCAGGGAAGGGGCCTCACCGAAAAGCCTTCGCACTCATCACGGCATATCCGCCGTTATCCTGTGTCGGCAATGCCTGGCTCCCCTCCGAGAGGGGAGCCAGACATCGCAAACGGATCACCGATGCGGGATACTACGTCAGCGTTCCGACCTGTTGACCGCGGAAATGATCGCCTTGAGCGAGCTCGTGATGATCGAGGAGTCGATGCCGACGCCCCAGATGATCTGGCTCTCGGCGTCCTCACCGATCTGGCACTCCACGTAGGAGGCGGCCATCGCGTCGGTGCCGACGGACATGGTGTGCTCCACGTAGTCCATCACCGAGACCTCGATGCCGAGGTTCGAGATCGCGTTGATGAACGCGGCGATCGGGCCGTTGCCGATGCCGGACAGCTCGCGCTCGACCGGCTGATCGGCGTGCGCGCCGGCGCCGCGATCGAGCAGACGCGCCTTGAGCACGGTATCGGACCCGTCCTCGCCGGAGGAGACGGACACCTTGAGCAGCTTCAGACGGCCCCACTGCTCGAGCGATTCGTCGCGCGAGTCGCCGACGACCACGCCGGCCGCCGTCGCGCCCGACTCCTCGACCGGCAGGTACTCGTCCTTGAACAGGCGCCAGATGTCCTCGTCCTTGACTTCCTTCTTGGTCTCGTCGGCGTACTTCTGCACGATCTTGTCGAACTCGATCTGCAGACGCTTGGGCAGGTCGAGGTTGTGGTTGGTCTTGAGCAGGTAGGCCATGCCGCCCTTGCCGGACTGCGAGTTGACGCGGATGATCGCCTCGTACGTACGGCCGATGTCCTTCGGATCGATCGGCAGGGGGGGGGCCGGGCACACCCAAGCGGGCGACCTGGTCAGGTACGGCACGAGCCACACGAAGCTGTCGAGATCGGCGCCGGCGCGGTCGGCGGCCATCTGGCGGGCCTCGAGACCCTTCTTGATGGCGTCCTGATGCGACCCGGAGAACGCGGTGAACACGAAGTTGCCGGCGTAGGGGTGGCGCTCGGAGATCTTGATCTGGTTGCAGTACTCGACGGTCTTGCGGATCTCCGGCACGTTGGACAGGTCGAGCTGCGGGTCGAGGCCCTGGGTGAGCCAGTTAAGGCCCAGCGTGACCAGGTCGACGTTGCCGGTGCGCTCGCCGTTGCCGAGCAGGCAGCCTTCCACGCGGTCGGCGCCGGCCAGCACGGCCAGCTCGGTGGCGGCCACGCCCATGCCCTCGTCGTTGTGCGGGTGCAGGGAGAGCACGACCGAGTCGCGGTCATCGAGGTGGGTGGAGACGTACTCCACTTCGTCGGCGAACACGTTCGGCGTGGTCATCTCCACGGTGGCGGGCAGGTTGATGATCATCGGATGCTCGGGGGTGGGCTTGATGACACCGATCACGGCGTTGCACACCTCGACCGCGTACTCCGGCTCGGTGCCGGTGAAAGATTCCGGCGAGTACTCGTAGTACAGGTCGATGCCCTTGGCCTCGCCCTCAAGGTCCTTGCACAGCTCGGCGGCGTCGGTGGCGAGCTTCTTGATCTCGTCCTTGTTCTTCTTGAACACCACCTCGCGCTGCAGCACGGAGACGGAGTTGTAGAAGTGCACGATGGCGCGCTTGGCGCCCTTGAGCGCCTCGTAGGTGCGGCGGATGAGGTGCTCGCGGCACTGGGTGAGCACCACGATGGTCACGTCGTCCGGGATGAGCTCGCGCTCGATGAGCATGCGGATGAAGTCGAAATCGGTTTCGGATGCCGAGGGGAAGCCCACCTCGATCTCCTTGAAGCCCATGGAGATGAGCAGGTTCCAGAAGCGCAGCTTGCGCTCGGAATCCATGGGGTTGACCAGCGCCTGGTTGCCGTCGCGCAGGTCGACCGAGCACCAGCGCGGGGCGCGCGTGAGGCGCTTGCCGGGCCATGTGCGCTCGGGGAAGTCGAACGGCACCTGCTTGTCATAGGACGCGTACTTGTTGTACGGCATCTTGCTCGGCTTCTGGGGTTCGCCGATGAATCGCGCCGGAGGCAGCAGCGGGTCGTTGTTCCCTCCGTTGGACGCTGCAGCCGCAGCCGCGAGATCAAACACCGATGATTGATCCTGACCCATCACTCCTCCTTCTTTGTTCAAGGTTGCCGCCGAACAGTGGCCGGCGGGCGTATTCCGTTTCGTTTACGCGCACGTAACATGCGCAAACCCCTATCCTACCGATCATCGCCCGGCAAATCGCCGCCGTTCCGCTATACGGCCTTTGGATCGGCGCCGTGGCGTGTCCCTGCGGAGCCACCGCCGACGGCCCGGCCCCCGTAGCCGCCCGAGCCACCGCAGCCGGCCGCGCCGCGAATGTGAATTCTTCACGACGATATGAGCAATTCCCCGTTCGGGTGTCGCAATTACAGGCGCGTTTGTCTATATTGAAATCCATGACACTGCGATTCCGCGACGACGGCACCTTCCGCGTACTGCAAATGGCCGACGTGCAGGACGGCCCCGACGTCAACGCCGACACGATCCGCATGATCGAAGCCGCCATCCGCGAGGCCGATCCCGATCTGGTGGTGTTCACCGGCGACCAGATCCGCGGATACGATCCCGCCTACATCGACACCTTCCTGCGGCGCCGCGGCGAGAACCCCGGAGCCAAGGTGCGGCTCGTCACCGAGATCGAGGCGAAGCTGCACGGCGTGCGCCGGCGCATCGCGGCCAGACGCAATCCCGATCTGCCGCCGACCGAGGACATCGTGACCATCGACGACCTGATGGACGACACCAGGCAGAAGGTGCGCGACACGTTCAGCGCCTTCCTCGGCCCCGTCATCAAGGCCGGCGTGCCCTTCGCCGCGACCTATGGCAACCACGACTTCCAGTGCGGCATCCTCGCCGACGAGCAGGACGATATGTACCGCGAGTACCCCGGCTGCCTGAACCCCGTGCAGGGCAGCTCCACGCTGGCTCCGGAACCGGGCACGTTCGCGGTACCCATCGAATCGTCCGACGGCTCGGGGCGCGTCGCCATGAGCGTGATGATGGTCAACTCGGGCGACTACGCGGGCAAGCCGGCCGAGAACGACATCCAATACCCCGCGTACGTAGCCAATTCCCGAGGACTCGACCTGGCGGACGCGGACGGCTACGGCACGCCGACGCCCGAGGCGATCGCGTGGCTCGGCGGCGCGCAGCGCGAACTGGGCGAACGCAACGGCGACGGCAAGCCAGTGCCAGCGATCGCGTTCCAGCACATTCCGCCGCAGGAGTTCTACGACTGCCTGACCGAAGTGCCCGCATGGACGCCGAACGCCGTGGAGGGCACGCGCAATTTCGCCGGCCACTGCTACACGCTCAACCACGAGGTCTGCCGGCCCGGCTCGCGCCTTGGCGAGGCCATCGGCTGCGCGGACGACAACGTGGGCGAGGTCGATGCGCTGCTCGAAGCGGGCGGCTATTTCGCGCTGTTCTGCGGGCACGACCACAAGAATTCCTTTGTCGGGCACGTGCACGGCATCGATCTGGGATACGCGCCGACCTGCGGGTTCGAGTGCTACGGGCCCAAATCGCGCTACCGCGGCGTGCGGCTGTTCGAGTTCAACGAGAGCAATCCCCGCGCCTACGTGACCCGCATGCTCACCTGGGGCGATCTGGTAGGGCGCTATTCCGGCAACGAGCTGCGCGTGTTCTTCGAGGACCACTGCATCACCGATGCGATCGGCCTGCGCAACGAACTGCGCCGACCGCAGGTGTTCGCCACCGTCGCGCTGACCACGACCGCCGCATTCGCCGCGATCGTGCGGGGCATCGTTCGTCAGTTGCGGCAAGGCGGTCGCGCCTGACGCCCTACGCTAGCGGCTTGCGTAAATACTGAAGCGGCTCATGCCCCCGCTGGCGGGGGCTGTCGGCGCAGCCGACTGGGGGTGGTCGCAAACACTGCAATGCCACGCCACGGCCCGCCTCCGGTCTTAGTCGAGACCGCGTCTCACCGGAACAGACTCACGCCACGGCGGGCCACGCAGTAGGCGTTGCCCAGCCACGTATGGCGGGAGTTGGGCCACACCGCGCCAAGACGCGGCGCGTTCTGACTCATCCAGATGCTCGGCACCCGCCCGTCGGCGCTGCGCGAGCCAAGCAGGTTGAACCCGTTCTTCTCCAGCAGCCATTCGGGGTGCTGGGTGGCGATGGCGAGGCCTTCCTCAAGCGTGAGCGGCAGGCGCTCGTCGGAGTCGATGAGCTTGCGGGCCACATCCGGCTCGCGGTTGATGTAGCAGGTGCCGGTATGCGGTTCGACGACCAGGTAGAACGGCCCTTCGGGCGGCTCGAAGCCGTCCTGAGGCAGGAAGCTGGCGATATCGCGCGGCGGCATCGTCGTGAATCCGGCCATGCGATTGATGCTGGTTCGGGCGATCAGCGATTCGGGCGATACCAGCTCCCTCGTGGGGACCAGCAGGATATCGGATCCCAGATCGCTTTGCTCCAGCGCGCCGATCAGCGGCCGGGCGAGCGCGCGGAACGCGGCGGCGCTGATGTCCGCCACATCCGGGTACCCCAACGCCACGAGACGGTCCAACTGCCTTTGCGCTTCTGCTGATGCCTTTGACATATTCACCAGCCTACCAGCGCCGCGCGGAGCGGAATAGTAACCGCCATACAAAACCGATCAGCACCCCCGCTATCAGGCAAGAGCCTGCACGACATCAGAAAAACGGTTCAGTCTGAGCTTGCGCAAATGTTCAAGCTCCTCGAGCATCGTACGAGGAGGATTCTCCTTGTTGCGAACGATCTGGTACATGGCGTCCATCACGCCGTCGGGGTCTCGTTCAAACAATGTGCATAGCAGTTCGTCCGGATGAAGGGCACGCACCGGATACCGGCGCATATCCTTCTCGGGAAAATCCTTGAGATTATAGGTAACAATGTAATCGGCGTCGGATGTCAGCGCAGCGGCAAGCACATGACGATCGTCTTTGTCAGGCAGATCAAGAGCCGGCTCCAATCCCTCCCACCCATATACGCAATGAGTTGGATTCATGGATGCTATGCATGCCAGCAGACGGTCTGCCTGCTCACGAGTGCGACGGCGACGTTCGATAAGCGCACGACGCACTTCTTCCAATATTTTTTCCGACCACACTGCATCAATAACTTGACGCTCATCCAGCGTCAGCAGAATATCGAGCAGCCAAACCGCGGGGAACACATTGGCGTCCAGCATCACAACAGGTTTTGCCATAATGCCCCGCCTTCCCGTCAGTCGAATTCAGCAACGTACGCTTCGTCATCCTCATCGTACAGACCCATTTCCGTCGCCGCGCGGCGCATCGAAGACAACGACCGCTCCATGCGGACACGCTCCTGCCGCTGATAAGCCATCACATCCGACACGTCTACCATGCGGCGTCCGGCCGATCCATTGCGCGCGGACGGGAGACGACCGGAATCAAGAATGCGAGCAACGGTACGAGCCGAACAATTCAACAGTTTTGCCGCCTCACCAGTAGTTATCATTCGATGCCGGCCCATGACGCCCATGGCAGCATTCATCGCGGCCTCATACGCTTCTGCGTTCAGCTCCATCACATCGCCATTGGCTCCGACCAATGCGCGCTCGCCTCGCGGAATCACCGCATCTTTCGCATGAGGCATCTCAAGCACAGCACTCATGATCCCTCCTTGTCCGATAGCACCATCATAGCTAAAACTGACAAAAATGACAATAGTCATAATTGGCATGATTGCATTTATCCGTCGATGATGACATCAACTCGCCACTCGGCCAGCTAGGTAGTTCCTTGCCCCGCACATTATTGGAACCCGCATTCCACCTACCGCATTCACGGCATGCGCAGCCTTCCGCGCAAGCCAGCCTCATTCACCGCCCCACCGGCCATCATATGGGAGCGGCGCATCGCTTGTGCCGGGCTCTTCGTAAGATGGAGTGCATGCGTGCGGCCATGTGGTACGGCCGCTCGATCCCGATCCGATCCCATCTACCCCCAGAGGTTGTTATGTCCGAAAAGTTGAAAGTCGGCATTCTCGGCGCCACCGGCATGGTCGGCCAGCGTTTCCTGACGCTGCTTGAGAACCACCCGTGGTTCGAGGTCGTCACCCTCGCCGCGTCCGCGCACAGCGCCGGCAAGACCTATGAAGAAGCCGTCGGCGACCGTTGGAAGATGGAAACGCCGATGCCCGAATACGCGAAGCACATGGTGGTCGTCGACGGCGACGACGCCGAAGCGGTCGCGGCCAACGTCGACTTCATGTTCTCCGCGGTGAACATGCCCAAGGATCAGATCCGCGCCATCGAGGAGCGCTACGCGAAGACGGAGACCCCGGTCGTGTCCAACAACAGCGCGCATCGCTGGACCCCGGACGTGCCGATGGTGGTTCCGGAGATCAACCCGGAGCACTTCGCGGTGATCGAGCACCAGCGCAAGCGCCTGGGCACCACGCGCGGCTTCATCGCCGTCAAGCCCAACTGCTCGATCCAGGCGTACACCCCGGCGCTGGCCGCATGGAAGGAATTCGAGCCGCGCGAGGTCGTGGTGAGCACGTATCAGGCGATCTCCGGCGCCGGCAAGACCTTCAAGGACTGGCCCGAGATGATGGGCAACATCATCCCGTTCATCTCCGGCGAGGAAGCCAAGTCCGAAAAGGAGCCGCTCAAGGTCTTCGGTCACGTGGACGCGGAGAAAGGCGAGATCGTACCCTTCGACGGTCCGCTCCGGATCACCTCGCAGTGCATCCGTGTGCCCGTGCTCAACGGCCACACCGCCACCGTGTTCCTCAACTTCGGCAAGAAGGCGACCAAGGAGGAGCTGATCGACCGTCTGGTCAACTACACGTCCGAGGCCGCACGCCTCGAGCTGCCGCACGCGCCGAAGCAGTTCATCCAGTACCTGACCGAGGATGACCGCCCGCAGGTCAAGCTTGACGTCGACTACGAGGGCGGCATGGGCGTGTCGATCGGCCGACTGCGCGAGGACTCGATCTTCGACTGGAAGTTCGTCGGTCTGGCGCACAACACCCTGCGCGGCGCCGCCGGCGGCGCGCTCGAATGCGCCGAAATGCTCAAGGCGCTGGGCTACATCACCAAGAAGTAGGCGACAGCTCCTCGTTGCGCAATGTGGGGTTTGCTCTCGGCGAGGGCAAACCCCACATTGCGTCATCCAGACCGGCGAAGCTGGCATACAGCCTGACGGAGGCCCAAAACCGGCCGTATGTCAGCAGAGTTTCATCAGAGTTTATACCTCCGTCAAACCGATTTCGCCGTACCTCGCTCTCATTGCCGAACCAAGCCGTGAGGCGGACGCTGGCGGGAGCATGCCGAAACTGATGCGGCAGCGCCAAGTACCCGAATGCGTCCGAGCACACGGCAGTCAAAGGGCCGCCGCGAGGTTACCCGCGGCGGCCCGATAGACCCGATGGGCGATAAGCCCGGCGAAAAGAAGCGAAACCGGCTATATCAGCGGCCGGTGCCGCCGTACACGACGGCTTCGATCTGATCGGCGTCGAGGCCGTAGGCGGTGTGCAGCGCACGCACGGCGTCGTTGAGCTGCTCGAGCGGAACGAGCGCGGCGATGCGGATCTCGGAGGTGGAGATCATCAGCACGTTGATGCCGTCCTTGCTCAGCGCGGTGAAGAACTTGGCGGCCAGACCGGAGTGGGTCTTCATGCCGACGCCGACGACGGCGACCTTGCCGACGTTGGTGTCGACGTCGAACGAACGGTAGCCCAGCTCGTCGTGCTTGTCGATCAGCACGTTCTCGACCTCGCGGACCGTGGCTTCCGGCACGGTGAAGGAGATATCGGCGGTGCCCACGGACGCGCCGGCCTGCACGATCATGTCGACGTTCACGCCGGCGGACGCCAGCTCGGTGAACACCTTCGCGGCCATGCCCGGCTCGTTCGGCACGCCGCGCACGGTGGCCAGCGCTTCGGAACGGTCGTGCGCGATGCCGGAGATGACCGGGGCCTCAGGGCCGAGATCGGGGAACAGATCGCCCATGGACTTGTTGTCGTTGTTGTCGCTCATGTGATTGCCTTTGCTTGTTACGTAGCTTTTGCGTGATTGATTACTGTGCTTGTGCGTTCGGCCCGGCACCGCTCGGAACGTGAGGCAGGCGCCGGCCGTTCCGCCGGATCAGTCCAGATTGGGCAGCGTGCGCGGATCGACGCCGTCGGGCACCACCAGAGTGCCGGGACGATGCGAGAAGGAGCTGCGCACATGCAACGGCATGTTGAATCGCTGCGCATACTCGACGCAGCGCAGCGCCAGCACCTTGGAACCGCAGCTGGCCATCTCCAGAATCGCGTCGTACCCGATCGCCGGAATGCGCTTCGCGGTCGGCACGATGCGCGGATCGGCGGTGAAGATGCCGTCCACGTCGGTGTAGATCTCGCAGATGTCGGCGCCGAGCGCCACCGCCAGCGCCACCGCGGAGGTGTCGGAACCGCCACGGCCGAGCGTGGTCGCGTCGCCCTTCGCATTGATGCCCTGGAATCCGGCGACGATCGCCACATCGCCCAGCGACAGCGCGTTCTTGACACGCTCGGGCTTGACGGCCTTGATATGGGCGGCGCCGTACCGGGCATCGGTGAAGAAGCCCGCCTGCTGGCCGGTGAACGAGTGGGCGCGGTCGCCCGCCGCATGAATCGCCATCGCGAGCAGGCTCATCGAGATGCGCTCGCCCGCGGTCATGAGCATGTCCATTTCACGCTCGGGAGGGTTGGAATCGATGCTCATCGCCTGATCGATGAGGTCATCGGTCGTGTCGCCCATTGCCGAGACGACCACGGCGACCTTGTTGCCCTTTTTCTTCGTTTCGACGACGCGCTTGGCCACGCGCTTGATCGAATCGGTATCGGCGACCGACGAGCCGCCGAACTTCTGCACGATGAGCGCCACTGTTATCCATTCTCTCCGAGGGGTTGTGCCTGTCGCTATTCTACGCAAGCGGCACGATTATACTGATTGCGCGGCATTCGACGCGGGCGAAGACCCACCATACGGACACCGCACGAGCGCCACGCTTGCGGAGCATATGCCAGGCCGTTGAACCGTGGCGCTGCCGACAGGCTCCCGCTGGCGGGAGCTGGCTCACGAAGCGAGGCTGAGGGTGGTCAATACGGCATAGGCAAGCCGCCAGATTATTCATTCAGCAGGAGCGTCCACCGATCAATCATTCACGGATGGATCACCCGGCATCGTCACCCGCAGCCGATCCGCACGCATCCATATGATCCAGTTGCGCGTGCAACCGGTCCACCTGCGCTTCAAGCTCGTCGATGCGCCTGATCTGCTGGAAGATCAGCACGTCACGGATATCGAATTTGCGCGACGCCTCGCTGCCGGGCAACGGCATATCGATCGTCTGCCCGGCGCACGCAAGGCCCCCCCTATCGGAGAGCCGTGCTTGGGAGGTCCCATCATCGGCACCCCCCTTCCAGGATCTGCGCCCCTCGTCCGACGGGTCGCCCCGGACGGCATCTGCCTCCGCCTTCTTCCACCGAGCGAACGCCCGCTCGATGCGTTTGTAGCCGATCAGTTCCGGGGACATGCCCGCCTCTCGGAACAGCTTGACCGGACTTTCGCCGGCCATATACCGTCGCAGACTCGAGCGCTTGAACGCCTCGGAATACGTGATGCGAGTGCTCGTCGCCTCCGACACGGCCGGCAACGACTTCAGATAGTTGATTTCATCGGGGCTGAACGCCCCTCCCCCATGTGCCATGTCACACCTCGGCCTTCTCTGTCAGCCTCTCCGCTGCTGCAATGCAACGTAGTTCCAACTTACCCCCGTCGTTGGAACACACACCCCGAATATACCCCCGATATCAGAATGTGTCCAAATATGCGAATCGGTTCTCCGCACCGAATCAACGAGTGCGAAGAACCGATTACGATATGGGTCGCCGTTCCGCATCCCCTACGTTCGCCACGAGTTGGATCGCGACGACGAGGGGATGAGGAGGGTTATGCCCGGATCAGGCGCGCAGGGCGCGCTTGGTCTCGCGGGACTTGAGCGCCACGGTCGCGGCGGCACCGGCCAGCAGCAGGCCGATCACCGTGAACAGCGCGGTGCCGGCGGCACCGGTCAGCGGCAGCTGGGTGATGTTCTTCACGTTCTTCACCGTGAACACATCGTTGGCGTAGGACACGAGATTAAAGCTATCCGCAGTCTTCAGCGAGGAAGCGTCACCAATAGTGATGGTGAACTCCGGCTTCACGCTCTGCATGTACCCATTCGGCACGGTCTTTTCGTTGACAGTGTAATCACCGGCAGCCAGACCCTTGACGATCAGCGAGCCATTCGCATCAGTCTTGAACTCAGTAGCTTCAGCCTCTTTGTCGGTCGTGGTCCACGCAAGAGTGATCGCGTCCTGAACGAGGTACTTGCCATCGGAGTTCCTGATCGTGAAGCCGGCGTTCTCCAGCTTCGTGGTACCGTCGGCAGCGGTCTTGACGATCTGGAAGCCGTAGGTCTTGTTCTCGGTATCCGACGTGCTGGTACCGTCGTTCTTCACCAGCTTGTTCTCGACCGAGAAGGGCTTGCCATCGGCGCTGACCGCATCGGAATTGACCGTGGCGGTGTAAGACACGGCAATGTACTTGCCCTTGAGCGCAGCAAGGCCCTCGGCGGTCAGCGTAACCGTGAAGGAAGCGTTAGCGCCACCCTTGGTACCGTCCACAAGACCATCGAAGTCGGTCTGGAAGTACTTGACAAAGTCAGCAGCCGACACATCAGTATTAACATCTTCGGCAGACGCGCCATACTTCGCCGAGAACGACCCGGTGTCGATGGTCAGGCCAGCGCCAGGCTTATCGGTGAACACAAACGAAACCGGAGCCGGATCGGCGACCTCGCCCTTAAGCGTATAGGTCAGTTCCTGACAGACGTACACAGAACCCTCAACGTTCACGGACTTCGACTTCTCCGTGTTCAGGGTGTTCTTGAAGTTCACCGTGGCACCGGCACCGGCAGTGGCCGCGTTGGTAATCACACCGTCGGTCAGAGTACCGGAGTACACGATCATCGGAACGGCCTTGGTAACCTCCGCGTTGGTAGCCTTCGTGTTGTCCACGATCAGGTAAATACCCGGATCCAGATCCATCGTGGCCTGCCACTGAGCATCACCAGTACCACCAGTGATTGCGGTAGGAGTGCCGAGCTTAGCGTCAGTAACCGCGGTCAGTTTGGCAAGATTTTCCGACTTGGCAAGATTCTCAGCGAACGTACGAGTCGCGTCAGGAGTATCCCACGGACGAGTGGAAGACTGGTCCAGCAGCCCCTGAGACAATGCACTGGCAAGGTAATCCTCACTGAGATTGTCGCCAGCAGTGCCCAGAGCATCCTTGATAACAGTCTTATCGGTCACGGTCGAAGCAGTCTCCACACCGTAAACGTCACCATGCTGAACATAGTCGCCGATCTTGTACACCGCGATGTCACGACCGGTCAGCTGTGCCTCGCTCGACGCAGTGAACGTGAAGGTCGTCTGACCTTCGGCCGCGTTGGCGGTGGAGGCGCCGAGGGCCAGACCACCCAGCATCGTCGCCGCAGCGATGACGCCTGCGAAAAGTTTCCTCATCCTCATGAGAAATCCTCTCTTCCTTACTTGTAATTTCCTACTGTTTTCTGCAATCGCGAAAGGCCGAGACCACACAAGCCTCTGCGATCCGCAAATCCTTAAATTGTGCGAGGAACCTTCGCTCCCCTCAGCCCGCCTGCGGCGGCCAGCTCCCCTCATGGAGGGGAGCCCGGACCAACACCGTTCGGGGACTTAGATCAGCTGACGCTTGCGCCAGATGGTGTAGCCGGCACCGGCCAGCAAGACCGCGAAGCCCATGCCGCCACCGGCCATCAGCCACTGACGACCCGTCGTGCCACCGGTCAACGGCAGGGACGACACCGCTGGGTAGTTCACCACCGCAGGGCAGTTCACGTCCAACGCGCCGGAAGACTGCACCAGAGTTGAACTATCCATCGGCGCGATCGTGCACACCGACGGGTCCTTCCCCGGTTGGGCGGGATCGGACGCAGCATAGTTACTGTCACCCTGCTGGTACGCGGGCACGACAGCGAACGTCGTCGAATCCTTGCTCATCGCAAACCCTTCAGGGGCCTTCGACTCCGTCAACGTGTACTGACCCCAATGCAGGTTCTCCACCTTGAACTCGCCAGGTCTCGTATCCGTGTCGAGCGCGCCGTCCTGACCGTCGTACTTGTCCTTCACCGTGACCGACGGCTTACCATCGGGACCAACCAGAGTCCACTCCGAACCACCAAGACGCTTATCGGCCGCATCGGTCTTCGACCACGTCACCGAACCCGGCAACGCCGTATTCGTCACAATGCACGTCACATCCTGACCGGCCTTCAACGTCACAGTCTCAGCGTCCTTATCAAACGTCACACCCTTGCCATCAGCGGCGGTGCAATTCGTCAGCGACATCTGGTAACCGGACGAATACGGATACTCCTCATTCGGGAACGACGAATGCCTGTAGTCAAAATTCGAATTCTCGTCAATCCAATACTTGCCCGCCGGCACCTCATGTTGCGGCACCGCCAACGCCGTATCAGAAGACTGACCCGCGACATTCTCAGACGGAACACCCGAAAAACCAGGATCCTTTTCCCCTTCATAAGTGGTGGCCGTCAACTTCCAAGCATTCGGGGCAGCACCCCACTTGCCCGCATAGGTGTTATCCACCTTCTTCACCAGTGTCAGCTTCGCGGTCTTCAGCGAGTTGGTCACAGTGATGGAACCTTTCTGGTTCTTGCTGTCCACGGTCACCGTGCATGCCTGTTCCGAAGCCTGTGCAGTACCGCACGTATAGGTCGGCGCGACGTACTTGTCGGCATCGAGGTTGAGCTCCTCAACCTTGAAAGTGGTGCCAGGGGCAACGCCCAGAATATGCGCTTCCATGCCGGCCTTCAGCGTGATCTCGCCGTTGGACGTAGCGGCCTTCGCGTCGTTCTGGGTGGCTACGTCGTCGCCGTCCTTGTTGACGTACCTGTTGTCCTTCATGTAGTAGAAGTTGCCGTTGTACGCAGTACCGTCGCCGTTCACGACCTTCAACGTGAAACTGCCATCGGAAGTCTGACCAGCGGCCATCACTTTCTTGGCTGCGAACGTGTAGTACTTGTCTCCACGCTTGAACTTGTTCAACACGTTGGTATACGGATGCTGATCCACAGACACCGGATCGGAGGCACCGATCTGGGTGTCATCCTGCGCCTTATAATCCGCGTCGTTCACATTGAACGTGTAATCATCCTTGCTGTATCCGTCCGCGGCAAGCTCGACGATCTTGTAGTACATCGTCTGCTTGATCGCATGGGGAGCGGTATCGCCATCATGCTGCACCTGGCCGGTCAATCGTGCGAACTCGCCGTTCTTCAGCTTGAACTGACCGTTGTCGTCGGTCGTGTCCGTGCGAAGAGGCTGCGTATCGGACGTCACCGTCGTGCCGATCCTGTACACGGCATACGGTTGGTTCGCATACAGCACGTACTGGCCGTTCTCGGTATCGGCGGTGGACACCTGCATCGTGAATTCGGCGTTCGAGAAGTCGTTCACATTACCGCCGGAGGTATCCGTGATCTGCTTGGCGATGTCGATCACGCCATCGGGAATGGTCGGCAGGTTGAAGCTCAGCTTGCAGTTCGAGCTGCCTTGGCCGCGCTCAATATAGAAGAACTTCAGCGTGTGCGTGGCATAAGGCGAGTCATCCCACGTCTTCCCAGCTGCTTCGAACATTTCCTTGATGGTCGTGTTCGAGTAGTTCTGGTACGATCCATTGTTTCGCTTGCCGGTGACGACCTCACCGGTCGCGAAATCGATGCTGCCGCCGTAGTTATCGTGGATACCGCCCAAGTCCAGCACCAGCACGCCATCAACGAACACCCACACGTCATCGTCACCGGCGAAGCTGAACTTCATGTTCTGTCCGTTGACCTTACCGCCCTTCGGCATGATGAACTTCGTGGACACATCCATGCCGAAGTTGTAGTCAGGATCAGCGGTCAGCCGATGACCAGTGACACTACCGTAGTCGGTCATTTGATCGGACAAATCATTGAATGGCATGAACGCGCCCTCGCTACTCGGCAGCCCGTTCTGGAATCGCCCCTTGTTGTACACCTTAAAATTGCCATCATCCTGCAGTGAGGCGAAATTCTTGCTGCTGTCGTAGGTGTAGTACGTGCTGTTACCCTGCGCTGTGGTGCCGCAGTTGTTACCGTCGACGTCGCAGAACTGGAACAGGTGGTTCAAGGTAGGACGTTCGGAAGTGACACCATACGCTTGCTGTCCATTAAACAGGTAGGCCAGTGAGGAACCCCTGACATTGGCCGCGCTGTTGCTCATTGTCGGGTAACCATCAGCACCCAGCGTGTTGGATACGATGCCCTGGAAAACGCCACCGTCATTGCCAGTCCACCGGTTGTAACCTTTGTTGGTTCTGTAAGTATCATTGCCACCGGCGAAGGTCAAAGGACGCGCGGACTCCCGATACTGAGTCCCATTATCTGTGTAGTTGATACCCGTAAGATCGTAGTCATGCAGATTGATGGAGATACCCGCTGACTGGCTATCGACGGTGCCGACCGTGCCGATGTTGGCAGCCAAAGCAGCCGCCGCACTCGCATCCGCAGCCGGCGCAGGAGCGGCCTGCTTGGCGATATCCGTGGTTGCCGTCACGTCGTTGTTTTCCGTGGCATCCTGCTGCGTGGTTGAGACGCCTTGCTGCGCGGCGTCACCGGACTGGGCGGGATCGGTTTCGGCGGTCGCGTCGTTCTGGGCGGTACCGTCGGACTGCACGGCGTCGCCTTGCGCGTTGCCGTCGGTCGGCTGCGTGGCTTCCGTGCCATTCGCGGTCTGATCGGTCGCGGCGTCGTTTGCGGTCTGGGCGTCGGCGGCGGTGCCGTCGTTCTGCTGGACCGTCTGCGACTGGTCGTTCTGGTTGGCCGGATCGGCGGCGCTTTCGAGCGCGACCGCGGTGCCAGTGACCGTGACGGTAAGGAGCATCGCGCACGCCGCCACTATGGCCGTCACCTTCGAGGGGTTAGCCCCCTTCTTGTGCGTATCGAACAACTTCCTCATCAGGTCAATCCATTTCTCTCGTCACTACCTCAACCCGCAATATGGCACGGTTGCGGTAGTACTTCATCGACACTGACTCTTAACCTATTCGGCTTCAGACTGGGGCGAATAACCCCTGATAGGGGTATAAAAACTACCCCCTGTAGATCAGGAAACCCCAATTTAGGGGGTCTGTATATCCCCTATTAGCAATAAAAAAAAAGAAACAACGCGAGACACGGAGTGTTGCGATACGAATACCCGTATTCGCCGGCATATCCCGCTCTGCCCACGGCCTTGTTGACCGTTGGCGCGTCATGCATGATCTAATACAACGTTATAACAATCATTATTGCGCAACATCGAACTAATTTACACCATGATTCGATCTTGTTATCACATTGATATGTTTTATTGGTGTCTGTGTCTGAACGGGGTTTCGGGTGTAGACCACCCCCAGTCGGCTGCGCCGACAGTCTTCCGCCAGCGGGGCGGGACCGATGTATTCGATCGGGCTCAGGCTACGCGGCGACCGGATAGGGCGCGACCGAGCGTGATCTCGTCGGCGTATTCCAGATCGCTGCCGACCGGCAGACCGCTGGCCAGCCGCGTGACCTTGATATCCAGCGGGCTGAGCAGCCGACTCATATATGTGGTGGTGGCTTCGCCCTCGATGTTCGGGTCGAGCGCGAGGATCACCTCCTGCACCTCGTTGGTCTTCAAACGGTCGAGCAGCGCGGGGATGTTCAGATCGGCCGGGCCGACATTGGCCATCGGGTTGATCGCCCCGCCGAGCACATGGTACAGACCGCGGTATTCGCGCGTGCGCTCGATGCTCATCACGTCTTTGGGTTCCTCGACCACGCAGATCATGCTGCGGTCGCGCCGCGGATCGACGCATACCGGGCAGGGGCTCGACTCGCACACATTGCCGCAGATCTCGCAGAAGCGCACCTTTTCCTTGACTTCGGTGATCGCGTCAATCAGCTGCTGCGCCTCCTCGTCGGAGGCCGACAGCATATGGAACGCGATGCGCTGAGCGCCCTTCGGCCCGATGCCGGGCAGATGCGCGAACGCATCGATCAGTCGCTGGATCGCGCCGTCATACGCCAAAGCCATGGTTCCTCCTTGCAGATACCGCGTGGTTCATTATGCCTCACGGGCTTCTACAAACGCGCGCAGTATGTGATGCTGGGGTTGGCGGCGAAGCCGACTGGGAAGGGGCCGCACCGTATGCACCGCATACCGTATGGACCGTATACCGTATGGACCACCCTCAGTCTCGCTTCGCGAGCCAGCTCCCGCCAGCGGGAGCATGTCGATTCCGGCACGATAGGGCTTTATGAGGTGCTTGCGGCAGTGCTCCCCTCAGTCCACTACGCGGACAGCTCGTCCGGCAATCATGGACGGCCTACAGCCGCAGATCACCTGCTCGCCGGCCGGCTCGCCTTCGCCTACAAACAGCTCCGCTGTTTGCTCGACGGCTCAGCCTCAGAGAGGGGAGCCAAGGGTGATGTGCCGGCTGAGCGGGCGGGCTGTAGTGCCGTCAGTCGTCGTGCTTGTTGGATTGCGCGATGTTTCTGGGGTTCTTGGGGTCGTCGGCGGCGAAATTCTCGGTTTTCTTGACCTCGAAGAACTTTTTGAGATCGTCGAGACTCATCGCGGTCGCGGAGCCGAGCGACTCGTCGCTCATCGAATACTCGTCCTCATCGGGGTCAACGCTCGGCGTGCTGGCCGGCGTACCGGGAGTGGCTGCACCCCGGCCCGTACCGGCACCTACACTGGCAACCACGTTGCCCAAGCCGCCCGGTCGCATGCCCGATGCATTCGGTTCGGCGAAACCGGCCGGAGCCGCGGCCGGCGTTCCAGCCGGCTGCCCCCACGAATCATCCGCCATGCCCTGCGCCGGCGTTCCCGGGCGGCCCCCATCACGGAACGAGGAACGCCCACCGCGGGGAGCGGACGGCTGCTGACCCCACGGGTCATCATCCATCGGCGCTTCCTCGGGCGGAGGAACCTGCTGATCCGCCCAAGGATCAGTCGCCACGGCCGGCCCCTGCTGCCACGGATCCACCTCCGGAGCGGCGTTCGCCGGTGCCGAGGCGGCTTGATTCGGCTGCTGCCACGGATCGGCACCGCCCACAGCGGTTCAGTCG